>Ga0209050_1000409_pt1 | contig 79900 bp, 65 predicted proteins | sample Araplavi_mTSA_r2_FD_184276 | JGI IMG/M metagenome (GOLD analysis project Ga0209050, IMG submission 184276) | Arabidopsis root microbial communities from North Carolina, USA - plate scrape MF_Cvi_mTSA_r2 (SPAdes) (version 2) | ecosystem: Host-associated > Plants > Roots > Endosphere | place: USA...
TCGTTTGCAAACAATAGCGTTTGCCAAACCGGTGCGGTGTTTTCAGAGCCGGCTGAACGTCGCTGCCTGCCTTACTGAATTCTGTACAGCCTTAAATTATAACGGGGTTTTGCTGCCAGGGCAATTCAAAATGTCGGGGCGTTGCCGCTTTCGCTATAATCAGCGCCCATGAACTTGCTCAAGACCCTCGCCGCTATTTCAAGCATGACAATGTTGTCCCGTATTACGGGACTCCTCCGCGAAGTCCTGTTTTTCCGCGCTTTCGGCGCGGGCGGCATGACCGACGCGTTCTACATTGCCTTCCGCATTCCCAACCTGCTGCGCCGCCTGTTCGCGGAAGGCGCCTTTTCGCAGGCTTTTGTGCCAATGTTGGCAGAATACAAAAACAAGCAGGGCGAGGAAGCGACTCGTTCCCTGGTCGACCATGTGGCGACTGTCCTGGTCTGGGCCACGCTGCTGACCAGCGCAGTCGGTATTATAGGCGCCCCGCTGTTCATTTACCTGATTGGTTCGGGCCTGAGCAAGGATCCGGAATCGTTTGACGCCGCGGTCTGGATGACGCGTTTGATGTTCCCTTACATCGCCTGCATGTCCTTCGTCGCACTTTCCAGCGGCGTGCTGAATACCTGGCGCCAGTTCAAGATCCCGGCCTTTACGCCGGTGCTGCTGAACATCTCCTTCATCGCTGCCGCCCTGTTCCTGGCGCCGCACCTGAAGCAGCCGGTGTATGCGATGGCGATTGCCGTCATGGTGGGCGGCGTGCTGCAGGTTGCGATCCAGGTGCCGTCGCTGGTGAAGATCGGCATGCTGCCACGCCTGTCGTGGAATCCTCGCGTCGGCCTGGCCGACCCGGGCGTACGCCGCATGCTGAAGAATATGGTCCCTGCCCTGTTTGCCGTCTCGGTGGCGCAAATCAGCCTGATGATCAACACCACCTACGCCTCCTGGATGCAGGAAGGCAGCGTGTCCTGGCTGACTGCCGCCGATCGCCTGATGGAATTCCCCAACGCGCTGCTCGGCGTGGCGCTGGGCACCATCCTGCTGCCTAGCCTGTCCAAGGCGAGCCAGGAACAAGACCATGGGGAATACTCGGCCCTGCTGGACTGGGGCCTGCGCCTGACCTTCCTGCTGGCCATGCCGGCGGCCGTGGGCATCGCCGTATTGGCATTGCCTTTGATGGCGACCCTGTTCCATAACGGTAAATTCACCGACTTCGCGGCCGTGATGTCGGCACAGCCTTTGCTGGCCTATGCTGTCGGCCTGGTCGGCATCATCCTGGTCAAGTCGCTGACGCCGGCTTTCTACGCGCGCCAGGACGTGCGCACGCCGGTGCGCATCGGCATCATCACCCTGGTCGCGACGCAGGTCATGAATCTGGCTTTCGTCTGGCAGTTCAAGGTGGCCGGGCTGGCGCTGTCGATCAGCGTGGCGGCGCTGCTGAACGCCGCGTTGCTGTACCGCGGCCTGCGCGCAAAGGGCATCTACGCGCCGCAGCCGGGCTGGCCGAAATTCCTGGTTCGCCTGCTCGTTGCCGTGGTCCTGATGGGGCTCGCGGGCTGGTTTGGCGCGCAGCAGTTCGATTGGCTGGGCATGCGCCACCACGCTTTGCTGCGCGGCGGTGCACTGTTCCTGGTGATCGGCGCTTGCGTCGTGGTGTACTTCGGCACCCTGTTCGCGCTCGGCTTCCGCGTGCGCGACTTCAAGCGCCGCGCAAAATAAGGACGGCGGGCCTCAGCGCCTCGGTGGCGGTGGTGGCGGCTCTTCGCGCGGCTGGTCGCCGGATTGTTCCGGCGGCTCCGGTTCCTTTGGTGGTTCCTGCGGTTCCTGCGGTTCCTGCGGCGGCTCCTGTGGCGGCTCTGGCGGCTCCGGCGGATCATTTGGCTTGGCGGTCCCCGGCGCCGTGCCCGGCTTGCTGCCTGGCTGCGAGCCATTCAAACCGCCTGGCTCGGTGCCAGTCATGCCGGTCAGCGGACTGCCTGGCTGCATGCCCGATCCCGGCTTGGCCGGCTGGCCGGGCTGCTGGCCAGCTTGCTGTCCATCTCCTCCCTTCGCTCCCGCGACCTGCACGCCTTCGCCACTGAATTTCCAGTCGGCCAGGCTCGTCTTGCCTTCAAACGCCACGAAGCGCGGCGGGAAGTTGCCGATCTTGATCGGCGTCGCCTTCGACAGGCTGTAAATGGCCAGGATGCCGCCGTTCTCGGTGGCTTTGACCAGCCCCCATTCTGCCTTGCCCGTCATCGGGTCGACATAAACACGGCGCAGATGGCGGCGCAATTGCGGGAAGCGCGGGTCCTTCAGGAGTTCGGCAAAGGACTTCGGATAGTTTGGCTGGCCTTGCGGCGTGGCCGCCGCATAACTGGCCAGCGCATTGCTGTACTCCATGCCGATGTCGAGCAGTGCCTGTTCGGCCGCTGCGCGCTGCATGGTCGTGCCAAGGCGCAGCGACATGGCGCCCACCAGGCCGATAATCGCCACCAGGATCACTACGCTGACGTAGGTGAACCCGTGCTGCTTACCATTCCGAATAAGGCTTGCCGCTGCGGTCATTGCCGGGCGCTCCGCTCTTGATGTCTGCCACGCCGCCTTTGCCAACGTCGTCCGGCGGCACGATGGTCCAGCTATCGCTCTTTTCCGTGATCGGATCGATCGGGACCGCGCGCAGGTATTTCTTCTCCACCAGTTGCTCCAGGCTATCCGGGAAGCGGCCGGTATCGCCGTAATACTGGTCGATGATGGCGCGCGTGCTGCGCAGGTTGTCGGCCAGGATAGTTTCCTTGGTCTTGTCCACGCTCGGGAAATAGCGCGGCACGGCAAGCGTCAGCAGCAAGGCGATAATGCCCAGCACCACCAGCAGCTCGATCAGCGTGAAACCCTTCTTGTTCACCATTTCTTGTACGGTACGCCGTTCAGGCCTACCTGCTCCGAAGTCGAATACACGTCATAAACATCCTCGCCTTCGCGCGGATCGTCGGCATCGCTGGCATAGCTGCGCTTGCCCCAGCTCTGGCCATTGCTGGCATTGCTGTCCGAGTTGAAAGGGTCGCGCGGAATGCGGCGCAGGAAGTAGATTTTGGCCCGCTTCGGGCTACGCACGTCGACCACGCCTTCCACCAGCACTTCCAGCGTGCGCGGATAACCGTTGCCCGTGATGGATTTGGCGATACGGCCTTCATCGTAGGCGGTCTTGTAGTCGTCCAGCGCTTTGCGGATCACGTGCAGCGCACTGCGCAGCTCCTGCTCGTTGCGGCGCTGGACAACGGTCTGGCCGACCGGGATCGCCAGCGCGGCGAGCAGGCCAAGGATGGCCAGCGTCACCAGCAATTCGATCAGGGTGAATCCGCGCGCGCGCATGCTTACTCTTTGCGCTCCGTGCTGGCAGGCGGCTGCACGGTGTTGGCCGGCGCTGGTGCCGGCGCAGGCAGCGGCTTGGTCACGCTCGATGCAGGCCCAGGCTGGGTGTTCGACAGCGGCAGCTTTTGCGGCGCGGACAAATCGGCTGGAGCTGCCGGCACGGCAGTGGTGGCAGCTTCCTGCGCCGCAGGCGCGCCGGAAGCAGGCGGCGTGCCGGCCGGGCGGGCACCAGGCAGGACGACGGTCTGGCGTGGCGCCACATCAGGCTTGCGGCGGAAGTTGGCTTCGGTGCCGGCCGAGAATTCCGCGACCGAAGTTTCCGGCCGCTGCAGGTTGCGCACCAGGTGCGGCGTGATCGACAGCACGATCTCGGTCTTCTGCTTGTCGTCCGTCTGCGTGCCGAACAGGCGGCCCAGGATCGGGATATCGCCCAGGCCTGGCACGCGATTGCCAGTGCTGCGCTCTTCGCTGTTGATCAGGCCTGCCAGCACCTGGTTTTCGCCATCCTTCAATTGCAGGAAGGTGGAAGCCTGGCGTGTGCCGATCTGGTAGGCTGTGGTCCCGGTGGCGGTCGTCACCCGGTCGATGAGGTTCGACACTTCCAGCGCGATGCGGATGCCTACTTCGTTATTCAGGTAGATGGTCGGTTCTGCATTCAGCGTCAGGCCGACATCGACATAGCTCACCGATTCGGAGGCAAAGCCGCCAGTACCCGGAGAAATGGTGGTGGTGATCACCGGAACCTTTTCGCCGATCACGACCTTCGCCTTTTCCTTGTTACGGACGCGGATGCGCGGGCTGGCAAGCAGGTTGGTGTCGCCGTCGTTCTTCTTGAGGTTGACCGTCGTCTGCAGTCCCGAGATACCGATGGTGCTACGGTTGAGGGAATCGAGGTCGCGCAGGGTCAGGTTCTTGCCGTCGCCGCTCCGGCTGCCCAAAACGGTCAGCGTTGCGCTGCTTGGCCAATCCACGCCAAGCTGCAGCAGGCGGCTGCGCTTGACCTCCAGGATCTCCACGTCCAGCATGACCTCAGGCTCGGCCTGGTCCTGCGTGGCGATGATTTTCTCCGCCAGTTTCACGGCGTCGGCGCTGTCGCGCAGGATTACCAGGTTGAGCTTTTCGTCAGCCACCACGTCGCGCGTCTTGAGGATGGTCTTGAGCGTGTTGGCAACCGTCTTGGCTTCCGCGTTCGACAGGTAGAAAGTACGCACCACGGTTTCCTGGTACTCCTTCAGCTTGGCCGCCGTGTTCGGGTAGATCAGGATGGTGTTGGCGTCCATCACCTGCTGCTCGAGCTGGTTCGTCATCAGCAGGAAGTAGATCGCCGATTCCACCGTGCTGTTCTTCAGCATGATGGTGGTGCGGGCGTCGCTCTTGACGTCCTTGTCAAAGATGAAGTTCAGGCCAGAGCGGCGCGAGATGATGTCAAACACCTGCTTCAGCGGCGCTTCGCGGAACTCGATCGTGATGGGCGTCTTGTATGCCTTGGACAGGCCGCTTTCAGCCGGCGCCTGCGGCATCTGCTCATTAATCTCGCGCATCATGGCACGGGCACGCACGTGGTCAGGCTTTTCGGCCAGGATCGTGCTGATGCGGTTCTTCGCCGCTTCGTATTCCTTCTGCTCGAGTGCGGCACTGGCTTGCGCCAGCAGCTTTTCATGGCGGTCAGCCATTTCCAGCGCACGCAGGCCGGCACGGGCGCGCTCGTTCTGCGGATCCATCGACAGCACGCGCTGGAAGTTTTGCGCGGCCTGGACGTACTTGCCCTCATTAACGAACTGGTCGGCCTGCTCCAGCATGCGCGCGCTGGCGCGGTCGCGGGTGTCCAGGTAGGCGGAGCGGTAGATCGCGTTGTCCGGGTCGCGCTTCATCGCTTCCTGGTATTTCAGCAGCCCTGCTTCCACCTGGTCTTTCTCCACCAGGTTGCGGCCATCGCGGTAGGCCATATCGGCCGCGCAGCCGGACAGCGCCAGCACCAGCACGGACAGCGACAGCGTTCTCAGACTTGGCTTCACTCAATCACTCCAATATTTAACTGCTGCACCTGGTTCATGGGCAGGTAGGTCATCGTCAAGGTCGGCGGTGCAATAGCATCCACTCGGTACATGCCGTCAATCTGCATGCCTTTTTTCACAACAAAGGTTTGCTCGCCCCGGCCAAGGTAGACTTCCCACTGGCCATCGGCGGCAGCTTTGCCCAGGAACTGGAACGGCAGCGGCGGCGCGGTGGGCGGCGGTGGCGGCGGCGGCTTCAGTTCGGCTGCGGTCGGCGGCGGCGGTGGCGGATTCCAGTTCTGGCCACCGAACACCCCGTCCTTGCTCTTGAATGAGCCTTCGCCCACTGCGCCGATCAATTCTTCACGCGGCACCAGCCGCAAGATCGCCACCTCGCCGGGCGCTGCCTTGCCTGCACTGGCCGATTTCGCCGCTGGCGGCTCGCTGGCAGCCGGGGTGCGCGCGGGCCGGCGCTCCACTGCTTCCGCCACCGTGTCGCTGGGCGCCTTGTCGCCGAACAGTACCAGGGCCGCAGCGCCCAGCAGCGCCACGCCCATCAGGATATGGCGCGGCTTCATGGCTTCTCCTTCAGGTACAGCGTGAAGCGCATGCGCGCCTCGACCACCGGCTCGGTAATGGTCTCGCGGCGGAAGGCGATATCGTCCAGCGCCGCGAATGGAATGGCCGACAGGGCCTGCATGCTGAACTGCCAGATATTCTGGTAAGCCCCCTTCACCGGCAGCGTGACCTGGTAGGCAGATACGCCACTGGCCTTGTCCACGCTGAATTTGTAATCGCCCTGGTCCAGCGCCAGCCCGGTCTTGGCGGCGATGTCGAACAACTGCTTGACCTGCTGCTCCGCCTGTCGCTTATCGCCCAGCGTGGCGTAGAAGTGGGCCAGGTTCTCGTTGGCGGTCGGCGGCGGCGCAGCTTGCACCAGCACCGCTGGCGCCGGCGGCAAAGGCTCCGAGGCTTGCTGGCGCGCCTTGAGCGACCATGCCATTGCCAGCGCTCCCGCCAGCAGCAAGGCCAGCGCAACGCAGCCCGCAAGGCCAAGGCGCATGGCCGCCAGGCGTACTCGCAACATCAAAGCGGCAACACTCATCGTGCCCTCCATTGGACTTCCACCTGGAAGCGCAGCGGACGGTTCGGGTCCTGGTCATTGATCTCATGGCGCAGCAACGCAGCGCCGGCAAAGAATTCCTGCTGTTTCAACTGTTCGATGTAGCCGACCATATCGTCGCTGTTCTTCGCCTCGGCCGTGATTTTCAGCGTTTGCTTGCGCGGGTCGGGATCGAGCGCCAGCAGCGCCACGGCCGGCGTGTTCGCCGCGGCAACCGCATCCTGCAGGTCGCGCCATGGCAGGTTCAGTTGCAGGATGGCGGCATTGACGGCCACGGCCTGCGCTTCCGGAATCACGGTTTCCGGCTTTTTCGCTGGCGCGCGCACGGCGGCGGCTTGCTTGCGCTGCTGGGCGCGCAGGCTTTCTTCGCGCGCCGCTTGCTGTTTTGCCGCCTGCACGCCGAACGCGCCGCCCGCCAGCAGCAATCCCAGGCCCAGCAAGCCGGCAGCCAGGAAGGCCGGATGCACGCGATACAGCGTGCTGCGCCAGCCGGCAGTGGCGAAATCGATCTGCATTGGCCTCATGCTGCGACTCCCAGCGCCGCAGTGGCGATGTGCTTGTCGCTGCTGGCCGGCTTGGCCAGCGCTGGCGGCACGTCGCCGCTCAACTGGATCAGGGCCGGCGGCTGCAGGCCAAGCAGCAGCGCCTCGCGCTGCGCTGCCTGTGTCAGCCAGTAATGGTCGGCGCCGTGCGGGATGGCGACGTGGCGCACCGCGCGCAGCTTGCCATCCTCGCAGGCAGCGAGGGCCAGCACGCCCTCTTGCGCCACGCCGAACCAGGCGTCGTTCTTCAGGGCGCCGGCATGGCGGTTCCAGGCCGCCACGAAATGAGGCACGATGGCGGTGACAGCCAGGCCATGCTGCGCTGCGGCGTTTTCAATGGAGGTCTTCAGCAGGCGCGGAATTGCGGCAGCCATGAAAGGTGCGCCAGCATTCCAGTCCGCACTGACGTGCCAGGCCGCCGCAGTTTCGCCAAACAGCGTATAGAAGCGCAGCGCAGCGGCGCCTTCCAGGTCGGCCAGGCGGGCAGCCTGCACTGGCGGGGTCACATGCCAAAGGCGCACCAGTTCATCGGATAGGACAAAACTGGCAGCCATGCCGGCAGCGTCCTGGCCCGCCAGCAGCGCTGCCAGGGCGGCTGGCAAGGCCTCGGCCACGCCGGCTGGCCCGGCAGCGCCCGCCGCCAAGCTTTGCTCGGCCAGCAGTTCCGGCGCAGCCGAGCCCCAGCGCCGCACGCGCAACAGGCGCACGGCCTGCGGAGTCAGTTCGATACGCAGCGATTGCGTGAAATTCTTAAGCATGCAAGGTCACCCGCTTGATTTCTGCCAGGGTCGTATTGCCGCGCCGCACCACTTCCAGCGCCGCATGGCGCAGGCTGCGCGTGCCGTTGGCATAGGCGGCCGCCTTGATCTGGCGGATCGGCCGTTTTTCCACGATCAGTTCGCGGATTTCATCGTTCAGGGTCAGGATTTCCGCAATCGAGCGACGCCCCTTGTAGCCGGTGCCGCGGCAATCCCCACAGCCCTTGCCTTCCTTGAAGTTGTACTCGTAGACATCGGCACGCGCCAGGCCCACGCTGGCCAGCTCCTCGTCGGACGGCGTCACCTCGACCGCGCAATGCGGGCAATTGATACGCACCAGGCGCTGCGCCCAGATGCCGTTCAGTGCCGATACGAAGGCGTAGGGATCGATGCCCATGTGGGTGAAGCGCCCGAACACGTCGAACACGTTGTTGGCGTGGACGGTGGTCAGCACCAGGTGGCCGGTCAGCGCCGACTGCACGGCGATTTCCGCCGTTTCGCGGTCGCGGATCTCGCCCACCATGATCTTGTCGGGGTCGTGGCGCAGGATCGAGCGCAAGCCCTTGGCGAAGGTCAGGCCTTTCTTTTCATTGACCGGGATTTGCAGGATGCCGGGCAGTTGGTATTCCACCGGGTCTTCAATGGTGATGATCTTTTCGCGGCCATTGTGGATTTCAGTCAGCGCCGCATACAGCGTGGTGGTCTTGCCGGAACCGGTCGGCCCGGTCACCAGCAGCATGCCGTAAGCCTCCTGCGCCAGCGAGCGCAGGGTCGACAGCGAAGACTCGTCGAAGCCAAGCGCCTCCAGCGTCAGCGAGCCGTAGGATTCGATCATGGCGCGCTTGTCCAGGATACGGATCACCGCGTCCTCGCCGTGGATCGAAGGCATGATCGACACCCGCAAGTCGATCTCGCGCCCCATCGACTCCACGCGGAAGCTGCCGTCCTGCGGCACGCGGCGCTCCGCGATATCCAGCTCGGCCAGCACCTTCAGGCGCGAAATGATCTGCTCCGCCACGTCGATGCCGTTGACGGCCGTAGCATGATCCAGCACCCCGTCCACCCGGTATTTGACGGCCAGGCCGCCGGCAGTCGACTCCAGGTGGATGTCGGAAGCACCGGCTTTCAATGCATCGTACAGGGTCGAATTGACCAGCCGCACGGCCGGGCTGGCGCCCTCCGACACGGAGGCAAACGACAACACCGCCGCCGTCTTGCCATCGCGCCGCTGTCCTTCCCCGCCCGACACCAGGCTGTCGACGGCGCGCGCCGATTCTTCCTGTTTCGACAGGTAGGCCTGGATATCGGCCTGCAGCGCCAGCCGCAATTGCAGCGGCGCCGAGGCCGAACAGCGTGCCTGCGTTGCCAGCCAGGTCTGCAGGTCGAGGTCGAACGGATCGGCAATCACGCCCACTGCCGCCCCATCGTGGGAACGCAGCAGCACGCAATGGCGCGCCATTGCCTGCGACAGCGGCAGCAGGTCGAAGGCCGGCTCGAAAGACAGCATGTCCGCCGTTTCCAGCACGGCCAGGCCGAAAGGCTGGGCCAGCGCCCGCACCGCCATGCGCGGCTCGATGCCGGACAAATCTTCCAGCTCCTCCACCAGGCTGCGCTTGGACAGCGTGCTCTGCGCACGCGCCTTCGACAGCAGGTTTGCGTCAAGCACCGGCAGCGTCATGCCATTTCTCCGGCCAGGTCAAAAATCGGCATATACAAAAGCACCACGATAGCCCCCACCACCAGGCCGATGCCGGCCATCAGCAGCGGTTCAAAAGTACGGGTAAAACGGTCGATCCAGCGCCCGATCTCACCGTCGTAGAAGGCTGCCGACTGCGTCAGCATCGCCCCCATTTCGCCGGTACGCTCGCCCACGCGCAGCATGCGCAGCGAAATCGGCGTCGTCAGTCCATTGGCTTCGAAGGCCGACGACAGCGGCAAGCCCGCCTCGATCATGGCACGCGCGCCCTGCAAGCCTTCTTTCACATTGGCCGACACCATGGCCTGCACGGTGTCCACCGCATTCAGGATGGTGATGCCGCCTTCGCTCAGCATGCCCAGCGTCAGGTACAGGCGCGACAGCTCATAGATCTTCACCCGTTCGCCCACGCCCGGCAAGCGGGCCAGCAAGCGCGCCATGCCGCCGCTGCGCACCAGGTGGCGCACGCCGAACACCGCGCCGCCGATCACTGCGGCAATGCCGGCCACCAGCGGCAAGGTATGCGCGGCCGCAAACTGCCCCCAGCTCAGCATCACCTGCGACATCCACGGCAGGTTGCGCCCGGCTCCCTGGTACACCTCGGCAAAGCGCGGCACCACATAAGCAATCAGGAACAGCGACACGCCGCCGCCCACCAGCAGCAGGATGCAGGGATAGATGGCGGCGCTTACCAGCTTGGCGCGCACCAGGTCGACCCGCTGCTGGTAATCGATGAAACGTTCGAGGGAGCGCGGCAGGTCGCTGGTGCCTTCGGCCGCTTTGACGATGCCGACATACAGCGGCGGGAACAACTGCGGCTGGTCGGCCAGCACGGTGGAAAAGCGCTGGCCTTCGCGCAGGCCATCGAGCAAGCGCTCCAGCACGCCGCGCGTGGCTGGCGCCGATTCTTTTTCCAGCAGCGCTTCCAGCGCCTCCACCACGCCCAGGCCTGCATTCAGCAGCGCCAGCAGCTCCTGGCTGAACAGCACCAGCGAGAGCGCTTTGGCTTTGCCGGCGCGCAGGCCGGCGCTGCGCGGCGTAATGGCGCTGACAAACAGGCCGCGCGCTTCTACCTGGCGGCGCGCATCGGCCTCATCGCGGCCATCGACCACCAATTGGCCAATAGCCATGTCCGGCGACAGGGTGCGAACGTCGAACTGCATCGCTCAAGCCGTGCTCTGTTTACTGGGCGCCGATGTCGGCGTTCTCGCCTTCGCCGCCCGGCTGGCCATCCTTGCCGAGGGAGATGATCTCGTATTCAGCCTTGGCGCCCGGTGCCTTGTACTGGTATGGGCGGCCCCATGGATCTGGCGGTACGCCCTTTTTCAGGTACGGGCCGTTCCACTTGGCGCCTGCCGTGGCCGGTGCCGCCAGCAGCGCAGCCAGGCCTTCTTCCGTGCTTGGGTAGCGGCCGACATCCAGGCGGTAGGTGTCGAGCGCCTTGTCGAAGGCTTCGATCTGCGCTTTGGCGACCGTGACTTCGGATTTACCCAGTTGGGAGAAATATTTCGGGCCAACATAAGCGGCCAGCAGGCCGATGATGACGATCACCACCAATAATTCGAGCAGGGTGAAGCCGGTGGCGCGGCGCTGACCTTGAAACTGTGCTACTTGCATCCGGGCGACTCCTAAAGATGACCGCTAAAGAACTCGCAAGCCTACCACGCGATTTAAGCAATCAACAACATTTTGCGCAATAGTGTGTGTCTTTCCAGTCATTAACAAAAAAAAACCGCCCGGACGGCGCGCGCCCGGGCGTTTTTCACTCTGCCAACTGCGCTCAGTCTTGCAGTTTGGCTTGGGCGCGATCCGAGTCGGCCGTCGGCACCGTGGTGCTGCCAGTGTTCACGTTGACCAGCGTGGTCGCCTGCACGGTACCGTTCAAGTCCTGGAACTGCACGCCGCCGACATAGCTCTGGTTGTCAGCCAGGCCAGCCCAGCTGACGCCAACCGTCGCATTGGCGCCGCTGTACACACGGCCGGGCAGGGCCACGGTGAACTCGCCGCCATTGTCGGCCGGGCTCACGATCCACGACGCCAGCTTGTGGTTCATTGCAGCCGGATTGTCACCGCCGTAGGCCACCACGCACACCTTGTAGTTGCCTGCCGCCGGCGAAGCGACTTGCACTGCTTCGTTGCTGCCGTCATGGCCGGAATAGCTCCAGCTGCCGTTCGGCGCCAGCATGCCCAGGTCATGGTCATCGCTCACGGTGCCGGTATCCTTCTGGAACAGCGCAAAGCGCGCCGCTACCGTGCCGGCCGGGATGGCGACGTTATACACCTTGATGTTGGCGGTGTCGGCGCCGGCAACGCAGGCATCCTTCAGGGCTGCGGAGCTCACCGCCTTGGCTGCCAGCGTTACGCTGTCACCGAACGTGGCTGCCTTCAGGCCGCCCTTCAGCGCGGTCATGCGGCCGCTGAAGGTGGTGCGCACGGTGAACAGGCGAGTGCCGTCCGCCTTGTCGCCCGCCATCAGTGCCGGCGCGATGACCGGCTTGGCGGTGCGTGCCTGGATCGGGCTGCGCACGACGTGGTTGCCATCGCTCCATACCAGGCTGCCGAACTGCCACACGGTTTCCGGTGCGGTGGTGCGGGTCAGCTTGACGGTGAAGCTGCCGGTGGCGCCAGGCGCCAGGGTCAGCGTGGACGGCGTCACCACGGCGCTGAAGCCGGTCACCGAGGCGGTGCCGTTGTAGGTGGCCGTTGCGCCGCCCACATTGGTTACCTTGCGCTTGATGGTGACACTGTTCTGGATAGCGCCGGCGGTGATCGATGCCAGGTTCAGGTTGTAGGTCTCATCCAGCGTGCCGTAAGTGATGCAGTCGGAGGCCGGCTGCACCAGCGCGCGGTTCACCTTGCACTGGTAGGCAACCAGATCAGCCTTGCCCATGTCGTACACCAGGCCGGGGTCGTTGGCCTTGTTCGGCGCCACATGGCCAGCACCTTGCGACCAAGGCAGCTTGCCGTTTTGCGCGCCTGGTAGGCCGTCGTCCAGCGTATCGTAGGCGGTAGTCATCAGTGCTGACTTGATGGCGGCTGGCGACCAGTCCGGATGCGCCTGGCGCAGCAGCAGGCCCAGGCCGGCCACGTGCGGGCTGGCCATGGAGGTGCCCTGGATCGAGGCATAGGCTTGCTGGCCCGGCGCACCTGCTGCTACCGCTGCCGTTTCGGCAGGGTTCAGCGGCGCCGCGTAGCTGGCGATTACATCTACGCCAGGTGCCGTGACGTCCGGCTTCAGGATATTGCTGTCACCCTGGTTCGGGCCGCGCGAAGAGAAGCCGGCCATGATCGGCGCCGGCTTGATGCCCGGGTAGAAGGCGCTCAGCGAAGCGGTAGCAGCTTGGGTGCGCGCATAAGTCTTGATCGCGCTGCCATCGGCGGCGCTCACGTGCACCGTTGGCACCGAGTGGACTTCGCTCACCAGGCCGGAGCCATTGTCGCTCAACACCATCCCAACGCCGCCGGCATTCAGCACGGCCAGGCTCTTGTCGACGCGGGCGTTATTGCCGCGGGTGCAGATCACCACCTTGCCGGCCACCTTGGCCGGATCCAGCATCACCTGGCCGGCTGGCGGAGCTGCGCTGAAGCACAGGCTGGCGTTACCGCCGCCCACACCAGCGTCTTCGGCGCGGATCAGGGCCGCATCAGGCAGGTTTTTCAGGTTGTTGGAAGCGCCGTAGTAGGTGGCGCCGTTGCCCAGCTTGACGTCGGCCTGGAACTTGCGGTCATGGGTCGAGGCGCCAACAGTAGTCAGCCATGGGCTGAGGTGGGCCACGGTATTGTTCGGACCAGCGTTGCCGGCCGACGCAGCCACGAAAACACCAGCCAGCGAGGCGCGGTAGAACGCCTGCTCAACCGCGTCACCGGTGCCGGTCTGGGAGCCGCCGATCGAGAAGTTGATCACGTTGACGCCATCCTTGACGGCATCGTCGATGGCCTGCACCGAGTCCGAGTTGTAGCAGCCGTTATTGACGTTGGTGCCGTCGGCAGCGCCCTCTTCAGCCGTGCTCCAGCACACCTTGTAAGCAGCAACGCGGGCACGCGGCGCCATGCCGGAAGTCAGGCCCATCGGCACGCCGCCGATGGTTGCCATCACATTGGCATTGCCGGCCGCGGTCGAAGCGGTGTGGTCGCCGTGGCCGCCGTGGCCGATGGCATGGCCGTCGGTGCCGGAGCTCGAATCGCGCGGCGAGAAGTACTCGGTCCAGTGCTTGGGCTTGCGGGTGGCCAGGAAGCCGGAGTTATAGAACTTGGCGCCCACCAGCTTGTTGTTGCAATGCAGGGCCGGGTCGAAGCCCTCGCCCGCCACGCAGCCGCCCTTGAAGGTTGCAGGCGGCGCCGTGAAAGCCAGGGTGCCCGACGGATCGAAGGTCGGCACGTCGTTGGCATCGACGCGGTCGGCAAAGGCTGGGTTCTCCGGCCAGATGCCGCCGTCGATCACGCCGATCACCAGGTTTTCGCCCTTGACCTGGCTGCCGCCGGCAAATTGCGACCACAGGCCATTGATGGTGCTCAGGCCCAGGAAGCGCGTGGTCGACACGGTGTCCATGCGGCGCACGGCATCAGCCTGCACGTCGGCCACGGCCGGATTGGCTTTCAGTGCCAGCACTTCGGCATCGGTCAGCATCACGGCAAAGCCGTTCAGCACCACGTCGTAATTGCCGACCACGGTCGGATTGCCGACGCTGGCCAGCACTTCATCTTTCTTGGCGCCCAGGTAGCTGACATAGTTTTGCACCTTGGACGAGCGGTAGTCGAACACTTCGCCCTTGGCCGGCTGGGTCGCGGCCAGGCCGGTGACGCCGCCGGTATACGTAGCGGCCGGCTGGTCTTGCAGCTGGACGATATAAGCCTTGCGCTCTTCTTGCGCGGCGGCGGACAGGGTAAAGCTGGACAGCAGCGCCAGCACGGCCAGGGCGGCTGGGCGTCGTTTCAAATTCAGTTTCATGGATTCTTTTTCGGTTCAGGTTAGCGGGAAGATTCAGCGCACACGGCGGCGACGGCTGGCCAGGGCAAGGCCGCCCAAGCCAAGGCCAAACAACGCCAGGCTGCCCGGTTCCGGAACAGTCGAAACATCATCGATCGCAAAGTTCGCCATGCCACCGCCACGGAAGCACTTACCGTCGCCATTGCATTCCAGGCCGAACACCAGTACGAAGCTGTAGTAATCAGTCAGTTTGCGCAGGTTGTAATGCTGGAAGCTGAACTGGCCATCTTCCGGCGCGGCCAGTGCCAATCGCACCAGCGGGCCCACTTCATTGCCCAGGGCGTTGAAGCCTTGCACCAGCAACTGGCCTGCCATGTCGGGGAAGCTCTCCTGGCCCGCGCCCACGAAGCTTGCGTTCAAGCCGTCCAGGCGGAAAGTGGTATTGTCATTGCGGCCGAAGTAAAAATAGCCATCGTTCAGTCCGGTGTAATACTGGCTGGGGTTGTTGACCGGGCAGTTGCCCGTGGCGCAGGTTTCCGGTTCGCTGCCTTTGACAAAAGCACCCACCATATCGCCCTGCTGGTCGCCGCCGTAAGCTTCTATCCAATAGTCGCCAATCTTTACGTGCTGGCCGGCCAGCACGAATGGCGATTTCGGATTGCCCTCGAAACTCAAAGTCCCGGCCTGGGCTACGCCGCCAAGGGCCAGCGCTGCCGCCAACAGGATTTGCTTATTAAGAAATTTCAACGTCGATTCCTCTACGAATTGTAATCATGAAAAGGCGTGCGGAACTTTTGGCCCGCGCCGCCCGGCTCCACTAGAACGTCATTGCTTATCGAGCAACTTTTCTTGCGGAAAGTTTTCCGCCCGCAAGTTGCCGGTAGGAAGCATTATTCATGCCAAGAAAATAATTACTAAAAGAATCAATGTGTTATCTTGGCAAGATTTATTTAACTACAAAAAGTGTAAAGAATTCCGACACTTTAGCGACGAATGAAAGACAAAAAGCCGACACTTGGCCGGCTTTTCATGGAGGGGATGGTGATTAACGGTCCAGCGCGCCGCCTAACTGGCATTTCCCGGCCACGCATGCCGCGCCCGGATCGGCAATGAAGCGGCAGTCGCTGGCCATACCGGAACGGGCATTGGCTGCGCTGCGCTCCTTGCGGTAACGCTCCGCCAGTTCAGCCACCTTGGCCGAGTCAGTGCGCGCGGTTGAATAAGCGAGGTAGCCCTCCGGACCGCCGCAGGATTTGGCGCCCAGCGGTACGGTACGGCACTGCTGGTCGCTGTTGCAGGCGGCATCGCTGCCCATTGCGCGCAATTGGGCCAACGTGTCCGGGGTGCGGGGATTGGCGTGGCTGCAGGCGGCGCCCAGGCAGGCCAGCAGGATGACGAGCTGTTTCATGGTGTGCTCCGAAGGCGATGGCCTATCATCGCCCCTGCCGTCCGCCCGGTCAACCGTGCCGCGGTACGGCAAAAAAAATCCGCCCCGGCATGCGCGGCTGCGCACGGCGGGACGGATTGGTGCTGCCGGCCGCTTCTTAGTCCTGCAGCTTGGCAGCAGCTACGCGGTCAGTCTCGGCAATCGGAACGGCTGCGCTGCCGGTGCTGACGTTGACCAGGGTGGTTGCCTGCACCACGCCATTCGGGTCCAGGAACTGCGCAGCGCCGACATAGCTCTGGTTGTTTTCCAGGCCGGACCAGCTGACGCCCAGCGTGGTGTTATTGCCTGCCACTACCTTGCTTGGCACTGCCACCACCAGCTTGCCGCCCACGTCGGCCGTGGTGACAACCCACGATGCCAGCTTGTGCTGCATGGCCTGCGGCGTCATGCTGCCATACGCCACCACGCACACGTTGTAGGTGCCGGCTGCAGGCGATGCCAGTTGCACCGACTCGTTGCTGCCATCGTTGCCGGAGTAGCTCCAGGCGCCGCCTGGCGCCAGTACGCCCAGGTCATGGTCGTCCGACTCGCCGGAATCCTTCCCGAACAGGGCAAACTTGGCAGCCACGGCGCCGGCCGGCACGGTGACCTTGTAGACCTTGACGTTAGCCGTATCGGCACCAGCCGTGCACAGGGTTTTCAGCGTGGCCGAATTGATCGCCTGGGCTTGCAGTGTCACGGTATCGCCAAAGGTGGCAGCCTTCAGGCCGCCCTTGGCATACCCCATGCGGCCGGAGAAGCCGGTCAGGACCGGGAACAGGCGGCTGCCGGAGACCTTGTCGCCGCTCAGCAGGCCGGGCGCCGTGATTGCCTTGCCCACCTTGGCCTGCACCGGAATGCGCACGCTATGGTTGCCGTCGTTCCAGGTCAGGCTGCCGAACTGCCAGGTGTTGGCCGGGGCGCCGTTCGGGGTCAGCTTGACGGTGAAACTGCCGGTCTGGCCGGTCGCCAGCGTCAGCGACGATGGCGAGACCACCGCAGTGAAGCCTGGCAGCACAGCGCTGGCGGTATAGGTAGCAGCCGGGCCCACATTGGTCACCTTGCGGCGCACCGTGGTGCCGACACCGCCCAGCGCCGACGCGACCGTGATCGAAGGCAGGTTCAGGTTATAGGTCTCGTCCAGCGTGCCGAAGCTGGTGCAATCGGCGGCGGGCACGGCAGGCCGGTTGACCTTGCACTGGTACTGCACGTAGTCGGCCTTGCCCATGTCATACACCAGGCCCGGGTCGTTTGCCTTGTTCGGGTCGACGTGGCCTGCGCCCTGCGACCATGGCAGCAAGCCGTTCTGCGCGCCTGCCAAGCCGTCGTTCAGGGTCGAGTAGGCGGTGGTCATCAGGGCCGACTTGATGGCCGCTGGCGACCAGTCCGGATGCGACTGGCGCAGCAGCAGTGACAGGCCTGCCACGTGCGGGCTGGACATCGAGGTGCCCTGGTAAGACTCGTAAGCCGCTGGCGGGACGAAGCTGCCCGCCACCACGGCGTTGTGCTGGGCCGGTGTCAAGGCTGCCGACACGCTGGCAATGATGTCCACGCCCGGCGCGGTCAGGTCAGGCTTGAGCACGTTGGCGTCGCCCATGTTCGGGCCACGCGACGAGAAGCCAGCCATCACAGGCGCCGGCTTGCTGCCCGGGTAGAAGGCGCCGATTGCGCTGGTGGCGGCCGCACCCTGGGCCACCGCGTAGGCCTTGATGGCAGTACCGTCGGCGGCGCTGACATGCACGCTCGGCACCGAGTGCGCCTCGGCGACCAGGCCGCTGCCGTTGTCCATCATGATCATGCCGGCGCCGCCGGCATTCAGCACGGCCAGGCTCTTGTCGACGCGGGCATTGGTGCCGCGGGTGCAGATCACCACCTTGCCGGCCACCTTGGCCGGGTCCAGCAGGACCTGGCCGGCCGGCGGCGAGCTGCTGAAGCACAGGCTGGCATTGCCGCCGCCCACGCCGGCATCCTCGGCACGCACCAGCGCAGTTGACGGCAGTGCATGGGTGTTGAGCGATGCGCCGGTGTACTTGGCGCCGCTGCCCAGGGTGGCGTCGGCCACCAGGTTGCGGTCATGGGTGGAAGCGGCCACCGTGGTCAGCCAGGGGCTGATGTGCGCCACCGCATTGGCGGGGCCGCTGTTGCCGGCCGAAGCGGCAACGAACACGCCGGCCAGCGAAGCGCGGTAGAAGGCTTGTTCGACCGGATCGTTGACCGTAGTCTGCGCACCGCTGATCGAGAAGTTGATGGCGTTCACGCCATCCTTGACCGCATCGTCGATGGCCTGCACCGAGTCGGAGTTGAAGCAGCTGTTGGAAGCGCCAGTGCCGTCGGTGGCAGCCGGGTCGTCATAGGTCCAGCACACCTTGTAGGCTGCGACGCGAGCGCGCGGCGCGATACCGGAGGCGGGGCCCATCGGGATGCCCGCCACCACGGCAGGGACGTTGCTGTTGCCGGCAGCGGTAGAGGCAGTGTGGTCGCCATGGCCGCCATGGCCGCTGGTGACGCCGTTGCTGCCGATATTCGAATCGCGCGGCGAATAGAATTCCGTCCAGTTCTTGGGGCGGCCGCTGGCCAGGAAACCGGCGTTGTAGTACTTGGCGCCCACCAGCTTGTTGTTGCAATGGGTCGCCGGATCAAAGCCCTCGCCTGCCACGCAGCCGCCGGTAAACGAACCCGGGGCCGAAGTATAAGCCAGGGTGCCGCTGGCATCGAAGGTTGGCACGCCATTGCTGTCGACGCGGTCGGCGAAGGCCGGGTTTTCCGGCCAGATGCCGCCGTCGACAATGCCGACCACCAGGTTTTCCCCCTTGACCTGGCTGCCGCTGGCAAATTGCGACCACAGGCCGCCAGGCGTGCTCAGGCCCAGGAAACGCGGCGTAGAAATGGTATCCATGCGGCGCATCGAATCGGCCTGCACGTCCGCCACGGCAGGGTTGTTCTTCAACGCCAGCACTTCGCTGTCGGTGAGCAGTGCCGCAAAGCCGTTCAGCACCACATCGTAGTTGGCAATCACGGTAGGATTGCCGACGCTGGCCAGCACGTCGGCTTTGCGGTCGCCCAGGTAGCGCACATAGTTTTGTACGTTTGGATCGCGGTAGTCAAACACCGCACCTGGCGCCGGCTGGGTCGCGGGGTAGCCGCTGATCCCGCCGACATAGGTAGTCGCCGGCTGGTCGGCCAGTTGCACGATATAGGTTTTGCGCGCCTCTTGCGCGCTGGCGCTCAGGGTCAGGCTGGACAGCACGGCCACTACTGCCAGTGCCGCAGGACGCAGTTTGAATGTCATTTTCATGTAGTTTCCCGGTTCAGGTTAGCGAAGAGCCACGGCTTAGCGCACACGGCGGCGGCGGCTGGCCAGGCCAAAGCCTGCCAGGCCGAGACCGAACAGCGCCAGGCTGCCTGGTTCGGGAACGGTGACGATATCGTCGATCGCGAAGTTGGCCAGGTTGGAGCTGCGGTTGCAATTGCCAGTGGCATCGCAGGCGTAACCGAGCACGCGCACGAAGGCGAACCTTTCCTTGATTGAGCTCAGGTCGAAGGTGCCGAACTGGAACTGGCCGCCGACAGGACCGGACAGGCCCAGCTGGCGCGCAGCGCCCAAGGCACTGCCGTTGGCATCAAACCCTTGCAGCACCAGCAGGCCTGCGACGGCCGGGAAGCTGGCCTGGCCATTGCCGATGAAGCTCGCCCGCAAGCTGCCGAGCTGGAACAGGGAGTCGTCGTTCTTGCCAAAATAGAAGTACCCGTCATCCAGGCCGGTGTAGTACTGCGATGAATTATTGACCGGGCAGCTGACACCGAAGCAACTGGCAGGATCGCTGCCATCGACAAAGGCGCCGACCAGGTCGGAAGTCTGGCTGCCGCCATACGACTCGATCCAATAGGAACCGATTTTGATATGGTCGCCGGCGAAAACGAACGGCGAGTCGACCTGGCCTTCAAAATTGAGTACCCCTGCCTGCGCAACACTGCCCATTACCAGCGCTGCCGCACACAGGAGTTGTTTGATCGCCTTGCCTGCACGATGTGTTTGGTTCTTAGAAAAATTAGCCACGGAATCCCCTGGATGGTTGAACTCTCGAAAATGGCGCCCTACCTTGTGGATCGGCGCCTGACTCCAATCTATTGCCTACAACACAACTTTACGCACGGCTACGCGCGCGTGGGGGACGGCGCACGCAAAAGTCATGCCAAAACAATATTTCCAAAAGAATCAATCAGTTGATCTCGTGCCATTATTGGCACTTAATCAAACTGTAAAAATCTTCGACAAATCGGGATGGGGAAGAACGGGGAATTGCGCCACGGCGTGGGCACGGTTGTTGACGCCGAGCTGGCGGTACAGGCGCTGGAGGTGGTTTTTGACGGTCAAGGGGCTGATGCCGAGCAGGCGGCCGATTTCCTCGTTGCTCTTGCCCTCGCGCAGCCACTGCAGGATTTCCACCTGGCGGGGCGAGACTGCCGGTGCCTGGACCACCGTGGCAATGCGCTGCAGCGCCAGGTGCAGGTAGGGCAGCAGCAATTGCAGCAGCCAGGATTCGCGGAAGCCGGCCGCCGCAGGCAAACCAAGCAGGACAATCGCGCTGCCGCCATATGCCAAGGGTCCAGTGGCATGCAGCAGGCCATGGCCCATGGCGCCGGCCTGCAACACCAGCGGCAGTCCCCCGCCCTGCTGCCACTGGCGCAGCCAGGCCGGCGCCGGGCCTTGCTGCGCGTCGCACAGCAAGTCGCGATCGGACTGCGCAAGCACCGTGCTGTGCAGGCACTCCACCTTGCGCGCCCGGCCCAGTTCGTCAAGCTGGATACAGAGCAGCACCCCGTGCGGCAGCAGGGCCTGCAAGGCGCCCTGGCTCCACAGGAATAGCTCGCTCTGCGTGGCAATGCCGTGCGCCCCCTCGATGGCGTGCAGCAGGTATTCCTGTTCGCGCGCGTCGGGACTTAGCATTGGGTGTGGAAGCGGTAGCCGCTGCCACGCACGGTCTGGATCGCTTCGTGCAGGCCGCTCGGCTGCAGCGCATTGCGCAGGCGCCCCACATGGGCGTCGACCGTACGTTCATCGAGGAAGACGTGGCTGCCCCACACCTGGTCCAGCAATTGCGCGCGGCTATGCACGCGGCCCGGGTGGTGCATCAGGTAGTTCAGCAGGCGGAATTCCACGCGCCCCAGGTTCAACTGGCGGTCGCCCGCGGTCACGCTCAGGGTATGCGGATCGAGGCGCAGGCCCGCCACCTGCAATGCGCCTGGCATGCCTGCCGGCCGCCGGCGCCTTAGCACGGCATGCAGGCGCGCGATGGTTTCACGCGGGCCGAAAGGCTTACAGATGAAATCGTCGGCACCGCTTTCCAGCGCCAGCACCTTGTCCTGTTCGGCGCAACGCGCGCTCAGCATCAGGAGCGGCAGTTCGCTGGTGCGCGGCGTGGCGCGCAGCTGGCGGATCAGTGACAGGCCGGACTGGCCCGGCAAGTCCCACTCCAGCAACACGGCTTCCGGCAAGGTTCCCTGCAACGCCGCGAGTGCCGTCATCGCATCGCCGTGGCACTGCACCGCATAGCCCGCCTGCCCCAGGTTATGGGCCAGCAGTTGCTGCACAGCGGGGTCGCTGTCGATGACGAGAATGTTGAAGGACATGGCAAAAAACGCAGGTCGTTATGCGGAAAACTATGAATCATGCCAAGTCCTGCACACTAATACAATTTTAATTAAGTATTAATATTCTGCCGAAATAAATGCCCCCTCCCGCTCTACGACTTACAAATGAAAAGGCACCTTGGGAGCCGAAACTCCCAAGGTGCCTGTGGCGTTTGTGCAACCGCAGTGTTTAAGCGCGGCGGCGGGCGAAGGCCAATACCAGCAAGCCGAGTGCCGCCAGGGCCAGCGAAGCCGGCTCCGGCACAGCGGCCGGGGCAGCAACGGTGGCGATCGCATCATTGATGCTGAGGATTTGCAGGTCGGGGCTGCCATCGGCCGCTGGAACGAACATCAGGTCGAGGATCTTGCCCTTGATCGGATTCTGGTCGATGTCATAGGCCACCACGCCGAAATTGGAATTCAGCAGCGCCGACGGATCGCCGGAGACCGTCAACAGGAAGCTGAACACACCGCCAAACACGCCCTGGTACAGCACATCGTTCTGGTTACTCGAGTTCAGCATGGCAAAACCGCCCGGCACGGCGGCGGCATCGCCCCCTGGCGAGAAATTGGCCGGGTCCAGGTCGAAGCCCTTCAGCTGCGACATGGTTGCGGTCGCGGCAGGCGCGCCGTCCACGCCGTTGAAGGTGAAGTCCAGGTAGCCCGGACGATTAGCGCCGTAAATGGCGGTATCCAGCGTGACCAGGCGCATGACGTCAGCCATGGCGTGGCTGCTGGCGCCAAACGCCAGCAGCAGTGCCGCGATGCGCAGGAAGCGGGTGAAGAAATTGGTTTGCATGATTGCGGTCCTTAGAAGCTGCCGTTGAAGACTTTTGGCGTGTAGTTGATGGCTACACGTTTCGGATTATTGAATTGCAGCTGCACGGTCGCCTGAGCACCGGCCGCCAGCGAAGGCGCCGCGGTAATGTACGGCATGCCGTCGACATAGCCGGTGGCATTGGCCAGGGTCACGCCCGCCGGCAGCCCTTGCAGCACGTACTGCACTGGCGCAGCCAGGTCGGCGCCGCTGGTGTTGGTCAGCCACACGGTGGCGGTGCCCACGGTGCTGAAGCGGCCCTGCACCACGCCGGAACGCTGGATCTGCACGCTGGCAGTCACGTCCACATACGATGGTGCGAGGTTCAGGCTGATTATCACCGGGTCGTGGTCGGAAGCGCGGTAAGGCAAGCTGTTGTACAGGGCCTGGGCGGCGGCATTCTTGCCATCCAGGTTGTAGTCCAGCACCTCAGGCTCGTCGGCGTTGATATTCCACTCCATGGCGCCGGCCACTTGCGAGCTCATGGCAGCGCTGGCCAGTGCGTGGTCCAGGTAACCGCTCTCACCGCCAAACACATAGGAATGCGGCATGCCGTTCGGACGCACGAAGCGTTCGAGCTGGTTCTCGAAGCGCACCTGGCGCTCGGCGGCGGTCAGGTACATGATCGGGTCTTCCATGCCGTAGGCATTGAAGTCGCCGATCAGCAGCACGTCAGGATCGCCGGCCGCTGCCACAACTTGCGGTACAAAGCTGTCAGCCAGTTGCTGCGCCTGTGCCACGCGGTCCGCGTTGTAGCAGCTCTGGCCGTCGCCCTGGTCGGTATTGGCGCCGGTGGCGCCGTTGCAGCGCTTGGACTTCAGGTGGTTGACGACCACGCTGAACTTCGCGCCGTTGTAGGCCTTGAAGGTCTGCGCCATTGGCGGACGGTCATTGACGGCCGCTGCATCGGACAGCGCACCGCCAACCAGCGACACTTTGGCAGGCTTGTAAATCATCGCCACGCGGATCGCATCGGTGCCGGTCGCTGCCGGCTTTGGCACGTAGGCATATTCCACATTGCCATAGGCAGCATTCAGGCTGTCGACCAGGTAGCTGGTGGCGTAGTCGCCGTTGTTCTGGATTTCCATCAGGCCCACCACGTCGGCATCGATGGTCTTCAGTTCCGCCACGATCTTGTCGCGCTGGCGCACGAACTCGGTCATATTGTCGGCGCCGCGGCAATTGGCCTTGCTGGTGCCGGTGCCGAGGGTGCAGCCCTGCCCCGTCTGTCCCAGCACATCGGTGCCGTCCGTGAAGGTGGTGAAGAAGTTCAGCACATTGGCGCTGGCAACTTTCAGGTTGCCGGCAGCGGCGTCCGGTGCTGCGGTACGTGGATTATCGCGCGAGAAGATCGGGGCTTCGGTCGGCTGCAGCTTGAAGCCTGCACCGCCGCTGCCCAACGCGCCGAAATCGATCACGCCGGTCAGGCCGCTGACGGTGTAGCCGGTACGCACAGTGCCATCCTGGTCCAGGTAAGGCACGGTGGTCGGCGTGACGAACAGGCCGTCGTCCAGCGTGATCATGTTGGCGGCGTTTTGCGCGGCCAGCGCTGCCGCGTCAGCGCTGCGTGCAGGATAGCGGTTGGTCGGAATTTCGCGGCGGCCAACGGACAGCGTCAGCTCACCGCGGCTGCCCAGCGAGTCGGTGGCATTGACGGTCAGCGCGCCCGGGAAACGCACCAGCATGCCTTCAACACTGGCCAGGTTCGTGCCCAGCAGGTCAATATTGGCAGGCGTGATGCTGTTGCCGGTGCTCTGGGTAACGATGCTCGTCACGGTCGACAACTCCGTATAGGAGCGCGTTGCACCGCTTGGCTTGTACTCGGTGACGGTGCCGCTCACGCGCACCAGGTCGCCCACGTTCACGCTCGCCGCGGTCGCGCCCATGTAGACGAACATGCCGTCGGAAGTGTTCGGATCGCCATCACCGGCCGCATCCTGGATGAAGAAGCCGCTACCAACCTTGGCAGTCACCACGCCTTCGGTGGTCAGCTTCGCGCCGTTGAACGGGCTGGTGGCGCCCGAGCCCTGGATCTGCGAAATCCTTACGACAGTGCCCGCCCCCACTTCTACAGTGAGATTGACCGTGCAGCTGGCTTCCTGCCCCTGATCGTTGGTGAACTTGACGGCAACCGGATAGGAGCCCGCCGCCACGGATGGCGACGCGACCAGCGACACGCTGGCGCTGCCGCCAATGTCGGCTGCCGGCGTCAGGCTGCCCAGGCTCAGGCCCGATACGGCAGCGGAAGTGATGACCGCGCCGTTGACGATGCCGTCCGCATCCGAGGCCGACAAGGCGACGCTGCCACCTGCGCCGAAAGTCAGCTTGGCGGTAGCCGGGCATACCGGCACGATAGGCTGCGGCACTGGCCCGTTGTTGCACATATTGGCCGGCGAAGCAGCAGAACGGAATTGTGGTGCAACGACAGTAAAGTCGGCGGAATTATTGTTGGTGTCGGTGCAGCCGTTATTGGCGCGCAGCAGGCTGGTGGTCACGCTCATCGCAGGCGCCGCCGCCGTTTCCGAGAATGTCGCCGTGCCGTAGCCAACCACATCCTGGATAGCAGGGCCGCTTGGCTGCGGGCCATTCAGCGGAATATTGTTGTTGACCAGCACCACCTTGCCGGAAGTGCCGCTCATGTTCACGCTGCCGCTGGAAAAGTCGGCGTCCAGGTCGGTGCCGACCGCAGCATTGTTGGTGGCCAGTTCAACCAGGAAGTATTTGCCCGGACCGATTTTGGCGCCGGCCGGCAGGTCTGCCTTGCTCCAGCTCGAGCCGTTGGAGGAAGCATACTGGATCGACCAGCCGCCCACGGCCACTTCGCTGCTGCCGCGGTTGAACAGTTCAACGTAATCGAAGCGCAGGGTTGCGCCGTTATTGCCGCCCGCGCCGTACATCTGGCTGATCACCACGTCGGCCGCGAAAGCCGGCTGGCAGGCCAACAGGGCGGCCAGCGCGGTAGCGCGCAAAGGAATGCGTTTGTTCATGAAAATGTGTACCCCCAGAGTATTTACCAAAAGGAATTTTTTATTGTCCTTTTGCATATTAACTGTTTGATATGACTAATTAGTGACACACGATTAGTCCGAACGGACTAACGGGGATACGGCCGTGCCAGCGGTTCTCCTATGAAAAGCCCCTGCGCCGGCCACGCCACGCTGCGCCAATAAGCTTCGAGGGCGGTCGCGCCGCTGAGGTAATGCTGCAACAGGATTTGAGGGTGGGGAAATTTCTGCCAATGGTTGCAGGGTTCGCTGACCGTGCCATAGCTGGCCGTGGCGCCCGCCTCCAGCCAGCGCAGGCTGCTCATCTGCCCGCTGCCCAGCAGATCGCCGCCATAAGAAGTCAGGTGGTCAGCCAATGCCCCGGGCAGGAAGCGCAGCGTTTCCAGCTTGCCGACTTGCGCCAGGCCGGTCTGGTAAAACATGATGTCCTGCGCGCCTTCGAGCGCGTCCTGCCGCAGGGTATGAATGGTCAGCTTGCGCGCCGGGATCGCCCCGCTGGGCGGAAAGAAGCGCGCGCGGGTATTGCGCGTGGCTTCACTGGTCTGCAGGAAGTAGGCGCCGGCCTGCGGCACGCTGAAACCGGCCGCCTTGCCGCGTTCGGCCACCGCACGCGCCACGTCAAGCGGTTCGGCCGGCAACAGCATCGACAGCCGCATGCCGGGCGGAAGCACCTTGGCATTGAAATACGGGTTCTTGCGGCCGGGGGCACAACTGCGCTCGCATTGCGCCGCATCGAAGCCCAGCGTGTAGGCCGACGTCAGGCTATTGCATTCAACCGCGTACGGCGCCGTCCAGGCAAACAGCACGGCGCGCGCGTCCGCAGGAAGCTGGCGGTCAATCTCGTCTTTCAGGCGCGCGAAGGCGTCGGCATCGAGCTTATGCGGCTCGCCCGGAATACGGACGTGGGCAATATGCGCCGGTGGAATGCCGCGCAACTGCGCATAGTAGGCGCCCAGCGCCACACTGGCGGGATCTGCATCGTTGACGACGAGCCCAAGTTGGGCCGGCTGGATTTGGGCGCGCGCCCCGGCTGCGAACAGCAGGAGCGCGGCAAAAGCGCAGCGTTTAGCCGCGATGGTAGACATCCTCGAAGCGGACGATATCGTCCTCGCCGAGGTAGCTGCCCGACTGCACCTCGATCAGGTGCAGCGGCAGTTTGCCCGGATTTTCCAGGCGATGGCTCATGCCGATCGGGATATAAGTCGACTCGTTCTCGGTCAGCAGCGTCACCTTGTCGCCACAGGTCACCCGTGCAGTACCCGACACCACCACCCAATGTTCGGCGCGGTGATGGTGCATCTGCAGCGACAGCTTGCCGCCCGGGTTGACGATGATGCGCTTGACCTGGAAGCGGTCGCCCATGTCGATGCCCTCGTACGAACCCCAAGGCCGATACACCTTGGTGTGGTGCAGGTGCTCGGTGCGGCCATTTGCCTTCAGGTGGTCCACCACCTGCTTTACACGCTGCACATGGTCCTTGTGCGCGACCAGCACGGCATCCGACGTTTCCACGATCACCAGGTCCTGCACGCCAATGGCTGCCACGATTCGGCCCTCGGCGCGCACCAGGCAGTTGCTGGCGTTGTCGGTGTACACATCGCCGCGCGTCACATTGCCATCGCCGTCGGACTCCAGCACGTCAACCAGCGCCGACCAGGAGCCCACGTCGTTCCAGCCGATCGATGCCGGCGCCACGACAGCCTGCCTGGTGTGCTCCATCACCGCATAGTCGATGGAATCCGATGGACAGGCTGTGAACGCTGCTTCGTCGAGGCGGCAGAAGTCCAGGTCGCGATAGCCCTTGCTCACCGCCTCTTCGCTGAGCCTGGCCATCTCGGGCTGGAATTGCGCCAGCTCTTTCAGGTAGGCGTCGGCGCGGAACAGGAACATGCCGCTGTTCCAGAAGAAGTTGCCGGCTTCGATAAAGCCCTGTGCCGTCTCGCGGTTCGGCTTCTCCACGAACCTGGCGACCTTGAAGCAGCCTTCGGATTGCAACGGCTCGCCGCTCTGGATATAGCCATAGCCGGTTTCCGGCGCGGTCGGCACGATGCCGAAAGTGGCCAGGGCGCCGCCCTCGACCAGCGTGGCTGCGCGCTGGATCGCAGCGTAGAACGAGTCCACATCCTTGATCACATGGTCGGCCGGCAGCACCAGCATGACCGCCTGCGGATCGATCGCTTTCAGGTAATGGGCGGCGGCGGCCACCGCTGGCGCGGTATTGCGGCCCACGGGTTCCAGCAGGATGCCGAGCGGAGCAACGCCAATCTCGCGCATCTGTTCAGCCACCAGGAAGCGGTGCTCATTGCCGCAGACGATGAGCGGCGCCATCATGCCGTTGCGTCCTCCAAGGCGCAGCACAGTCTCCTGCAACATCGTCTTGTCCGATACCAGCGGCAGCAACTGCTTCGGCAAGGCCGCACGCGACAAAGGCCAAAGCCGGGTGCCGGCGCCGCCGGACAGGATGACGGGATAAATTTTCATATTAAAGTTGTCTCTTTGGCAACATTATGCGCGGCACGCCGGGTCGCGCGGCGGTCCCGCGCATTCGCCCAACCGCCGCCTTCTGCTTGCGAAATATGCCGCATTTCGCCAGCGCGGTCGACACTATACTCTTTGAACACGATTAATTCGTCGAGCGTAACGTCTGGTAAGACCCGAGTATATTCGAACAACACGCTGCGGACTACCCTTGCTCCACTGCGAATGTGGCTGCCGTGCCCTATCCACGTTGGCCCGATGATGGTGGCGCCGGCCTCGATGCGGCAACCGGAGCCGATATACACCGGCCCGACGATGCGCGTTCCCTCCCAGTCGATGCTGGTGTTCAGGCCGACCCACACGCCCTCTTCCACCTGCACGCCAGGCACCGTCATGTGCGCCACGCCACCGGTGAGCACCCCTTGCAGCACTTCCCAGTAATCCTTGACGCTGCCGATATCGATCCAGTCGAACTTGCGCGTCTGGCAGTAGAACGGCAGCCCGCGCTGTGCCAGCAGAGGGAACAGCTGCGAGCCGATGTCGAACTCCTGGCCTGAAGGAATCAGGTCGATCACCTCCGGCTCAAAAAGATAGATGCCGGTGCTGGCGCAATTCGACTTGGCCTGCGCACGAGAAGGCTTTTCCTGGAATTCGAGCACCCGGCCATCGTCGTCGCTGACCACCACGCCATAGCTGCTCACCTTATCCCACGGCACTTCGCGCGTGATGACTGTAGCCAGCGCACCCTTGCGCCGGTGCTCATACAGCGCCGATTTCAGATCGAGGTCAATCAAGGCATCGCCGCACAGCACCACCACCGTCTCATCGAAGAAGCCGCCGAACTCCTGGATCTTCTTGATGCCGCCGGCGGAACCAATCGGCTGCGGCACCACCTCGCCCTGGTCATTGGTATACCCCTCGAAGGAATAGCCGATCTGCACGCCGAACTGGTGGCCTTCGCCGAAATACTCTTCGATTTTCTCGTGCAGGTAACTGACGTTGACCATGATCTCGCTGACGCCATGGCGCTGCAAATGCTCGACCAGATAGGCCATCACGGGCTTGCCGAGGATAGGGATCATCGGCTTGGGCAGTTCATAGGTCAAAGGGCGCACCCGCGTGCCCTTTCCGGCCGCCAGAATCATTGCTTTCATGGGTTGTCCTCTTCCAAAATCAGCTCCGGTGCGGAGTACAGGCGTTCGTAAGCTGCCAGCAGCTTGGGCGCCTCGTACTCCCATTCGAGCTCATTGACCACGCGGTTGCGCCCATAAGCCCCCATGCGGGCGCGCCGCTCCGGATCGTCCAGCAACTCGACGATCTTCACCGCCATGTCGACTGGGTCATTCTTTGCCGCGTACAGCGAAGCTTCCTGCGCCGATACCCGGCCCTCGGTCAGGTCGAACTGCACGATCGGCTTGCCCAGCGCCATATATTCCATGATCTTGTTCATGGTGGACTTGTCGTTCATTTCATTCGCAACATCCGGGTTCACGCACACGTCGGCGGTGTTCAGCATTTCCAGCAATTGCTGGTCCGGTACGCGTCCCGTGAACGTCACGTACTCCGCCACTCCCAGCTCGCGCGCCAGCGCCTTCATTTCCTCGAGCGAGGTGCCGCCGCCCACCAGGCCGAAATGCACGTCGCGCCGGCCCATGTCGTGCACCACCACGCGCACGCTTTGCAGCAGCAGGTCGATGCCTTCCTGCGCGCCCATCACGCCAACGTACCCGACCAGGAAGCGCCGTCCCTGCTTCAATTCGGCCACCGGGGGCAGCACGCGCAGCCGGTCCAGCTTTGGCCCGCTGCGTACCACATATACCTTGTCCGGATCCATGCCGCCGCGCCCGATGGCGATGCGCTTGTACGAATCGTTGGTGGCTATCGACACGTCGGCGGTGCGGAACGACAGCCGTTCCAGCCACACCATCAGCTTGTAGAAGAAGTCGCGCCGCCCGAACTTCGCTTCGTACAGTTCCGGATTGATGTCGTGGTGGTCGAACAGGAAGCGCTTGCCGAGCACGAGCTTGAAGAAGCCGCCGACCAGGAACAGCAGGTCGGGCGGATTACAGGCGTGGATCACGTCAAAGCCATGGCGGAACAGCACCTTCCACGCCAGCCGCGAACTGTGGAACAGGGCCGCCGAATATTCGATGGCGTAGCCCAGCGCTCCCTCCGCCTCCATCGGCAGCTTGTAGCGGTAGATATGGATGCCGTCCAGCTCCTCGTAGCGTGCCTCATACCCCTTGCCCGTCGGGCAGATGATCGCCACCTGGTAGCCGTTGGCATGCAGGGTCGTCGCCTCCTGCCATACGCGCCGGTCAAACGGCGACGGCAGGTTTTCGACGATGATGAGGACACGACGCTGTTCTACGCGGTTACCAGCAGATGCCATCGTATGCCCCTTCGCTCTGCTTGCCGGAGACGCGCACCAGGTCCACCAGGTGCTGTCCGGGCCGCAGCCGGTCGGGCACGGAATGGAACTCCGGCGCGCCATTGCCGATCACCACCGTGTCCGCAAAAGCCAGCACCGCATCCATCGAGTCGACCATCAGCCGCGAGATGTGGGGAATGATATTCATGATGTAATCCTGGTTGGCGCCGGTCAGCGCCGCCAGCTTCACATTCTTGTCGTACAGGCGCAGGTCATAGCCTTTGCCGATCAAATGTTCGATCACGTCCACCAGTGGCGATTCGCGCAGGTCGTCGGTGCCGGCCTTGAACGAAAAGCCGAGGATGCCGACTTTCTTGCCCGGCTTTTCCATCACCATCTTCAGTCCCTTCTCCACCTGCTTGTGATTGGACGGCAGGATGGCATTCAGAAGCGGCAGCTCCAGGTCGAGCTGGCGCGCCTTGTAGATCAGCGCACGCACGTCCTTCGGCAGGCAGGAACCGCCAAAGGCAAAACCGGGCTTCATATAGTAAGGCGAGAGATTGAGCTTGGTGTCCTTGCAGAAGATTTCCATCACCTCATGGCCGTCGATGCCGACCGCCTTGCAGATATTCCCGATCTCGTTGGCGAAATCGACCTTCAGCGCGTGCCAGGTATTGTCGGTGTACTTCACCATTTCCGCCGTCTCGACATCGGTGCGCACCACCGGCGCATCCATGCCGGCGTAAAGCTGCAGCAGCAGTTCGCCGGAGCGCTCATCGGTCTCGCCGATCACCGTCTTCGGTGGATGGTGGTAATCATGTACGGCCGTGCCTTCGCGCAGGAATTCCGGATTGCTGCAAACGCCGAAATCGACACCCGCGCGTTTCCCGGAGGCTTCCTCCAGCGTCGGAATCACCAGCGAACGCATGGAACCCGGCAGCATCGTGCTGCGCGCCACCACAACGTGAAAGCTTTCCTTCTCGCGCAGCGCATGGCCGATCTGCTCGCACACCTTGCGCACCGCGCTCAGGTCGAGGTTGCCGTTCAGCTGCGATGGCGTGCCGACGCACACCAGCGATATTTCGCTCGACATCACCGCGTCGCGCACGCTGTCGGTGGCACGCAGGCGGCCATCGCTCACCGCGCTGGCAATCATCTCGCCGATATCCTTTTCGATGATCGGCGTGCGTCCTTCGTTGATCAGCCCAACCTTGGTGCGGTTCGGATCGACCCCAATCACCGTATGGCCTTCTGCCGCCAGGCAGCCTGCCGAAACTGCACCTACGTAGCCCATGCCAAAGATACTGATCTTCACGATGACGCTCCTTCAAGTAAGGTAATTTCGGTCACGATCGTGCTGGTGCCGCGTATCGTTCCGCGCCACGCTGCTGTCGCGATGCCGGATTTGCTGTCAAAGCTGCGCGAGATCCATCCCGCGATTGGCGCCATGCTGGCGCTACGGAGTTGCGGCCCACTCCCGAAATGGCATGACATGTGCAAACCCTTATCGCGCTTGGCGATATGCAAAGCTTGCCCAACCTTTTCGGCATGGCAGCCTTCTGCAAAATGCCAGTGCAGGGCTACCTCGTGCTCGCCAAAACATTCTAGGATATCTTCAACAATGACCGCGTTCCGTTTGGAATCGAAACGAATGATGCGCCGGTGCATGACAGGATCACGCAAGCGCATATAGCCGTCATGTTTTCCCTCGAAGAAATGAGTCGCATCATGCGACAACGCGACAGCATTGGCCTTCTGCAACCACATGAAGTTGCCCCCGATTTCAGACTGGTCCAATCCATCCATCTGCACCGTGTTGTGCGCTGCCGTGCTGCGGAAATAATCGCGCCACTGGCGATGCGTGTGGTAGGCGTAGGTGCCCGGGTCAACCAGCATCTCTTGCCCGCCCATCGAGAGCGTGAAGGCCAGCGCGTCGGCGTGCCCGTGCGCCGCCAGCGAGAGATAGCCAAGCGGCCCGCAATCGACCACAATGCGCACTTCCTGCGGCGTGCCGAAGTCCTTTCCAAGCAGGTAGTAGCCGCCCTGCGGAAAAGCGACACGCGGCTCCTCCCTGGCTCCTGGCGCAGGCGCCGGCAGCGCAGCCCAGCGCGCATCGGCATCGGCGAACAGCCAGCGGTTGCGGTCATCCAGCGCGCCTGCCTTTGCTTTGAAGTCAGCGCGCCCGAACAGCAGCGCCGCACTGGCAAGCAAGGACCGGTACGGTGGTGCGTCCGAAGCATCGAGCCGCAGCATGCGGGCATCGTCGGCGTCGCCGATCATCGGTACATTGCCGCCCACGTCCATCACTGCCGCGAGGAATTCCGCCATGCGTTCCAGGCGCGCCAGCCATTCGGCCGGGAAGCTGCCGCCGTTGGCCTGCGCCGCGAGCTGGCATAGCAGCATCATGTCCATCACCTCGTGGTGATAGTAGATGGCTTGCTCCTTGTTGACACCATCTTCCCAATTCTGCAGCAAGCCTTGCTCGACCAGCCCGCGTTCAGCCATGGCGCGCCAGCGCACGCTCTCCGGCCAGCAAGGCCATTGCAGGCTCGCGATATACAAGCCCATATACTCGCCGAGCAAATGATTGTTGGCCGACGAATGGCGCGACAAGTGATGGCTGATGAAATGGCAATGCTTGTAAACCGCGTTCAGCCAGCGGTGGCGCCAGTCGTCGTCAAGACTGCCGGCCAGCAGTTGCCAGGCAGCGGCCCAATTCAGCAGGCGCACGCCGAGTTCCAGCGAACTGGCCCAGTGCACGCCTTGCGGATAGGGACATTGATCGAGCCAGGAAGTGAGCAGCGCGCGCGCTCCATCACGATATTTCCGCTCGCCGCTGCAGCGCCATGCCTGCGCCAGCGTCACCAGCTCCAGGTGGCGGCTCGGCTCCCACAGGTACTTGATGTCGCCCACAAGGGATGCGTCGCGGTAATCGATTGACGGCCCCGGCGCCATCGGTGCCGTCGTTCCGGTACGGGGATCGCGGTTCCACTGAGGCGGAAATCCCAGTTGCACACCTTCCAGCGCAAACACGTTCCAGCGTCCGGCCAGCAGCGAATCGGCCGCCATGCGAAGCGCGCTGGCGTCTACCTCCGCTGGCGCGGCGAGAAATGCAGCGCCGAAGCGATCCAGTGAAGGGACGGGTGGATAGTTGGCGAGCCCTAGCCCCATTGCAGTGGCTTTACGGCGCGCGAGCTGGTGCACGCGCCAGACAACTTCGGCAGGCCCCATCAGTTTGAGGCGATTGATTTTCCAGGCCAGTGCAGTCATTGCGGCATAAATCCCAATTCGCGATAGAGCCGCTCAACCCGCGGCAACACGGCATCGCTGCTGAAGGTGGATTCCACCTTGCGCCGCGCTGCCTCCCCCATGCGCCGCGCCAGCGCATCGTCTTCCAGCAACTGCGCCAGGCGCGCCGCCAGCGCATCGACATCCCCCGGCTCAACCAGGAAGCCTTCCACGCCATCGGCTACTGCCTCCGGAATACCGCCGACCGGTGTGGCCAGCACGGGCAATCCGGCTGCCATGGCTTCCAGCACGCTCATTGGCAGGCCCTCGTTATAGGAAGGCAGCGCATACAGCGAAGCCAGCGCCAACTGCTGTTGGCGGGTTTCCGCACCGACCCAGCCCAGCAGGTTGAGCTGGCTGGTAATGCCAAGCTGCGCCGCGCGTTCGCGCACTCCATCGAGTTCGCCGTCTCCGCCGAGCCGCAACTCCAGCGCCGATACCTGCGGCGCCACGCGCGCCGCCGCCTGCAGCAGGTCGTAGCTGCCCTTGCGCCGGCCCAGCCGTCCCAGGCTCAACACCGCGCCACGCCGCCGCACTTCCCAGGCGCTGGCAGCCGGCAGCAGTACCGGGTTGTAGATGGCCTCCACGTGCGGGTTGCGCGACATGCCTTGCACCCAGCAGCGCCAGGCTTCCGACAGCACAACCACGCGCGTGCTGCGGTCAAAAATGAAGCGCACGAAGCGCTTGCGCCAGCGGCCACATTCCTCGCCGTAGAACAGCGCGAACTCTGCCCCATGCAGGTGCAGGATGGCTGGCACCCCCGCCGCAAAAGACAGCAGGAAAAAGACCGATTTGCGCCAGAAGCTTGCGCGTGAAGCCACATGCACATGCACCAGCCCGACCTGCCCGTGCAGCAGCATGCCGGCAAACGCTGCGTAAGCGGCCAGCATCACGCGCAGCTTGCGCCACCGGCTGCCATCGCAATGGGTGGCGAGGTAGCGCACACCGAAGCGCCGCAGCATGCCGGCTTGCTCATACACCCTGACCACGGATGCGATACCGCCCATGGTATCCATCCCGGTCCCGAGCATGACAATGGCCTTCATGTGCGCCGCCCATCCTGCCATTCATTGACGACCCAGCGGAACTTGCCCGCCTCGGTATTCGGCAAATCGTCGCGCAGCACGACCTTCACCTGCACCGTTGGATCGACCAGGTGGCGGATGTTGTGCAGCAGCTTGTCCTGGTCGGCCTGCGAGAAGCGCGCATCCGGCACCAGCCGCAGCTCCCACAGGCCAGGCCCAACCTGCGCCACCTGCGACTTGCGCACGTTCTCCACGCCTTTGAACGCAAAGGTCAGCACGGAAGGACTGATTTCTGAACCGTCGCCACCGGTAATGCGGTCTTCCAGCTTGCCGGTCACCGGTTCGATCATCGGGAACGGCCGGCCGCACAGGCAATGCCCATGCTTCCAGCGGGTACGGTCGCTCAAGCGGTAGCGCACCAGCGGCATCGCCAGGTTATGCAAGGTCGTGCCGACCACATGCCCGTAGCCATCGGTCGGTTCGCCATGGTCGTCAAGGATTTCGACGTGGGAATAGTCCGGATTGACGTGCATCGAGCCATACTCGCACTGCGTCGCAAATGCCACGCGCTCGGCCATGCCGTACATATCCATGATTCTTCCCGCCAGGCGCTCGCGGATCAGCTCCTGCTGGTGCGGGTACAGTGGCTCGGATGCGGTGAACAGGAATGGCACGGTCAGCGTCATGCCGCGCCGTTCGAGATGCTGCGCCAGCGTGTAGGCGGTGGAAGGGTATGCCTGCATCATCGCCGGCGCATAATCGCGCAGCTTGTCGATGATGGAATCGACGCAATGGTCGGTCAGGTGGCGCGACGACAGCAGCAACTGCCGGTTGTAGCGGTTTTCGAACCAGTACGGCGGCCGCTGCTGGTCCAGCCCGGCCACCATGTCCCCGCGCAGCGTGGCGCGCGGCATGCCGTCGACATAGCCGCCCCAGGTCCAGTGGCGCTTGATGAAGGCTTGCTCCATCTGCACCGAATGAAGGCTGCGAATCACCACCAGGGGCGTGCCCGTGGTTCCGCTGGTTTTGCCAATCGCCTGCCACGGGCGCTTGGCGCCGTCGTTCGGATACAGCGCCTGTGGATGCTCCAGCAAGGTCGACTTGTCGACAATCGGGAACATCTCGCGCAAAGCCTGCCGCGCTTCGACCGGCGAAAAGTCGCGCGTGATGTGGGCGTAGTACGGCAGCTTGTCGATGGCCGCCTGCAGGCTGCGGTGCAACAGCCGGTCGCCCATCACCTTCAGTGCGTAGTCATCCATCAGCTCGTGCTTGCACAAGCGGTGCACCAGCCGCTGGCTCAGCGCATTGTCGCGCACCAGGGCGCGCCCGCCGTACAGGAACTCTTTACGCAATTCGGCCAGCATGATCGCCTCCCACCAGGTTCTGGTAGCGTTGCGCTACCGCTTCGCCCAGCACGCGGTAGCTGCGCGCTGCTTCGATATAGGCCGGCCCTGCCGCCGCGCGTTCGCGCGCCGCCTGCGGGTCGCGCAAGATGGCCAGCAATCCCTCCGCCATGGCCTGCGGCGTGCTCGCCGCCAGCCAGCCTGCGCCGCTCGCGGCCAGCACGGCTTCCTGGTCCGGGATGTCGTTGCCCACGCAAGGCATGCCCAGCGCCAGGTACTCCAGCAACTTGGTCGGCGAACTGACGTCGTACAGCGCACCGCGCGGCACATACGAAATGGCGGCTTGCGCCCCCAACAGGTATTCCCAGGCCTCGGCAGGTGGCAGCCAGCCGGTGACCTGCACCGCATCGCCAAGCCCTCGTTCGCGCGCTGCGTCAAGCAAGAGCGGCACATCACCGGGCTGCGGCGAACTGCCGATCAACAGCAGGCTCGCTTCCGGCAACTCACGCCGCACCAGCACCAGCGCATCGAGCACGCGCTCCAGGCAGCGCGCCCGGTCCAGCGTGCCGAGATAGGCAACCACCGGCCGCCCTTCCCATCCGGGCCAGGGCCGTGCCGCCGGCCGCACTTCAGGCCGCGCAAGCGCCTCCATGTCGACGCCCATCGGCACCGCGCTGATGCGCCCTTCCGGCACGCCATGCCGCGCCACCAGGCTTGCCATTGCTTCGCTTTGCACGAAGACATGGTCGGCGCGCGGCAGCAGCACGCGGTACAGCAGCCAGCGTTCGGCCAGCCCTTTTGCGAGAACGAGGCGTGCCCGCAGGCGGCGCAAGCCAGGACGGCCACGCAGCCGCGCCAGCTCATCCTGCGCCCTTTCGATGCGCCCTTCGCTCATCAGGTAAGACAGCCAGTACATCATCGGCAACCCCTTCATGCGCGCAATCAGCAAGGCCAGCAATCCAATGCTGACCATATCGCGCACTTGCACCGCATCGTGGGTGCGGCGGTTAGCGCCAAGCAAGGCGCGCAGGCATAGCCAGAGAAATGAAAGCTCTGCTTTCCAGCGCGCACCTGCTCGTGCCCGCCGAGAAGAGGCGAAGCCCTGGTTATCGGCTGGCGCCGCGCTGCCTTTGCCGACCAGGTGGCATTGCACGCCATGGCGCGGCAGGTATTTTCCAAAAAGGGTCGCTACGTCGGCGCGAAAAGTCGGCAAGGGTTCCGGCACGAGCTGCAAGATGCGTACTGGGCGAGCCATGCTTCATCCTAGCAAGAACTGCTCAATTTCAGCGCCCGGTTCGCCTCGCCCTTCCAGCCTTCCCGCCGCCAGCCGCACGCGTTGCGCAAGCTCCTCACGGCGCGCCGGCTGTTCGATCGCAAGCGCCAGGGCTTCCCGCATTGCGTGCACATCATCGTGCGGCACGAAGCCCGGATAGTCCTCGCCAAGATAGGCTTCGATTGCCTCATGGCGCGTAGCGACCAGCGGTTTCCCATGCCGCAGGACGCGCAGCAGGACGCTCTGCCCGCACGCTTCGCCGACGCCGCGCAGCGGCATCGCCACGACGCTGCTGCGCGCCAGCAGGCCTTCGAACTCGGTCTCCGGCAGGTCGCGCAGGATGCGTGTGCTGCTGCGCACCGGCTGCCGGATCTGGTTGCGCTGGGAAGCGACGATTACCAGCGGCGCCGGCAACGGTTCGGCAGCTTCCAGCAACAGGTCGTAATCGCGATTAGAGAAGCCGCCGGCGAAAATGCTGCCGTCATCGTCCTGCTGCGATGCGCGGCCATCGAGTTCCTGCCGCCACAAATGGCAATGCACATCTTGCGGCGCCATGCCGACGTTCTGCACCAGGTTGCGCGCCTCACCCGGCGAGAAAGCAATAAAGCCCAGGCCCGGTACGCGCAGCGCGCGCAGGATACGGTCGGCCAGGCGGCGAGCCCGCTTGCCATGGACGAAGCAGCTCATCACCAGCAAACGTTCCGGCCGCGGCAGCAGGCGCGCCTTGACGAGCGCCAGCACCGGCAAGGCTTGCCAGCCGACGACCAGCAAGCGGTCTGTGTTCGTCCACAGGCCGAAACAGCGCAGCAGCTTGGGCGAGAACATGGACCGCACGATCGCCAGCTTGCCGCTCATGCCCGGCGTGCCGGATCCGACCACGGTCACACGGGCCCCGCGCTCACGGAGATATTCGGTGATGTCGCGATAACTGCTGGCTTGTGGAAGCAGCACATGGATCACGGCCGCCTCCCCTCTGCCACCACTTCGCGCAGGATTTGCAGGTACTGCCGGCTCACCACGTCAGCCGTATGCTCCGAGGCGTAACGCAGGGCGCCGCCATCTTGCAGGGTGCTGTAATACTCGGCATCGTCATACAGGCGGTTGATGGTAGCCAGCATGGCTGGCACATCCTGCGGCATCATGCCGGTCCAGCCGGGAACGATGCTGAAGGTCGACTGCGGGCACAGGACCGGCGTGCGCGTCGACCAGGAATCGCACAGGAAGCCCCAGCCGGAATGGCTTTCGGTGTAAGCAAACCATGCCGAAGAAAGGCGTTGCAGCGCCTCAATGCGCGTCACCCCTTCCACATGCTCGACGCGGTCGCCGTACTGCTCCTGCAGCTTCTTCACGACGTGCGCATACGGCCCGCGGCCAATGACCACGAAGCGCTCCACCGGCGTGTGTTCGAGGATGGCGGGCACAGTCTCCAGCCAGCGCTCGCAGTTCTTGTGGCGGATCAGCGAGCCGACATAAATCATTTCCCCTCGCCGCCGCTCGCGGGCCGGCCGCCAGTCAGCCGGCCGCTGCGCGCAATGTGCAGCGTAATAGGCGCGCCGCCCGCGCAAGCCAAGCGTCGCCAGCTGCGGCAAGTCGGCCGGGTCATTGCTCATGAGCGCATCCACTTGCCCGCACACCTGCCACCAGCGCATGCGCCCCGCGACGCGCCCCAACGCCGGCACGCCGCCGTAATAGCGCCGCCGCAGCAGCTGCACCGGATCGGCTGACTCCACCCGCAGCAGCACCGGCACCGGATACAGGGGGCGCAACAACTCCAGCAACGGCAAGGCGTGGAAAGAGTTCACCAGCAACACGTCGGGCTTGAACGCGTCAGCAATTTCCCGCACCTGCGGCAGGTAGCGCGCCGCTTCGTGCGACAGCGCACGCAGGCTCGGAAAAATGCGATGGATAGGCACGCCCTGGAAATTCTCGTAAGCATCGCCAGGCTCCGAACTCTTGAGCGCCGACACACGCGAGGTCACCACCTGCACCGCCACGCCTTTCGCAACCAACGGCGGCAGCACATACGCCACCTCATCGAAGGTTGGATTCAATCCGGGATAGATAGCAAGTACTTTCATGCAGCCTCGCACAGTAGTTGGCGTCCCAGTACCCGGTTGATGAGCTGTCGATCCTTCTCATCAATCGCACCCGACAATAACAGCGCTACAGCAAAAACGGCGCACAGCAGCAGGGTTCCCAGCGCAGCAGCAAGCAAGCCCTGCCCCGGCAGCAGCCACGCCACGCCAGCCGCCGCGCCAATGGCCAACAGCGCGCGCGCCCACCAGCGCAATCCCAGCGGCCACGCGAAGCCGCGCCGCCGCATTCCAGCGACCACCAGGCCATTCACAATCAGCTCATTGCCCAGCAAGGCTGCGGGCACCAGCCACAAGCCAAGCACCGCATAACCCAGCCAGGCCAGCACAGGCAGCACCAGCAAGGAGCACAGCGACGCCAGAGCCCACATGCCCATCAGGCCAACCGCATTGCACACCACGTTGAGAATCAGGCGATGCAAGCGCAGCGCCAGCCAGCCGCACAGCACCGCAAACAGCAAACGGTATTCGCCAAAGCGTCCGCCGCTGGCCAGTTGCAGCACCAGGTCGCCGTACACCGCGGCCACTGCCAGCACCGGCAGCAGGCTCAGTGCGCTGACCTTGAACACGAAGTGCGCCCAGCGCTGCAATTCGCCGTAGTCGCGATTGCCGGCATACGCGCCGATCATGCGCGAGCGCACTACCGAGAAAATTACCATGCCGGGCATGTAGTTGCGGATGATATCCGTCAAACGCAGCACGAATCCCAGCCCCGCCATGGCTTCCGCCGCCTGGCTGCGCGCGAGCAGCAGGATCAGGCTGGATGGCGAATACAGGTATTCCACAATGCCACTGGCGTAGTTGTGCAAAGCCACCGCCCGCATTTGCGCGCGATCGGGCGGCTGCCATCCTTCCTGCGCCCGGAGCGGCAGCTTGCGCACGGTGCCGGCGAAGAAGCCAGCCGCCAGCAACAGCGCACCCAGGCTCGCGCCCAGCTCCGCCAAAAGCAGCTCGCGTGCCGTTCCGCTGCCCATTGCCAGCAGGGCGCAGGCGATAACGGTGCCGCGCAGTACCGTGACGATCTGCATGCGCGTCTGCAGGGCCAGCGCCTCCAGCGTGTTGTCGCGCAAAATGCGCATCACGCCTTCCACCACCAGCAGGAGCGCCACTACGCCAGCCAATGCAGGCGGGAAACTGGCGGGCAGCCAGCCCTCGCCATGCGCCAGCAGCAGGCCGCCAGCCACCACGGACAACAGCAGCATGCGGCAGGCAGCGACAGTGGCGACGAGGCGCGCCAGCGCCTGGCGGCCGCCGCGCAAGCGATATTCGGGAAGGAAACGCAACAGGACCCAGTCGAGGCCAAAGCTCGATAGTCCAAGGACGAGTTCCACCAGCGCCATCGCAACCACATAATGGCCGAATTCGGCAGCCGGCAGGACCCGTGACGACAGCCCAAGCACGCTGGCTGTCAGCACGGCGGTAGGCACCTTGCCTACCAGGAATGCGGCGATATTGCGCCGCGTTTGGGGGCCCGAGTATGGTGCTGTCATAGCATGGCTCAGTCCCCCAGGCGGCTCAAGGCAGCGGCAACGTGATGGTCTGGCTGCCCACCGTCAGCACGCGGCTGGTGGTGCCAGTGGTCAGCTTGACTGCCGGCTTCTTGCAGCCAACGTCCAGCAGCACCACGAATTCACCCTTGAGTGCAGCCGGGCGTGTAAATGCTGCATGCTCCTCGATGCCCGTGCGCGGCGCCGGTCCGTCACGCTTGACCAGCGTAGCGCCCGGCGTGAGCGAAGTTACGCACAGCGAACGGTCGCCATTGACGATGGTTGCCGTGCCGTCAGTGTTGACCGTGATCGGCACTGCGGCATGGAAATTCCACTCCCAGGAGTGAGCCACCGGCGCAGTCAGCGTATCCATCACCACCGCCGCGTCCTGGCTGCGGAAGTACCACACCTTGCGCCGGTTCAGCGACAGTGCGCCTTCGAACGCCGGCGTCGCATCGCCTTCCACATAATCCATGGCGGAGGTGGTCGAGAAGCCGGTGATCTTGCCGTTGCGGCCCAGGTTCACCGTGTTGCCTTCGATGCGCTGGCCAACGCCATTGTCGTAGGTGACCGCGTTATGCGACTTGGTCGCACGGTACCAGCTGCTCCACAGTGGCGAGCCATACCAGTCGTAGTAACCGGCCTCGATCAGCAAGCGCTTGCCGCCGCTGTTCAGTACGATCGAATTCTGGTCGCCGTGGCTGTGGTTGTACGAGCCGTAAGGGCTGGACTTGAAATACAGCGAAGTGCGTTTCACGTCCGCCATCGAGCTGTGCATCGCTGCCCAGCCCACGCTCGGGTAGAAGGCGCCGTTTGGCGGCGGCACCGCGGTCGCTACGGTGTTCACCGGCAAGGGCGACGGCGCCTGCAGCAAGGTCAGGGGATCTTCCACCCCGGTCATGCTGTTGTAGTACCACTTTGCCGCCGGCGTATTGAAGCGCGAAGCAAAGGCTTTCAGCAGGTAGGTGTTCGGCACGTCCTCGTGGCCATCGCCAAACACATGGTTCGGCGTGCCGGGCGGGACGAAGTGCGCCATGAAGCGCAGGAAGCCGTCCGACCATGGCTTGCGGTAGATCGACACGCCAAGCGCCTGGCTCAGCGGGTCCCAGATCTGCACCGAAAAATCGGCTGCCGCCTGGCCATACGCGGTGCCGTTGGCATAGCCACCTTCCGGGCCGCTCCAGGTATAGACCTGGTGCACGTAAGTGCGCACGGCGAAGTCGAACCAGGTCTGTGCTGCAGGCACGTCGCCCAGGCTCAGCGCCGCAATTAGCGCCAGGAAGCCCAGCGTGTTGCCGCCGTGGGCGTCATACGGGTACTGGTCCATGCGGCCGTTGCTGCCCGACAGGTCGTTATAGATATCGGTGGTACGGCGCGCAATCGAGGCTTGCCAGGTTGCCTTGCGCGTCGCATCCAGGTTATTCCACAGCATGTCCATCGCTTTCGACAGCGAGAGCGCAATGGTACGGGTGGCCTGGTCCTGGTTGGCATAGCTGGTCGGCCCGGTCGGGCTCAGCGCAGCCAGTTCATCGCCGCGCTTGATTGCTTCGTTCAGGTAGGCGGTAGCAATGGCCTCGCCCTGCTTCAGGCGGTACAGCAGGGCCGCTGCTTCCACCTGGTGCGAAGTGCGGTTGATGCGATTGCGGATGTCCGAGTTCTGGTTGCTCAGCGCCGTGGTCATGGTGCCGCTGCTAAGAAGCGGCCAGTCGCTGTCCTTGACCGGCGCCATCGTCAGGCGCGACTGCACGGTCTCGATCAGCCGCCGCACCTGGTCGCCGCGCTCGGTGACCATGGACGACGTCCACTTCAGGTAAGGCAGGAAAGTCGGCGGCAGCATGCGCGAACGCCCATGCCGCAGCACATTGTCGCGCAAGGTCGCATTGTCATACACCTCGAATTTGGTGGCGCTGCTGTCGATGGTGAAACTGCGTACCGTCGACCAGTCCTTGGCCACGGTTTCCGCCAGCGGCACCACGGCCGCTTCGGCCGCCGCTTCGATCTGGGCCAGATTGGAGCCGGCAGCCTTGGCCTTGGCGCGTGCCGCCGCATCGGCATCGTTCATCGCCTGGGTGCGCGTGAACGGTGCGACCTTCCAGGTATAGATGCCGGCGATGGGGAACGCATGGGTCGGCAGCAGCCAGTTGCGCGGTACGACATGCTTGATGGGCGCAGCGGTGCCTGGCGGCTGGATGACCACCAGGTACCAGGTAGACGAAGTAGCAATTGGATAACGCGACCAGGAAAAGCCTGGCGGATTCTGTGGTTGCAGCTGCATCTTGTCCGGCGCCGGGCGCACGGCTTCAATGTTCGCGGAAATCGCCCAGTCGGCGCGGCTTGCAGTTGCAAACGTGGCCAGGGCGCTGAAGACTGCATAGGGCAACAGGGAATATTTAACGAATTTCATGTGATACTCTCCAGACAATTTCGTTTGCGAATCAATAAGTTAACTGCATTTTGATCCGGCACAACAAGGAAAGTCTACATCACGCATTTCACAAATTCGTTTCCGTGCGACAAAAGTTTTGTAACAATGTCGCACAGAAAAGACACAATTCCCTAGCGTTGGGACGAGCCGAACCGGCACAACTGGACGATCGTCCCCATGCACATCATCAGGAGCAGCTGGGCGGTGGGTTCATCCATCAGCGCGCGGTTATAAACCAGCATCATCAGGAAAAGGAGCATCGCTGCGACACAGGTATCTGCCAGCGCGAGCTGGGCCACGCTACCTTGTTTTCGGCGCACGTAGCGCCAGGCAGCTAGCAGGGAAAACAGTAGCATGGAGCCGTAAGCGAGAGCGCCCAATAGACCCACATCCCACAGCAGGATCGCCAGCGCAGTTGCGTCGAGATGCAGTGGCTGGTAGCGCTTGGCGACCTCGCCCGCGCCGAGCAAACCGGACGGCTTGCTTGCGCCCGGGCCATAACCTACCAGGCGGCGCGGCACGGTTGCCAGCGGATCATGCGCCCACAGTGCAAGCGAGGCAGCACGGCTGATTTCACCTGTGCGGTAATTGACGTTGTTGGGATCAAAGAAGTAACCGCCGCCACGATCCAGCTTTTCGGCCATATTGTGCGCCGACTGCACCTTCTTGCCCCAGTACAGGGTTTCATACACGGTGTACGTGGTGCCGACGAAAGCTGCCAGCAAGACGGCGAAGCCGATGAAGGCGCCGATGCTGCGCAGGATGCGCCGCCGCAGCACCCAGCCCAAGACCAGCGGCAGCCAGATGAAGGCAGCCTTCACCTCACCCAACAGGATGATCGCAAAACCGATCGCCTGGAAAGCCCACATCGCCTTGCCCGACATCTGGCCGGCGTTCCAGCGCGCCGCGGCATAGCCCATGGCCAGCACGGTGAACAGGACCATGATGGCGCTATTGCCGCCAAAGCCCGGCGTGCCGCCGAAGGTGCCGACTATCGAATCAAAGGTGGTTGTCGTGGCGACGAAGAAGTGCTGGTACAGCACCACCGGCACCTGGATCAGCACCACCCAGAACATCATGCGCCAGCTGGTCTCCAGGTGATTTTCTTTCCAGCGGAACCAGTACAGGGCAAACAGCACCGAGAACATCGGCAGCATCGCTTTCGCCGCCGAAAAGATCTGTGACTTGGGCACCCGGTTGAACACCAGGCTGATCACAAAGGCAGCCACGAACAGGACTGCCGCCAGTTCGACGGTGGAGCCGTCGCCCTTGCGTATGCGCCGATGCTCGCGCTTGTGCACCACCAGGTCGAGCAGCGCACGGCAAAAGAACAGGATCGCCAGCCCGAAGGCGAGCCAGGCTGCCGGCCGCAATTTCAGGAAGTACACCGCCGAACCTTGCAGCAGGAAGGTCAGCACGAACAGGCACCAGAACATGCCGTGCAGCGGCAGCACGAACACCATCAGCACCGACAGCACTGCCGTGCCGACGATCGCCACCAGCGGCGGCGAATCCAGCCCGCCGACCACTCCGACGAACACCGCCAGCAGCAGGAAGGGGAACAGCAGCATCAACGGCAGCCCGCGATTCGGGCGGGCCAAGGCGTGCGGCCCGCTGGCGACGGCGGCGGCTGGCGTACGCTGGAACAATGGCATGCGCATCCTCGTCCCCTACTCGCCTAACACGCCGACCAGGCGTTCACGCGCCGGCTTTTCAAGCGCGGCCAGCAGCGAGCGCACGAACTGGTCGTGCAGCGCATAGGCCGGCGCAGAATCGCTGCTGATGCTGGACACCCGCACCAGCATCCCGTCCGGGACCGTCCCGCTCAAGCCATAGCGCAATTCCTGCAAGCGCTGGTCGACACCGGGCATGGTGGCCTTGCGCCCAACCGTGATCCAGTAGGTAATCGGTTCCTGCCGTGCACCGGCAACGGCAAACAGGCGCTTCACGGGCAGCACGCCATTTCCCGTATCGAGGCTGCTCTTCTGGCCGTCGCGCACCGTGAAGCCCTGTGCCGTATAGCACACTTCCGGTTTATGCACGCCCATATTGTCGCCCTGGTCGCCGCCGTAGGCGATCGACAGCATGATGCGCTCGCCATTGCGATTGACGTAAGTGCGGCCCAGCGTCTGGTTGTAAATCTTGTCCAGCTTGGCCTGGGTGGCGGGATCGACCTGCAGCGGCATCACGCGCGTGTCGACCTGCCATTCGCCGAAATTGCGCGGCACCATCTGTTCCAGGCTGAAGCGCCCGGCTGCATCGGCCATGCGCGCCGTTGGCGTCAGTGCCCGCGTCACCGCTGCGGAACACACCATCAGCGCACCGAGCACCACGCTTACCATCATTGATTTTTTCATGAGTTGCGCCACCTGACAAACCATTGCAGGAAAGCGTCCACGCCGATGATCAGGAGCAGCGCCGTGATAAATAGCACCATGCCGGCAAAGCCGTGCAGGAAACCCTGCCCCGCCGCATCGCCAAGGTAATAAGTCACCAGCGACAGCGTGATCACGCGGATCACATTGGCGGTGAAGGAAATCGGAATGATCAGCAAGGCCAGCGCCACGTTGCGGAAAGCCGAGGAATGCCGCACCACGTTCAGGTAGAACAGCCCGAGCGCTTCCAGCGTGAGCAGGGTCTGCAGGCCGGCGCAGGCGTCGGCCACCAGCAGCTGGTACTGCCCCACTTGCAGGATCACGCCGCTGCGCGCAATCGGGTAGCCTGCCGCATACAGCAGGTGTTCGGTGGCCCAGGACACCGCCATCTTCATCGGCATGGTCAGCATGCCGACCAGCGGGCCGGGCAAAGGCACCATGAAAGCCATGAAGAAGAAGGCGAACCATTGCACGCGCAGCGCGCCATGACCGCATTTGAGCATCAGTACCGCGGCCAGCAGCAGGATGAAGGAGGCGATCTCGAACGCGATGATGCCTTGCGAGCGGCCCAGGATATAAGCCAGCAAGCCCACGCCCAGAACCGGCCAGCCGGTGGCGGAGGGTTGGCCATCGGCGCGCGCCAGCATCGCCGGCCATTGCCGGAACATCAGCCACAGCGCGAGCAGCAGGATGATCGGTCCATGGGCCTGTTCTTCGGTCGCCCACAGGCCAGTGAACAGGCGATAGAACGTTGGCACATACAGCACGAGCATGCCAACCAGCACCGGCAGCCAGTCGGGGAGCGCGTCGCGCAATGCCGCACGCATCGCGGCCTGCGGGCGGATGGCCAGGCCCGGCTCCACGTCAGAACTCCAGCAGTACGGAACCTACTACTTCCGCGCCTGCATAGCGCACTTGTTCGCTGAGCGCCGCCACGTCGTACAGGGAGGTGGCATTACGGTGCACCACCAGCAGTACCCCATGGGCACGCGCCATCACCGGCAGCGAATCATGGGCGGTCAGCACGTCCGAGGTATCGTACAGCACGACATCGTGCAAGGCCTCGAGCTGCGCATTGAGCCCGGTGAAATCCTTGCGCGCCAGCAGCTCGGCCGGATTCGGCGGCAGCGTGCCAGCGCCCAGCACCGCCAGCGATTCGAAGGCGTCGATGCGCGTCACCGCCGCCATCGTGGCACGCCCGGCCAGCATGTCGGACAGGCCGGTCTTGCCCTGCAGGTTGAAGATCTCATGCTGCGAAGGCTGGCGCAAGTTGGCATCGACCAGCAGCGTGTTCTGCCCGAGCTGGGAGAACACCACGGCGAGGTTGGCCGCAAACAGGCTGGTGCCGGAACCCGGTTCGACGCCGACGATCGCCAGTGATTTGTGGCCCCGCCCGAACCAGCGCAGCATCAGCTGGCCGCGCACGGCGCGCAGCTTTTCCACCTGGCGGCTGAACGGGTCATAAGCTGCTACCAGGCGCGAAGAAAAATACTTCTCGCCGGCCGGCACGTAGGGGTAGTCGAACTGCCGCGCCAGCACTTGCTGGATGTCGGCCGCGCTGACCATGCCCAGCGCCTGCGCAGCCTCGCCGAAGCGAACCCCGGTTTCCTCCTGCATGCGCAGCACGGCATCGGTGTTTTCAGGCGTCAGCTTGCCCGCTTCCTGCAGCAAGGCGCCAATGGTCGCATCGCCCACGCCATGCGGCGAGGCGGGATTGAAATGCAATGGGCTATTCATCAGCTCCTCCTCAATTCAGCCGCAGTGTGCGCGGCGCATGAAGGTGCGGCAGCCCGAAGCGGCGCTGGCGCGGCGGATTCCAGTCGATCGTGGCCAGCACGGGAATGTGCACCACTTCGGCCAGGTCGGCTTCCGACCGCACGCGGCGATCGAACATCTCGGACAGCATCGCAATGCCGATACCCAGCATGCCGCCCAGCAGCAGCGACAGCACGGTGTTCAATACCACGCGCGGACCGGCCGGTTCGATCGGCGGCACGGCGGGATTGAGCACCGAAACGTCGGACTGGTCGTTGCCGCCTTCGATGCGGGTTTGCGAAGAGCGCTGCGAGGCATTGTCGAAGGCGCGCTGCGCGCTCTCGACATCCTTGTTCAGCACATTCATTTCATCGCGCTGGCGATTGAGCTGCAGCACCTTGGTTTTCTGTTCGGCCAGCGCCGTGCGCAATGCCGCCTCGCGCTGGGCGAATACATTGGCGTTGTTGCTGACCGAGGACGTGACCAGGGCAGTCTGCTCGTTCAATCCAGCCCGCAGGCGTGCCACTTCAGCTGCGGCACTCTGGTACTGCGGATGGTTGCGGCCCAGCCGCTGCCCCATTTCCGCCAGCTTGGATTCCTGCTGCGCCAGGTTGACGCGCAGGTTCTGCACCACCGGGCTGGCCGTCACGTCCGGCGAAGCGCTGCCTGAGCCGTGCGCCACCGCCTGCCGCGAATTGGCTTCCATGGCCTGCGACTGCGCCGCCACCAGCTGCGCCGACAAGTCATTCAGCCGCATCGACTCAACGTCGAGCCGGTTGTCCACGCTGACGATGCCGTGCTCCTGCTGGTATTTGGACAGCTTGGCCTGCGCCACCTCCAGGTTATCGCGCAGCACCTTCAACTGGGAATTGAAGTAGTTGGTGGCCTTCTTCAACGGCTCCACCTTGAGCTGCACATTGATCTTCTGGTATTCGTCGGCGAAGGCATTGGCCACCGCCGCCGCGAACTGCGGGTCGGAAGCCTTGAAGGTCACGTTCAGCACCGAGCTTTCCTTGGCCGGCACGATGTCCAGCTTCTTTTGCAGCAGCTCGGCCAGCCAGTCGCGCACCGTGCCCTTGCCGCCGGTCGATTCGTTGAACTGGGCGATGACGGCCGGGCTTTCGGCCAGCTTGAGCTGGTCCACCACGCGCAGCGCGACATTCTTGCTGCTGATAATGTCGATCTGCGTCGCCATGTAGCCGGGCAGGAGCTGGCCCGGCAAGGCCATGCCGGTCAACGGGTCGACGCCCTTGTAATTCATCACCAGCGAACTGGTCGCCTCATACGTCTTCGGCAGCAGCAGGCTGACTACGAGGGTGGCGGCTACCGTGACCAGCAAGGTCAGCAGCACGATCTTCTTGCGTGCCTGGAGGATCAGCAGGAACTGGGCGAAATTCATATCATCTCCTTAGAACCAGCTTTCCTTGATGAAGATGACGTCGTCGGTCTGCACCACGTCCTCGTTCTTGGCGGCGATCACCTGTACCGTGCCGTCGCCATTGCGGCGCTTGATCTTGATGCCGCTTTCAGTGCCGCGCGGGGTCAGGCCGCCGCCGACTGCCAGCGCCTGGCTGACCGTCATGGTGCGCTCCAGCCGGAAGGAACCGGGGCGCTGCACTTCGCCATAGATGTAGAAGCGCGGCGAACGTTCGGCATAGATCACATCGTTGGGGCCCAGTTCGATTTCCTTGTCCAGCGCCCCATTGCGCACCATGTCGACCACGTCGATCACGGTCTTGGTGGTCTTGCCATCGCGGGTACGCACCACGCTCACCGTATCGCCGCCATCGGCATTGAAGCCACCCGCCTGCGCCAGCATATCCATCACACCGCGCTTGCCGCCATCGAGCGGATAGCGCCCGGGCCGGTTCACCATGCCCAGCACCGACACTTGCGCGCTCTGGATTTGCGACACGATGATGCTGACCTGTGCTGTCTTCAGGTAGCCTTTCTTGACCAGCTGTTCGCCAATCGCCCGTTCGGCCTGCTGCACTGTCATCCCGCTCACCTTGACCTCCCCCAACAAAGGGAAGGTGATCTTGCCTGATTCGCTGACCCGGGTTTCCGTTGCCATGTCCGGATTGCCGAACACGGAAGCCTTGATCACGTCGCCAGCCCCCAAGGTCAGGTCGGCAGCCTGTGCGAAGCCTGCGCCCAGTACGAAGGCCATCGCCACCATCCACATCAGTAGTCGTTTCATGATTGCTCCTCGATGTCTGTTTTATTTCAGGCCAGCCACACCGCGTTCCAGTGCAGTGGCCGGGGCGCCCGCGTCGGCTACCGGCGAGGGCTGGTTGATATAGGCAATCTTGGCGCTGGCGCGCAGGCGCTTGACTTCCTCCTCCGCCGCTTCCTTGCCTTTCTTGGCGATCAGGTATTGCTCGATCTGCGGCCTTGCCGCATCCAGCTCCACCGGCGAGGACCGGATGTCGGCGATCGTGACCAGCATGCTGCGCTCGCCTTCACGCACGATGAAGAGCTGGCCTTTGGCCAGGGCCAGCAGCTTGGCTGACAGTTCGGGCGGCAGCTCCGATCCGCTGCGGCTCAGCTGGGCCTTCTGGTACTTGACCTTATGCTGGTCAAGCCAGGCCGCAACCTCATCGAGCGAGCGGGTCTTGTCCATCACCGCCTTCAACTCATCGGTCACCTCGCGTGTCGGCAAGATGATCTCGCGCATGTCGAAATGCTTGCGCTGCGAGAAGAATTGCGGGTTCTGGCTGTAATAGGCTTCGACTTCCGCGGCAGTCGGCTTGGCTGGCGTGCCCAGGCGCTTCTGCATATAGGCTTGCGCCAGGATCACTGAGCGCGCCCTTTCGATCGCCTGCACCACGCGCGGATCGCGGTCGACTTTTTCTTTCGCCGCTTCGCCGATCAATAGCTGGCGGTCGATCAGCGCCTCCAGCGCCTGCTTGCGCGCGGCTTCCTGTTGCGTGGCTGGAGCGTTACTGCGCGACAGTTCGTCATTCAACTGCATAACGGTGATTTCTTCACCGTTGACGTTGGCCAGGGCCTGGCCCGGTTTCTGTTCCACCTTGTTGTGACAGGCGGAAACCAGGACAACCAGCATGCCCGCGAAAGCCATATTCGGGTTGATGTGCTTCAAAATATCCTCCCTCGACTGTTGCAACTCATTCTAATAGCGCGACGAGCGCGCACGATTGACTCAGTACGCGTTTTGCCGCTTCAACACCACCTTGACTGTTCGCAAGATGATCCAAAGGTCGAGCCACAGCGACCAGTGGCGCAGGTAGTCCAGGTCGTAGCGGATACGCGCTTCCATCTTTTCCAGGGTCTCCGTTTCACCTCGCAGGCCGTTGACCTGGGCCCAGCCGGTAATGCCCGGCTTGACCTTGTGGCGCAACATATAGCCCTTGATTAGCTTGCGGTATTGTTCGTTATGGGCAACGGCATGCGGGCGCGGACCGACAATGCTCATCGATCCTTGCAGCACATTGATAAACTGCGGCAGTTCATCAAGCGAAGTGCGGCGCAGGAAAGCACCGATTTTCGTGATGCGCGCATCATGGGCAGTGGCTTGCCGCACCACCGGGCCATCCTCGGTCACGCGCATCGAGCGGAATTTGTAGACGATGATTTCCTCGCCATACAGGCCGTAGCGGCGCTGGCGGAAAATCACCGGGCCCGGCGAACTGATCCAGACTGCCAGAGCAATGACCAGCATGAGCGGCGCGAGTGCCATCAGGATTGCGGTGCCGAGAATCACATCGCTGGCGCGCTTGACGATGCCGTCGAAGCCAACAAACGGCGTCTCGCAAATCGCCACCACCGGCATGCCGCCCACGCTGTCGAAGCGTGCCTGCATCAGGTCGAACACATAAATATCGGGCAGGAAATAGACTGACGCGGTGGTGTCCTGCAATTCATCGAGCAGCTTGCGGATGCGCGGCTGCGCCGAGATCGGCTGGCTGATGAAGATCATCTTGATGTGGTTGTCACGCACAAAGCTGGCGACCTCCCCCATATTGCCCAGCACCGGATGCGACAGGCCGGACTTGCGGCGGTCGGCAGTGCGGTCGTCAAAAAAGCCGCGTACGCTGAGGAACAGGTTGGGCATGCGCTCCACCGTGGCAGCGAATTTGGTGCCTACCTCATTGGCGCCGACGATGACCACCGAGCGCACCTCGCTTTCCTTGGCCGGATCGGTGCCCACATGGCGCGCCGCCAGGTGGCTCATGAGCAGGGCAAACGGTGTGGCGAGAAACCAACTGAACACCACTGCTTCGTCATAGTGGTAAGCCAGGCCGCTGACATTGCCGAGGAACACAAGGATCACTGCGGTAACGATCCAGCCCATGAAGATGTCGCGCGCATAGGCCGTAATGCGGCCGCTGCGCCAGGTGCGGTAAGGGTCAACGTGCTGGTACACAGCGGACGAAATGAAGAAGGCCAGCACCATCAGCACCAGCGAATATCCGGTAAACGGCTCCCCATACACCATCGACGTGGCGTACAGCATCCCCATAATGATCAGCGGATCGAGAACACGCTGGAAAAAGGAGACCAGGGGAATATCGTTTACCGTCATCGTCGCTCCTCATCATCAGAATTGCACTGTCGCCATGAATGAAACGCCCTTGGCCTTGTAGCTGCCGGTGCCGATCAGCGGCGTGCCGGTGCGGCGGTCCTTGAAGCCGGTCACGCTGAGCTGCACCTTGCGCCAGGGCTGGTACACCACGCCGACATTGGTGCTGCGCGTGGTATCGCTCGGATCACCATCAAAGGTGACGTAAGGCAGGCGCTCGAATTTGCGCTTCTCGCGCTTGACGCCTGCATTGGCCTGCACTTTTGCCGAAATATCCCAGGTGGCATTCAGGCTGGCGCCTTTGTTGACGCTGTTATTCACCACGATGCTTTCCACCGCAGAGAATTCGCGCCAGGTCTCGGCGGTGAAGCGCAGCTTGCTGCGCGGCCGCCAGTTCACGGTGGCACGGCCATTGAGGCCGCTGGTGTCCCGCTCGGTGAAGGTATCGTGCTTGCGCTTGGCGTAACCGGCCAGCAATTGCAATTGGGTGATGTCGCTGTACAGCCAGTTGATATTGGCTTTCAGTTCGTCCTGCGTGTAGTTCTGGTCGAGGAAGGTCGTGCCGATGCGGCGCGGGTTCAGGAAGCTGCCTTTGATGTGGCGCGCCACCAGGCCGACCCTGCTGCCGCTCGACGCATGGTAGTCAATGCCGACTTCACTGCGGTCCTCCTTGCGGTTGTTCAGGCTTTGCGCCGCCAGCTCGTAATCGAAGCGGTCGCGCTGGAAGCCCGTATAGATGCGCCAGCTCGGGTGCATGCGCCAGCCGCCGTTGGCATACTCGCGGCGCTGTGTGCGCAGGTTGCGTTCTTCCGAGTGGAAATCGTTGAATGGCGTCAGCACTTGCTGGTAGCTGCCGCCGATATTTCCGTCGAAGTGGTTGCCGACAACCCAGGCCCAGTCCAGGCTGAAGTCCTTGCCGTTGTAATCGAGCTGGTCGTAGTGATCGAAAGTCACGCGCGAGACTTTCGCCTGACCGGTAATTTTCTGGCGGCCAATCGGGCGGTCCAGCGCAATGCCGGCGATCGCTTGCGTGGCGCGGTCGGAGCGCTGGATGCCGTCCGGGGTGTTTTCCGGAAGACGCAACAAGTTGTCGTCGTACGTCTGCCCCACGCTGATGAAGGGCTTGAAGGTTTCGCTGATGTCCGCCTGCGCAGGACAGCACGCAAGGGCGGCGGCCAGCGCCAGAGGAGTTGGCAGGATGCGCATATTTTTTAGCCTTATTTAACACTACCAATAGGTCCAGCTGCCGGTCACCATGATCCAGGCAGCCAATAAGCCGTTTGTCACGGCATGTCCCAGGATGGGAGTCCACAGCGTTTCGCTGCGCATGTACAACAAGGTATAGGCAATGCCGGCGACGATGCCGGCCAGCCACAAGTTATGTTCGACACCGAACAGAAGAACTGAAATCGTCGCCGCGCGCAGGCCAACACGCGCGGGCCGCAGCGACAGGAAGTCGCGCTGCTCAAGCCAGCGCAGCAGGAAGGAACGCCAGAACAGTTCCTCCATCAAGGGCACCACCAGCGCCGCACCGGCGGCACGCAGCGCAACCAGCGGCCAATCGACGCGGCCATCCGCACCGCTTGCATCGAAACTGCGCGCCGCCCCCAACTGCATCCAATTGGCATCGAGCATGATCCACAGGACAAAGACACTGGCGCCGACACCGGCAGCGACGATCACGTCGCGCTGCGCGGGCCATTCGCGCAACTCGCGGTAGTGCTTGCGCCACGCGAGCAGCATGGCGGCGACCAGCGCAATCTTGGCAGGATAAAGCCAGCGCATGGTGTTCGCGTGCGCACCGAATCGTTCAAGCACGTCGGCGAAGATGATGAAAACTATGAAGGTTGCAAACGGCAGCACGCGTGGCATGGCGCCGCCGCTGTTGGCGCGCAGTGCGAGCACAGGCGCGGCAGCCGCAGTGGCCTGCGGCTGTTGGGAAATGCGCTTAGGTGGCTGCTGTAAAGTCACGATATCTGCCTTCCCGTTGGAAATGCCGAAGCGATACTGCCTCGGCATTAAGGTTGTCAGATATTACAGCGGGCAATCGTGCGCAAGCGCACGAAAGTGAGAAAGTGCAAAGAGTGGATTGAGTTACATCAAACGTTGTTGCGGGATTCGATTGCCTCCCAACGTTCCAGCGCCGTCATCAGCTCTTCTTCAATCTGCGCAATGCGCTCGTTGAGGCGCTTAGCTTCCGCCGGCGTCTTCTTGTAGAAGTCCGGATCGGACAGCGTGAGGTTCAGCGCAGTCTGCTCATCTTCCAGCTTGGCAATGAGTTGCGGCAACTCTTCGAGTTCGCGCTGCTCTTTGTAACTGAGTTTTTTGGCCTTGGCTGGTGCGGCTGCGGCGGGCGCGGCCGGTGCGGCGGCGGGCTTGGCCTCAACCTTCTTTGCCGCGGGCGCCACGGAAACACTGGTGTCGCGCACGCGTTCCCAATCGCTGTAGCCGCCCACGTATTCCTTCCATTTGCCCTGCCCTTCGGCAACGATCACTTGCGTGACCACGTTGTCGAGGAAGGCGCGGTCGTGGCTGACCAGGAAAACGGTACCGGTGTAATCCTCAAGCAATTCTTCCAGCAGTTCCAGCGTGTCGATATCGAGGTCGTTGGTCGGTTCGTCCAGCACCAGCACGTTAGCCGGCTTGGCGAACAGGCGCGCCAGCAGCAGGCGATTGCGCTCGCCACCGGACAGCGAGCTCACCAGCGAACGCGCACGTTGCGGCTCGAACAAGAAGTCACCGAGGTAGCTCATGACGTGCTTGCGCTGGCCATTGATCTCCACCCAGTCGGAGCCAGGCGAAATAGTATCGGCCAGCGTAGCGTTGTCATTCAATTGCGCGCGCATCTGGTCGAAATACGCAACCTGCAGGCGGGCGCCCTGCTTGATGGTGCCGCTGTCCTGCTGTTCTTCACCGAGGATCAGCTTGAGCAGCGTGGTCTTGCCGGCGCCGTTGGGGCCGATCAGGCCGACCTTGTCGCCGCGCATCAGGATGGTGCTGAAGTCGCGCACGATGACTTTGTCGCCGTAGGCCTTGTTGACGTTCTCCAGTTCCGCCACGACCTTGCCGGAACGCTCGCCGGTCGCCACTTCCAGGCGCACCTGGCCTTGCGTGTCGCGGCGGGCGGCGCGTTGCTCGCGCAAGCGTTCAAGGCGGCGCACGCGGCCTTCGTTGCGGGTGCGGCGCGCTTCGACGCCTTTGCGGATCCACACTTCTTCCTGCGCCAGCACCTTGTCGAACTTGGCGTTTTCGACCTCTTCGATTGCCAGCTGTTCCTGTTTGCGGGTCTGGTAGGCGCTGAAGTTGCCAGGATAGGACAGCAGGATGCCGCGATCCAGCTCGATGATGCGGGTCGCCACGTTATCCAGGAAGGAGCGGTCGTGGGTAATAAACAGGATGCTGCCCTTGAAGTCTCGCAGCAAGCCTTCCAGCCACTGGATCGAGCTGAAGTCCAGGTGGTTGGTCGGTTCGTCCAGCAGCAGCACGTCGGGCGCACCGACCAGGGCGCGCGCCAATGCTACACGCTTCTTGGTGCCGCCGGACAGGGTTTCAATGCCCAGGTCCGCGTTCAGGTTCAGGCGGCCGAGCACGGTTTCCACTTTGTTTTTCAGGTTCCAGGCATCACCGGCGTCGAGCTTGAGCTGGATGTCGTGCATGCGTTCCATCAGCTTGTCGTCGTCGCCCTGGCCAAACTGGCTGGTCAGCTCGTCGTATTCCTTCAGCAGCGCAGGCAGTTCGCCCAGGCCGGATGCCACCGCGTCGTACACGGTCTGGCCGGCTTCGAACTGCGGTTCCTGCTCCACGTACACGACTTTCAGGCCCTGCTGCATGACCAGCAGACCGTCATCCAGCTTCTGGAAGCCGGCAATAATCTTCAGCAGCGAGGATTTACCGGTGCCGTTACGCCCGATCAGGCCGACCCGCTCCCCGGTCTCGAGGGAAAATTCAGCGTGGTCCAGCAGGGCGTGGTGGCCAAAAGCCAGTTGTGCAGATGTTAAGGAAATGACAGCCATTGGAATGCAAATCGTGACGGAAAAACGAGCATTTTACCTGTTGCCAGCCTGTCAGCTATAATTGCGCTCGCTTTGCGTCCTCCCCGTAGCACAATGGATAGTGCACATGCCTCCTAAGCGTGGGATACTGGTTCGATTCCAGTCGGGGGGACCACAGCACCTTCACCGGAACTTTTCCCCGTCCTGCCTGTCCCACGTCAATATCGCGTTCGCGATTCCGCGCCAAAGTTAGAAAAACCGCGCACCGGGGGGATGATGGATATCGAAATTCGCGTAGCAAAGCTCGAGGCCGAAGTGGAATCGATCACAGAGTTAACCCGTCAAAACACCTTGGCTATTGCACGTCTTGAAGTTCGGATGGACCAAGGGTTCGCCGAGCTCCGCAAGGAAATGGCAACAAGTTTCCGATGGCTGCTGGGCATCATGCTCGGCGGTTTTGCGACGATTATTGGCCTCATGGGCCGGATTGCCGGACTGTATTAGTCGGCAATCCGGCGAGCGGCCTCAGGCCTTGAAGCTGGCGGCAAGCGCCTTCAAGCCATCTTCGTAAATGCCCCGGAACAGGGTCGAGGCTTCTTCGTTACTTACGCCATCCGGCGTAAACTCACCTAACCACTCCACTCGCGCCGTCCCTTCCGCAACATCCACCACGCGCAGGGTCGAGCTGTAACCCGTTACGGGGAATGGCGCCGACAGAATCGCATAGGTGTAACTGCGGCCCGCTTCGTCAAAAGCCATCAGGCGCTCCACGATTGCTTCGCCGGCCGGGTTGGCGAGGGTGCGAACCCGCCCTCCTTCGCTGGCCTCGCTTTTCGGGATGTACGGCAGCCAGTCCGGCAGCGAATCGAAGCCGCCGAGCAGGCGCCAGACCGTGTCCGCTGACGCGGGGATCGTAATGCTTGCAGATGCATTTGCCATGCTTCACCTCATGCCGGCAGTGGTGCGTGAATCGAAACCAGGCCCTGCTCGCGCAGCTCTTTCCAGAAAGCGGCGGGGATTGCCTCCGCCAGCGCGGCCTTGTCTTCCAGGATGCGCTCGGGTCGGCTGGCGCCAGGGATGACCGAGGCCACAACCGGGTTGGCCAATACGAATTGCAGTGCGGCTGCTTTGACGCTGATGCCGTGGCGTGCCGCCAGCGCCTTGATGCGCTCCACTTTCGCCAGGATTTCAGGTGGCGCCTTCTGGTATTCGAAGGTAGTGCCGCCAGCCAGCACGCCCGAGCTGTACGGACCGCCCACCACCAGGTCGGCATTGTGCTTTTGCAGCGATGGAATCAGGCGCTGCAGTGCGCGTTCATGGTCAAGCAACGTGTAGCGGCCCGCCAGCAGGAAGCCGTCCGGACGCGTTTCCTGCAAATCCAGCAGCAGTTCGATCGGTTCGACGCGGTTGACGCCAAGCCCCCAGGCCTTGATCACGCCCTGCTCGCGCAATTGCGACAGCACGCGGAAAGCACCGGTACGGGCCTCTTCAAACTTGGCCAGCCATTCATCGCCGTAGAAGTCCTGCGCCACGTCGTGCACATAGACGATGTCCAGGTAATCGGTGCCGAGGCGTTTCAGGCTGTCTTCAATCGAGCGCAGCGTGGCAGTGGCGGTGTAGTCGTTGACGATCTTGTTCGGCCGGCCATGTACGAACAGGCCGCCTTTCTCGCCCAGGTCGCGGGCAGCTGCGTCTTCGACTTCATCCAGCACAAGGCGGCCTACTTTAGTCGACAGCACAAAGTCGCTGCGCTTACGCTTGGCCAGTGCCTTGCCAAGGCGCATTTCCGACAGGCCGGCGCCGTAAAACGGCGCGGTGTCGAAGTAGCGGATGCCGTTGTCCCAGGCCGCGTCGACGGTTGCTTCCGCTTCCTCTTCCGGAATATTGCGGAACATATTGCCCAGCGGCGCCGTGCCGAAGCCCAGGGGATTGTTGCCGATCAGCTTGTCTTTGATACTCATGCTACGAACTCCTTCGAGTGGGTTAGTTGGTAGAGCCAAGTCTAGGCAGCATTGTTAAGACTGTCCAAGACGGATTGTGCAATACTTGAGTCCCTGGAGGTCTTAAATGCTCGATATACGCCAACTTCAATATTTCGTCGCTGTGGCAGAGGAAGAAAATGTCGGCCGGGCGGCGGAAAGATTGCATATCTCGCAATCCCCGCTGAGCCGGCAGATCGCCCAACTGGAGGAAAAGCTCGGGCTGACGCTGTTCGAGCGCTCCCAGCAGCGCATCCGCCTGACCCGCGACGGCCATACTTTCCTGGCCGAGACCAAGGCCTTCCTGACCCACGCCAACCGCCTCGAATCGATGGCCAGGCGGCTGGGCCGAGGCGACGAGGGCGGCCTGTGCATCGGTTACCTGGAAAACGCCATGCATTCAGGCGTGTTGCCGAATGCCCTGCGCGAGTTGCGCAGCACGCGGCCCGCAGTACACGTGGCGCTCTATAACTACCATTCAGCGGAACAGTTAGAGGGCTTGCGCCAGCGCAGCCTGGATATCGCCCTGGTCTGCGAGCCGCCGCCAGCAGATGATCCGGACCTCGAAAGCGCGCAGGTATTGAACGACACGATGCTGGTTGCCATTCCGGAAGGCCATCCCCTGGCGACCGCGCTGAACATCGCTCCGGCCGACTTGGGCGCCGAGAAATGGATTGGCGTGCTGCACAAGGAAAGTACGCTGGGCCACGACAATTTCGTCGCCGCCTGCGCGCGTGCCGGCTTTACGCCGCAGATCACGATGCAGGCGACGGAGCCACTGGCCGCGCTGGGCCTGGTCGCGGCGGGACTGGGCTTCACGATGATCCAGCACAGCCTGCGCTACCAGGCGCCAAAAGGCGTGGTGCTGCGCGACCTGTCCTGGTTCACTTATCGCACGCCGCTGTGGGCGGCATGGCACCGCATTAACCTGCGGCCCTTGGTCGAGATTTTCCGCAAGACCTTGCTGGAGACCAGCGCCGCATGAAACCGATCACGCACAAGCCCGATAACAACATCATCCACGTCGCAGCTTCCGGCACGGCAAACACCCGCCACACTTCCATATCGCCATAGGTGATATTGGGCGACTTGTAATCGCGCCCATCGAGCAGGCTGGAATCGAAGTTGCTGCGCTCGGGATCAATGTAGGAATACATGATCGAATAGCCGCCATGAGTCAGGTCCCATGGCACGTACAAGTCGTGGCCGGCACCGAACACCGGGCCGGTCCTGGCATCGTTCCAGGTCTGGAAGGAACCGACCGTATCCAGCGCATAGGTACGCGGAGTCTGGCGGTGCATTTGGCGCGAGGTCAGGTTGAACAGGAAGCCAGTGCGTTTCTCGTCCTCGGTCGTGATGTGGAACTTGCCGGACGAGTCCCAGCTCTGAGGGTTATACCCGCCGACCTTGAACAGTTGTCCAAGCTCATTGGTGGCTTCCATCACGGTAAAGGTGCGGCCCTTGCCGTCAACTGCCGCATGAAAATCCGCTGCGGTTTGTCCGTCGCGCTTCTTGTACAAGCGCTCCAGCCTGATCGGACCATTCCCCAGCCAGGTCGATAGCTGGGCGATGTCCGCATCCGTCAACAGCGGCGTTGCGCCTTGTGCCGCCGACAGGACTAGCAGATAGATAGCGCCAATAAAGCGCGCGAGAAGTTTGGCCATGGGATTGCACCTCCACGGCCGGACTATATCACTTCATTAAAACTACGCGGGCACGACTGCCGTGACCTCGATCTCTACCCTGGCGCGCGGCTCCAGCAAGCCGGCAACCTCGACTGCCGTCATGGCCGGATAGTGTTTGCCGACCAGCTCCCGGTAGATGGCGCCGATCTCTTTATAGGCGCCCATGTATTCGTGTTTGTCGACCACGTACCAGGTCATGCGGGCAATGTGCTCGGGGCCGCCACCTGCTTCCTTCAACACGGCCAGGATGTTTTCGATGGCTTGCCGTACTTGTCCGGCGAAATCATCTGTTTGAAATTCGCAATTTGCGTCCCAGCCGATCATGCCGCTGACAAACACCATGCGGCCGGTGGCCGCGATGCCGTTGGAATAGCCGCGTGGACGCGCCCAGCCCGGCGGTTGTAAGACTTGCATAGATGCTCCTCAGGCTTCGCGCAGCAGCTCGCGCGCGATGATCAATTGTTGTACTTCGGTGGCGCCTTCATAAATACGCAGCGCGCGGATTTCGCGGTACAGGCGCTCGACCGGATGTTCGCTGACCACGCCCATGCCACCGAACATTTGCACGGCGGCGTCGATCACCTGCTGCGCGGTTTCGGTGGCGGTCATCTTGGCCATGGCGGCTTCCTTCGTGACCTTCTGGCCCTGGTCGCGCTGCCAGGCGGCGCGGTAGGTCAGCAAGGCGGAGGAATCCACGCCGGTTGCCATTTGCGCCAGCTTGGCTTGCGTGAGCTGGAAGTCGGCCAGGGTCTGGCCAAACATCTTGCGGCTTTGTGCGTGCGCCAGCGCTTCGTCCAGCGCGCGGCGGGCAAAGCCCAGCGATGCGGCGGCAACCGAGGTGCGGAAGACATCCAGCGTCGCCATGGCGACCTTGAAGCCCTGCCCTGCTTCGCCCAGGCGCTGGCTGGCAGGAATGCGGCAGTTGTTGAATTTCAGGCGCGCCAGCGGGTGCGGGGCCATGACGTTGATGCGTTCTGCGATCTCGAAGCCTGGCGTGTCCTTGTCGACGATGAAAGCGCTGATGCCGCGTGCGCCCGGCTGCTCGCCGGTACGGGCGAAGACGACGTAGAAGTCGGCAATACCGCCGTTGGAGATCCAGGTCTTTTCGCCATTGAGCACGTAGTGGTCGCCGTCCTGCACTGCGGCGCATTGCATGGCGGCGACGTCCGAGCCGGCCTGCGGTTCGGACAACGCGAAGGCAGCGATTGCTTCGCCCTTCGCGACGCGAGGCAAATAGGCTTGCTTGTTTTCGATGCTGCCAAACAGGCTGATGGCGCCGGAGCCCAGGCCTTGCATGGCGAACGCGAAGTCGGCCAGGCCGTTGTGGCGTGCCAGGGTTTCGCGGATCAGGCAGATGGCGCGGGTGTCAATGGCATCGAGCGCACCGCCGTAGGCCATGCCACCGATGGCGTGACGCAGCCAGCCAGCTTCTCCCAATGCTCGCACCAGGGCGCGGCATTGCGCGTCGACGGCCTCCGTGCCGTGCCCATCGCCATGCGCATCACGCACGTTCTGCGCGGCCCATGCATCCAGCTCGCGTTCCAGCGTGGCATGGCGCTGATCGAAGAATGGCCAGCCCAGGTAGGATTTGTCTGCCATCTCAATCGCCCTCGAAGACTGGTTTTTGCTTTGCCACGAATGCGTGATATGCGCGGTGGAAGTCGTTGGTGGCCATGCAGATGGCCTGCGCCTGTGCTTCCGCCTCGATCGCTTCGTCGACACCCATATTCCATTCCTGCTGCAGCATCTTCTTGGTCATGCCGTGTGCGAAGGTTGGGCCGCTGGCCAGTCCCTGCGCGAAGGCGTGCGCTGCGGCGAGCAGGTTCTCCGGCGCGTGCAGGCTGTTGAAGAAGCCCCAGCGCTCGCCTTCAGTGCCGGACATCGAACGCCCGGTGTACAGCAATTCGGCAGCTCGCCCTTGGCCGATAACGCGCGGCAGCAAGGCACAAGCGCCCATGTCGCAGCCGGCCAGGCCGACGCGGGTAAACAGGAAGGCGGTCTTGCTGCGTTCAGTGCCGAGGCGGATGTCGGAGCCCAGGGCCAGCATGGAGCCGGCGCCGGCGCAGACGCCGTCGATGGCGGCGATCACCGGCTGAGGGCAGGCACGCATGGCTTTTACCACGTCGCCGGTCATGCGGGTAAAGGCCAGCAGGCCCGGCATATCGAGCTTGGTCAGCGGGCCGATGATTTCATGCACGTCGCCGCCGGAGCAGAAGTTTTCGCCCGCGCCGGTGATGACGATGACTTTGACGTCATCGGCGTATGCGAGTGCGCGGAACAGTTCGCGCAGTTCGGCGTAGGAGTCGAAGGTGAGCGGGTTCTTGCGTTCGGGGCGGTCCAGCGTGAGCGTGGCGACACCCTGCTCCACCGTGAACTGGAAGTGCTTGGCCTGGTAGCCGGCGAGTTGCGCGCGGTTGCCAGGCAGGTTTTGCGGTTCCCCTTGCAGGTATTTCATGGTTTGTCCTTTTGTTCGCGGGCGTACAGGTGGCCCTTCATTTGCGACAGCAGTTCGATGAGCTGTCCCTTGTCTTCCTGCGAGATCTCTTGCAGCAGTTCGGCGACCCAGCTTTCGTGGACTTCCGCCATCTGTGCGAAGGCTTTGCGGCCGGCGGGCGTAAGCTTGACGCTGAAGGCGCGGCCGTCTTTCGGGTCGGGTACGCGGACCACCAGGTTTTCCTGTTCCAGCTGGTCGGTAATGCCAGTGATGTTGCCCCCGGTGACCATCATGCGTTTGGACAGTTCGCCCATGCGCAGGCCTTCCGGGTGGCGTTCAAGCTGCGCCATCAGGTCGAAGCGTGGCAGCGTGATGCCGAATTCGGTGCGCAGGCGGCTGCGGATTTCCGTTTCGATCTTGTTGGTGCAGGAGAGCATGCGCAGCCACAGCTTCAGCGACTGGTGGTGGTCGTTGGTCAGTCGGCTTTCCAGGTCTAGTTGCATTGTTCCGGGTTCCTTACATGACTTCACCGCCGGCGACGGCGATGGATTGGCCGGTCATTGCGCTGGATGATGGCTGGCAGAGCCAGGTCACGGCGTTGGCGACTTCTTCAACCTGCACCAGCTTTTGCTGCGGGTTGCCGGCTGCCAGTTCGGCGCGCGCTTGCTCCTCGGTGCGGCCGGTTCTCTGCATGATGTTCGCAATGGCATCTTGCACGATATCGGTTTCGGTGTAGCCAGGGCAGACGGCGTTGACCGTGATGTTCTTCGTGGCCAGTTCGAGGGCGAGCGCTTTCGTCAGGCCGACCAGGCCGTGTTTGGCGGCCACGTAGGCGCTGACGTATTTGTAGCCTTTCAGGCCGGCGGTGGAGGCGATGTTGATGATCCTGCCCCAGCCTTTTTCCAGCATCTGCGGCAAGACTGCCTGCGTGCAGTGGAAGGCGCCGGTCAGGTTCACGTCGAGCATTTGCTGCCAATGCTGGCTGGTGGTTTTCGCAAATGGCGCGGGTTGCGCCTGGCCTGCATTGTTCAGCAAAATGGTGATCGGGCCAAGTTGCCGCGCCGCCGCCGCGATGGCCGTATGAACGACTGCTTCGTCCGTCACGTCCAGCACGCAGGTCCCGACCCGCGGCGCCAGCACGCTCGGTGTCTGACCCTGCGGGTCAGACACCGGTTTACCGGTTTGCGCGCGCAGCGCATCAGCAGCACGCTCCAGCGAAGACGCGTCGCGGCCTGCGATGGTCACGCTTGCGCCTTGAGCGAGCAGCGCCTGGGCGCAAGCGAGGCCGATGCCGCGGCTGCCGCCGGTAATGAATGCGTGGTGACCGGTGAGCGGCATCATTCAGCCCTCCAGCAGTTTGGCCGCGACTTGTTGCGGCGTCAGGCCGGCGCTGGCCGCGGCCAGTTGGCGCTCGCGCTCGAGATTGCGCTCAAGCTGCTGCTTGCCGGCCAGGTATTGCTTCGGCCAGGTCACGGGCGTGTAGCCAAGCTTGGCGGCCTCGCCCAGTGTCCACGCAGGGTTCGCCAGATGCGGGCGCCCCACGGCGCAAAGATCCGCGCGGCCGGCGGCAATGATGCCGTTGGCATGGTCGGCTTCAAAAATCGAGCCGACAGCAATCGTCGGAATGCCTGCCTCGTTGCGCACACGGTCCGCGAACGGCGTCTGGAACATGCGGCCGAAAACCGGCTTTTCGAGCTTGCTGACCTGGCCCGACGAGCAGTCGATCATGTCGGCCCCTGCCTGTTTGAACAGGCGCGCAATCTGCACCGCGTCGTCCGGCGTGATGCCGCCTTCCACCCAGTCATGCGCCGAAATGCGCACGCTCATTGGCTTGTGTGCCGGCCACGCCGCACGCATGGCGGCGAATACGCGCAAGGGGAAGCGGCAGCGGTTCTCCAGCGAACCGCCGTATTCGTCACCGCGCACATTGGTCAGCGGCGAAATGAACGACGACAGCAGGTAGCCGTGCGCGCAATGCAGCTCCAGCCAGTCGAAGCCAGCTTCTTCGGCAGCCAGCGTGGCGCGCACAAAGTCGGCCTCGATGCGGCGCATATCATCAATGCTGGCGGTACGGGCCACCTGCGACACTCCGGCCAGGTACTGTTGCTGCGACGCCGCCACCAGCGGCCAGTTGCCTTTATCGAGCGGCAGGTCAATGCCATCCCACATGGCGCGCGTCGAACCCTTGGCGCCTGCGTGGCCAAGCTGCAGGCCGATTTTGGCGTCCGTGTTCTGGTGAACGAAATCGACGATGCGCTTCCAGGCCATCGTATGCGCGGGAGCGTACATGCCGGGGCAGAAAGGCGTGATGCGTGCATCTGCCGAAACACAGGTCATTTCCGCCATCACCAGCGCGGCGCCGCCCATGGCGCGCGAACCCAGGTGGGCCAAATGCCAGTCGCCGGCGCAGCCGTCGACGGCGCTGTACTGCGCCATTGGAGAAACGACGATGCGATTCTTCAGCACCAGGCCGCGCACTTTGTATGGCGTGAACATCGGCGGCACCGGGCGGGTTGCGGCCGGCTGCGGCAGCCCGGCTTGCGCAAAGGCCCGTTCGGCCAGCCACCGCTCAAAGCCGGCCACGTAATCCTTGTCGCGCACACGCAGGTTTTCATGCGACAGGCGCTGGCTGCGGGTCAGCATCGAGTATGCAAACTGCGGCGCTTCCATTGCGGTGTAGCGCTGCACGTTCTCGAACCACTCCATCGAATTGCGCGCAGCGCTCTGGATCTTCAGCACTTCGACAGCACGCACCTCCTGGTACGCCGCCAGCGCGTCGCGCGCGCTGCCATGCGCCGCAAAGCAGCGCGCCAGTTCGATCGCATCTTCCAGCGCCAGCTTGGTGCCGGAGCCGATCGAGAAGTGCGCGGAGTGCGCCGCATCGCCCATCAGCACAACCGGCACGTCACCATTCCAGTGCACCCAATTCTGGCAGACGATGCGAGGGAATTTGATCCATACATTCGAGCCGCGCAGGTGGGCGGCGTTGGACATCAGTTTATGCCCTTCCAGCCGCTCGGCGAACAGCTTTTCGCACCAGGCCAGCACCTCTTCCTGCGACATGTCTTCCAGCCCGGCAGCGCGCCACACCGATTCCGGCGTTTCGATGATGAAGGTCGACGTCTCGCCGTCGTACTGGTAGATGTGGGCCTGGAACCAGCCGTGCTCCGTCTGCTGGAAATCGAAGGTGAAGGCATCGAATTTCCTGGTCGTACCCAGCCACACGAAGCGGCACTGGCGCGCTTCGATCATCGGCTGGAACGTCGCTTCGTAGCGTGAGCGCAGGCGCGAATTCAGGCCATCCGAGGCGATCACCAGGTCGGCGTTGTAGCGCGCAGCCAGCTCGCGGTCATCCTGCACGTCGGTTTCGAACACCAGTTCCACGCCTAGTTCTTCGCAGCGCTGCTGCAAGATATTCAGCAGGCGCTTGCGGCCGATGCCGCAGAAGCCGTGGCCACCCGAAGTGACCTTCTGTCCCTTGAAGAAAACGTCGATATCATCCCAGTGATTGAAGGATTGCAGGATTTCGCGCGCAGTCTTTTCATCGGCAGCCACCAGGTTGCCCAGCGTCTGGTCGGAAAACACCACGCCCCAGCCGAAGGTATCGTAAGGCCGGTTACGCTCCACCACGACGATGCGGTGCGACGGGTCCTGCTTTTTCATCAGCAGGGCAAAATAGAGGCCGGCGGGGCCGCCGCCAATACAAACGATATTCATGCGATTCCTCAGGTGCTACGGAGTTTGAAGCGTTGCAGCTTGCCGGTTTCGGTGCGCGGCAGCGATGACAGGAAGCGGATCGAGCGCGGATACTTGTAGGGGGCGATCTGCTCCTTGACGAAGTCCTGCAACTGCGCAGCCATTTCGGGCGATGCTTCGAAGCCGGGCTTCAGCACGACATGTGCTTCCACGATCTGCCCGCGCTCCTCGTCCGGCTTGCCGACCACGCCGCATTCCGCCACTGCTGGATGGCGCAGGAGGACGTCCTCCACTTCGGGCCCGGCAATGTTGTAGCCGGCGGAAATGATCATGTCATCGGTGCGCGACCGGTAGAAGAAGTAGCCGTCGGCGTCCATTTCATACGCGTCGCCCGTCAGGTTCCAGCCATTCAGCACGTAGTCGCGCTGGCGCGGATCGTCCAGGTAGCGGCAGCCGGTCGGGCCTTTCACGGCCAGGCGGCCGACGACGCCTGGGCCCACGGGCACACCTTTGTTATCGAGCACGCAGGCACGGTAGCCGGGAATCGGCTTGCCGGTGGCGCCGGGCCGAATATCGTCGCCGGATGCGGAAATGAAGATGTGCAGCATTTCGGTTGCGCCAATGCCGTCGATCATGCGCAGGCCAGTGGCCTGCTGCCAGGCCTCGCGCGTCGCTACCGGCAAGGCCTCGCCGGCCGAGACGGATTTCTTCAGGCTGGAAAGGTCGTACTTGCCGGTCAGCGCCGCCATCTGGCGGTAAAAAGTCGGCGCGGTGAAGCAGATGGTGGCGCGGTATTTTTCAATGGCTTGCAGCAGCGTTTCCGGCGTCAGTTTTTCCAGCAGAACGGCCGCAGCACCAACGCGCAACGGGAACAGCAGCAGGCCACCGAGGCCGAAGGTAAAGGCCAGCGGCGGCGTGCCGATGAACAGGTCGCCGGCCTCCGACTTGAGGATATGGCGCGGGAAACAGTCGCAAATGGCCAGCACGTCGCGATGGAAGTGGATGGTGCCTTTCGGGACGCCGGTGGTGCCGGAAGTGAAGCTGATCAGGCAGATATCGTCGGCCGCTGTATCACAGGACGCGGCACTCGCCGACTGCGCAGCCATCAAGGCGTCCAGCGAGCGTGCCGCCACCAGGTTCTCTTGCGCGTCGGCCGGGACGTTGAACCACAAGGTGCGCTCAGGGCGGTTTGGCGCGGCTTCAATTTCTTCGCGCAGGGCATGCGCGCACAGCACCGCCTGCACTTGCGCCTTCTGCATGATGACACCCAGTTCGCGGGCGCGCAGCAGCGGCATGGTGGGCACGGCGATCAGGCCGGCCTTGAGCACCGCCAGCACGGCGGCAGCCATCATCGGATGATTGGCGCCGCGCAGCAGCACACGGTTGCCAGGCACCAGCCCCATTGGGCCGAGCAGCACATTGACGATGCGGTCGACCTGCTGCTGCAACTCGGCATAGGTCCAGCTGATGCCCTCGCCGTGCAGGGCGACGCGCTGGCCGCCACCGGTTGCTACAGCCTGGTCGAGGATCTCGGCCACGCAGTTCAGGCGCGCCGGGTACTGCAACTCGGGGAGGTCGAACACCAGGTCCGGCCATTGTTCAACCGGAGGTAGGTGCTGGCGCGCGAACTGGTCGAGATGCGCGCTCGGTTCTGCTGCAGTGGGTCTGTTCATGGTCGCCTGGGTAAGGTTCGGTTGAAAGTACAGCCTGCGGTGCAGACTACTTTAAACCTAAACTATATTTACCGCAAGGCCGGGACTTTACCCTTGGCGCACCAGGGAGCTTTGGTGCAGAACCGCCCGGATCACGTCCGTCAGCGCCGCCTGCACCGCTTCATTGCTGGTATGACCGCTCATGAGGGGCTTGAGCGCCGCCGCTGCGCCGTGCAGTCCCAGGGTCGTGCAGCCGGTATGCAGGCGTTCCAGGCGCACGCGGACTTCGGCCTGCTCGTCATGTGCCAGCAGCGCATCGATCTCATTGCTGGCCGCCGTCAGCTGGTTCTGGAAGCCTGTGAGGTAGACCAGCAAACGGTCGGAGGCAATCCCCAGCCGCACCAGGGTGGCTGCGGGATCTTCCGCTCTATGCTCATAGCCATTGGCCGCCTGGTCGAGGAATGCACCAAGGTGGGCACGCACCTGCTCCGACTGGAATGGCTTGACGATATAACCGGTAGCGCCGGCCAGGGTGGCCTGTTGCACCGTCTCCTTGTCTGTCGCCGAAGACACCAGCACGAACGGCACTTGCGCCAGCTCGCCATGCCCGCGCACACGCTGCAGCAGTTCAATGCCGGACAGGCGCGGCATGCGCAGGTCGCAGAAGACGATGCCCGGCCGCAGCCCATTCTCCAGCTGCTGCCAGGCGTCGGCGCCATCTTCCGCTTCGACGATCTCGAACTTGCCGCAACCATCGATCAGGTGCATCAGCACCATGCGTGAGACTACGTCGTCGTCGACTACCAATACTTTCATGCTCTCTCCGCTTTTATTTTAATGACGCGTTGGGGATACGACGTGTTCCAGCAGCAGCCGCAACCGCGGCAGCTTTTCGCGGATCGCCGGCCACATGGCGCGATCCGCAGCGCGTTCCAGTTCACCGCACAGCGCATGCAGCTCGGCCTCGTCCAGGTAGGCTGCACTGCCCTTCATGCCATGGAACAGGCGGCCCGCCGCATCGGCATCGGCTGCAGCCAGCGCCTGGTCCATCTCGCGCAGGCGCGCCGGCAGGTCGGCAATGAAGGCGTCACGCAGGCGCAGCTTGAGGGCTTGCCCGGCCTGGCCCGGCATTGGCTGCGGCGGCGGCAGGTCGCACACGCCGAACATGGCATCGAGCTCCGCCACCGACGGGCGTTCTTCCGTGCGCGCCCGCATCGGCGGCAGCTTGATGCCACGTGCGAGCTGGCGTTCGATGGCGCGTTCCAGCTGCATGTGCAGCGCGCCCTCATCGATCGGCTTGGTCAGGAAATCGTCCATGCCGGCGGCCAGGTAGCGGCTGCGGTCCTCGTCGCTGGCGTTTGCTGTCAGCGCCACGATCATCAGGTGCGGGTCCAGCACCGGCGCCTCGCGCGGGCCGCCGGAGCGGATCAGGCGTGTCGCGGTGGAACCATCCATTTCCGGCATGCGGCCGTCCATCAGTATCAGGTCGTAGCGCTGCTGGGCGCAGGCGGCCAGCGCCAGCACGCCATTGCCGGCGATGTCGACTTTGTGCCCCAGGTCTTCCAGCATCATGCGCACGATGATCTGGTTGGTCGGGAAGTCTTCCGCGCACAGCACGCGCAGCTGGTGCGTATGCGGCTCGCGTGCTACGTGCGGCGCCAGCGGCGGCGCCACGCCATCTCGCAGCGGTACCGTGAATGCGAAGCTGGAACCGGCGCCCGGTGCGCTGACCACGTCGATCAAGCCGCCCATCAACTCAACCAGCTGGCTGCTGATCGCCAGGCCAAGGCCGGTGCCGCCATATCGGCGGGTGGTGGTGGTGTCGCCCTGCTCGAACTTCTGGAACAGGCGCGGCAAGGCGTCCGGCGGAATGCCGATGCCGGTATCTTCCACGGTGAAGCGGATGCGGTGGCCGTCCGGCCCGCTGCTCTCGCGCTCGACCCGCAACGACACCTTGCCGCGTTCAGTGAATTTGAAGGCGTTGCCGACCAGGTTGACCAGCACCTGGCGCAGGCGGGTCGGGTCGCCGACCACGAATTCCGGCAAGTCCGGCGCGAAATCGACTTCGAAGCCGACCATATTGGACATTGTATGTTCGGCGAACAGGCTGACCACGTTCTCCACCATGCTGGCCAGCGCGAAGTCGATCGATTCGATATGCAGCTTGCCGGCTTCGATCTTGGAAAAGTCCAGCAAGTCGTTGATGATGGCCAGCAGCGACTGTGCATTGCCCTGGCCGCGCTCGATTTGTTCACGGGTGCGCTCGGCCAGCGCGTTGTCGCGCAAGGCGAAGCCCAGCATGCCGATCACGCCGGCCAGGGGGGTGCGCATTTCGTGGCTCATATTGGCCAGGAATTCAGACTTCTGGCGCGTCGCCTCCTCCGCCTTTTGCTTGGCCAGCGACAGGTGCTTGTCACGCTGTTCCAGCTCGCGCTTCTGCTCTTGCAGCAGCTGGTTCTTGAGTTCCACTTCGGCCGTGCGCAGGCTGACCTGCTTTTCCAGCTGCAGCTGCTGGCTGCGCAGGACGCGCACGCGCATGTGGTAAGCGCCCCAGGCGGCACCCATCGCAGCGCCCAGCATGCACAGGCGGAACCACCAGGTCTTCCAGTATGGCGGCGCGATATTGATTTCCAGCGTGGCGGCGTTATCGTTCCAGATGCCGTCCTTGTTGGCGGCCTTGACGCGGAACTGGTAGGTGCCCGGATCGAGGTTGGTGTAGGTCGCAAAGCGCTTGCCCGCATCCGTCACCACCCAGTCCTTGTCGAAACCGACGAGCTGGTAGGCAAAGCGGTTGCGTTGCGGCGCGGCGTAGTGCAGCGCGGCGAATTCCAGCGAAAAGACGGAGTCGCCTTCGCGCAGGGACAAGGAGCTGGTGTATTCGATGGCCTGCTGCAGCACGCCCTTGTTGGCGCCGCCCTGGCCCGGGCGCACCGGCTTGTTGAAGATCTGGAAGTCGGTGATGACGGCGGTCGGCGCCGAGCTGTTCTCGCGCACTTCCTGCGGATCGAAGGCGGTGATGCCATTAAAGCCGCCAAAGTACAGCGTGCCGTCGGCCGCGCGCAAGGCGGAGCCGTCGAAATAAGCGCCCTCGATGGTGCCATCGACGCCGGAGTAATTGCGCACCTGGCCGTTGCCCATGTCGAGGCGGGAGATGCCGGTATTGGTGGACAGCCACAGGTACTTGCCACGGTCCGGCAGGATGCCGGCGATGGCATCGTCGGCCAGTCCATCCTTGCGCAGGAAACGGCGGAAGTTCACGCTGCCGTCGGGACGCCGCTCCATGCGGTTCAGGCCCGCCGCGGTGCCGATCCACAGCATGCCGTCGTCGTCCTCGTACAGGTAGTGCACCTCGTTGTGGCTCAAGCTGCCCTGGTCGTTCGGGTTGTTACGGTAGTGCGTAAAGCGGCCGGTCTTGCGGTCCAGCAGGTCAAGGCCGTTGAAAGTACCGATCCACAGGTTGCCGCGCCTGTCCTCCAGCACCGGGCGCACCACGCTGTCGGCCAGGCTGTGGATGTCGGCAGGATCGTGGCGGAAGGTCAGCACGCCATTGCTGGACGGGTCGATGCGGTGCAGGCCGTTGCGGGCGGAAGCCCAGACCATGCCTTCGCGGTCGCCGTACAGGAAGCGGATCACGTCGTTTTCCGGATCGCCGTGCGACAGCATCAGCGGGCCAAAGCGGCGCGCCTTGATGTCGAAGCGGCGCACGCCGTTGCGGCTGCCCACCCACAGCACGTTGCGGTCGCGCGGATCGTGCAGCAAGGCCGTCACCTGGAATTCCAGGCTGTCGCTGCCGCTGCCGGTGCGATACAGCGCGGTCTTGCCGGTCACAGGGTCGTAGTAATTCAGCCCGTCGCTATTGCCAACCCAGACCTTGCCGTCACCGGCGTCGAGCAGGGCGCGTACCTTGTTGTCGGTCAGCGTGAAGGGCTGGCCCGGATCCTTGACCAGGCGCGCAAAGCCTCCGCTGCCCAGGTCGACCCGGCTGACGCCGCGGTACCAGGTGCCTACCCATAAGGTGCCTACGTTATCGCGGAACAACGAGAATACATAGTTGTCCGCGATGCTGTGCGGGTCCCCCTGCTGGTGGCGGTATTGCACGAAACGGTCGTCCGACTGGCGCCAGCGGAACAAGCCGCCCGTCTGGCTGCCAACCCACATGGTCCCGTCCTGGTCCTGGTAGATGCGCTTGACGGTGCTTTGCGGCAGGCCTTCTGCTGCGCCCATCACACGGCGCTGCGGATATTTTCCTTCCAGCGTCCAGCGCTCGATGCCGTTCTGGGTGCCGACCCACAGAACCTGGTCGCGGTCTACCAGCAAGGACTGTGCCCCGCGCGCGCCTGCTGCCTTCAACGGATAGTGGACGAAGCTGCGCGAGCCGGTTTCCAGCATGTCGACGCCAGCCGAGGTGGCAATCCACAGCCTGCCCTGCTTGTCGCGCGCCAGTGCGTTGACCTGGTCGTGCCCAAGGCTGCCCGGGTCGGTGCGGTCGTGGTGGTAGATGACGAACTTTCCGGTGGACGGATCGAAGTGCTGCAGGCCGTCGGCGGTGCCAATCCACAGGCCATCGCGGCCGTCGTCGATGACGGCCTTGATGTGGCGATTGCCGCTGCCGCGCTTTTCCGGCTCGCGCGGCAGGTGGTGGCTGAACGACTGTGTCTTGGGATCGAACAGGTCAAGCCCGCCGTCCGTCCCCACCCACATGCGCCCGCGCGGATCGAGGTGCAGCACGCCGACCCAGTTTTCTGCCAGGCTGCGCTGGTCGCCAACGATATTGCGGTAGACCGTCACCTTGTAGCCATCGAAGCGGCTCAACCCTGCCTGGCTGCCAAACCACATGAAGCCCTGGCGGTCCTGCATGATCGCCAGCACCGATTCCTGTGCCAGGCCATCGTCCACGTCCAGCTGCTCGAAACGCAGGGTGCGCGGCGGCGTCGCCAGCGCCGGGAGGGCGAGCGAGCAAGCCAGGACCAGTGCGGCCAGGCGCGGGATCAGTCGACGTACTTTTCCAGCCACGGGATCAAAAATCGGCAAAAGCTGCCATTTTACTATTGGTCGCCATCAGGACCCGAAAAATGCGAGCACGTCTGCGCGCCGGGCCTGGGTGTCGCGCTGCCCGAGGCGAATCAGCTCCTGGGTGTAGCTGGCTTCGAACAGCAGGTAGGAGGCCAGCGCCGAACCGCGCGCCTCGGTGGCGCCGATCCCGGACAGCATGGTGCGGATCGGCGCCGGCAGGCTGCCGATGTGGCGTGCCGCCAGGTCGTCCAGCCGTTCGGACGGTGCAATCACCAGCAATTCCACCGGCCGCAGCGGGGTTTTGGCCAGCAAATCTTCCGGCAACACGGACAAGGTCTGGTTGACCCGGTTCAGGCGCTCGATGTCGACCGCCAGGCCATCCAGGAAGATGGAAGACATGGCATGGCCGGCAATCTGGGCCAGGCTTGGATAACGCGGCGACTCGGTCATCTGGCGTGGCGGCTCGGTCAGGCGGCCGGCACCGACCACCAGCACCTTCTGCGCGCCGAGGTGGATAGCGGGCGAGATCGGCGCCAGCTGGCGCATCGAACCGTCGCCGCAGTATTCCAGGTGGCCGCCCATGTACAGCGGCGTAGCCGGGAAGATGAAGGGAATTGCCGACGATGCCAGCAGGTGTTCGACCCCGATCTGGTCCTGCATCGCCACCCGCTGCATGCGAACCCAGGGCGCGATTTCGGCGGCGGTCTGGTAGAAGGTAATGTGCTGGCCGCCGGTGTAGGACGAGGCGGTGACGGCTACCGCGTGCAGCAGGCCTTCCTGCAGGCAGTTGTCCAGGCGCGGCAAGTCCAGCATGCGGTGCAGCAGGTTGACCAGCGGGGTGTTGTCGAGCAGCGACTGCGGCGGCGCGGCGCGCCATTTGCGCAGCAGCCAGCCGAAAGACAGCAGCGAAAGCCAGCGCGCACCGGAGCGCAGCACGCCCAGCGAGTCGGCGCGATAGACCTGGTTTGCTTCGAAATTGCTCCACACGTCGAGCAGCTTCTGTACGCCTTCGCCGAAGTTGTCGGCGCGGCAGGCCAGGGCTGTGGCGTTTATGGCGCCCGCCGAGGTGCCGCAGATGATCTGGAAAGGATTACGTGCCGGCGGCCATCCTTCTTCCCAAAGGATTTCGGAAATCGCCTGCAAAACGCCAATCTGGTAAGCCGCACGGGCGCCACCGCCCGTCAGGATCAAGCCCGTTTTCTTTTTCATGCCCATTTATCAAGGGTAACATGCGGGCCGCAGGGCGGGAATGCCTGGCGCCCCGCCCGCCCTAAGCCTGTCGCGCGCCCGTCACTCGCCGCGCACGATCCCTTCGCGGCGCGGATCGGCGCCGCCGAACCAGCCGTTCGGCGTGCGCTGCAAGCCCTGCAGGCCGGAGTTCAGTTCAACCTGGCGCACTTCATGGCCGCGTGCTTTCAGCTGGTCGACCACCTCGGCCGGCACTTTTCCCGCCTCCACTTCGGTCGGGCCATTGCGGCTGCCGAAATTGGGCAGGCTGATGGCCTGCTGCACGTCCAGCTTCCAGTCCAGGGTGCCGACCAGCACCTTGGCTACGTAGTTGATGATGGTCGAACCGCCCGGCGAACCGGCGGCCAGCACCAGTTTTTTGGTCTGCTTGTCGAACACCAGGGTCGGCGCCATCGAGCTGCGCGGGCGCTTGCCCGGCTGCACACGGTTGGCGATCGGGCCATTTTCGTCGACCGAATCCCAGGAGAAGTCGGTGAGCTGGTTATTCAGCAGGAAGCCGTCGACCATCTGGCGCGAGCCAAAGGCGTCTTCCACCGAGGTGGTCATCGAGATGCCGTTGCCAAAACCGTCCACCACGACCAGGTGCGAGGTGGATGGTTTGTCCAGGGCGGTATCGTCGCCCCAGGCCACTTTGACTTCGGCCGGCACGCCGGCGCGGGCGCGGCCCATCGACTTGTCGCCGATCAGGGTGGCGCGCTGGCGCAGGTAGGATTTATCCAGCAGGCCGCTGGCGCCCTTGCCCGGCAGCGGCACGAAATCAGTGTCGGCCACGTAGCGGTTGCGGTCAGCATAGGCCAGGCGTTCGGCTTCCGACATCAGGTGGATGGCATCAGCCGTAATCACGCCGTTGACCGGCGAGTAGTCGCCGATCTTGCTGTTTTCCAGGATGCCGAGGATCTGCGCGATCGCCACGCCGCCGGATGATGGCGGCGGCATGCCGCACACGGTGTAGGTGCGGTAGTCGGAGCACAGCGGTTCGCGCTCCTTGGCCTTGTAGCCGGCAATGTCGGCTGCCGTGAGGCCGCCAGGGTTGGTCGGGTGGCCCTGCACTTTGGCAGCGATGTCGCGCGCGATGTGGCCGCGGTAGAAGGCATCGGCGCCCTCAGAGGCGATTTCGCGCAGGGTCCTGGCCAGCGCCGGATTTTTCAGGATGTGGCCGACCGGCCAGGGCTTCTTGTCCTTGTCGAAGAAGTAGGCTGCTGCGACCGGGTCGCGCTGCAGGTAACGCTCGCTGGTCAGCAAGGCGTTCAGGCGCGGGCTGACTGCAAAGCCCTCCTCGGCCAGCTTGATGGCGGGCGCGAACAGCTTGGGCCAGGCCAGCTTGCCGTACTCTTTATGCGCCAGCTCCAGCATGCGCAGCACGCCGGGGGCGCCGACCGAGCGGCCGCCGACCACGCCTTCGGCGCGCGGCAAGGGCTTGCCGTTGGCGTCCTGGAACAGGGTTTCGGTGGCGGCTGCGGGTGCGGTCTCGCGGCCGTCGAAGGAGCGGACTTTTTTGCCGTCCCAATGCATCATGAAGGCGCCGCCGCCAATGCCGGAGGACTGCGGCTCGACCAGGGTCAGCACCAGTTGGGTGGCGATGGCTGCGTCGACGGCGGAACCGCCTTGTTTCAGCATCTGGTAACCGGCTTCGGTGGCCAGCGGATTGGCCGCGGCGACCATGAATTTTTGCGCGGACCAGCCGGCTTTGTCTTGCCAGCCAGTGGCGATTTCAGGCGCGCGGTTGTCTTGGGCGTGGAGCGGGAAGGTGCAGAGCAGTGCTGCGGCGAGGGCTAGGGCTTTCATCCGGCCATGCTACACCAAAACCGGCAATGCGGTGTCTGACCCGCAGGGTCAGACACCGGTTACGCGCCTGCCGCAGGTCAAGTGTCTGACCCTGCGGGTCAGACACTGGGTTACCGGTTTATTTAGGCTGCATGCGAATCGCACCATCCAGGCGAATGGTTTCCCCATTCAGCATGGTATTTTCGATAATCGATTTCGCCAGCGCAGCATATTCGAACGGCTTGCCCAGGCGTGGCGGGAACGGCACCATCTTGCCCAGCGCATCCTGCACTTCCTGCGGCATGCCCAGCAGCATAGGCGTCTCGAAGATGCCCGGCGCAATGGTCATCACGCGAATACCGGAACGCGACAGGTCGCGCGCCATCGGCAGGGTCATGCCGGCCACGCCGGCCTTGGACGCGCCGTAAGCCGCCTGCCCGATCTGGCCATCAAACGCCGCCACCGATGCAGTATTGATAATCACACCGCGCTCGCCCCACTCTGCCGCCTCGGTCTTGCCCATGGCATCAGCCGCCAGGCGACACATATTGAAGGTGCCAACCAGGTTGATGTTGATGGTGCGCGCGAAGGATTCCAGCGGATGCGGGCCATCCTTGCCGACGGTCTTGATCGCAGGCGCCACGCCGGCGCAGTTGACCAGGCCACGCAGGGTGCCCATGGCGGTAGCCGCAGCCACCACGGCCAGGCCGTCCGCTTCGGAAGTCACGTCACATTTGACGAATTTGGCAGCGCCCAGTTCGGCCGCCAGCTTTTCGCCGGCTTCCACCTGAACGTCCGCCAGCACGACCTTGCCGCCATTGTCGACGATCATGCGCGCGGTGGCAGCGCCCAGGCCCGATGCGCCGCCGGTGATGATGAATACTTGGTCCTTGATTTGCATGCTTTGTCTCCCCTATTCACTTTACGTTACGTAAACGTCAATCGAGGCGTATTGTAGCCGAAATCAGTAGCAAGTCATCCATCCTCCGCTCTGCGAACACACTTTTCCGCTCGGGCTGATAACCTGCCCAGGCGGGCCGTGAAAGTAGGTGCCGCTGGAGTCGCGGCAGCCGCCTGCATCGCACTGCACCGGGATCGGCGCACTGGGGCCTGGCAGCGGCGTCGCTGGCGGCAGGATTGCCCCAGGCGGCAACGCCGGCTGCCCCGCCCGGGGCAGTTGTGCGATCGCACCGGGAGCCGCATTCGGATCGCGCCTGGTGAGCATAGGCGCCCAGGTCAGCGACGGATCAGGAGCCGGCGCAATGCGCGGCGTTGGTGTAACGTTCAGCGGCACCGGGCGGCGCGGCATGTTCTTACGGGCGGGCGCGGTGCGGCAAGGCTCCTGCAGCAAGTGCTTGCCGTCGGCGCTGAGCCGGCATTCCGGCAAGCGCCGGTACTCGTCAAGGGATTCGGCGCCAGCGGCCGGGCCGGAAAACCCGGCGGCCAGCACCAGCAAGAGTGGAAAGTTCATAATGCCCTCCTCGGCGTACGACCATCATACGCCGTAGAGGGCCGGGTCGGCGCGGCCTACTTCGCCGCCGGCGCCTCACCGGAGGCTTGCACAGGCACCTCGGCCGCTACAGGTGCAGCCGGCGCAATTGCCGGAGCCACCGCCGGTGCAGTCAGCTGCGGCGCGGTAGCCGATGCCGGGGCCACCACCTGTTGCTGCGCCTGCATCGGCGCCATCGTCACCGACAGGATGCCGGTTGCCGGCAACAGCGGCACCAGCAGCAGCGCCACGATGTTGATGATCTTGATCAGCGGGTTGACGGCCGGGCCGGCAGTATCCTTGTACGGGTCGCCCACGGTGTCACCGGTCACCGCCGCCTTGTGCGCGTCGGAGCCCTTGCCGCCATGGTTGCCGTCTTCGATATACTTTTTCGCATTATCCCAGGCGCCACCACCGGTAGTCATCGAGATCGCCACGAACAGGCCGGTAATGATGGTCCCCATCAGCAGGCCGCCCAACGCGCGCGGTCCAAGCAGCATGCCGACCAGAATCGGCACCAGCACCGGCAGCAGAGAAGGCGCAATCATTTCCTTGATGGCGGAAGCGGTCAGCATATCGACAGCCTTGTCGTACTGCGGCTTGCCGGTACCGTCCATGATGCCCTTGATGTCGCGGAACTGGCGGCGCACTTCCACCACCACCGCACCGGCAGCGCGGCCTACCGCTTCCATCGCCATCGCACCGAACAGGTAAGGAATCAGGCCGCCGATGAACAGGCCCACGATCACCATTGGGTCGGACAGGTCGAAGGTCATCGACATGCTGCGCGATTCCAGCGCGTGGGTGTAGTCGGCAAACAGCACCAGAGCAGCCAGGCCGGCGGAGCCGATTGCGTAGCCTTTGGTCACGGCCTTGGTGGTGTTGCCCACCGCATCCAGCGGGTCGGTAATGGCACGCACGGAATCGGGCATGCCCGACATTTCGGCGATGCCGCCGGCGTTGTCGGTAATTGGGCCATAGGCATCCAGCGCCACTACGATACCGGCCATCGACAGCATCGAGGTTGCCGCAATCGCAATGCCGTACAGGCCGGCCAGCTTGAAGGAAACCAGGATCGCCACGCAAACAGCCAGCACTGGCCATGCGGTGGACTTCATCGACACGCCCAGGCCAGCGATGATATTGGTGCCGTGGCCGGTAGTGGAAGCTTCCGCGATGTGCCGCACCGGCGTGAATTCGGTGCCGGTGTAGAACTCGGTGATGTAGACCATCAGGCCGGTCAGCACGATACCGACAACGGTGGCGCCAAGCATCTTGTAGCGCATGTCATTGTCTGGCCAGATATACCAGGTGACGATCACGAAGCCGATCAGCGACAGGCCGGCAGCCCACCACAAGCCGGTGTACAGCGCCGACATGATCTTCTTGCCCGGTTTCGCCTTGACCATCGAGCAGCCGATGATGGAGCCGATGATGGACACCGCGCCCAGCAGCATCGGATAAATCGCCGCCTGCGCCGGCGCATTGGTGATCATCAGCGCGCCAAGCAGCATGGTCGCGATCAGGGTCACCACATAGGTTTCGAACAGGTCGGCCGCCATGCCGGCGCAGTCGCCGACGTTGTCGCCCACGTTGTCGGCGATCACCGCAGGGTTGCGCGGATCGTCCTCAGGAATGCCTGCCTCCACCTTGCCCACCAGGTCGGCGCCAACGTCAGCGCCCTTGGTGAAGATGCCGCCGCCCAGACGGGCGAAGATCGAGATCAGGGAGGCGCCGAAGGCCAGGCCGATCATCGGTTTCAGCACGTCGTGCACGTTGGGCGCGGGGTTGGGAGCGCCGGGAGCGCCCATTACGGTGAGAACCCAGTAGAAACCGGCCACACCGAGCAGGCCCAGTCCGACCACCAGCATGCCGGTGATGGCGCCGCCCTTGAAGGCGACATTGAGCGCTTCGTTCATGCCCACCGACGCAGCCTGCGCGGTACGCACATTGGCCCTTACCGACACATTCATGCCGATAAAGCCGCAAGCGCCGGAAAGCACGGCGCCAAGAAGGAAGCCGATGGCGGTTTTCATATCGATTGCCGCCCCGATGGCTACCAGCAGCACAACACCAACAATGGCGATGGTGCGGTACTGGCGGGCCAGGTAGGCCGCAGCACCCTGCTGGATGGCTGTCGCGATTTCCTGCATGCGGGCGTTACCCGCGTTCTGTCCAAGAATCCAGCTGCGCGCCCACAGCCCGTACACCACTGCGAGCACGCCGCACGCTATCGCGAACCACAAACTTGCTGCCATAAATTGCCCCCTTACGTTATTAGAATCAAAAGCTACAAAACGAACTCGGTACTACCCGAACTACGTACTGCAAAACTTTGACACTTCACGGCCAGGGGGCCGCCAAACCGGTAAACCGGTGTCCGACCCATTGGGTCTGACACCTGTGACGCGACTGTTGCGTATCGGTGCCTGACCCTGAGGGTCAGGCACCGGGTTGCCGGTTCAAATAAAAAGCGGGCCGTAACGCCCGCTAGTGTGATTTAGCTGTTCAGAGCCGCGAACGCACGGTCGCGAATCTCTTCGACTGGACCAACGCCTTCGATCTTGCGGTATTTAGGCGCACCAGGCTGCCCCGATTTGGCCCAGTCACCGTAGTAGCTGAGCAGGACTTCGGTCTGGTTGTGGTAAACCTCCAGCCGTTTCTTGACGGTTTCTTCCTTGTCGTCGTCGCGCTGCACCAGCGGCTCGCCGGTGACATCGTCCTTGCCTTCGACTTTAGGAGGATTGAATTTGACGTGGTACACGCGGCCCGAAGCCGGGTGGCTGCGGCGGCCGCTCATGCGTTCGACGATCTGGTCGTCCGGCACGGCGATCTCGAGAACGTAGTCGATTTTGACGCCTGCGTCCTTCATCGCGTCGGCTTGCGCGGTGGTACGCGGGAAGCCGTCAAACAGGTAACCATTGGCGCAATCCGGCGCCTTCAGGCGGTCTTTCACCAGGCCGATGATGATGTCGTCGGAAACCAGCTGGCCAGCGTCCATCACTTTTTTAGCGGCCAGGCCCAGTTCAGTACCTTCCTTGATTGCGGCACGCAGCATGTCGCCAGTCGAAATCTGAGGGATGTTGTACTTTTCTTTGATGAAGTTGGCCTGGGTGCCCTTACCGGCTCCTGGTGCTCCTAACAGAATGAGACGCATGAATGTTCCTAAACGATTTAATAATAATTTTTGATGATGCCTTAGCCACCTTGCTAGAAACTTAC
>Ga0209050_1000410_pt1 | contig 79830 bp, 75 predicted proteins | sample Araplavi_mTSA_r2_FD_184276 | JGI IMG/M metagenome (GOLD analysis project Ga0209050, IMG submission 184276) | Arabidopsis root microbial communities from North Carolina, USA - plate scrape MF_Cvi_mTSA_r2 (SPAdes) (version 2) | ecosystem: Host-associated > Plants > Roots > Endosphere | place: USA...
GTGTCAAACTTTGTACACCGAAATCAGGCGAGGGCTGGCATCGGTAGGTCGAGGCCAGCGTGCAGCAATCCTTGGCTCGCAAAGCAGATGCCCACTCGGTCTTCTAAGCCGAGGGTCGCAGGTTCGATTCCTGCAGGGCAGGCCAATAAAATCAATTACTTACAACGAATTTGTGCGCCGCAAAATGCGGCCAAATTGCCTTGCGTAGGCACTGCGTAGGCAAATTCGGGGAATGGCCAGCAAGCCATTGCAAAGTATGCTCGTGGGGACCCGACAGCAAATATTGGGTTGAGAGGCGAACGAAGAGGCCGTACCGAACAGGTCGGTACGGCCTTTTTTCAGTATTGGGACGAGGGATGGTGCCAGCCCTCGCATGAGGTCGGGCTTTAGCCGCCAATGGTTAGCGCTTGAGCCACGGCCGCCACGGGCCACAACAGCAGCTTGCCGCGTTTGACTGGACGAACGCCAAAGCATTCGCCGGTCAGGCAATGGTTCTTGTGAACGGTCGCCACCGCGCGGCACATTGCATGCGCGAATTCTTCAGTTCTGATGAAGTCACGGCCTTTTGCTAGTTCGGCCAGGCCAGGGGGGATCGCGGCAGGCGCGTTGGATGCTTTGTCTGACATTGAAGTCTCCTTTAGCAAGTCTCGAACACGAAAGGGCCGACTGGTATGCCAGTCCATGGCTCAGGATCAGGGCGATGGGGAATGTTCGCGAGCGCGCCGTTGGTTGGTCGACTTGCTCGTAACAGAGATTGGCGGCGTTTTGCCGAGGGTCGATCTTTAACTACATCCGATGCTCCCGAGTTTGATGGAGCATGTTGCAGTGAAAGTTCGTGTTCGAGTGCTCGCCAGTTTCGTCAGGGCCAGCTACTGCAGTTGCAATTTAGGCGGCAGGTCAAACCATGTCAAATTTTGTACAACGAATTTAAGGATGACGATCTGTTTGTCGGGCAGGGAGGGGGCTATTCGCCTGCATGGGGGCTTGCTCATAGGTCGGTGATTTAGCGCTGCCCTCACTATGGTATATTTCGTAAGGGCAAGGATTCTGGCGGAGTGGCTGTCGATTAGTTCAAAATTAGAGTCGAAGAGGTGATGTCAAGATGATCAAATACAGCCTGAGCGCCGACGAAAGAGCGAACTTGGCTACAGCGTACGATAGCTACGTATTCAATTTTGCATATGGGCTGCGCTTGCTTCAATTGTGCTTATTGAATGCAAGAGAGGTGTTTGGTGGACGGCCCGGTTACGAGGACTTCGGCGATTGGTTGGACGACATATTGGCGCTTGTCGAGGAAGGATTCGAAAATCTAGAACGAGCAGAATACGACGACGATTCGCACAATAATGAACTCGAACAAGCTGACGACCCGGACTGGGATCCGAGACCCAATGCACGTAAAGTGACTGCTTCGGAGTTGGCGGCCTTGATGCGCGAACTGGCTGAAAGCCTTGACTCCGCTTTGGATGATGGTCCCGAAGCGTCATTGGAACTCGACTTGAACGACGAGGAGTTTGATAGGCTTGACGCCGAAGTTGCCTCGGTCGCCGAACGGGTGCGGGAGGTTGGGCTCGAGGCCTGTAATTTCCTGACTGGGGCGCGATTCCGTTCGACGCGATCGGATGGCGGCGGCGATACGGGAAGCCCTCAGAGCGTTGAATGCATGTTTGAAAAATTGCCGTAAGTCACTTTAGGGGCGGGCTACAAGTGGCTTGCGATACAGTATTTGGCGAAATGGTCAGCTGTGAGCCCGAAGGCGACTTATTGATTCAATCGCTGCCTGGATACCCGTCGCGAAGATGGATTTGCATGGGGTGCAGGGGGTCGGAAGTTCGAATCTTCTCGCCCCGACCAATCGAATCAAGGACTTAGGCCAACCATCGTGGTTGGCCTTTTTCATGACCATCATTTTTACCCCTACATTTACCCCTACACTTTCGTGGCATCGGGAGTAACCGAGTGCCACCGCATGAAACAATTACGCCTGTTTGCGGCTAGCGTCGATGCAACGTTGCTGCCATTGAGCAATCTCCGCAGCGTCCCACGCAATGGTGTTTGGACCGATCGGAATCGGTGCTGGAAGCACCCCTTCCTTCACTTTGTGCCAGATGGTCGTGCGCGACCACCCCGTCGCTTCAATTACTGCGGGTAGGCGTAAAAATGTACGGATAGTAGTCATGATGCGACTCCTTTCACGGTCTTCCAGCAAAAGCCTCCGCGCAGGAACATGAGTTTTTGCCTGGCTGGACACCGGCGCAAACGCGACAAGATGGTCGATGGCGAGGATCGCGTGAAGGCGCCCCACAAATAGTTTCGCAGGGTTAAGGAGGTAGGCAGTCTTGAAACGCGCGCAACAGCGGAAGCATGGTAAATGCGGGTTCGTCCCGATGGAAGCACGTTGGCTGGTGTTTGGAGGCGCAAGTGATGGGCAGGCATTTCTGTCTCCTCGATCAATAAACAGTAAAGTTTTGCCGACTGAACTTTCAGTCCATGGCCGAATGATCTATTGCGACAGGTTCGTACGAATGCTGCCAGAGGCAACGGGGTCGAACTGAAACGAAAAGCGGATGGCGCGCAGTGTTGGGGCGCCGGCTGAGTGTCGTCTTATCCGTACCGTATGTTGGATCTTTGGAAGGCTCGCCCACTTCGTCAGGGCCAGCTACTGCACACAAAATTTAAATCGCTGAGAAACTGATGTCAAATTTCGTACACCGGATTTGGATGTGTTATTTCGTGTGATCGCAGTTGACTAGCATTCTCCGGTAGATTTACAATAGGTGTAAGCATTCAATTGCTACAGTCTATCTAAAGGGCCAATCTGCTTCGGCGGAGCGGCCCTTTTCCATTGCTAGAGAGTTGTCATAATGTCAATGTGGCTTCCAAGTAAGGCCGTCCTCGAAGCGCCAACGTCTAACAGACACTCAATTTTTCTGTCCCAGTTATGGCATGAGCTACTGTCACCTAGCAGCCCAGATAGCTTTAGAGCCAAAGCGCTAGATGTGCCGTTGCTGTTGGAAGAGCTGCAACGCATATGTGCCTATGCTCAGCAAGAACCCAAATGGATTACCCATGTCCATCTAATTTGTGAAGAAATCAGAAGTTACTCACCATTTTCCGACGACAGTTCCATTCCAACCATTGCTGCGTCAGCATTGACAAGTATTTCTAACTTCAAGTCTGCTGTCCCGGAACTGCCACGCTTGATGGAGCAAGTGAAGATTTCGCTCGAATTAATGCGGTCGCATGTCGACGCTCTACTACTCAGCGCGATGGAATGTGTGGGCAATCAGAAAGCGAAAAAGCGGTTGGTCCCCATTCTTGGGGCGCTCGCCACTCATTTGCAATCGCGCGGGCTCGGAGAAGAATCCATCGAGAAGATTGATGACAGTCTTTGCGGTTTGCCACCTGTTGAAGTAATTGAGCACTTGTGTGGTGAAATTAATCGAAAGCAACTGAGCTATTCATGTTTTGTCTCGATCGCGGCACCGCGGTCAATGGCTTCTAGCCTTTTCGCCGATCTGAATTTGAGGGAAGTTGGACTAACTCGTTTCGGAGGAGACGAAAAGGCGTTGGAGTGGCAGAGTCATCGTTCGGAAGGCATTGTAGTTGAGTGGACTGGACCTGCGCCATCTCGTCACAAAGCAGCCGAGCTCGCGGTGGCTGAAGTTCTCAGTTTAGTCCACCTACATGCGCTGTATGCAAACAATGCAATTGTTTCAGCTTCGCCAAATGTATTGATAGAGGATCAGAGTAGGTTCTACGTAGTGGAAGTGACGCCGAGTCGGCATTTTGGACTGGAACCTCGGCAAAATTCTGAAGCGCTTTCAAGGGAGCGATATACAAATCTACACGGAAAATTGAAGGGGCGGCTCGCAAATCTTCTTGAATCGCATGCCTTGGCCGTTTCCGCCAGCGATGCACGTTCAGCCGTATTTCACCTTTGGACCGCCCTCGAGACACTTGCGAGCGGCCTAGGAACTGGATCAATCGGCGAGAGAGTCGCTGATGTTGTGGCGCCAATTGTTGCGTGGCGTAGAGCTGACAAAATTTCCACTTACCTTGCGATTAGCGGTCATGAATTGCGTATGCATACTGGAGCGAAATTTGATCGCGACATTTTCCAAAACTCAACAAAGAACAAGATAGATCGCGGGGACATCCTTAAGGCAATTACGGGTCCGGAGAACAATCCAAGGGTTCTTGGGGCGTTTGCGGCATTCGAGAAGAGCCCACTTTTGACGTATCGAGTGTACCGTGCCTGGGAAGAATGCAGTGATCCGAGTGAGTTGAGGAAAGCCCTGCAACTATCCAGAAAGCGCATCCAATGGCAAGTTATGCGCTTTTATCGAGCCCGTAACCTTTTGGTCCATTATGGTGAAGTCGATCACCTCGCAATGAGATTGCTCGAAAATGCGCAGTACTACCTTTCAACTTGCGTGGCCAGAGTGCTAAATGATCTAAGTGATCATTCAGATTGGGAGGTCAATACCTCCCTGGAATATCACCGGCACCGCTTCGACAGCTTAGTCGACCGCATGCAAACTAAACCAAGTAGCGTAAAGCTCGGAGATCTCATGCTACATGCTGGGGCAAGTTACTCGGGCGATCTGGTCTGGGTGAAGGCTCCAGGGAATGTTACTGAGAGGGCAGCTAAAGGTGCTCCGGCGGAAGGACTCGCAGAGGCACCTGCAGCGAACATTGCGCCTTAGTTGCTAAGATATAGCAGTTGACACCGTCCTACCATCGGCCGTCAGATTCCTTGGTCCGAATTCGAACTCGGCCAAAAGTGGACGTCGCAATATCATGCCTTGTGCCTAAGCAGCCTGCCAATGAATTATTGCAGAAAGAAGTTTAGATGGCCGACCAATTAGATCAAGTGATGGGACTATGTGCTCTATGCGGCCCGGATAATGGGGAAACAAGGGTCCTGCGCGAAAGTCATTTTTTACCAAAGTCTGTCTATAGATATCTTAATCTATCCAAAGCTGAGAATACTAAGCTATTACTTCGGACTTCGAAGAAGAACAAAGTATTTTCGATGGGGAAACAGATAACTCATGCACTGTTGTGTGACACGTGCGAGGGATTAATGTCGTCAAGAGGGGAGGATTACTACTCCAAAATGATGCTGAGGGCAGACGTAAAGAACGAACTGCCGCCGCCCGCATATAAGATTCTACTCGAGAGTTTAATGCCTTTATGGAAAGCACCTGGGAAAGGTTATGGCCTCAATATGATTGTGACCCTAGGCAGCAATTCACTTCGGGCTGTAGATTCTCGGCAACTGTATCATTTTGTGATGGGCATGTTTTGGAAAGCGACCTTCGACGATTGGGAGCACTGCTCAGCACTGCCCTTGGAACCGTCCCTTATCGAGGATATGCGTAAGTTCCTTCTGGGCGGGGGCTGTCCAGCAGGCTATATCGTCCCTTCATTTTGGAGGGCAAGGTACGGAGTGGTTTTTCCCAGCTTGATCCGAAGGCAGCCATTTTTTTCGATACAGCAGTTCGACTTTTACCTCGAGAACAATGAACGACAATTTGAAAGAGCTATATCGATGGAGGCTGTTCCGTTGTTTTATACGCTAAATTCGATGAGATCGGAGAGCACATTCCAAGGAATAAGTGGAATCTATAAAAATGCCGAGCAGACGAAATCTTCTGAAGAGACTCAATTGTCTTGGCCGATAAAATGACCGTACCCCACTGGACGGTTTCGAGATGACACAGGCGGCTTGAGGAAGGGAACTGCCGGCGATGCGACAAGCTGTGTCAGATACTGTCTTGTTTTTCAAGTTATGTCCGATGGTAGAGCGATTCAATTAAAGGACATTTCACGTTCCCTGCAACTTCGCAGCAGCTGACTACCAATTGGTCCAGAGCTTTCTCGATCCTGCCAAGATCAGCGATTCGCTCTCGCACATCGTGCAATTTCTGCTCGGCCAGATGACGGGCTTCTTCGCAGTGCGTGCCATCGTCTAATCGCAACAATTCAGCTACCTCATCGAGCGAGAAGCCGATTCTCTGCGCAGCCTTGATGAATTGCAGTCGTGCGAGGTCAGTAGCGCCGTACCGCCGAATAGTTCCGCGTATTCGGTCGGGCTCCGCCATTAACCCTTTGCGTTGATAGAAGCGAATGCTCTCCAGGTTCACGCCTGCTGATTTTGCCAAAGCGCCAATAGTGAATTCGATTTCGTTCATTTTTCTTGATTCCGTACTTATGTACGGGATTAAGCTTACGCTATGAACTCGAAATTACCAACCAAGGCAAGCCGCAGAACGGGGCGCGTCGGCCTTCTTGCGGCAGGCGTCGCCGCAATTCTAGCTTCAACGTGCTGTCTCGGTCCGTTACTGTTGCTCATGCTGGGAGTTTCGGGCGCATGGATCGGGTCATTAACGCAGCTTGAGCCGTATCGACCTTTCTTCGTAGGTATCTCATTTGTAGCGCTGGCAATGTCCTGGCGCCGCGTCTGGCGTCCTACGACAGACTGTGCTCCAGGAGAAGCTTGCGCGATCCCACAAGTCAGGTGGTCGTATCAGGTGTTGTACATCATGGTCGTCTTGCTGCTTCTCATCGCTGTCAGCTTTCCCTGGATAGCTCCCTGGTTCTACTAACTCAAGGAACAAATCATGCAAAAATTTGCAGTCGCGATTGCCTTATTCGCCCTGAGCTCCGCTTCGTGGGCGGCCTCCAAAGGAGTCACTTTATCGGTACCTGGAATGGATTGTGCGACTTGTCCGATTACAGTGAAGAAAGCGCTTAGTCGTGTGCCCGGCGTAAACGCAATCGAAGTGAATTTTGAAAAACGCGAAGCTGTAGTGACTTTCGATGATTCAAAGACCAACATCGCCGCCTTGACTAAAGCGACTGAAGAGGCTGGCTACCCATCCAAGGCAGTTGGAGAACCGAAATGAGCGTCGTCGTCCTTGATTCAGTTCTGACATGCCCAGTTTGCGGTCATGCCAAACAGGAGACGATGCCAGTCGATGCCTGCCAGTGGCACTATGAATGTGAGAAATGCCATACCGTCCTTCGACCGAAGCAAGGCGACTGCTGCGTCTTCTGTTCATACGGCACGGTGGTTTGTCCACCAATGCAAAATCCTGAAGGCGGATGTTGTTCGCGAGGTTAGTGACCGGCCCACATGGGGGGGACTCATGTATCACCAAATAGCCAATGGCCGACACCGATACGTCTTGTATGCATCCCTTATGCTGCTCCTGGTCCTGTCAATGGGAATTGGATTTCAGCTTTGGTGGACAATTCAGGACGGGGGAAGGCCAAGCATCACCGCAAAACCACTAAATTACTTTCAAGCGAATTTAGACTATGCCAAAGCGGTTGCGGAATCCTGTAACCGGCAGAAGATAAACGATACTGACGACCGTGCCCAGCGGATTTGGCGGGCAACCCCTGAAGGGATTTCATGCGCAAACGCCAATCATGCGCTCAAACTGGACTTGCTCCAACGGCGAGACGCGGAGCTGGACTCAGCATTGAACCAACTGAAGGAAACGATGAATCGTCAATAGTTCCTTTCTTGGCTTCAATGACTGAAACTAATCGATTCAACGGCGCAGTTCTCGCGATTGCTGCCTGGTTGGACTAGCAAGCTCAGTAAGGGCCTGGCGGATAACAGCGGTTGCGGCAGTCAGTCCAAGAACCCCCATCACACCCGCAACCAATAGGTCCGGCCAAGCGGACTGCGTTCCGAACACGCCAGCGGCCGCTAGAATGACTGCCACGTTGCCGATCATGTCGTTACGAGTACAGAGCCAAACCGACCGCATGTTGGCGTCGCCACTGCGGAAGGTGTACAGCATGATCGCTACTGCGCCATTCGCCGCAAACGCCAGAGCACCAATGGCACTCATTGTGACAGCCTCGGGCACTGTGCCGGATTTCAAGGTCCATGCGGCTTTACCTAAGACGAACACACCGTAGGCACCCATCGTCAGCCCCTTAAACAGGGCTGCTCGGGACCGCCATACGAGCCCCATTGAAAGAACGTAAAGCGATAACGCATAGTTCCCCGCGTCACCCAGGAAGTCCACTGCATCGGCAAGTAGAGAGACCGAATCGGCTTTGATGCCGCTCGCGAGTTCGACCACAAACATGATCGAATTGATGATTAGTGCGAACATCAGGGCGCGCCGGTAGCGCGGGTCCACCGGCGGTTGGGTACTGCAGCCTCCAGAACAGCAATCCGACATACAAATCTCCAATTTTATTCGGTCTTGCCAATTAGAGACCCTGTACCTACTATAGGGTCAAGAGATTTTGTGGGAGTTGTCATGAAGATTGGAGAGTTGGCTCGGCTAACTGGTTGCACGGTGGAAACACTACGGTTTTATGAACGGCGTGGTTTGCTTGATGCTTTAAGTCGAAGTGAGTCGAATTACCGTTCGTATGACGAGTCGTCGGTCCGCCGCATTCAATTCATCCGACACTGTCGCAGCCTGGACATTGGCCTTGATGAGATTATCCAACTCCTGGCATCGCGTGATGCACCTGAAGCGGATTGCGGCAGTGTTAATGCGCTGATAGACAGGCATATAGATCAAGTCGCTGAGCGCATTGCACAGCTCACGTCGCTGCGCGAAGAACTGCTGACAATTCGGGGACGCTGCAATGCCCGTTCAACGTCCTCGGACTGCGCTATCCTGCGTGAGCTATCCAAGCCAGAGGCTGCAGCTTAACGTCACGACCCAGACGAAGTCCCACTTCTCGCAGGCCCTTCCTGGTAATTGGGCTCGAAGGCGATACCAGATCGCACCACCGCATACATCAGATGGACTAGCTTTCTCATAACGGCGCCAATCACTGCCTTCTTCGGCAAGCCGTTTGCATGAAGGCGCTCCGAAAACGCCCTGAGCACAGGATTGTGGCGGCTAGCCACAACGGCCGGCATGTAAAGCGCGCTGCGCGTGGCCCGGTTCCCTGTTCGGCTCATGGTGGTACGCCCACGCACAGAAGTCCCAGATATGCGCTGGCGTGGACTTACGCCAAGATGGGCGGCCAATGCCTTCGCACTCCCAAATCGATGCAGGTCCCCGATATATCCAAGCATGACCGCGACCGTAGCTCGTCCGATACCGGGAATGCTGGCCATTAGGTCGGCATCCCGCTTGAGGCCCGAATGATGTTCGATATGTTCGTCAATTTCATGTTCTAGCTGCTTGATCTGCAAGCTGAGCCAAACCACATGCTGGTGTATATGCGCCGCCATCTCGGAACTCTCGACGGTCCGGCATGCTTCGATTCGGTTCTCTTCCTGCTGGCGCATGTCCTTTAATGCCCTTAGTCGATCACACATTGCGCGCAGGCGCCGTTGCTCAGGCGACGGTGCTTTCCATGGAGCGGGATTCATCATCGCGCAGTACCGCGCAATCAATGCTGCATCAATGCCGTCGTTCTTGTTGCGCACAAGCTCGCTTTGCCCGAAGCCTTTAATGCGAGCTGGGTTGACAACGCTTACTGTAAATCCGAGTGCCTGCAGACCAATTGCGACTGGTTCGCTGTACGCTCCCGTCGATTCCATGCAAACCAGGCATTGATCGAACGCGACCTTCTGCTTTGTCATCCACATCTTTAATTCCCGGTAACCGGCTGGTGAATTTGGTACCGATTTGCTGCGCACTTTGCCACCGATCAGCAGAGCAACATCCAACTTATGCTTGCTGACGTCGATCCCAACGGCAGGAGCTTCCATGTCCATGGCTTTCCCTCCTCGTATGCAGGCTTGCGCGACCAGCGGCAGCCTCAGATACTGTCCGGACTTTCAAATGGAAATGAGCAAGGGCACCAATCTGACACGCAGGGTCGAACCCTTAGGTCAAGTCATGTGTCACCTTGCCCAGCCGCGCCATTTGGGGAAAGGTTACTACTGGTTCGGCTTTCTCAATATACGAGATCACATCTGAGTCAACACTGCTGTAGTGGCTCAAACTTAATCTGACACTGACTGTCAGATGAGTTAGAGTTCTTCTTGGCCCGCAAACGGCCAGTAGCAGAAGTTCAAAAAAATGCAATTGATGGTCTGTTTTGCAGCGACTGCTGACGATCAGATTTCTCTTGTTTTCCTATAATGCCAAAAGGGATTAATTTGGAGGCGAGGATGCTGGAGGTAGACAAGAAACGCGAAGCGACAGCTTCGATCAGAGGGTATTTTTACCAACTTGACGCTACCTTGCTCGAAATCCTAAATGCGGACCTGAGCGATGAAGTCGTTATCGAGGGAATTGAAGACTTCGACCGCTACACCGACGAAGGCGTCATTTACGGACAGGTAAAATACTATGCAGCGCAGAACCTGACAAACTCGGTGTTGCGTGATCCCCTGCATAAGCTTTTTACCCATTTCAATGGGCTCGAAGATGCACAACGGGTAAGCCGAAAATACCGGCTGTACGGGCACTTTTCAGAAGTTAATATCGATATTAATGAGCTTTCTGTCGAGCGCTTTAAGTCGGTGATGGAATATCGCAAAGAAGCGAAGGCTGCTGACGGTACGAAAACATACGAAACGAAATCTCTACTCGACGGAATGGCCGCGCCTGATGAATTGATTGAGGCGTTTTGTAAAAACTTTAGCATACAAATATCGGCGGAATTTTCTGAGCATCGCACTATCGTCATCGAGGCAATAAGGAATAGTCAAGGCGTCTCAGAGTTTGAGGCTGAAGGTTTTTACTATCCCATAGCCCTTGATTACATTGCGAAACTAGCTACAAAAAAAGATCACAACGATCGCAAGACTACCCGTCGTGATTTGCAGGAAGTGCTCAAAGGCTCTCAGGCTATCCATAATCGTTGGCTTCTCCGAGAGAAGGAAGCAACCGATTATGCGAAGCATATGAAACGCCTGTACTTCTCGCCCACGAACGGCGCAGGAATCGTCCGTGCTTTCATCATTGAATGCAGTGCGTCAACCGACGTTTCGGTTGTCTGCGACCAACTCAGAGCAATCGGCAACAACTGGAGCTCGGCAAAGAAGCGCCGCATCCAGAATTCTGAGCGCTACGCGCCATTCATCCTGTTACGCGGCGCGGATGAAAAACTCATCATGCAAGTGAAGAACATGCTTTTCAATACTGGAACAGTTTTCGTAGACGGTTACCCATATCGCGGATCGCCATTCCGTATCGATCACGTTCACAGCCAGCAGACCCAAGAGCACCAGATCGAAATTCGTTTTGTTGACGACGTTGACCAGTTGCTGGAGGTCCTCAATGGGGTGGGGAGGAAGTTATGTCATATATACGACTTCTTCCTTGAACGCCCTGCAACCATGGCGCTGCCGGGTCCAAAGAGTCGGATGTATTCGATCCCCATCAGTAGCATCTCCACAATCACGAAAATTATCTGAGGACGAACAATGACTGAAGAAATCGCCAATGCTGAGGTTGTCGCCGTTTACCCCAACAAAGTCCGAGTGGCCGTCGATGATCTTTTGAACTTCCAGGCGGCTGGCGAGTCTCTTCGTGTTGGGTCATTTCTCAAGGTGTCGGACAATGACAACGTTTCTCTCATCTGCATCATCGAAAGCTTTTCAATCGAGATGAAAGAGGTTAAAGGTGACGGCAGCAGTGACTACAAGCGCGTCTATATGATTGATGCGTATCCTCTCGGGACCCTTAAAGACGGGAAGTTCAATCGCGGCGGTGACGAACTCGCCATTCCGCCAAAGAAGGTCGTCCCGGCGACGAAAGCGGAAATCGCAGCCATCTATGCAGACTGCTATGCGGCCGAAGACCGCTTTTGCTTTTCTTCATTGACCAGGCAACGTGATATCGTTGTACCTGTTCATGGCGACCGGTTTTTCAACAAACATATTGCTGTTGTCGGCGCTTCGGGATCAGGAAAATCGTCGAGTGTGTCGTCGGTTCTGCAGAAGGCGGTATCCGCAAAAAGCGGAGAGTACCAAGGGCTCAACAACTCCCATATCCTGATATTCGATCTTCATTCAGAATATGCCAACGCTTTTCCAAAGGCGAATATCATCACTGTCGATGACCTCATCCTGCCATATTGGCTTCTCAACGAAGACGAGATGGAGGACATGTTCCTGGAGTCCGGTGACAACAACAACTACAATCAGGAATCGCTGCTCCGTTCCGTGGTGACTATTGCAAAGAAGATCAGTAATCCTGCGGTCGAGAAGGTCAACTTCGACAGTCCGCTTCGATATGACATTCAGCACATAGCGAACGCTTTCCGCAACCTGACGCGCGAAACAAAGGATGCCGAGAACTCACTGCATATCAAGTTTAAGGATGGAACGACCGAAACGTTCAATGATGTTGAGGGGCAGCTGGAGCACTACTGCAAAGCTTTGCGCGAGTTCGCTGCTCCGGAACGGGGAAAGATCAACAAGGGCTCCTATGCCGACGGCAGCATCGACAAATTCGAGCGGCGAATTAGATCGAAAATCTCGAACTCCCGGCTTGACTTCATATTTGGCGCGAAGGCCCAAGCTGCGACCTTGGAGCAGGTGCTTGAACAGTTTACCGGCTATAAGACGGGAGGCGAGTCGAACGTAACAATCATCGACCTCAGTGGCATTCCCTTTGAGCTGCTCAGCATTACCGTTTCACTGATCTCCCGTCTTATGTTCGATTTTTGCTATTATGCTCGGCGCGTTGAAAGCAAAACTGATCAACCATTCTTGATGGTGTATGAGGAAGCACATAAATACGCGCCAAAGAGCGGTCTCGCCCGCTATAAGGCCTCCCTGGCTGCCATCGAACGCATTGCCAAAGAAGGACGAAAGTACGGGATCAGCCTTCTGATTTCGAGTCAGCGACCGTCTGAAATATCAGAAACTATCTTTTCGCAATGCTCCAACTTCTTGGCAATGCGTCTTACCAACCCCGATGATCAAAGCTATGTCCGTCGACTACTGCCGGATACGCTTGGCAATTTGACCGAGGGCATGCCCGCGCTGGAACAAGGGGAGGCGCTTCTGATCGGGGACGCCGTCATCATGCCGTGCGTCGTGTATGTGGAAAAATGCGACCCCGAACCCTCGTCTAGTGACGTGAAATATCTCACGCTCTGGAAAGCGGAGTGGAAGGAGATCGACTTCAAAAAGCGTGCCGATAACTGGCGAGGATGATGGGGGACATCGTTGCACGAATTAAGTTTGAGGCGAACTACCCAAAACCCTAGTTGTGGCTATACCACGGTGCAAAACGAACTTGCAAAGAAGGTTCAATGCAATGACTGCTTTGAGTGGCAGCAGTCATTGGCCTTGTTGAGTTAAAGGGCAGCAACCAGCCTTCACCGTACATTGTGAATCAGCCTGTGAAGTTCCGCTTTGGGGCGGAAGCCGCCGCCCAACCGACACGCGATGTCAGATCGGATAGCGACCACTACAACTAAGGTCCTCTAATGTTCAAATAGCTTCCCCGACGCGACTCAAGTAACTTGCGCAACTTGAGAAGTACCTTTAGTTTCGCGGACCTCGCTAGTCGGGCCTTCAGCCATTTAGGATACCATTTCGCTCCAGGTTCCCCACAGTAGTCATCAAGAGCCCAGGCCGCAATTCTAAACGTCTGCACACGCGGACGACATGTATCGGAGTACACCGGAATAAAGCAGCGCCAAGGCAACATGTCGTACAGAATATTCGGTGCCGGCGGCCAATCGCCTGTGCGCAGCTTTCGTATAGGCCCGTCCCACGACATTATCAAGGATGCGCCTTGTCCCTCAAAACGCTGATTTAGCGTGCACTTTTTACCGCTCATGAAGCAATTCAGTCCTGCATCCCCGTTGAGAGGATGGCCATCGCTAGCGTGAAAAACACCGGAACCGAGAATTGACTCCAGTGCTTCGATGCTCGTGATATGAACAATCCTTACCGAAGAACCCGCGTTTGCCACAACATCCTTCAGCATTTAGGTTGATGTTGGAGACGGTAGCAGTCCGAGAAGACCCTGTAGATCCTCTGCGCCATGAACACCGGTTAAGTAGGAAATTCCACGATGCAGATGCAAACGGAAATAGTGGGCCAGTGCGTGCTTTTCCATTGGAACGCCATCGCGCTCGGCGCGTACCAGCAACATGCCCAAATAAACCTGGTCTGCCTGACCCGCAAAAGTTCGCCAGGACATTTCGATCGAACTATCAGCGGGGATTACTTCATCGGGCGGAATTGATTTCTCTTGCATTGACAAGCAGAACGCCCAACGGCAAATCACGTTCCAATTTGTGATGCCTGTGCGGCGTTTCATAGTGATTAGTTGAAGTTTGGCCTTTTCTGAAAGCCGAATGGATTCAATAGGGGTCACGCAAATGCCTCGCTGGAAAAATATTCGTTCTCGAAGCGCGAAGTCTTGTTCGCTTCATCGTGGACAATGGTGTAGTGCTTAGCCACGTGCGGTGCCAGCATCTCACTGTAGCGCCCAACGATTTCTTCGTCCGTTGACAGCAGGATGACCTGGCTGCCAGCCTTCGGGAAATAGCTTCGAACCAGCGCTGTCCTGTGAAGACTATCCAGACGGCTCAAAGGGGTATCGATTACGGTCGGCAGCTTTCTACCAGACTCACGCGACAAGCCCCAAAGTGTCGCGACTGCCAGAAGCTGACGCTCGCCGGCAGAAAGTCGATCAGCCGGCACAAGGTGACCGTCCGCGCTCGAAAGAAGGATCTGGAACGAATCAGGATCAATTACAATCCTTTTGACCAAACTCTTCTTGCGAAGCAGGATTCGATAGCGTTCCAAGATTGCGTCCTCCAATTTATGGAGGTTTTCGCTAAGCAGCAATTGGCCAAACGTCTGTAACATTTCGCGCGCGCGGGCCGAATGGGATATGACACGCGTGGATACCTGATCTCGTGTCAGGCGCTCGCCCAGACGCTCTGCTTCCCTTGCGGCTTGTCCTTTCACCCGCTCCGCTTTGTAGCGTAAGCTGCGCAATTCTTCGTCAATGGCGCGCATAGACGTTTCGTATTCAATTCGCTCGCGGCGGCAATGCTCCAACTGCTGCAAGATTGGTTGTACAGATTCGTCAGACGGTATTGCACTGAGATTTCGTTCCGCCTCAGACAACTTTTCGATGCAATCTCGATGATCGGAACTGACCTTCGACAGTCGTGCTTTTGCTTCTTCGAGAGCCTGTCGGCTGAATTGATCCAACAACGAATCCGGAAACGATTCGAGCCCTTCAACCACCTGGTATCGGCGCTCTCTGTCCGCGACCAGGAACGCCCGCAATTGGTCGCTCACGGAAGGTGAACCACCTGCAGCTAAAATGAAGTTCGCGATTTCATCGTCACGTGTTTCAGCTTCGGCGCGCAACATCTTCGCCTGCTTGCCAATACGGACCTCGTTTGCCTTTTGCAGTGTCGACTCCAACAGTTCGCCAGCAACCGCGAGGGGCAATGTGCTTCCGGCGAGCCCGCGCAGCTCTTCTTCCAGCTCCACCTTTCGTGTTGCCAGATGGTCGCGTCGTTCGATCAGCGCGTCCCGCTTTCCAATAAGTTCGCCACCAGACCGCTTGAACGCGTTCGTCGCAGCCGCTTCACGCTTGTCCAGGTCGTCGATGAGATTTTGGGCGCCAGCGCGCTGTTGGCTGCGCTCGGAAATCGCACGCTGCAATTCCGAATGCTCGGCTTCGATTCGAACTAACTCCGCCTTCTCATCCCCACTGACTGTGTCGACCTTACGCTTCCGCTCGACCTGAAGTAGGCTAGTCTTTAAGTCTTCGACCAGGTCGATGCCGAGAAGCGTATGCACACCTTCACGGAGCAAATCCGATGCCGTAACAGGATCGGCCAACGCTTCGATCTTCTCGCCATCGAAGAAGAAGAGATCAGCCACCTTGGCAGGCATGAACTCCTCCACAAACTCCACCCAACGCTCGGACGCGACCGAATCAAGCGTTGCACCACGATACACTTCGAAGGACTCCTTTACCGAGGAGCCTCGCTTAGACCAGGTACGGACAAGTCGCATGCGCGTGTCTTTACCTCCGTGTCGAGTACGGAAATTGAACTCAACGCTTGCTCCCTGGTGCGGCGGCGCGTTGCGATTAATCATCGACGCCAAGTAATCCGTATATCCAATACGGTCCCGACCCGAGCACTTGGCGTTCTTGCCGTATAGGGCAAGCTGCATTGCATCAAGCAGCGTGGTCTTACCAGAGCCATTCAAGGCGCCGATCAGAATAATGGGGCGGTCCCGCGTTACGGAAAGGTCGATCTCGTGTCGCCCAAGATAGGCCCCAAAGTTATTCAGTACAACCGAGTCAAAGATCATTCCGTCACCTCGCCCATTGCTGCGCCCGGGAAGAAGGTGAGGACTTCTTCGGCATTTCGCATTTCATACATTATTTCGACACCACCAGCCTTTTTTTGCAGAGCAAAATCAAGGGCTTCGGCCTCGTTCTCAAACGAACGGTTTTCAAGGATCGAGTCGAGGTCACCTGTAAGTCCTACACGACGACTCGCTCCGCGATAGCTATACTGGATGCCAAGAAGCTCGCGCAGGTCCCTGAAAAGCATCTCTTGAGCGGAAACAGGGCCAATATGTTTGGCGTCGATCTCGGCGTTTGCGCAGGCGGTGCGCAGCATGCGCAAATCATCAGGACGCAGCGGCGTCGCATCATCCAGTTCTCCGCAAGGATATGGCTCGCCAACGGCCGATGCATAAATGTCCGGCACCAAGTCTTCAAACTCGTGCTTCTCGTGGACCCAAATGCGCCGAATTTCTTCCAGTTCTTCCTCGCTGATTACGGAAAAGTGTGCCACCGAGTCAGGAAGTTTGCCGCGGATTTCGGTCTGTGCCTGGAGCAGCGCATTTAGCATTTCCGCCCTATACGCCTGAGTGTATGGGCCATGAACCAAGACCGCGACCTTTTCGACTTCATATTCGACTTGCGTTTGCTTGCCATGTTCGTCGACCACGCGGATTTCTTGCACTAGAACGCGGCGGTTTGGAAGCGGAAAATCAAGATCATCGGCGTGATCAAGTCGTTTAATTAAGCGCTCAGACAATACTCGCCCTCGTCGCACCACACGATCATGCTTCAGGTTGATGAACTGTAGTTGCAGGCTGCCATCCATTTTTGAGAATTCGCGCACTTCGCGATCACCGGATGTCTTCAGGAATGCGTTGCGGAAGTCGAGCAGTGGCTTCATCCACAGCTTGTCTTCATCGTTTTGAATCATCGCTTGCATGGATTTGTCTTCGCTGACCATGGTGCAAACGAAGCACCCAAACCGGCTATCGCCACAACTTGGCGTGCTTTTATCAACGACGAGCGGACACTCTGAATCGGCCGACGCGCCGCGGTAGATGTGGAAAAGCTCGATATTGTTGTAATTCCACGGATTGGGCGTCTCAATCAGGTATTCCCAAACGTCGTCGGTGGACCAGCTCGCGACGGGTGTATAGACCCAGACTCGATCAAGTGTCGGATCGCTGTTTCGGCTCAACAGGGCGCGGGTACTATTCTCATATTTGCTGATAACGCGATCCCTTGCGGCACTTTCCGCGCGGCGCGTACCAAGAACAAGAATCGCTTCGCCGGCGCGGTTGGCCAGTTCAGTGATGAACGTATTCGATGCACTGATTTTCAGGCGGCTGGTACACCAACGGAACTTTGGGCGGGGAGCAGGATAACCTTTCCCGATCAAATTGGTCCAGAACCGGTCCTCAACTTTGGGGACGAGGCGGTGAGGTGTAATAGGCATTTCTTGCTCGCGCGCAGCGGCAGTCATGGCCTCTAACGAATTGGTGACCCAGATCGCCACGACAGGATTTTCTACTAACGTATCGGTGCTGATTACGTGAATTTCCTTGTGCCGCTGGTGTGGAGGCAGTTGACGAATGGACTCCCAGATCAACTGCAAAGTCGCGGTGGAGTCTTTCCCTCCGCTGTAGCCTACGATCCAGGGTAGGGGATCGCTGAGGTAGAGCTCTTGGGTGTTTTTGATGGCCAGCGCGACGCGATCGGCCAAGTTTAAGGATTCCATGAATTACGATTGTGTCTTTCCGCGGTTGAACGACTGTTCGACCCGCTCTTCCTCAGGCCCAAGGGGCAAGCCAAGGTGTTTCTTAATGAGATTAGTTGTGAGCGTTACGTTATGCGATGCTTTCGATACTCGGCCGCCAATTAAGGCGCGCCCCTCCCATAACTGAGCGTTCGACCTTGACCAGTCGATCTTGCCGAGTCCGGCAAGTTTCTTGCGCCAATTCTGCTTGTGGAGACGAGTCAGCTCGCGTCCGACAATGCCAAATGCTTGCAGTGCAATCGCGTGCGAGTGCAGGAAGTCGCGCCGAATTTCACCCGAAGTCATGCGCCCTGTGCGGACGAAAGACCACTCAGGAATTTGTTTCGATACCTCGCCCCAGAACTCGATGCATGCTTCTGCTGCATGGTTAACGTCGGAGTACTCTTCGTCCTCCAAGAGGGCCGAACAGGCGCTGTGAATTGCGCTGAGCGTGAAAAGCTTGCGTGAGCGCTCCGATAAGGTACTCCGTTCTGTTTCAACCAGGTCTTTGAACGCCGTCGATTTGAGCGACACCAATTTGGCGATCTGGGACATATCGGTTCGATGATCGTACAGGAGCGCCAATGACCGACTAGGACGCACAGCATGCTGGTTCAGATCTGAAAACATCTGTTGGCTGCGCACTAGTCCTCGATCGATGAAAAAAACGACGGAAATCGTTTCGTCGCCTAGTTCTGGGGCACTTGCAAGTGCCTGTTCGATGGCGGCACGTCTATGTTGTCCATCGTTGATGATGAAGCGAGCTGACATATCGACGTGCAACGCGCCAAGACGGCTTGCTTCACCGTCCGCCCCCATTGGCTGGAAGCGTACTGAACCATCAACGGAAGCAGTGATCGCTGAGAAAACGTAGCCGCTGCGGTTGCTCAATACATAACGTGCAATTTCCGGGATACGCCCCTTGTTGAGGGTCCGCTGAGCTCGCAGCTCAGGCAGAAGTTCCTCGTCATCGAATAGGAAAATACGAGGAATCAGGCGAAGCGGACACATCGAAACGAAGTATTCGCGTTCCGCCTGGATCCCTCGTATTGCAGGGAAGATATACTCGAAATTGGCACTCATGCTTGATTCTGGTTGTTTGTGAAAATTATAGCAAACAAACAGCGCCGAAGTCACGAACACCCGCAGGAAACATACATGCCAGAACGTATATTCCTGTGTTAACTTATTGCAAAGTTTTCTCCGATAGGAGCTCCCAGAACGCGCGGTCGCGCATTTTATGGACGACTTTCTCCCCGTCAATGTAAAGACTGTAATGCTTGTCGAGTTTACGTACGGTCTCCATCAACTGTTCCTGATCGGCACGATCATCCTTGTTAAAAATGATCTTGATATCGGCGTTTTTTATCTGGGCCACGCGATGCACAACCCAGGTCAAGATATATGCCGCGTAATCGTTTTCTGCTGTGCGGAAGTGAGTAATGTCTTGCGTCGACAAGACGAGACCCACTCCATATTCACGTCCCTCCTTGAGAATCTTCCTGAGCGCCGGGAAGTCTTGGGACATAAAATTATCTGCTTCATCGACAAGAACCATTTTGGTAATTTGTCTAAAGTCTCCGTGAACGCGCGGCTTGCCCTGCTTTTGCATCTGGGAGTAGAACAAATCCAGTGTCAGGCCGACGACCAGATTCTGGACATCAGGTGAGAAGCCGGCAAGCTCGATCACTGTTACGCCATCAAGGAGTTCGTAGAGGCTCTGAATCTTGGACTTGTCGCTCTCGAAGATTTTGAACCGCGCGAGTTTGGAGAGCGCTGCAAAGAGCGAATCTTCCTCCACCTTGTCTTGAGAGAGGAACAGATTCCACACGTCTTCGATGGTAGGGGGCGGCAGCGACCATGTCGATGGATCTTCCGGCATGATTCCCGCCTCAGCGTAGCTGGCTATTACGAGATTTTCCAGCTTCATCTGCTGCTTCTTCCCGAGCGAATATGCGCGGGTCATCGTTTCGGCAAATCCCGCTGCGGTATGAAGCGGGAGCATGGGCATATCGCCGAACAGGCTAAGTGGGTTGTACGGTAACTTTGCAAGCTTAAATTTACGCGCTCCTGTCGCCTGCACGAACTGATCATCCACATAGTCCGACTTGTAGTCGAAAATCAGAATGCCGATTGGCTGGCCGTCGACATTGGAGTCTTGGCTCCATGAAAGCTGGGCAATCAATGACTTAGTAAACTGCGTTTTCCCGGTGCCCATGGTTCCGATGATCCCGGAATTCGTATTCATGAACTTCGCTGTATTGGTGGGTTCCCAATACAGCGGCACGGCGCCAAGCGATTGATGTCCGAATAGGACACGCAACGCTTCGTCGCTAATTTTTGCGGTGGGGGAGATCACGGGGCTCTCGGTCGTCGACGCAACTGGCGAAACGACGGGCGTAGCTGGAGCCAGGTCTATTGTCGGGGCATCGTCTTCTAAAGCAACGTCGCTTTGATTCCGCTTCAAGAGGTACTGCGGAGGAACGTGGCATCCAACCGTGACTGCACGCAGTTTAGTGCTGTCGTTTGCATTAATCAGGCTATCAAGCAGCGAAATAGGCAATTCAACTTTCAGTACATCGTCAACAAGGCTGTAAGACGGGTCGAAACACATCGCGCTATCCAAATGTGCGATGACCATGCCTTTCGGGTAGTCTTCCAGCTGACCAATGCTATAGTCGCCGCGCATCCACCATTCACGGTTTGGAAGCAGCTCGCTTAAACTCGCGTCGTCAAGCACACCGTAAAGTTTGTACTTCTCTACTTGCATAAGGACTTGTCGAACGAAGAGCCCTCGATACAGCTTCGATGCAAAAGACTTTGGACCTAAAATCCGTTCTTCCATGAATTGGCGCAGCGATTTTGCTTGCTCGATCGCTTTTCCAAAATCAGGTTTGGCACCTGTCTTGACTTCGACAGGCAGGAGATACATGGCTTGACCTTTAAAGCCGACGAAAAGCACATCATCCGAGATCGCACCCTTATTGCTGCCGTGGAGACCACGTGCAAAGTCACTCGACTTGATGTCGAGGCCAACGTTTCCAGAAACTCGCACCATCTCAGCGACAGAAAGTGGCACCCAGCTAATACCAGAATCCGCAAGCATTGCCCTAACAAATTTGTAAGCGCCAATGATGCCGCGCCGCTCCTTACGCGTGTTGGCGTTGGCGGTCAGCATTTCGAGCAACCAGCCGCCATTAAATGCGTTGAACTCCGTGAGCAGTGAATCAGACCCGAGAAGTCTCTGAAATATATCTACCTGTTTGGTTACCGTGATGGCGTCATAACCAGCGGAGCTTGTGTATTGATCGGAATAGTGGATCAGTACGACGTCCTTTTGTGATGTGAAGAAGTCCAGGGTGACTTTCGGGTCGATGATTGTAGTCCACAGGGCGCTATCATAGGAGCTGTTCAACAATCCTTTGAACTCCGTGGAAGCGGCCACGCCGATACCATGGCCAGTGAACTGCGCATTATGCTGACGTGCCGGCTGAAGCAGGCCACCAATGGCACGTGCAAGACGCAGTGTCTGGAACTGTTCGACTTCTGTATTGCGAAGGCCAAACGCGGTGAAGTATGACTCCGCCATCGCTTCGGAAGCTTCCCCCGCAATCAGTCCGTCGCAAAGGACTCCGCTAAGTGACGAATCAATGTTGATGGTACGTACGTCGACACGAGCGTTGTTGCGGAAGAACGCGAGGTGCGCATACTTCAGTTCCTGGCCGGCTCTTGGGGTCGTGAATTTACTATATGTGAGACGGTTACGCACCAGATCGACCAGATAATCGAGGTCGTCGTTTCGCCCGTCATCGCCAAGTCGCAGCCACGCCTTCAAATCGGACACTGATGCATTTTCAGAGAAACGATCGAAATCACTAAAAATAAGCTCGTCGTCATAGAAGTTGACGTGGATGGAGCACGCATCAACGCCACCAGATCGCACATAGTCCAAGATGCCCAACAGCAGCTCATGTGCTCGACCGAGATTCAACGCGTTTACTACAAGCGTGTTTCTCCCACCTTTGGCGATCAACCGCTTGTAGGCCTCGCCAAATTCGTTCAGCTTGTCCTTCACCAGGCGGCGAACAAATCCGTAGCTCGCTTCCCGCTGTGGCACAAGCTGGAGCCAGAAGGAATTTTCCTTCACCGCCATCACGTGCGCTGCGGCGTTTTCAGTCTCGTAAACGAAAGGAATCAGCCCAGCCGCTGTCAGTCGCTCGCGGGTGACCGGCGGCATAGTTTTGAGGCTGTCAAATCCTTCGGCCCGCTCGTTCTGTAACGCGGAAACGATTTGAAGGTGGTAGGACAGCACGAGCGGGTGGAACGGAGTGAAGTACTCGGTTCCGTCTACCTTAGCCATCCCTAGTGTGAGCAAGGCGCGCTGCTTTTCGGTAAGAACGCTATTTTTTGCAATGCTGGCCAGGGTGCTTTCGTAAGCATCGAGAACAGCGCGCGTTAATGAGCAAAACTGATCGCCCCAGGAGACGAGACTTGGGGTGGAACGCCGCTCAATTAAGTAGCTAAACCAGCTGCTATAGGCCTCCGCTAGGCCGGGATAATCTGCAGCAATGGCAGAAATCGTAAGCGGTTCCATTGCAAACGACAGCAGGTGACCGGCTACCATCTCGCTTTCGATATTCAGGAGTTGCAACCGCACCCCGACCGCTGCGCTTTCGCGGTTATCCACGATCAGGCGATTCGTCCGCGGATTGTATTCGGCGTAGTAGCTGTCATTCAGCAGCTTTTCCGATCGGTCCTTGTCAAACAATAAGGGAACGCTGATCGCTTCATCCGGAGCGGCGCCTTCAATATTGAATTGGAGCGTTTGTCCACCGCTTAAGACGCCGAAGCGAATCTGTTCGTATGAGTCTGACAGCTGTGAAAAGTCCACTGCAGCATATGCGTCTGCGTCGATGACTTGCTCTGCGTCGGTAAGATGTCCGATTTCTCCTTCACCTGGGCGCAATGCCAAGAGGTTGTCAACCATTTGCAGCGTGATGAAGCGCTGTTTGGGATCAACGAGAAAGAGGCTTTTGAACGCGTCCACATGGAATTGGCCCTTTTGGACGAGTAGCATCCTAAATTGATGGTTCTCTGCGCTGTTGGTCCTTCTCAGTCTGAATGTCAGATAGGTGGGCGCGCCCGTGAATGGAACAGAGAAATTGACCCGGCATTTTTTGCCACCACTTCGGTTCACGTTGATGTCATCACCAGTGACTGTTTGTGGCAGTCCGGATATCCTGATCTGCTCCTTCGTGATGTCGTTGCCCAGGAAGACAAGCTCTATGCCTGCTTGAATTTCGCCTTCAGGAATCTCTAAAATTGCGCTGACCTGCCGCTGTCCCGACTTGGTTGCGCTTCGTGCTCGTGTGTGCACGACCGATCCTGAGGTAGGCTGGATCTTCTCAAAGCTAACAGTCGGTCTACTGCTGGCATCTCGTTCGCTCAGGTATTCAGCAAATGTTACGTCGGCCCAGTCATGACCATCGACGAAATGCTTTTGGATAAACTGTTCGCCGAATTCCGAAAGATGTTCTGCTGCCTGATCCACGTACTTCTCAGCAACCAAGGCTACCTTTTCGCGCAACTCTCGATTGTCCTTGATGCGGCGTTGAATTTGCCCCTTGTTCCCGCCCATCTGTTCAAGGGTAGGATCCTTAAATAGTCTCAACGCAGGATAATCAACCTCCGGACCGGTGATCGATCGGTAGATGGCAGCGAAACCGAACACGGTCGACTCGTCGGCCTCAACCTGTTCACGTTGATCTTCAAGCAGGCATTGAAGGGCCGTGGCTTTACCGTTGCCCGGCGAGATAAGGGCGGCCAACCTGTCGGCTAATGCCTTAGGGTGCCAAATGTTGCCATGTCCGCCCAGGTTCTCAGCGCTGTTGATAATAGTGTCAAGGCGGCTGTTGTGGATAATGAGGAGAGCAGATCCTTCGAACGGTGTGTCACCTCCTGCGATCAGATCTCTGAGATGCGAAATGTAGTTCTCGGTGAAGCCGCCAACGGCGTCAGAATGGAGCACAGGAAGCAGATTGAGCGCATCCAAACGCACCAGCGGAAGTTCGGTTCCTTGGTAAGTTAATGACGCTGTAGCTTTGGTAAGAAAAGCTCGGTGCAATTCGATAGCGTTGACGGCGTCGGGAGATTTGAATTGAAAGCGGAAACCCGGCTTGGCGTCTCGATTGGCCCAGGCGAGAAAGTCCTCAGCCAAGAAATGTTCAAATGGTCTTACGGACATACACAGCCTCTCCACTGTCACTCATACGGTCAACATTACCCATGCGTTCATAGAACTCGATCAACACCTGCTGCGACTGAAGATCAAAATAAAAACCACGGCGTTCGAACTCCTTCACGAGTTCAAGAAAACGCAGTTTCTCCCTTTGCCCAACCGCTAGGTTCGTGAGCAGTAGAAGCTGATCCTGATTCAGTTCCAGTACGTTTCCTGCCCGGCCACGGGACTTGACGAAGTCACCAAATATCTTCCTTTCAAGGTCCCGCACGTAATTTTGGTTGACGCTGTGGCGTTCACCGTTACCCTTACTAAACTGCGCCTTTGCGAGCGCCATCGTTGTGCCGAAAGCGGAATGAATGTTGTCTTGTGGACCAGTGAAATCTAGCTTTCGGTCGGCAGCGAATGCTTCGTTGTATTCGTTCAGCGCTGCTAGTATCTCGTCAGAGCTGGCCGAAGAGATCTCTGAATACAACTGCCAAAGAGGGAGAACCGGCGCCGCGTCTTGTAGTGCTTCCGATGCCGAAAGGAGGGGGAACAACCATTCGGTCTGCGCGCTCAAGAATTTGTAGCCCAAGTCCCTTGGCTTCGCACGTTCCGAAGACGACTTCTCGATGTCCAAGATAAAGTATAGGGGCTTAGTCTGGGGAGCGCCTTCCGCCCATCTGGTGACTGACAACGCGAGCTGCGAGCAAAACGCAAACGCATACTGTCTCAGTACGTTGGTGAGTTCGGTGGTCAGGTATTTGGGATGGTTCGCAAGGAAGGTCAGGTCTTCTTTAAATGCCTCCGCAAGATAAGGAAGATAGGGCAGTTCCTTCGCCGGTACACGTGCAGGCGACTCGCACAGCTTCGTGCGAAGTACTGAAATCAGCTCTTGTTCGAGGAAATTCAGCTGGTTCTGCGGCTCGCTAGTGAACTTGAAATCACCGTATAGCGAAGCGAACAACTCGCCCATGCGTCGATTGGCGGCGCTGTCTTCGTTCGCATTTCCCTGCTTAGAGCTTCTAAACAGTAGGAGCAATGGTGAGATTTGGTGGGCGGCATCTCCTTCGAAATACATCGAGCGGAGCAAAGTCCAATTCGAAATGTCATCCAGCAGTTCGCCAAAGCGTTCTTCGCAGTCAGCCTGGAATTGTTCCATGCTGTATTCCCCGAGATCTCTGCACAGGAGGTGCCCAAGGACGATCCCAGTTACGGTTTCCCACGAAAAATCGTTACCCTTCTTGCGGACCGGCAGATAGGAAGTAAGCTGGTTCCTGTTGGAGATTTTGAGTGGTCGAGAAAATGGAAGCACTATACTTCTCCGCTAATTTCGATCTGTTCGTCAAGATGCCGAACTGTTGTTCGTTTGCCGTTCCGGGCCAGCGTAAGACGGGGCGACGTCTTGGCGATGTCGCCGAGCCGCTCGACTACTGCTTCCAGAAGCACGATGGCGTTCTTGTCGTATTTGTTAGGGCGATATCCCTCGTTTAGCCGCTGAAGTAATTGCAAAAGGCTTAGATTCACTGGGAACGTTTGAAGATCCTTTTCGCCGATACGGATCGATACATCAAATTTCGACAAACTGTTCTTACCAGCGGATGAGGACAAGCGAGTGTAATCAGGCACCATATCGACTTCGGCGCCAACTTTAACGCCGTTAAATTCTCCAAGCAGGATGGTCCCCTTAGGTAGTTCTGGCGCATTCCTGTTGGCATATCGGACGATGCCGGCGACCACCAAGTTTTGATAGTTCTTCCGAATCTCAGTACGCATTTCCGCGCTGCCGTCAAACTCACGGTGCAAGTGCCAAAGCCTTGCATACTGCCGAAGCGCTTCATCGGAAAATTCTGCAGAGAACTTCTTATGGAAGTTATTGCCAAGATCGCATTCCTGGGCCACGTAAAAAAGTTGAATTAGCGCCTCAGCGTGGGCGCCGCTTGACGTGTCGAATCGGATGTCCAAATGCTCGAGTGAGGCAACAAACGCATGACACTCTTCCTCAATCAACCCCAATTCGTACTGCAGCACAAATTGATCGAGTGCCTTTGTGCGAAGCAAGGAAGGGTCGAACTCGGCAATGCGTTCCGATAGTTCGTTTCCCGAAGCACTGAACAGGTTTTCGAACAGGTAGCCAGGACCAGTCAGGAGATGGAACAGGAAGTCCAACAGCGTGCGCGACGTCATGAACTGGTCTTTCAGAAGCCGGACTTTGACCAGGTTCTTTACAATGTGCCTTTGCACGCCGTCCATGGACAGAAGCTGATAGTTAGCGAGTAGCTTCGGGTTGCCTCCCGTTGCACGCCATGCTACGGCTGAACGAAAGAATGGATTGTCATTCGTTGGTTGCGTAAGGCGGCGCATGATCTCAAGCGCGAAATCCGCGAAAGCCTCGCCTTCCTTCGTAAATCTAAACTTTGGATAGGATTCAAAGTCGAAGAAGGCAAACCGGCCATTATCCTTCGTCCCGTCAAGAAAGCGTTGCATCGCGAGCTTTATGTCCGCGTGTTCGTCTGCGCCTTCTTGGACGTAGTTGCCTAATAGCCCGATATTGATACCTACTGCCAGCGGAATCTCTTCGGTCGAGGCCTGACTAAACAACTGGTCGAGGGCCTCAATTGCCGATTGATGGGGCTGGAAGCTGTGGGTTGCATCTAAGTGAAATCTGATGCTGTTGCCGAAACGGCGTGCTGCTCTTGTCAAGATTTCGGATTTTCCATCGCCGCTGCTGCCGCAAAGGAAAAGAACGCTGTTTGGACCAGCCTCCTTTAGGCGGGCGACGAAATCACGCTCAATATCTTGCTCAATATACAGCCATTCTTTGTACTCATCGTATTCGTCGGGTTCGCGTTGGGTTAGCGTCTTGACCGAGAAAGGGGAGGACTTCGATAGCACCGAAAGTGCACCAAGGAAGTTGATTTTTGACATGGTCGGTGGTCAATCCGCCCTGCAACGGGTTGACGAGGTAATTGTCCGGGTGGTGATACTTGGTTAACAGCAGTTTCTCGTTTGGAATCGTTGCAGGTTTTACATATTTGGTCAAGAATCGCAGAGCTATTTTTGGCCTGCACTGCCATTGCGATTTGTGAGGTCAGGTCGCGATTCTAACCAATTGTCACGTTCTGTCGAGTATTTGGATGGGCGATTTGATAACTGTCAGTCGGGCCGCTATAAGGTGGTACTGCAGCCGTTGGCGTTTGCTCGGTGGTATGTGTAGGCTCTTACTTCAGCTTCCGTGACAATCCGACCTTCGAAACCCAGAAGCTCGGATTGATCAGCGGCTGAACACGATCAGGCGATCTTTGCTTCGATCTCCTCGGACTTCACAGTCTGCGACTGAGAAGTCAATCTTTTTTCGAGTGTCATACGGAGCATCCTCGTCGCGCTTGCGGCTCCGCGGACGTTCTTCTTGATTCGTGATTTTTCAATATTGAGCTGGCTGGGTGAAATGGCCTCGTCGATGCAAAGCGTTTCCAGCATGGGCATGAGTTGATCCACTTTGCCGATCATCTCCAGCAAAATGCGACCTAGGGTGGAGTACACCTTAGCTTCGATAAGCATTGGTTCGACATCATACGTTGCTAAGGTAAGGATGCCGTTGGCCTGGCACTTTGCTTCCATGTCGACAAGTGACTGATTAAGTCGACCCAGTCGCGAGTCAAAAAGCTGTCGCAGCTCAAGCTCTACTTTATCGACTTCCTCGCCGGGCAGCTTCATCCGCGCGAACACGGCGATGAAATGCAAGTTCATCTGGGTTATGTCGAAGCAGCGGAGATAAAGACGTTTGCCTTCGGGGCTCGAAAGGTGAATGCTGATCTTGCGGCTGGCGGACTCAATTCGAGTCAGGTCTGCTGCAACCTGGCGAGCCAGGAGCTTGCGATTGGTGGCGCCATGATCGGCCCTGATCGTCAATTTTGCATCAGTTGGTGAATTCATGATGGGCCTCCGCGGATAAGCTTCGTCGACCATCCTGCCATTCAGGACCAAATGATGTAACAACAAAAGGTGCACGCGACGAGGGTGCTTTTATGGATTTCGGCGCAACTTCGTTGTAGTGCTTATTGAAGCGTCCTTTTTCGTTGTACACCGCTTGACGCTTGGAAGTTGTCTTCCTAAATTGTGCTGTAAGTACGTAGTAGCGAAACAGTGCGGCGGATTTTGTTTCGGAGCCGGGATCTTGCAAGATCCATCCACCTGGTTTCCCGACGGTAGCTGGCAGCCCGTCTAGAACGGCATCGCGCCGTAGCATTCAAGCCAGTCCATTCATTTGCCGGTAGTCGCCGGCCCTTTCTCGATCCCCATGGGACAACCATCCCGTGAGGATGATTGTCTCGCTCTTCATTTCCTCAGGGAGACAATCATGATTCAGTCCGTCCATCTTGTAGGTGGTGCTCGCTCGGCTTCTGGCCGGCGGGTGGCCATCGATCCCTGGCACCAACTGCTGAACGACGACTCGCCGATCGAATTTTCGGAAGAGGACGTCGTTCGCCTGCATTGGTGGCTGCTGCAAAAGGTCAAGCTGCTAAGTAGTCCCGGCACGCCGTTGGCCGAGAAATTCGAAATTATTCGGTGGGTCTTTACGGACCCCGAACGCGATACCAAGCCATTTTCGTTCGTGAACTGTCTGCGCGTCGTGTCGTGCAGCCCGCTTTCGGAGCTGCCGTTTATCGGATCGCTTGATCCGGAAGAACTGCGCGACTGGCTGCGCGTGCGCTTGCATCGCTGGCTGGAGGCCACGATCAGCACCTATCCGAAATGGGTGCAGGAGGCGGTGATGGCAAACCCGGAATGGGTGGCCGACTGCCTCGCGAAGAATCCGCAATGGCTGAACGAAGAGGTCAAGCGGCATAGCGATCGCAACGACCTGTTTTCTTAGTGGGCCGGCCAGCGGACCCCTGGTCCCGTACCAAGCGGTCGGGTTGGCCCCAACTTTGAAGGAGAACATAATGTGTGAAGAAATTGTGATTGCACTTCGCTCGGACGAACGGTTCGTGGAAGTGCGTGCATTGAGCGACCTGGAGTACCTGGTGAAGGAGAGCGAGATTGTGACGTCGACTCCTGGCCGGATGTTCCATATCCGGAGCCAAGACCGTCCTGTCCTGATCGCGCTAGAGTTTGGCGGCTTCGTCATCCGTAATGTAGGGCAGAACGACGAAAGCCGAACGATCTACCTGCCACGCCGACTGATGTTGGATGCGCTGATTGGACATGCACTGAAAAGCGGCATGCTGTTCACTCGGCGCCTGGCCGGCTGACTGCCCTTGGAGGATGTATGACCAAGGAACAGTTCGAAGAGCGCTTCCAACTGGCGCGGTCCAACGCTTTCGGGCGCTGGACCAGTCTCCTGCTTGCGTTGGGCGTGGATGAAAAGGTCTTGAACCGGAAGAACCAGCCGTGTCCGCTCGCAGGCTGCGGCGGGACCGACCGGTTCCAGTACACCGACAAGTTCGGAGATGGCAATTACGTTTGCCGGGCTTGTGGGGCTGGTGGCGGGTTCAAGCTGCTTATGGGCTACTTCGGATGGAGTGCGGCGACCGCGCTCTATCGCGTCGAGCGTAGCCTTTGCATGCAACCGCCGCAGGCAACAGTGGCGGCGCCGAAGGATACGACCGCCTTGATTCAGCGGATATTGGCTGAAACCACGCCGATCATGCCTGGCGACGAAGTTGACCGCTATCTATGCAGTCGCGGTCTCGGGATGGATGTTTATCCCGAGGCGCTACGCACGCATCCTTCGCTCGGCTACTACGAGGTGGATGCCAAGACAGGGAAGCCGGTGCTGGTTGGGCGGTTTCCCGCGATGGTGGCCAGTGTCCATGATTGCCATGGCACCTTGGTTTCGCTGCACCGCACTTATTTGCAGAATGGCCAGAAGCTACCCGTCCGGAACGCCAAGAAGCTGCTGTGCGGTGGCGTGAACGGTGGTGCGATCAGGCTGGCGCCAGCTGGTCCCGATCTCGCGGTATGCGAAGGTATCGAAACCGGCTTGGCCATTCTGAAGCGTTCAGGGCAACCGATCTGGTTAGGCATTTGCGCCGGCAATCTGGAGCGGATGTGGGTTCCAGACGAAGTGCGGCGCTTGCGCGTGTATGGCGACAACGATGCCGACGCCATGTTCGATGGCCAGGCTTCGGCCTACGGCCTGGCGCGCCAGTTCCTGAAAAGGCGTGTCACCGGCGTTGAGCGGTCAGCGGAGGTGTTCATTCCCCGGGCCGCAGGCGCGGACTGGGCGGACGTACTCGATCAGCAGGTCCCGATCGTCGAACGAGCTGCCTGAGCGAATGCCTCGGGTTTAACGGTCTGCCTGGAACCCGAGTGGTGTGCCTTTTGGCACTAAGCAGTGCCGGCGCAATGCCGGATCGATTTCAACCCCGCGGGGCCAGTTCCCCGTGGGGGCGGCCGTCCGCATTTTTCCTTGGAGTGTCATCATGAAAACTGGACGTAACCTGATTGACCTGGCTACCGAACTCGAACGCCAGGCCGCTGCGAAGAAGGACCTGATCGTTCCTGCCAAGATGATGCACAGCGCGACACTGGCGTCGCATCAGTGCGGGCTAGTGGTCGATGAGGCGGACGGCGCTACGCGCTATCCACTCAGCGAACTGGCCTGCTCGCAGCTGGCGAAGAAGCTGAACATCCCGTTCACCTACTTCAAGCTGATGCGGGACCTGTACCCTGAGCTTCTGGACCAGAACATTAACGGCTGGCTGCGTATCAACGCTCCAGACAGCTACATGGTCCGGACACTTGACGGCAGGGCGCGCGCGTTTCTGTCCAATCGCTATCGCCGCCTGGACAATTTTGACCTGGCGATGAGTGTGATGCCAATCCTGCAGCAACTGCCGGGGGCACGTTTCGAATCGGTTGAATTGACGGAGTCGAAGCTGTACCTGAAGGTCGTCAGCTCGAAGATCGAATGCGAGGTGGCGCCGGGCGACATTTTGCAGGCCGGCGTTATCGTCAGCAATTCGGAAGTCGGCTGCGGCACCCTGCGCGTGGAACCGCTCCTGTTCCGGCTGGTGTGCAGCAATGGCCTGATCGTGGCCGACCGCAGCATGCGTAAGAACCATGCGGGCCGGGCGCTTGTGTCGGACGACGAGTCGGTCGTGGTGTACCAGGACGATACGCTGGAGGCGGAAGACAAGGCGATTTTCTTGAAGGTGCGCGACCTGGTGCAAACGGCCGTTTCCGAGACCACTTTCCAACTGATCTCGGAGAAGATGCGCAAGACTATGGGCATCAGGATCACGGGCAACCCAGTCAAGGTGGTCGAAGTGCTGGCCAACCGCTATGCATTGAATGAGGCGGAATGCGCGGGCGTACTGCGCCACCTGGTTTCCGATCATCACATGAACGGCTACGGCCTGGTGAATGCCGTAACGGGCTTTTCGCAGGAGGTCGAGGATTACGATCGCGCGACCGAATTCGAAGAGCTTGGTGGCAAGCTGCTGGAGCTTAGCCCAAGTGAGTGGAAGCACCTTGCGGAAGCAGCGTAAGGCGCGTGCTTGAAGCGGCTGGTGCTCCGTTGGCAGGTCGGTGAGGGGGATCAATTCCGCCTCACCGAACTTGCGTCACAGGCGGCAGGCGTTCAGGACCATGGTGACGCGCCCGAGGATTTCCAGTTCGGACGAGGTATCGAGGTTCTTGAGCACTGTCGGCTTGCTCTTGGAGCTTTCGGACCGGAGAAGCATGCCTTCTCCGATCCGAACTTCTATATGGCGAACGAGCTTCTTTCCGCGGTACTGAAGGTAGTAGATGCCGCTGTTGTCGACCTGGGTGACCGCCGGATCAAAGAAGAATGGCGAGCCATCCAGGATCACCGGCTCCATGTCCGGCCCGCGCATGGTGGCGACAGATTGGGCGACGAAGGCGGAGGTCTGGTCAAGGAGGGGCTTCATCCAGTCTCCAGGACCCGAAGGTAGCGCTGTCAATTGCGCCGCGAGCGTAGCCGGGAGCAGGTCACTTCGAAAGGGAATGCGGTGGGCCGACAGACCAAGGAGCCAGTTGGCGTCGACGCCGAACTGGATGGAGAGCAGAGCGAGTGAGCGCAGGTCTGGCATTCCCGGTTTGTCCGGGTCGATCCAGCGTGCGACCGTTTGCAGGGCGCGGCCAGTGATCTCACTGAGGTAGTGCACCTGGTGGTGCTGCGACACGTCCCGCAATGCCATCTCTGCGACGAGCCGGTTACCAACGCCTGGGGCCAGGTGAAGATCAATCTGCTGCGCCTGAATTCGGGTGAGGGGAACGTCGTACTGGGTTGTCACCATATTGTTCTATCTAGTAGGCAAGACAATCGGAAGAACCAGTTTTAGCAATTGCTACATGAAGTACCCGAGGATTTCATGATGCTATAAGGCGTTAGCATCTACCCGAGGGAGTATCCAAGTCAAGACCCGTTTTCTTTTGCTGTGCACACAAGCAGCAATTGCTATTGACCGGCGCAATGGTGCGGTATAGCCTGAACCCTGATATAGCCATGATTGCTGCATCGCACAGTGCTTTTCAGGGCGGTGTTGGTAGCGGCCAGTCGGCGCGATATCGGTACCGGAGTAATCACCACGCCTCGCGCATGCGGGGCAGAATAGAGGTGCAATGATGGAACATTCCATTCAACTGACCGACGTGCAGTACCTCAACCTGAACTTCCTCCTCACCATCCAGGCGTGCCTTCACAACGAGCGTCTGTCGGCAATCTACAAGTTCCACCTGGATCACGAAACGGCGACCAGACTGGCTGAAATGACGGCCAGCGAGCTGCAGCTCCTGGCCGCAAACATGCCCCACGAAAGCCTGTTCCGGCCCGTCGACAACCTGGCGGGGCTGCTGGACGCGCCGCCGGGGCTGGCGATGCTGCTCTGCGCCGCAGGCACCTGCCAGCCTGTTCAGGACAAGCTGTCTTCGGCCTCTTCGGCAGGTTAAGCGCTCGGCATCCTGATCATGAGTGCCGTCTACGCGGAGACGCATATCCGGGCCTTGCAGGTGGCCAAAGAATGCGTGGACATGGGGGCGCGGGTCAAGACCGTCTCGCGTATTACCGGTCTCGCGATACCGATGCTGCGATCACTGTTTTACCAGGACACGGTTTCTCCCCCCGGCAGGTGGCTGGAATCCGCGGACTGGTACCATCGCAGCAATATGGTCGAGCGGGCCGAGGCCTCACTGTTCGCGGTCATCTTTGACACGCTGTTGGTTAGCCACCGCTGCAAGCCTGCGGAAGCGCTGGTCAGTGCCTACCGTCTCTACCTGGAGCGGTGTTCGACTTCTCCCTGCCTGCCATTTGAAAGGGCGTTCAACCTCGCCTGCGAGATGCACGGGATCTGGGACAGCAGGGAGCCGCAACTGGCCTTGCATACCTGCCGACGATGCCGTTCGCGCTATGTCGTCGCCATTGGGGACCTCTCGGCCGACCATTCGGGCTGCGTATTCTGCAAGCTACTAAAACGCTACCCGCGAGACAGCTACATGCAGGCGCATTTTGCGGCGTGTACGATCCCTGTGCTTGCCGCGGCAAACCACGGCACATTCGAACACCAAGAAACCGGCCCAAAAATCGCGTGATTTCGTCTGGAAGGGCGGCCCAGCACCGTACACACTGCGTCCATTTGGCGGTGTTGAAGCGGGAGGCGGGATGGGATTTGGGCGCATGCTGGCCTGGTTTGGGCGCGCAGAGGCAACGGCTGGCACCGGAAACACGGCCGCGCCTACTCCCGGTGGCACGAGCGCGGCGCCGTCGGCGCAGGCGCCCGGGGTCCTGCTGCAACCGGTCGAGACGCTATTGGCTGCCAACCAGGAGCTGATAAGGCGTATCAAGCTGTGCTACGGCTGCGATGCGGCGACCTTTGCCACCGACCTGTTGGCGCCCATCCGGCGTTATCTGGAGTACGTCAACCAACTGCCGGCCACCATGGACAGCTACTTCAGCGAGCCTGGCGGGTTGGCTCGCCTTGGCCTGGAGACGGCGTTTTATGCGCTACAGGCCACCGATTCGCAGATTTTCGCCGGACGGGCGACCATCTCGAACCGGCGTCTGCTGGAGCCGCGCTGGCGGCGCGCCACCTTCATTGCAGGACTGTGCAATGAAATTTATCGCTCCCTGAGCCATGTGCGCGTCAGCGACGGCAAAGGGCGCGAATGGCAGCCCTATCTGATGCCGCTCTCGAGCTGGGCCAAGACGGTGGGCGCGACCCGCGCCCAGCTGCGTTGGAACAATGCGCAGGAGACCCGGGCACTCGGTTTGTTTGCGCTGCCAATGATCGTGCCTCCGGAAACGATGTGCGACCTGGCCAAGGACAACGCGACGATCGTTCCCCACATGTTGTCGACCATCGCCGGTGCGACGATGTACCACGAACACAATGTCATGTATCGCCTGGTCGGGCATGCGGCTGCCCTGGTCATCCAGCGCAACTTGCGCGCCGGCGGTGTGCCGGCCAACGGAAAACCGTCTCTGCACATGGCGCGCTACCTGATCGAGGCCATGCGCGAGCTGGTCCTGTCGCACCACACCTGGCAACCGAACATCGGGCGGTCACGGCTCTGGTACGGGCGCGATGGTCTGTTCTTGATCTGGCCCAACGGAGTGAACGACGTCACCAAGCTGCTGGAAGATGAGCGGCTTCCGGGGATTCCGGACAGCGCTTCAGGCGTCCTGGATGTCCTGGAAGGCGCCAAATTGGTGACTGCACAGAGCCCGGAATGCAGGGTGTGGACGATATATCCGGCCGGGGCGCAAGAGCCGCAGGAGGCGATCAAGTTCACGACGCCTTTGTCAATTCTCGCCGTGCTCACGCCAAGGCCGGCGCCGCTGCCCGTGGATTTGACGGCAGTGCCGGTGGGCGCGGCACCGGTGCAGGAAGTTCCGGCAGCGGCGCAGGACGAGCCGCCAGCACCTAAAAGTGACGCAGACCAAGGCCGCGCCCGGAAAAAGGCGGCGTCACCAGAGAAGGGGACGCAGGAACGAGCAGCGGCTGTCCAACTCAGTTTGCCGGAGATGGGAGACTCTGTTTGCGAGGGACCACCAGACATCCAGAACGGACCCGATACGGAATCGACTGGATCGCCTGCAAAGTCCTCAGGGCGCGGACAGGGCCGGAAAGCACGAAAAGGTGGCGTCGGGCTGACTGCTCCAATGCGGCTCAATCCTGAGGTGGCGGCCGCATTGGCGGAGATCATTGGCACGCTGGCAGGGCCGCCACCTGCCGCTTGCGAGCTGGGGGCCGGGGTGTTGTTCGTCCCTCTCGGGGAACTGGCGCGCCGCGGCATTGACGCACGACGGGCGCAGCGGGCACTAGCGGATGCGGCGATGCTCGCTCCGCAGGCGGACGGTGAGCGCATCCACACGCGAGAGCTCCTTGGCGCCAAGGTACCCGGGCTGCTGCTTGATGCCCGCTGCGTTGCCGGCCTCCCTTCGGCGAAACCCGCAGACGGTCCTGTGCCAACGGAGGAGTAAATGCTGCTGCGTAAGTATGAAATGCCTTGGCGTCGCCCCATCGAGCTTGGCGCCGCGCTTGTATGGGCACTGGCCATCCTGTGGTACGTTGCCTACACACCGCAGCGTATCCCGTTGCGGCTCGGCTGTCCGCTCATGCTGATTTGTGCGGTGCTGGCGGCGCGACGTGCCTGGCAGGGACTGCACATCATCGGCATCCGCGCTGCACTGTCCGGCCGGGCGATGCAGGTGATGACAACCCAGGAGCTGGCGCGGATCACAACCGATCCCGAACAGGTGGTGTTCGGCTTCGGTTTCGAATGGCAGCCGGTGCATTCCCAGCGGCTGTACGAGCTGGCCAAGATCGATTACCGGGACTTGCGCATACCGCCGCCGGCGCTGCGACTCTTAGGATATGTGACGACGGCGCAGCCGGAAGGTGAGATCGGCCTGCCATACATCCACGGGGTGGAGCAACGCGAGATTTTGCTGTCACGGCCACTGCAAAACTTTGAAGGTGGCACGCTGGTCGTCGGCACTACGCAATCCGGTAAAGGCGTTTGCCTTGGTTGGCTGATTACGCAGGCCATCCGCCGGGGTGATGTCGTGATTATTCTCGACCCCAAGAACTCGAATCGCCTGAAGAAGCTGGTCATGCGTGCCTGTGCTGACTTCCGTGAACCGGACACTTTCCTTTGGTTCCATCCCGCGTTTCCGGAGACTGGCGCCCGCCTGGACTTCACTTTCAACTGGCAAAAGCCTACGGAACTCGCCTCGCGCATCCAGTCGATCCTTCCACCGGATACCGCAGGGAGCTTTTCAGCCTTTGGCTGGGACGCGGTCAACGTCGTTACCCAAGCGATGGTGCGGCTGGAAATGCGGCCGAACCTGATGAAACTGACGAAATACATCGAAGGGGGTATCGAACCAATCCTGGAAAACTCGCTGGAGCGCTTCTACGAAGAGCTGCTCGGTATAGGCTGGCGCGCGGAGCCCGAGCTAGTCCGCCTCGTTGACCGCGCACGCAGGGGGACGATCAAGTCGCCTTCCCCGATCGCCAGCTGCGAGCTGCTGGGATTTGTCGAATACTACGAACGCTTCGTGCACGAATCGCGACGGGACAAGGCACTGGACTCGCAGGTCCGCGTCTTCCGTCACAACCGCGAGCATTACCAGAAAATCACCGCCAACCTTTTGCCCATCCTATCGATGCTGACGTCGGGCGATCTGGGGCGTAGCCTTTCGCCAGATCCCTTTGATGCGGATGACGAGCGCCCGATCATGAACTTGGAGAAGATCGAGCGTGGCGGGCATGTGCTCCTGATGTGCCTGGATTCGCTGCCGGACCCGTCCGTCGCGTCAGCCATTGGGGCGATGTGCCTGGCCGACCTCGCCGCGCGCTCAGGGATACGATATAACCTTGGCGGCTATCGCCGCATCTCCTTATTCGTCGACGAAGTTTCGAATGTAATCAATCAGCCGCTGATCGAAATCATGAATAAGGGCGCGGAAGGCGGAATCTATACCACGGCGGCGATGCAGACCATCGCCGACCTGGCTAAGCGGCTCGGTACGCAGGAAGCTGCGCGGATGGCGCTTGGTAACCTGAACAACCTGATCGCGTTCCGCACCAAGGACCAGCCCACACAGGAATTTGTGACCGAGACCTTCGGCCAGACTGCAATCCACAATACGAAAGTGGGACGTAATACGGCCAGCGACGGCCACTTGGGCGACTTTACCATGGTCGAGTCGACCCAGGTCACTGAGGAAATGAGCGAACTCATTCCCACATCGCTTCTCGGGAAACTGCCGAATCTTCAGTTTTTCGCGTCCGTCTCGGGCGGACGGCTGTGCAAAGGGCGCTTTACACTGCTTGATCCAGAAATGGATGAGAATGAACCGACGGCGGATGCGCCGGAGGAGGAATCATGATCCGCGCCGTCGCCATAGCTTCTCTGCTGACACTGCTGGCGCTGGTACTGTACTTGCCTTCGGCGCGGCCGGCTTCGGTGTTCATTGCCACCGTGCGCAGCGAACACGCAAGCCTTTCTGAATATTGGGGGCGGCAGCATGCCTTAGATATGCTGGAACGCATGCTGAAGTGGCAGCCAGAGACCTTGCCTTCACCACCTCTGGTTCCTGTCGCGCAGCCTGCTACATCAGCCAACGGCAATGTCAATAAAGAGGTTGCCGCAGTGGGAAGCCGGCTTTTGAACAACGAATATTTCCGCTCGTTAAACGCGCTTTATGTGCTGAGTACATACCGGATGGCCGTGGTACTTGGTCTTCTGCCAGGGATATTGCCGCTCATGTTTGGAGCGCTTGTCGACGGCCTTGTCAGGCGCACCGTCAAAGGTAAGGTCTTCGCCGGACACAGCCCAGAGGCGTTTTCCGCCTGCGCATGTGGGATGATCGTCGCTGCTTGCTTGCTGGTGTTAATCAGTACGGTGCCCGTGAAACTGCCGCCTTTCTTGCTACCGTTCTTGCTCGTAGCGGTTGCGGGCTTCGCCAACATAGGGATCGCCAATTACCGTAAGCGCGTCGACACATAGAACGAAAGCCCGAGTTGACCCCGGAGGCGGAAGCCTGTGTGGGCGCGCGTAAGGTCGTGATATCGGAACAGCGATCGCCAGGAAGGAGAGGGTGCTATGACAGATGATCAGCTTGACTATCTGGATAAGGTGGTGGACGAGGTCCTGGATGGGAACTACTCGCGTGTCGGCGTTCTGTCTACCGGGGAGCGCCTTTACGTGGCACTTGGAGCGAGCGATGTTAATTTGCTAAGGGCTATGGGATATACCATCGCTCAAGCGCTTGGCCGACTAGATAGTGGAGACGCGCGTCAGTTGGTCAAGCGCTGGCATGCTGTCGATCGCTGGGCGAGGCGGTCTTGATCCTATTTGCAGGAGATCTCAAACTTGTGTTAGGGCAGCTTCCGTCCCATTGCAGACTTTCATAACGGCTCAGTGTAGCCGGCTGCTTGCGCTCAATTCTATCCAACAATCACTCGCGCTGTCGAAACTTTGATTACCTAAAGTAAGAAAAAGCTAGTGTCTTGGCATGCGCAGGAGTAATATTGCTTAGTAAAATGCAATCGTGAACATATGAAAAAGTGGCTTATCTCATGGGTCGGCGATACCGACCATCGCGCAGCAGAAGGCCAGTTAGCACGGGGCGTTGGTCCTATCGCCGCAGCGCTGCAAAGTGAACATTTTGACGCGGTCCACTTACTGACAAACTATCCACACGAGCGCAGCAGCCGCTACTGTGAGTGGCTCCGGACGTTGACCTCGCACCCGCATATCGGACTCACCCATGTCGAGCTCACCAGTCCGATCGATCACGCTGCGATCTACCGCGAAGTCACGGCGCAGCTAGCCCTTTTACAGGAACAACACGGTGCCCTCAGCCGAACTTATCACTTGTCCCCCGGGACACCCGCGATGGCTACCATCTGGGTGCTGTTGGCGAAGAGCCGCTTCCCGGCGCGCCTGATCCAAACCCATACCGAAGGCAGGGTGTTAGAGGCGAACGTCGACTTCGACCTCGCCAGCGACTTTCTTCCCGAATACCTACAGCGCAGCGACGCCCGGGTCAACCGCGTTGTCGATCTGCCGTATACGGCCCCGAAAGAATTCGCCGGCATCATCCACGACAGCAAGGTAATGCAGACGCAGATTGCGCGCGCCCAGCGTATCGCCGTCCACAATCTACCCGTGCTGATCCTTGGTGAAACCGGCACCGGCAAAGAGCTCTTTGCCGAGGCGATCCATGCGGCTAGCGGCCGCAAAGGTAAATGTGTCCCCGTCAACTGCGGCACTGTGTCCAGTGAACTAATCAATTCCGAACTGTTCGGCCATAAAGCTGGCGCTTTTACGGGCGCGAACAAAGACCGTAAAGGACATTTTCGCGAAGCCGAAGGTGGCACCTTGTTCCTGGACGAGATCGGCGACCTGCCGCTGGACGCCCAAGTTGGCTTGCTGCGCGCGCTCCAACAAAAGGAAATTGTCCCCCTTGGCCAGTCCACGCCAGTGCCGATTGACGTGCGCATCATTGCCGCGACCCACCACGACTTGCAAGCCAAGGTTATTGACGGGACCTTCCGTGAAGACCTCTTTCACCGGCTTGCAGTCGGTATCTTGCAACTGCCGCCGCTGCGTGAGCGGGAAGGCGACGTGCAACTGCTTGCGGACCATCTGATGGACCTGATCAACCACGACAGTGCCCAAGCACCCGAGTGGCAAGAGAAATATCTTTCTGCATCTGCAAAAAAATTTCTGCAGTACTACCCTTGGCCCGGCAATATCCGCGAGCTGAATCACACCTTGACGCGCGCGGCGGTCTGGGGACGCGATGCCGAGCTCTCGGTCGATGACATCAAAGATAACCTGCTCACACTCGGTACAAATCGTCCCGGTCTGGCGCTCACGCCAATCGGCCAAGGTCTTGATTTGGACGGTCTTTTACTGGACATCGAGCGCCAATACCTGCAGCAGGCGATGGAAACTGCAGGTGGGAAAAAGAAGAAAGCGGCGGCTCTATTGGGGATCAAAAATTACCAAACGCTGGCGCACCGCCTGAAAAAACACGGTTTTATGATCGAGGATTCTGACTGATGCAAGCCTGGCACGCTTTTCGCTTTACTTACGTTACCTATGCCCACAACCCAGTCGCAAGTGCTGCGCAGTCCGGCGGCACGCCATGGACCGCCGGTCGGCGGACACTGGCCCCCTGGTCGGGCATTTGAACAAAGAACCTCACCGAAGGAGCGCGAAATGGGCTTTGCCAAATACCGTGAAGATATCGTCAGCCGCTATGTCAATGACACCAGAGATCAAACGTCGCCAAGTGCGCCAAAAGAAATCCAACCCCATGCTTGCAGCAAAGGAACAAAAACAATGAGCGGACTCAAACAGTTCCAAATGAATACAGCACGCCCCTTACCCGTGATTGTCCTGGCCGATGTCAGCGGCAGTATGGGCTCAGACGGCAAGATCGAAGCGCTCAATGCTGCGCTTAAGGAGATGGTCCAGTCGTTCGGCGAACAAAGCCGCCTGCGCGCGGAGATCCAAGTCAGCCTGATCACGTTCGGCGAAGTCGCCAAAATCCACTTGCCGCTCACGCCAGCCAACCAAGCCGGGAACCTTGCCCCGTTGCAAGCCACGGGCCGCACCCCGATGGGCCAAGCATTCGAACTCGCCACAGCTTTGTTGGAAGACCGCGAGCAAATTCCATCGCGCGCCTACCGCCCGGTGCTGGTGCTTGTGTCGGATGGCCATCCGACCGACGACTGGCAAGAACCGTTCGCCCGCTTACAAAGCGCCGAGCGCGCCCAAAAGGCGGTGCGCTTTGCGATGGCGATCGGTGCCGACGCAGACCAAGCGATGTTGGCCGGTTTTGCCAACGACCCCGAAGCGCCCCTTTTTAAAGCCCACAACGTGCGCGATATCCAGCGCTTCTTCCGCGCCGTGACCATGAGCGTCGCCGTAAAAAGCCAAAGCCCCGTGCCCGACCAAGCGACCCCGTTCGTCATCCCAGACGCACCGGACGACGATCCACTGGACATTGAATTCTGATGCGCTTTGCCGTCGCAGGAACCAGCGTTCGTGGTCCCGCCCATGTCGACCAGCAGTTCCCGAACCAAGATGCCGTGATGCTTCACGGGTACCGTGGCGGGTGGGTGGCCGCCGTCTGCGATGGACTCGGTTCAGCCAAGCAAAGCCAGATTGGTTCAAGAGCCGCCGCGCTGGCAGTGCGTCAGGTCTTAAAAGGCGCCGACGGGGCCGATGCTAGCCGAATCAATGCTGACATCCACGCGCGTTGGCGTGACCAGACCGCAAGCTACCAAGTCAAGGATGTCGCCACCACGTGCCTGTGGCTAACGGTCCATGCCGACGGCAACGCCACCTTCGGTCAGTTGGGTGACGGACTGATCCTGTTTCGCCAAGGCGGGCGCTTTTACCAACTGACGCCAGCGCGTCAAGGCTATGGCAACCAAACCCACGCTTTATATGACACACATACGCCCACCCAGTGGCAGCAAGCGACTTGCACCTTATCGCAGCCCGGGGACGGCGTCGTGCTAATGACGGACGGTATCTCGGATGACCTGCTGCCGGACGCACTCGATAGCTTTTATCAGGCCATGTTTAACAACGTGCGCGCCCGCAGCCGCAGAAATGCCCAGCGTTGGCTGAGTCGCGAGTTAGAGCAATGGTCGACCCCGATGCACGGCGACGACAAATCACTGGTTGCTATATTTAAGACAAGTTAGATGAATAAAGCCGATACCAAGCTACACCAAGTGAGCGACACCTTGGACCACAGCTATCTCCTGACGACTAAGCTCGGCCAAGGAGGGCAGGGCAGCGTCTGGCGCACCGACCAAGCGCAAGTGCTGATCAAACAGCTGACTGCGCAAGTCAGCGAGCAGCGCCAGCGCGCGATCGACCAACTGACCTGGTTGATGCGCCAAGATCTCGACGGACTGCACATTGCCAAGCCCCTAGCGCTGTTGAAGGCGCCAGACGCTGGTTATGTGATGGAGTTGATGGAAGGGCTCACCGCCCTGACCGGTTCGCTCGAACTGGTCGCCGATGAAGGTGTCGAGGGTTTTCTACAAAGCGGCGGCTTGGCCCGTCGCCTGAGCCTGCTCAAGCAACTCGCCACCACCCTGGCCCTGCTACACGCACGCGGCATGCTGTTTGGTGACCTGTCTCCGGATAATATCTACGTTTCCTCGCAAGTCGAACACGCCGAATTGTGGTTGATCGACTGCGACAACATCAGCTTCGAATCAACCCCGTGTCGTGCGCTCTACACGCCCGACTACGGCGCACCGGAACTGGTCGCGGGACGGGCCGATTTTTCGACCCGTACCGATGTCTGGAGCTTTGCCGTCATCGCCTTCCAACTCTTGACCGGCAATCACCCGTTCAAGGGCGACCTCGTCAACGACGGCGAGCCAGACCTCGAAGCGCAAGCACTGGCTGGCATATTGCCGTGGATCGGCCACCCCGATGACACCAGCAACGCCAGCTCGCGCGGGATGCCGCTGTCCATGAGCGCGACCGGCAAGCTGGCGCTGTTGTTTTCGCGCTGTTTCGAAGCCGGCGTGACCGACCCGCTTGCCCGCCCCGCCATGGCGGAGTGGCTCGAAGCCCTGGTCGAGGCCGCCGAGCGCTCGATCCACTGCACTGCCTGCACTAGCACCTATCTATTGAATCCGACCAAAATCTGTCCGTTTTGCGACCATGTGCTTGAACCGGACCACGTGCTGTTCAGCGAGTACCAGTTCATGCCGCCCGAGCATCTGCCAGACTGGCATGCGCCCAGCGGCGCCGATAGCTGGCTCAGGACCGGGCGCGTGGTGCTCCTGCAGTCGGCGCAAACGCTAACCCTGCGACGCAGTATCCCTTCGATGTGGGCCAGCGAAGCGCTGGCGCCGCTCGTCACAGTTACTCTGGCGGACGGCAAGCTGACGCTCGCACCTCTGGACGTGCCACTGACCTTGCAGCGCGCTGCCCAGGTTGTACAGCTCGCCAAGCCGATCTCGCTCGACCAGCAAGCGGGTCCCGACTACATCCTCCATGTCGGCAAACTCGATGCGCCGCACATGGCTTGGCGTTTTAAATGGTGACGCCATGAATTTGCATGAGTCTCCGCTGCTGGCGAGCGACATAGTCACCCTCGAGTGCCCAGAAGGCCAAGACGGCCTCGAGCCGAACCAGGAGGCCCGATTCTTCTACGAAGGCGACCAGTGGTTTATATGTCAGAACGAGGTCGTCAAACCGGTTCGCCCTGGCAAAGACAAGCTGTTATTTGAGGGCCTGGCGCGGCGTAGAGAAACGCTCTGGTTGTTGACCCGCGCCACGTCCAAACATGTCTTCATGGCCTTCCTTTCTACAAGTGAACGCATCGATGCCGCCGTCAACATCGGCGTCGATGCGCTGGTCGCAGAATTTTTAGTTGAAAAGCGAGAGATCCAGGAGGCCACTGTGGCTCAGGCCTGTGCGTGGCTTACCCACGAATTCTTGATCGAGACGTCACCACCCAAACTGATCGTCGCGCGTTTTACGACCGGTGCGACGGCCGACTTCCAACTCATTGGTCGCCAATGGCGTGCTGACGTGCAACCGGTCGACGGCAAGGGTTACCTAATCCGGCGCCTGGGCCCGCGCCCAGCCCACGCTTCGCGCGTCACCTTATTAGAAGGGCTGAGCGCATTCGTCGATGCCAGTGTGGCAGCCAGACTCGAGGACCCGCAACAGAAAGCACTGCTTGAGGCCGCCTTACAGAACAACACCGCCTACCTTGAGCTGTGGAAGCTCTATAACGACTTGTCTTGGAAGCGTGCGCAAGAGGAGGCCGGGCGCCTTGGGGCACTGTCCTACAAAGGCTGTGAGGGCCGTGAGTACAAGGGCGGGAACGCTTGGCGCCTAATTCCGAAGAGCAGCGAAAGCTTGCAGGCGTTTAAGGAACGCTGGGCAGCGCTAGAAATCGCCGATGCCACGCAGGTCGAAGTCACCGAAAGCGCGCCTGACTGGACCGTCGAGTTGCCCAACGCGATGACGCAAGCGCGTGTCGTCCGTGGACACTTGATATTCGAGGCTGATAGCGTCATCGTGGTCCCCGACGAACGGCGCAAGGGGGAGATGCCGCCACAATCTGGATATGTGTATTACTCGCTGGCCGGTGACCGCACGGTAGGCAAGCGGCGTGAAGAGGCCAAGCGCGCCATCGATAGTGGTAGGCGTCTTCCACAGCTGCGTTATTTGTTGGAGGGGGTGTCGGTGCCGGTCGATCGGCACCGCAAGCTCAAAGATGTCACCGCCTATGCGCTAGAAACCTTTAAAGGCGGCAAACCCACCGATCGCCAACGAGACGCCCTGCGCGTGGCCTTGAACACGCCAGACGTCGCCCTGATTATCGGCCCCCCGGGTACCGGCAAGACCCAAGTCATCGCCGCCCTACAACGCCGACTCGCTGAAGAAGGCGAAGGGCGCAGCCTGCGCGGCCAAGTCCTGATCAGCAGTTACCAGCATGATGCCGTCGATAACGCACTCAGCCGCAGCAACGTGTTCGGCTTACCACCAGTGCGAGTTGGCGGTCGCCAAAGCAGCGGAAAGCTGAGCGTGCAGTTTGAGCACTGGGGCCAAGAACGGGCCAAGCACCTCGATGAGCGCGTCGACGAACTCGAGAGAAATGAGCCCCTGCTCAAACACATGAAACTGCTGCGGCATGAGTTCCAACTGCTGCGCGTCGCCAAACTAGACGCAAGCGGGCGTGTGCACGCCCTGGCTAGGGTCGGGGCCTTGTTGGAGCAAGCAGCTGGCAGCGGCGTACGCATTCCCTCTGCCCTCGAGTCAAGGTGGACCGAGTACGTGGAAACCCAGCAGTCACGCGAAGTCGCGAGCGCTGATGCCGGCACCCGGCGCGCCTTACTACTGCGCGTGCGCGCCCTGCGTGTCGATCCAATCGGCTTTGCCGATGATGGCGATGCCCAGGCCCACGCCTTGTACCGTGCGCTGCGCCGCGAACAGGTGGCGCTGAGCGAGCCGCAACAACAGCTCTTAGAGCGCGCTGCGAATAGCGATGCGGCTGACCAAGCCCTGCTCGACGAATTGCGACAGTTGCGTGACCACCTGCTCGACCGACTACTGCCCGACTACCGGCCCCCATCGATTCGCAGTCGCCTCGACGACGAGGGCAGGGAACTGGTCACCGAACTCGAACATGCGCTCGAAAAGAAGATCAGCGCTAGCCGCAAAGGCATCGCAGGCGTCCTCACGCAATTAAGCAATGCGCTGCGTTTCGATCCCTGGCAGGCGCAAAGCACGACCGAGGAATATGCGATAGTGGTCGGCGCAACCTGCCAGCAAGCGGCCGGCAATCAGATGAGCAGCTTAAAACAGGTCGCCGGACTCGAGCACGGGTCAATCTCATTCGACACCGTGGTGATCGACGAAGCGGCGCGTGCTAATCCGCTTGACTTGTTTGTCCCGATGGCCATGGCAGAGCGCCGTATCGTCTTGGTCGGTGATGATCGCCAACTGCCCCACTTGCTTGAGCCCGACATTGAGCAAGAAGTAGCACGCCAAAATGAACTGGGCGATGTGGAACGTAAGGCGTTCGAGACCAGCCTATTTGAGCGCCTACGCGTACAACTCCAACGCCTAGAAAAAGAAGACGCGGTTCAACGCGTGGTAATGCTCGATACCCAGTTCCGGATGCATCCCGTGCTAGGCGAGTTCATCAGTAAGCATTTTTATGAAGCGGTGGGTATGGAAGCGGTGAAGTCTGGGCGTGCGGCTGAAGTGTTCCGACATACGCTAATAGGCTATGAAAACAAAGTCTGCGCCTGGCTGAACGTGCCTGTCGATGCAGGCGCCGAGCGCCGCGTCGGCACCAGTCGGATTCGTGCCGAAGAAGCCAGCCTGGTGGCGCAAGAGGTGGCGCGCCTTCTCACGCAGGCGGACTCGGTGTCGATCGGCGTGATCACCTTTTATAGCGCGCAAGCCCTTGAAATCATGCGTGAACTCGAGAAGCTGCGGATCATGGTGGCGACCCAGCACGGCTATGAGCCAGCCGAAGCCTACCGCATGACAGCGGACGGCGAAGAGCGCTTACGGGTCGGGACCGTCGACGCCTTTCAGGGCAAAGAGTTTGACGTGGTATTGCTCTCGAACGTCAGGACCAGCCGTAAAAAAATCGACAACCAGGCGCTCGACCCCGAACAGCGCGAGGCCCAGCGGAACGCCAGATACGGCTTCTTGCGCTTACCCAACCGGATGAACGTGGCCATGAGCCGCCAGCGCAAGCTACTGATCGTCGTCGGGGACTTGGCGCTCGCCGAAGGACCAGAGGCGGAAGAATCCGTCCCAGCGCTGGCGGCCTTTGCGACACTGTGCAGGGGGGGCCATGGCTGTATTCGCTAAACGCCACCTCTTACTGCGCAAAAAACCAGCGCAGCACGGGATCGCCCTATTGTGGCCCGTGCACGCCTACCGTGTCCAATATGCAGAAGCGCAGGGCAAGACGCTGAACCTATTCCAGCGCGCAGTGCTGGGCCTGGCACGCGCCGGCTGCCGCGATCCGCACGAAATGTCGACCTTGCTGGGCTTGCACCAGCAAATGCTGCTGCTGATCCTGGCGCAATGCAATAGCCATGCTTGGATCGATAGCCAAGGCGCACCCACCGACAACGGTCTGGCGCTGCTCGACGAAGAAGAGGACCGCAGCGTCGACCTAAAAGCGGGGGTGCTATTCCGTGATGCGATCAGCGGCGCCTTCTGGCCACGCATCGTCAGCATGGATGGGTTGAGCGAAATCGAGTCAGTTGCGCCGCCAGGCGAGCTGCCTGTATTCCGACCACACCGAGCAGAAGGCGATGGCATACGCCCCCATGTGTTCACTGCCAGCCATACCGTGCCAGCGCCATTTGACAGCCGCGACATCCAACAAGCGTACCGCGCTTACCGGCTAGACTATTTCAATGCGCGCCAACTGTATGGGCGCGACGCGGTGGGCACCGAATTACGCGCGCAAGGCATCGAACTCATGCACGAACAGGCCGAGCCCATGTATGTGCTGACCTGGGTCACACCCGACGAGACCGGCGCGCGGCCCTGGCGAGTCGTTGATCCGTTCGCCTTACGCCAGCAAGTGCCCTGGCTGGACGACACCTTCGACAGCCTCCTCGGGCAGCCAAGACAACAATGGTTGGCGAAGCGTCTCGCCAGCATGATTGGCAAGCCGCAACCGGAGCAGCAAAACGTCAAGGAATGGATGCAGCAGCTCGAGCAAGAACTCGACCTTGAACTGCTGACCGAGCACCCTTGGGCCGGCCGCGAAAAACGCATCGGGCGTTACTTCCGCGTCCTCAGTTGGCGCACCCGGGTAATGGAGCAGGCGTTCGGACGCCATGAGCTCGATAGTGCCTTGACCGACGCGCAAAAGCTGTGCGAGGCCGTGTGCCAATGGGTCGTCCGGCGCTATCCCGCCAACATTGATCTGATCCCCCCTGTTCAGTATCGAGATCGGGCGCTCAATGAGCGTCTTCTCGACGCAATCGAACTGCCGGCGCTAACCCCAGAGCTCATACGTCGCTTGGCAAACCAAGACACCAAGAAGGTACGCGAGGTGTTACGGGGCCGGAGCGAGTCGCTCAAGGCGATGCTGTTTGCGGCGCTCCTGACCACAATAGACGTGCCCGGCCACCCGTTCCGCCACCTGGCACCCGAGGCCTTGGGGTTGGACCACCTCCTTAAGCTCGCCGACTTGCGCAACGAAGCGACGCATGCAAGCGGCAAGGAATTTCAGATGACCGAAGTCGTCCAGATGGCGAATTTCGCCCTGCAGTGGACGTCGCAATTGAAAGAATGGATGTAATGGCTAAGAAAAAAACACACCAAGCGATGCAAAAGTCCGGTCCGCCCCAGCCTGCGCCAGTGACGAACCCGGCCAAAATGCCGTCGTTCATGGCAGCGCTGTTTAACGGTGCCAAAGTCATGGATCAACCCGTGCCTGAAGCGTTAGGGACGGTCGACGCGCACTTCCTGGACGAGTTGTCGGGCGCGTTGGCGCCCGATAATGCCGCGAAGTTCACGGCCTGGCTCGAACGTTTTTCATCCTTTTGCAAGGACTTGGAAAAGAAGAGTGAAACGCTGACCAAAGACCGCACAGCCTGGCTCACCGAACTCGACACAGACAAACAAGCGCTCGAGCTCCAGCGTAGCGAGGCGGACAAACAGCGTGAGCTAGCGACCACCAAGCTTGAGCAGGAGCGCGAGCAGTTGCGCCAGCAGCGCGAACGCCTTACCGCCGAACAGCAAGCGCTCCAAGAGCGTGAAGCGACGCTTATGCCGCGTTTGGAAGCCTTGACCACAAAACAAGCGTCCCTGCAAGAGCTGGAGTTATCGCTGATAGCGCGCGAACTAGACGCGAATAAGGGCTTCGTCGGCCTCAAACAGCAAATGCTCGACGGCTTAAAAACGGACATCCGCGCATTGGAGGCGTCACGTGAAGAATTACTCAGGGCGGTTGAACTGCACAAGGGCAGCTTGAGCCAGGCGCAACGAGACCGTGAAGCCGAACTCGACCAGCGCGACCAGACCTTGCAAGAACAGCGCACCAAACTCGAACGCGATCAGGCCCGCCTACAGCGTCAATCGAATGTACTCGAGCAAGAGCGGCGACTCGCCAGAGAGGAAATGGACCGCGCGCTCAAGGAGAAAGACGAACAACATCGTAAAGAAGTAGAACGGCTCGAAGTGCGCTTAACGCGGTTAACCCAAAATCTGGATACGGTGCAGGGCCAGGCCGACGGCTTAAAGGCACTGCGCGATGCCTTCGGCGACCGCGATCCGCAGACGCTGCTCGATGAATTTCACGCCTTGCAGCGCCAGAATGAAGCCTTGCGCTGCAACGGCGTAGCGGCGGACGCGGAGCGTCTGGCACTGGAAAACCAAGGCATCCGCGAACAGTTGTCAATCCTACAGAGCAGAATCCGCGAGCTGACCCAAGACCATGAACAAGCCAAAGCCGAACTCAGTCGCAAGCGCTTAGGCGCACTCGAACTCGAGACGCTGTCGATGGAAAAGCGCGGTCTCGAAAAACACAAGCAGTTACTTGGCGCGGCCTTGGTCGACTTGGAAGCGCGCGTCGACAGTTTGACCGCGGCAAGCAAAACCCAGTCGCCGTTCCCGCAATTGACGGTGATGGACGAGCATCCGGACTTCCGCACCAAAGTCGCAGTGGAACCGGTGCCGCAAGACCTGATGGCGTTCGCTACTGAGTTACAGCAACGCATCGCGGTCGCTGAACGCGGTACCAAGTTGTATTACCGGATCGATGACATCCGCGCATTGCTTAGCGGCCTAGCGATGAGCCAATTGCACGTGTTCCAGGGCATCAGCGGCACCGGTAAAACCAGTTTGGCCAAAGCGTTTGCCAAAGCCATGGGCGGCTCCTGCACGGATATCGCCGTGCAAGCCGGATGGCGCGACCGCGACGACTTACTCGGTCACTACAACGCCTTCGAAAAGCGCTTTTATGAGAAGGACTGCCTGCAGGCCCTCTATAAAGCCCAGACCGACGCCTGGGAAGACCGCTGCAACGTGATTTTGCTCGACGAAATGAATTTGTCGCGGCCAGAACAGTATTTTGCCGAGTTCCTGTCCGCCCTCGAGAAGAACAACCCGAGTGAGCGCTTGATCACGCTGAGCGAACATGCAGTGGCACAGGCGCCTAGTCTGCTAAAAGAGCAGCGCAAGATCCTGGTGCCCAACAACGTCTGGTTCATCGGCACCGCCAACCACGACGAAACCACCAGCGAACTGGCTGACAAAACCTACGATCGCGCCCACGTGATGACCCTTCCACGGCACGAAGAAAGTTTTGAGACCGCGCGCATGGACACCGTCCACTATTCTTACAGTTCGCTCCAGGAACGCTTTAAGACGGCAGAAAAACGCTACGCAAACGAGGTGGGGGAGTTGCTGGCCCAACTCAAACGCGACGCGCTCACGCCCCTGCTTGAGGAGCAGTTCCAACTGGGTTGGGGCAACCGCTTCGAACGCCAAGCCAAGCGTTTCATTCCCGTCATGATGGCCTGTGGCGCGACGAAGCAAGATGCGCTCGACCACCTGCTGTCGACTCGGGTTATGCGCGCCGGTAAGGTTACCAAGCGCTATGACATCACGCTCGACACCTTGACCGCCCTGGAGAACGCGTTCGACAAGTTCTGCACGGCGATCGGCGCCGACGCGCCGAAGTCCAGAGAACTGATCAGAGAGGACCGGCGCCACAAGGAACAGATGGCATGAAACTGGTTGACCGGATCAGCGGTACTCACTTGCAGCGTCTGCCGGACCTAATCCATCCAGGGCGCTATGTGCTCGGCCAGGCCGCCTCGTTCAACGGTCATTCGCAGTTGGCCGACGGGGACCTGCTCAGCAATGACGGCAGCGAGCACTGCGCCTTGGATCAGGAAACTGCCCGCTTTTGCGGATTCGATACGACCCTGAATGATGACACGGTTTTTCTCGGCCGTGTCCTCGCCAGTATTGCGCGTACCAGCGCGCCTGGCCTAGCGTTACCGTCGCCCCTGCTACCGACCGCCCTCGTCAGCGAAGAAAGCCATTTGAACGACCTGGAACAGATGCTGGGTGAGGTGTTGACGGCCGGTCACTTGCAGATGATTTCGACGCGGCCACGTATCGACTTGCGCTACGACGAGACGGTGACCGATGTGTCACGCGCGCGGCGCCTCACCAACAAAACGTACACCCATCTCGCTTCGCATTCCGAGTGCTGGCAGCGGCAAACGCTGCAAGGCATCCAACCAAAGCGCGTCCTCGCCCGCTTCAGCGAAGACGAATACGCCATCTATGAAAACGTCGTGTACGCCCGCTTGCTCGACCAACTCGAGCGCTATTTGTCGGGGCGGCTGCGGCGCATCGAGCGACTGTGCCAGCGCTTGGAACGTTCGCTGGCGTTCTCGTCGAGCCCCGACCTGAACCACCGCCTGTTCGAAGACATCTGCCGCCTGTGGGGCGACACCTACAGGCCTGAGGCGACAGCCCAGCAACTCAATGCGACCAGAGCAACGCGCAACACCATTGCCATGCAACTCAAAAGCGTACAGGGCTTGCGACAGAGTGGCTTGTATCGCCACATCGCGCGTGAACGGCAGGTTGGACAGATTCTACACCGGACCAATATCCTGATGCATGACCAGCACTATCGGCACGTGAGCGTGCTGTGGGATGCATTGCGCCAGACCATCCAGGCAACCCATCTGTCGCCCGCCGAGCGCTTACGCGCCAACCAACAGCGCGAGGCCGATTATTGCGGCTACGTCGGACTGGTGCTGCGCCATGCCTTAGGTCGCTACGGTCTTGACCACGATAACGAGGCTGCCTGGGCCGGTCATGTTCTTAGCCTGCGCCGTGATGGTTTGAACTGGGAGCTGCGCGTGGATGGCGCGCGCAAGCTCGCCTTGGTGCCTTGGGCGTATCCGGATGCGCTCCCCACTGACATCCAACTGCCGGCAGGATTCAAACTGTGCTGGCCAGGCATCGAGCTGAACGACACAATGGACCAGCCTCTGACGGGCCAAGCGCTACGCCTGTCGCCGATGGATGTGTACGTGGTCGAGCATATGGGGCATCTGGTGGATCGCGTGCTCACGCAGGCGCTGTTGGACGACTACGCGGTGCCGATCAAACCCCTGCCCAAGATCGTCGCCGAGGAGGCGAAGAAAGTGCGCGGGATCGTCGTGCAGGCGTCTTCCATGCAGGTGTTATCGCCTTTGGCCCCAGACGACGCCCTGACCATGCAAAGTCTGTTTGACGAGCATACCCGGCCAGAACTGGCGCAAGCTTTTAAATGGCAGGTGCAGCACCTACAAGCACTGCATGCTTGCCCAGTGTGCGGTGACACCGCTGCCATCACGCCGCAAGAGAACGGTAGTTTTAGCTGTCACTGCCGACGTGCCGGCTGCAGCACCAAACGCTTTTGGCGCCGCACCACCGAGGGACATTGGACCTACCAACAGCTGCTCGGCGAGTCCTTAGATTTTCGCGTCAACGGCCGGCGCAGCATAGAGTTTTCCATCCCGCGCCGCGCCCTGTAAAACAAACCAAACGCTACAGAAGCCAGCCGAACAGGGCGCCACCGACCAGACCAATAGCGGCTCCGATCGCTTCGCCGCGTTTACCGAAGAGTTTACCGATCTTGGCACCCACACCCGCGCCCGTTGTGATGCCTTTCAAGATGCGGTCCCAGACCGTCTTCTTGATCCTTTCTTCCTGATCGAGGTCGAGATTGATGCGCGGCTTAGTGGGTTCTGACGCAGCCGCGGTGGCACCGGTGCCGTCGGCTGCGGCGGTAGCATCGGCTTGGCGCGCGAGCGAATCAATGCCGACGTCTTGCTTCATCGAGTCCAGAAACGGGACAGTTGCGTCATGGCGCAGGCGCATCAGCACCTGGGTAAAAAGCTCGCCCAGCCACGGTTTTCCATTCGGTAGTTTTTCATTCGTGTTCGATACGGCCACAGAGGGGATGTAAGCGGCGTGCAGCGGCGCGTATGCCGCGATCGTCTCGCGCAGCAGAGCAGTGCGTTCGTTTAGGTCCGTTTCGAATTCCTGCGCTTCGACCTTGTCGGCACGGGTAAGCACGAGCAAGGCGTGTTCCCAGGCCGACGCACCCATGGCCTCGGTCAACATGTGAATGCCGCGACGTTCATCGCTCGACACGCGTGCGGCGTCTAGCTCGGTGACGAACAGCAGGCAATCAGCTTTCGCACTGGCTTCGCGGATCTCGGCGAGATAGCGAACATCGTTACCGATTTCAGGCAAGTCGTCGCACAATCCAGGCGTGTCGACGACCTGGTACTGAAGACCGCCATGTTCATGCAGATAGCTGGCGACGCTCATGGTCGTTGGCCGGTACTTACCAACTGGAGCGACCTGCGCACCGAGCAGCGAATTGATGGTGCTGGATTTGCCAACCCCAGTGCGCCCAGCGAGCAAGATGGTGATGCTCTTTTTGGCCGCTAGCATGTCAGCGATGTGTCGTTGTGCGAGGACGAGTTCGTTTTGTTGGGTCATGGTGCGCTTTCGGTCTAGTGGAATGGAATGTGAAGGTCGAACTGCATAAGAGCGTCAGTGTTGCGCGTGCTTGCGCTTGCGCGAGCGGAGCTTCCGGAGGTCGTGATTGCGGTAGGTCGTGATGACATGTCCTTCGGTCGACAACAGGACGTGTACGCCTTGGGCTTTGCTGAGATCGATCCCCAAGCCTTTGAACTTATTGACTTCCTTGCGGCCGACCACCATAAAGGTCGCCCCACGGGTATGGATTTCTCGGCCATACGTGGTCACCAAATCGATGGTCGGAAGCGAGATACAGCGCTGCTGTGAGCGCAGGAAAGCATGGTGCGTCAATTGATGGTAAGAAGTAGCGGGCATAGTGGGCATCGTTTATCTCCAAAGACATTCGATGTATTAGCGATATCTGTGCCAGCCTTGGTGTGAAAGAAACTTCCGCTTTTTCAACGACTTAGGAAGAGTGTTCACGAAGTTGCCGCGTAGATGGGAAAAAATTTTCCGTTTTGAGAATTTTTTTTGTTTGACGAGAGTCTTGAAATCCAGGTGGATCTGCTTCAGGTTGCGCCGCTGCATTCTGGGCTTGCTTGACTCGGACTTGAGCCAGGCTGAAATTGCACCGAGTATTTGTCCAAACCGCTCGATGACCGCCGCTCCGCATAGGCCGGTTCTTTCGTTTCCGACCTCAGATAGCGGCGTACCGTATTGCGAGAGATGCCCAGTCGCCTGGCGATCTCTCGTAGGGAGATCTCGTCACGAAGGTGCCAGCGTCGAATTATGCCTAGTAATGCCACGTCGATCACTCCGATCTTCCTGCCGATAAGAGAGGTGGAATTGTGCTACCGACGTGGGTCAGGTTCAGATGCAAATTTGGCGGAAGGTGGGTCAGTTTTCAGTGCAAATCAACAGATAACTTTACCTCATCTGACAGTCGGTGCCAGATCAAGTGTAAGCGAGCACATCTAACCCTCCCCCTTTGCCCAGGACGCATTGAGTTTTCGCGATTGCTAGGCTGGTCTAGCCAAAAAGTTGGCGTAAGCTTGAAGACTGCTTTGAACGCCATTCTATGGCGGCCGGTGGACTGTATGCCGGAAATGCATATCCTGTCGCCATACGTCCAATGAAAGACCCACTTTTTAGCGTACCCTTTCAGGGAGAATCATCACTGAGGCAGTCGTATGCTGTCTTCACCTTGTAATCAAACCACTGGAACCACTATGGACACTGTGCGTTCATTTACCGATCCACCGCAACGTCAGCCGCTGATGGCGCCCGCCGAGGGCGACGCACTGCGTCGGGCCGACACGGTAGCCACACGCGTCTGGATCGATGAATTCCAGGCGCTCGAAGCTCTCTATAGCGATGCCGGAAATTGCTCGCCAAAGTTGCGGTATCCGGACCTGATCAGTGGCTGTGTGTCCCTTGTGTTCGATGGACTTGATCCGGTGAACCGCATATTCACCTTCCTGCACACCAAACTGGTCTTGCGTGACCAGGAAACGGCGCGAAGGCAGGAGGCGATCTGGCGCCCGCAGTATTTGCTTTTGCTGGCGCTGCAGAAATCGGAGCAGAATCGCCATCCGCATCCGCAATTCAAGTTGGACCACTTTACGACGGCGTGCGTAGCGTTGGCGCTTGAGGAGCCCCGTGCGGCTCAAAGAGTATTCGACTATGCCCGGCGCAATATCGCACAGCGCGCCGCTGCAAGCTTGCTGTAGTTGTTGATTTGAGCCCTCGCTGATAAAGCGCGTGGCATGTAGTTACCCCGCTTGGCAAACCAGCCAGGCCTACCCGAAGACCACCAGTGGCCCCTCGACACCGTGAGGGGATTGATTGTCTATTTCTGGGTATGCCTCTCGTTTGCCATGAATGCGAACCTCACCATAGTTGCCGTAGCAGCTTCGCTCCTGCCTGGTCATGCCAGTGCCTGCTGGGAGCAAGCTGCCCAGAAGTATGCGGTTCCGGCACCGCTTCTGATCGCCGTCGCTAAGGCCGAATCGTCGCTCAACCCTCGCGCCGTGAACCGGTCGCACTTCAATAGGACGAAAACGATCGATATCGGCGTCATGCAGATCAATTCCAACGCACGGATGCTCAGCAATCTGGGCGTCACCCAGGAACAACTGCTTGATTCATGCACCAACATCGAAGCCGGGGCACGAATTCTCGCCGAGAAAATGGCGCGGCACGGGCGCACCTGGGAGGCGGTGGGGGCGTACAACGCTTCCTGCGTCACCCTGACGCCAGAGCAATGCCTGCGTGTCCGCATGCGCTATGCGTGGCGCGTTTACCGATTCCTATCCGGTGCCTTTAGCGTCAACGCAGCCGCGAAGGGCCCGGTGCCGAGCGTGCCAATCGTTCACGTGAGGCTGGGATGAAGAACAATGTCATGCGCTGGAGCGCGCGCGTTTCCCTATTTGGCTGCGCCGCGTGCCTGGGCGTCGTCTCGGGCTGCGGAACGTTCGCGTCGCAGCATGAACCACAACTGCCCCGACGGCATGAATTCAGTGGCGTGATCATCGACCGTACATACGACATTCGGCAAGTTGGCACGCGTGGCAGCGCCTATTTTGCGCGCTGCATTCAACCGGCTTGCCCGCGCGTTACGCCGAAAACCCTTGCTGTCATCGTACCGGACATTGAGGAAACAGCTCGCCCGGCAACTGCCGCCACCGGCGCAGATTCAGCACGGCCTTCTATCGGTCCGGTTGAAACCGCCATTGTTCATTTCGCCACTGGTTCTGCAGGACTGGATCGCCATGCTCAGGCCACCCTGGCGCAATTCGCCGATTTGGCCAGAGAGTCGCAGCGCATCGTCGTCAGCGGACGCACAGACAGCACCGGCGGCGACGAGGTGAATCGACGGCTGGCCAACGCCCGCGCGAAGGCGGTCGCAGCGTACCTGCGCCGGAAAGGCGGTGTCACGCAAAGCCACATCGAGTTCGATGCGCAGGGCCTCTGCTGCTACGCCGCTGCCAACGAAGCGGAAGCAGGGCGCCAATTGAACCGTCGGGCGGAGGTCTCTTTTTACCAGACGCCAAGGTCAGCGCAATGAACGCTTGGCACGCATTGCGGCACGCGGCCGCGCGAGGGCCGTGGCTGGCGAGGGCGCCGCCTTGAGGGATTTACCGGTTAAGTCGGCGCGCGGCCGGAAAAGTCAGACAGGCGCGCAGTCTTTTGGAAGCTGGAGGTATGTATGAACGTTATGAAACTGCCCATGGGGGCAAAAGGAGCAGCCGCGCCGCCCAAACGCATCGCGAACGCGATGGCGCTGTTTGCTTTCATCGTACTCGGTCTGTGCGCGGCATTCCCTTCGCACGCGATCGACCTGGTCGCCTTCGGCGGCATCACGGGCCCGCTGGTGTCGGCGCTCACGCAACTGGCGGCGCTGGCGCCAGGTGTCAAGGCGCTGGTGGGCTTCATCGGCTTCGTGGTGGCCCTGATCTCGCTGGCAGCGCTGCGCAATTTTGGCCCGGTCCTGTTCTATATCGGCCTGGCCATTTTCGCTGCAGTTGGCCTGGTGATCGCCGGCGCCATTATGGGTGCAGTCATTTGAAGACCGCTGAAGGGAGGACGGGATGCTTGCCGACACTTACATACCTCGCAGGCTGGACGATCAATGGAAGATCGGGTTGTGGGATGTGGACGTCGCTGCACCCGTCCTTTTCATGATGTTTGTGGGGTACCTGGGCGGTTCCAAGTTGGCATTTTGCTTGGCCGTCTCGGTGGGTTTCTTTGCTAGCCGATGGCTGGCACGCATCAAAAGCGACAAGCATCCCGCATTCGCCATGCATTGGATGTACTGGCATCTGCCCACAAACCCGGTGAGCGCCATGCGAGCGACGCCGCCGTCGCATATCCGCCGCATGGTGGGCTGAGGAGAACATGATGGACGACGGAAAGTACCAAGAGGACCTGAAGAGCAGCCGGCGACTCATACGGAGCCAGCGCCTGACGATCGGTGGGCTGGTTGGATGCCTTTTCGTGGCCCTGCTGATCATCTATTCGATACTCGGCGCCCAGAAGGTAATCGTCACGCCGCCACATGTCACCGAATCCTTCTGGGTGTCCGGCGAAAAGGTCAGCAATTCCTACCTTGAGCAGATGAGCGGCTATGTCGCTTGGCTCATGCTTGACGTCACGCCCGGGACGATCAATTGGAAGAAGGACGCTTTGCTCAGTTTCGTGGAACCGGCGGAGCACGGAAAACTGAAAATCCGGCAGGAAGTTGAAGCGGAGCGGCTTAAGAAACTCAACGCCAGCACCTATTTCCTGCTGCAGCAGCTGGAACCGGACGAAGAAAAGCAGCAGGTATTCCTGTCAGGCCGGTTGCGCACCTACATCAATGGACAGGAAACCTCAGTGGCTCTCAAGCGGTACGTTGCCCGATTTGTCTACCGTGGCGGCCGCACCCATCTGAAAACGTTCGAGGAGGCCCCCAATGAACCGAAAAACGTTGCCATGGCTAGCAGCGCTGTGCGCTAGCGCCATGTGCTCCGCGGAGCAGGTACGCCCCGCGAAGGATGGCGCCACGATTGAAGCGGCCATCGCGAAAGACGCCCCAACGCGCATCCGCATCCAGGGTGACAGGATAGTCGATGTGGTTGGTAACGTGCATAGCAGCACAGGTTGCGATCCACGGCCACCGGATGCTGGAACTGCAGGGGCAGTAATTCCTCCCTCCCCAGCACCAGTGAGCAACGCGCGTGGCGACGTGATGTTGAACTGTGACCTGGAGCGGGGCGAAGTCTTTGTCAGTCCAGTGGGAGCCGGCGATAAGCCAATCAGCCTGTTTGTATCCTCGCCGCGCGCGACGTACACGCTGCGCTTGCGCCGGGCCGACATCGAGGCGGACACGATTGTGATCGACGACCGCTCTCCTCGGCAGGGTTCCCCAGCGACGCGCCCCCAACGCTCGGCCAGCCATGTGCGCGCGGTAAAGACCATGTTGGTCGCCATGGCGTCGGCCCGGCCAGTTGCCGCTTACCGCGTGGAAGACATGGAACGCTCGATCGCTCTGTGGAAAGAGGCGGATTTCAAGCTGGTGCGCAAAGTGGAAGGGCAGGATCTGATCGGCGAGTTGTACTCGCTGACAAACATTAGCGCCACGCCGATGATACTCGCGGAACAGGAGTTTGACCGCGAGGAGGGCGGTGTCGTGGCGGTCGCCATCGAACACCACAATCTGCAGCCCGGAGAAGCGACCAGCGTATTCGTGATTCGGACCCAGGAGGAGAGGCCATGAAAATCGAAACCAAATGGCATACGCTCCTCGACCGGATCAGCCCACGCCAAAAGCAGTACCTGCTGGCCACAGGCGTGATCGGTGGCGGCGTAGGCGTTTTCTGGGCTTTCCTGGCGCTTTCTTCGCAACCGGCCGCCGCGCCCGCCGCTCCGCAATCGCATGGAACGATAGTCACCAATCCCGAGTTGGATGGTGGCGTCGTGCCCATGCAGGTCGCGCCGGTAGACCAGTGGCTTGGCACCGCCGGTAAGGAACTAGCGCAGTACAAAGTTGATCGTGAAGGCCAGGAGAAATTCAATGCTGATCGCAAGGCAAACGAAGCACAGATTCTGCAAAGGCTCGCCGAACTGGAAAAGAAGGAAGCGGCACCGCCAAGCGTCGCACCGCCAGCGGCCCCGGAAATATCACCTGTACCGGCAAATGTCCCTCGTTCCCCGGTTCCTTCCGCAACGCCAATGGCGTATCCGCCCGAGGTACCCGCGGTGGTTGGCAACACGAGCGCCGTATCTGGCGCGCCCGGCGGCCCGCGAATCGACGAACCCGCGCCCGCGATGGTCAGGGTTGTTTTGGGAAACCCCGGCCGCGCTGCGGTAAAGGATCAAGGCGCTGGCAACACGGACAGTGGCACGGGCGAGGCCCGAGGCAAGGGCGAGCGGCTCGAATCCTATCTGCCTGTCGGGTTCATGCATGGCGAACTGCTTGGCGGCATTGATGCACCCACGGGTGGCCAAGCACAGAGCAACCCCTTGCCAGTGGTGATGCGGCTGACCGACAACGCGGTGCTGCCAAATCAGTTCAGGGCGCAGGTCCAGGAGTGCATGGTGATCGGATCAGGATTCGGGGACATTGCATCCGAACGCGCCTATATCCGTACAAGCAACCTGACCTGTATCCGGCATGACCGGAGCGTCATCGAGGTCAAGATCGAGGGGAACGTGTATGGGGAAGACGGCAAACTCGGGATGCGCGGCCGGCTCGTGAGTAAGCAGGGGCAATTGCTGGCGAATGCGCTGCGAGCAGGGATTGTAAGCGGGATGGGTCAAGGATTCTCGCAGGGGGGCTCGACATATACCGATTCCGCGCTTGGGCGGTTAGTGACCGGTCCTGAAGGCACTGGGGAGCAGATGCGCCGCGGCATTGGTGGGGGCGTGGGCCGAGCGCTGGACCAGCTAGCCAACTATTACATCCGGCTCGCCGAGCAGACTTTCCCGGTCATTGAGATCGACGGGAAACGCGCGGTTGACGTCGTGTTGACGCGCGGCGTGCGGTTGCCTCTTTCGCTGCCAGGGAGTGAGCGTTTGGCGGACGAAGGGTCTGTGCAAGACGGTGATGGAGGCGATGATGAAGCCCGTCGCTAACTCCCTCCTGACGGCGGTGCTCGCCCTCGTGCTACAGCATGCACACAGTGCCCCTGACGAAGAGCGCGTACTGGCTGCGGTACGCAAAGCATATCCCGCGACGGTGTTCGACGGCGTTCTGCGCACGCCGATCCCTGGCGTCTACGAGATCTGGATGGGTGCCAACGTGGCTTTTGTATCAGCCAAGAACCCCCGCTATATGGTCTTCGGTCGCCTTGTTGACCTGAAAACGATGCGCGACCTGACGGCGACACGAATGGGGAGTTCCGGCGCGAAGCCGCCGGGCGCCACGGGTCAGGGAGTCGCGGCAGCGTCCTACACTGGACCGATGCCGGTCGCAGATGCCGTTACCGTCGTGCGTGGCGATGGGCGGCGCGAATTGTCGGTCTTCACCGATCCTGCGTGCGGCTATTGCCGGGAGTTGGAGCGCCACCTGCGCGAACTGCCGAACGTGACGATTCGCTACTACCTGCTGCCGTTTCAGGGGGAGTCATTGCCGCTTGCAATATGGTGCGCCAGGGACCGGTCGGCGGCGTATGCGGCGGCCATGGCGGGCTCCGTCACGCCCTCGGATGCAAATGGCCCATGCGCGCATCCGCTAGAGCGAAACAGGCTGTTGGCCTCAAGGCTGCGCGTTGGCGCCACACCGACCCTCCTCTTTGCCGATGGAACCCTGGTGCCCGGCTTGCTGACGGCCGAAGAGCTGGAGTCCCGCCTGAGCGCGACCCAATCGAAAACCCTGCAGATGGAGGAAACGCATCATGCGACGTCAATGCCTTGAAAGTTCAGCGAAAGCCAGCTTTGGCGCGGTGCTTAGCCTGCTAATGGTTGGTTGCGGCAATATGTCGGGCCTGGGCGGTTCGGAGCAGTATGGCTGTAAGGCGCCCGCCGGCGTCCAATGTCAGTCGGTTTCCGGTAACTACTATAACTCGGTCCGAGGAACTACCCGACTCCCGGCGGTAGGGACAGGCGCACAGCTTGTGCCATCGGCGCCCCTGATCAAGGCCTCATTGGGCCGTCGCGAAAATCTTCCGATTGACCATGCGACGGTGGGTGCCGGCTACGAGCCGCAGCCATTGCGTTCGTCGCCACGCATTCTACGACTGTGGATTAAGCCTTGGGAAGATGCGGATCACGACCTGATTGACCAGTCCTACGTGTACGTCCGGGTTGACCAGGGCAAATGGATGCTCGATCACGTCCAGCGGCAGGTCCGCGAGGCATACGCGCCGCTGCGAGCGCCCACGAAGGAGGCAGGGGCGGCGGCATCAGCCCCATCCACTTCCCCGGCAGCGCAATCCAGTGGTGCGCCACAAGCACTCCCGTTGTCCGTGCAGCCACTTGATGCAAGCGCTGCGGTTGGTCAAACAAGTGGCCGATAGCCGAGGGAGCCATCATGCACGCATTCTTTGAAGAACGCAGTCAGCCAGGAGGTCTACGGCACATCATGGACTGGCTTGGCTTGCAGCGCGAACCGGAAACGCCGTCGGAACAGTTCGCCTCGTGGCTGCCGTATCGCGCATATTCGCGCGAAGACAAGATTTTTATCAATCGCCAGGGGAGCCTGGGATTTATGCTGGAGGTGATGCCGCAGAGTGGCGCCGACGAGCCTATGGTCGAGGTGTTGCAGAGCCTATATTCCTTCCCGAAAAACACTGGCATCCAGATCCATCTATTCGGCTCACCGCAGGTGAGGAAGATCCTGACCGCATACGCCAACCAGCGTATGGAGGACGAAGACCAGTACGAGCGAAGCCGCGAACACGGCCGTCCCGCGCGTAATGAGAACCTTTTCCGCACTCTGGCCAGGCAGCGCGTTGGGCATCTGATGAGCGGCACCAAAAAGTCGCTGACCAACGGTTACCACTTCACGATCAAGGATTTTCGTCTGATGATCAGTGTGTGTTTGCCGGGCCGGGGCGACGACGAGTCGCGCTGCCAGGAACTGCGCGAGCTGCGCGACTCGATGTCCGTGACCCTGAATGCTGCATCGTTCCCGAATTCGGTGTGCGGCGTCGATGATCTGATCAACTGGTGCGCCCAGTTCGTGAATGCGGATCGCCTGACGCGCGACGATCAGGTCAAGGTCAACTACGACGACGGCCGCGAAATCTGCGACCAGATCGTCGACTTCGACACTGTGCAGGACGCCCACGCGGAAGGACTTCTCCTGTCCCGGCTCGGGGACGAGGCGAAGATGGAAGCCCGCTTCATGTCGATCAAGTCCTTCCCGGAACGGTTTGGACTGTGGCAGATGGGCGGGCTGATCGGCGACTTGATGCAGCCAGCGCTGCAATACAACGCACCGTTCCTGCTGACGATGGGCGTGCATATTCTTGATCCGATCGAGACGAAAGCGGCTGTGACGACCAACAACTTCCGCGCCACGCAGAACGCCGGCAGCAAGATGGCCGCCATCATGCCGGACGTGGAGAAGAAGCACAAAGACTGGAAAGCGGCAGCCGATGCCTACGACGTGGGTGGCGCCCTGGTCTCGATGTACCACCAGTTGGCGATCTTCACGACGCCGGATAAGGCGGCCAGTGCCTGCGAAACGGCGCGCGCGATCTGGCGGGCCCGGGGCTTCGAACTGAACGCGGACATCTACATGCACCGCCAGGCACTGCTGGCGAGTTTGCCCATGACCCTGACGCCGGACTTTCACCGCGACCTGAAGAAAATGCGCCGGGTGACGCGCAAATCGATGTCCAATGCCATTCATCTGGCGCCGCTGATCGGCGAATGGCGAGGAACCAAAACGCCAACGGTGATTATGGCCGGTCGCCGTGGCCAGGTCACAACCCTCGATCTGTTCGATAACGACCTGGGCAACGCGAATGCGGCGGTGATCGGCGCTCCGGGTTCCGGGAAATCGGTCTTCCTCAACGAGTTGGCCTGGTCCTACCGGTCGGTCGGGGCAAAGGTGTGGATGCTGGACTTGGGACGTTCGTTCGAAAAGCTGTGCCGGAAAGCCGACGGCACGTACATAGAATTCACGCCACAAAGCAAGATTTGTTTAAACCCATATTCGCGGATCAACGACATCTGCGACGACATGGACATGCTGGTGCCGGCGATCGCCAAGATGTGCTCCATGCAGCATCCCTTGGAAGAGGTCCAGTACAAAGCAATCTCGACCATGCTGCTCACGCAATGGAAGGTGTATGGGCGTGAAATGACTATGACCTGCCTGCGGGACGCCTTCATGAAGGGTTCGATCCGCGACCTCGGGATCGTCAACGACCAGCGGATCAAGGACCTCGCGATCATGCTCAATCCCTACGCCAAGGGCGGGCAGTATGAGCGCTTCTTCGAAGGCGCCAATAACGTCGACTTCAGCAATGACTTCATTGTGATCGAGAACGAAGAACTGAAGCGCCGACCGGACCTGCATGCCGTGGTCAACATCCTGCTTCTTTATCAGATCACGGGCGAAATGTACTTGACGCGCAATCGGCGCAAGGTGCTGTTTATCGACGAGACGAAGCAGCAGCTTGGCGAGATCGGCTGCGATGATCCGATCAAAGCCGCCGTGGTGGAGGAAGCGGCGCGTCGCGCCCGGAAATACGGCGGGTCCCTGGTCACCGCCACGCAGGGCGGTGATGACTATTACGGTTCGGCGCAAATGGAAGCCGCGTTCAACTGTTCTGATTGGGTGTTCCTCCTGCGCCAGAAACCGGAATCGATTGAGCTGCTGGGGCGCAAGGGCCGGCTCCTGATGGACGAATCGAAAAAGCGCCTTCTGAACTCGTTACGGACCGAGGCGGGGGCGTTTGCGGAGATCTACGTCTCTTCGCCTGTCGGGGAGGGTGTCGCCAGGCTGGTGCTCGATCCGGCGACGCACCTGCTTTTCTCGAACAAGATCGAGGATAACAAGCCGATCGATGAACTGCGGGCGCAAGGCTACAGCATTGATGAGGCCATTCAAATGGTGCTCGCGGCAAGGGGGCAATCATGCATCCACTGATTCCGCAACTGGCCATGTGCATCGCTTCGACGTTGGCCGGCATCGCGGTCTACGACCGCCTGATTGTTCGGCCAGCCACGGCGATCGGGGTGGTGGATGCGGTCCAGGTCTACCGCGAACAGGAAGCGCGCCTGGTCAAAGCGCTTTCCTCGGGCGCCGGAGACGCAGAGCGGGCGCAGGCAGCAATCAACGCCCGCCAGTTCGCCGAACGGATTTCGACCGAAATGGCAAAGCTGGGTCAAGACTGTGGATGCCTCGTGGTCGACCGTTCCCTGGTGGTCGGGATGCGGCCGGACGTGCGGGATCTGACCCCTCTGCTTCGTCAACGGGTGCTGCGATGATGCGCAATTTCCTGACCCATGCCAGGCAGCGCTGGTATCTCTACCTGCCGCTGGCCCTAGTCTGGGCGCTGGCGGCGGCGCGCATCTTTGTCGATCCGGTCCCGCATGTCCCGCTCTTGTTCAACGTGACGCCCAGCTTGCCCTATACGGTGGCCTTCATCGAGCGCAGAACTGGCGTGATCGCAAGGGGGGACTATGTCATCTATGCATTCGGTGGCGCCGCGACCAAGCATTTCCCGGGCCTTGCACGGCAGCCGTTCTTCAAGCGCGTGGCGGGCATCGAAGGCGACCAGGTGCGCGTCGAAGGACGGCGCGTGCTGGTCAATGGCGTTGACGTCGGTCAGGCCAAGCTGTTTGCGACAGTGAGCCGGCTTCCATTGGAACCGATTGATCCCAGCATCATCCCGCCTCACTACTTCTATATGCAGGGTACGAGTCCGGATAGCTTCGATTCGCGCTATCGCATCAGTGGATTGGTGCATGTCAGCGACGTGATCGCGGTGGTGCGGCCGATCTTTTAGGGGGCGGCAATGAAACGTTTGTCGATCCTGTGTCTCACCGTCCTGGGCTGCGGGGGCGTTTGCTGCACAGCCGGTGCCGAGTCGCTCGGCGTGGTCGGGCCGACCTATCCCATCGCCGAGGAACACCTGTTGAAGATGATCGAAGCGCGCCTGCGTGCCAAGGAACAGAGCGGCGAGTTGGCGCGCATTCAAGAGCAGATCGTCGCACGTGGAAAGCAGGCGGTGCTGGCGCCACCACCGTTGCAGCTTCCAGTCGTAGCCGTGCCGCGGACGTTCTTTGTCGATCCGACCTACGTGCTGGACCGGAATATCGCCGATGGTAGCGGACGTCTATTGTTCGCCGCCGGCACCCGTGCCAATCCGCTCGATATTGTTTCGATGAGCCGAAGGCTGTTCTTCTTCGACGGCCGCGATGAGCGCCAGGTCGCCATGGCCGAACGTATGACAAAAGGGGAAGCGGCGAGGGTCAAGGTGGTGCTGGTTGGTGGCTCGTATATCGACCTGATGCGGCGCTGGAAGGTCCCCGTGTATTACGACCAGAAGGGCGTACTGGTCAAGCGCCTGCGGATCGAGCGGGTGCCGGCCATGGTGTCGCAGGAAGGGCGCCGGTTGCGGGTCGACGAATTGGTCCCGGCCTCATGACAGAGAAGGAGAAACGCTATGAAGCTGCCTTTGCTTGGGACGAATTTTGGGGGAGTGTCCTTGCTCTCGCGCGCACTGGTGCGGGTGGGGGCGACGTTGCTGCTTGGCCTGTTGGCGGCCATGGCCAATGCCGCCGGCGTGACAACCTGCCAAGGGCGATTCCCGAACCCGATCACCGATATCTGCTGGAGCTGCATCATGCCGATCTCCCTGGGCGGCGGCACGCTGGCCAGTATCGGTGGACAGGAAGACATTGGGAATCCCGCTTCACCCATTTGCAGTTGCGGCGTCAATCCAACTGTTGGCTTGTCGATTGGGTTCTGGGAGCCTGCCCGGCACGTGGAAGTGGTGCGCCGTTCGTTCTGCCTGGTCTCGCTGGGCGGTGTCGACCTGAATCCGGGCATCGCGGCGCCTGATGCCGGCCGCTATACCGATGGTACAGGCGATCAGAACAGCTTTTACCAGGCCCATTTCTACGTGAACCCCGTGCTGTACTGGCTGCAGGTCGTGGCGGACTTTCCATGCCTGGAGCGCGCTTCGTTCGATCTGGCCTACCTCACGGAAGTTGATCCGCTGTGGAATGACGATGAGCTGACACTGATTCTCAATCCCGAAGCCGCGCTGTTTGCCAATCCCGTCGCGGTGGCAGCCTGCGCGGCCGATTGCGTCGCCGCCACGGCAGGGTTTGCCCGGCCGGAATTGTTCTGGTGCGCCGGGTGCCAGGGGAGCCTTTACCCTCTGGACGGGCACAGCATCTATCACCTCGGTGGCGTGCGGACGGCCGAACTGCTGATGCAGCGGCTGACAGCCAAGATGCACCGCGAACTACTGGCTTGGGGAAGTCATGGTGCGGCCGGCCTGTGCGGTCCGTACTTCCTTCCGGTGATGGACAAGGCTGCCTACAAGACCCAGCTGACCTTCCCGATTCCCAGCACCGGCAAGATCCTTGGGCGTTGTTGCCAGCCGTTCGGTCGTACCACCGTGCTGTGGGGCGCAGGCAAGGAGTACCCGGTCAAGGGTGAGGATTTCGCATTCATGCTCTTCAGAAAAAGGAACTGCTGTGTTGGCTACTAACGGAATCTCCCTGAAATCCTGGAAGGCGCTGCTGGCGATCCCTGTTGCGGGCCTGTGCCTCGGTGTGGCGCAGCCAGGCTTTGCCGGGAACGGGGCTGCAGGCGCCGCGACGCCAGTGCAGCCAGGCGCGCCGAGGTCAGGCCAGGTTACCAGTGCCCCAAGGATCGACCGCTTGCCGCAGCCACTGCAGGGCGCGGCGGTCGATGTCGCTTCCGTCGCACGCGGGTTCGAGGCGGCGGGAATTTCCGCCGCCGGCCGTGTGCTGGAGCGCGGACCACAGTTGCTCGTCTTCGTCAGCCTTGCGATGCCCGAGGGGGCGCTGCGCAAGTTGATTGAACAGGGGGAACGTACGCGGGCCGTCCTCGTGCTGCGAGGCTTGAAGGAAGGCTCGATGGTCAAGACGGCGGCAGCCGTGCGCCAGTTGCTCGGAGAGCATAGGACGGCGCTGCAGATCGATCCGCAAGGATTCGACCGTTTTGGCGTGAGCCAGGTTCCGACGTTCGTGCTGTTACGTGACGGCACACAGGCCCAGCTCTGCGCGGATGCCAGCTGTGTGCCCGCATCATCCTATGCCACGCTGGCGGGTGACGTGACTATCGACTATGCGCTCGAATGGATCGAGACCCATTCGTCCAGCGCTCAGCGCGAAGCCAAAGTGCTTCTCCAACGCCTACGGGAGTGATCATGCGTCGAATTGTCGCCCTTGTTGTCGCCTGCAGCTTCCTCTCGACACAAAGCCACATGGTGCTGGCCCAGACGGACGCGGATCTTGCCGCGGCGCGCGCGGCGAACGCAGTGGTGCGTAGCGGGGTCAACGCAACATCGGCCTCGGCGGTGGTTCCCGGCTACACGACGGCGCCTCCGGAGACGGCATTGTATGGCCGGACCGACCTAGCGACGGAGGCAAGGGCCCGCCTGATGCTTTGCGCAGCCTTGCCTGGGGACCCGATCTGCGAGGGACAGCGCAATGCCGCGACGTCGGCTGCTATCCCGCGCCCGCCTGTCACGTCGGGAGATCCGCAGGTGGCGGGCGCCAGTGCCGTTGCGCGAGATCCGCTGACGGCGGAATCAGGGTTGACCGCCATGTACTCAGGGTGCCCGGCCAGCGGCCCGTGCACGCCGACCGCGTTCTGCCTTGGAGCCCGTTGTTTTGACACCTCCAGCGTGAATGATCCCGACTTTGCCAAGGCGATGAGCTACCTTGAAGCCGCGCGCGAGGCGGGGGTGTATCTCGATCCGGCGACGATGCGGGTGTTCAGTGGGGAGGATAACCGTTGCCGGGACAGGTTGCTCAAGAACTGCTGCGGCACCGACAGCGCTGGCGCCGGGTTCCACAACCAGTCGCTATTCGGAACCGGATCGCGGCTGGTATTCGACATCCTGATGAACTCGAACAATCGGAGCTTCATCATGCAGGGCTTCAAATCCCTGTTGATGGGGAGTGGATTTTCGGGCGCTTTCTCGACCTACGGCGTCACCGTGGCCGTCAATGGCGCGGCGCTGCCGGCAGGTTCCGTCACGCTCATGGCAGGCGATTCCATCGTCATCGCCATCACGCCCTGGACACTGGCGATCGCCGTGATCTTCTATGTGGTGATGTCGATGATGTCCTGCAATGAGGAGGAAGGAAAGCTCGCCATGAAAGAGGGCGCCCGGCTGTGCCGGTCGATTGGCACCTGGTGCTCGAAATGCATCCGTGTCCTGGGTAAATGCGTCAGTTGCATTGAGCACACGACGTCGAAGTGCTGTTTCAACTCGAAACTGGCGCGCATCCTGAATGAACAGGGCCGGGCGCAGCTGGGCATCGGGTGGGGCGGGGCGCAAAACCCGTCCTGTTCGGGATTTACCGTGGCGCAATTGCAAACGCTGGACTTTTCGCGCATGGACCTGACGGAGTTTTACGCCTCGATCGTGCCGACCATTCCGGCGGCAAGCGCAATCCAAGCTGCGGCCAGCGCGCGCGCCCCGACTTGTTATTTTGGGAGGGGGAAATGCTGAAACCTGTACTTTATGGCTTGATCGCGTTAGCCAGTATTCCCGCACTTGGACAAGGCGGAGTGTATCGGCGCCCTGTGGAGGAAGTACGGCCACTGCTGATCGAGGCCATTGATGCGCCAGCTGGTGAGGCCCATGGGCGCCTAACTGGCCAAATTGCGGACGCCATCGGACGGAAGTTCAAAACCGCCGAACCAATCAACGTCGACGTCACGACGCTTATCCGCTATGCGGAAGAGGGATGTCGCCGCCTGTCCGTCCTGTTCTGGCAGGACGGCGTGCAGCTGGGGCAGGGCGCGCCCGCCAAGCGACAGACAGTCGAATTTGGCATCAACTACTGCAGAACAGGGATGCCTCCGCGCAGCCTGGAAAGGCCGGTGCAGCCATGAAGCTCACTATTTTTGCCTGGCTGGCCTGCCTGCACGCTGGAATAGCTCTTGCCCAACCCGGAGAAGAACTGGCCCGGCAGACCGCTTTCATTGGCATTTCCCCCGAAACTCCCAGTCGGCGCGGTTGGCACTTCTACGATGACCCATTGGCCGAGTTGCCCGTGAAGCCGCTTCCGAAGGTCAGCCCGCGAGGTGCCGTAGCCACGCCGGCGGTTCGGCCGGAACTTGAGCGATTTCGCCAACTGCAGCGCGAGGTCGAAGAAGTCCGCGCGATAGCCATTATCCGTCCCACGGAGGAGAACGTTCGGCGCTACATGGAGCTCGAATCGCGGGTGGTACGCAACGCATCCCAGTTCGCCGATCTGGCGCAGCGTATCGCCTGGGCGAACCCCGACCTCGATCCGTCGACACAAGGACGGCCGGTCAATGCCAGTGCGTTGGAGGCCTATGAAGAGAGCAAGGCCCGCACCCGCGGAAGCACTCTTGCGGCACTCGCCAATGACCATGCGCTGATCTTCTTCTTCCGTGGAGACTGCGGGTATTGCCACAAGATGGCGCCGTTGTTGAACGTTTTCCGCCAGCGCTACGGCTTTCCTTTGATCGCGGTAAGCGTCGACGGTGGTTCGATTCCTTCGCTGCCCATGGCACGGGCGGATAACGGAATTGTTCGCGCGCTGAAGGTGGCGCAGGTTCCCGCTGTTTTTCTGGCACAGCCCTTTACCGGCCGGATTCTGCCGGTGGGCTTTGGGGTGCTGTCGGAATCCCAATTGGTGGAACGAATCATGACTCTAACCGACCGGCAGCGGAACGCGGCATCACAAGCTGGCCTGTTCTGGCCGAACTAAGGAGGTGGAAGAATGGACACTTTGAAGAACGTACTTGCGGCAGCGACACTTGCCAGCACGATGTTGCCCGGATTTAGCCTGGCTGGCGACCTCAATTCCGAAGTCAACAAGATGTTTAACGACTTGGGAGCGATCGGGAACTACACGGCGCCAGGAGCCTTTCGGGGGCAAGTGTACAACACGTATACCGGTGGGAGCATGATGCTTCGCACGCAAAACAAGACGTACCAGTTAGTTGCGATTGACTTTCCCGAGGCGCGCGCCGGTTGTGGGGGCATTGACGTATTCGGCGGCTCTTTCTCGCATATCTCGGCCACCGAGTTCAAGAATATGCTGAAGAACATAACCGCTGCGCTCCCGGGCGTGGCGTTCCAGCTCGCGCTCGAATCTGTCTCCCCGCTCTTGGGCGGGGTAACCAAATGGACCAAGAACCTGGAGAGCATGCTGACAAACGCAAACATCAGCACATGCAACACGGCGAAGTCTCTTGTGAGTTCGGCGATGGAGGCCACAGGGGTCAGCACGGATAAGGTCTGTGAGGATCTGGCCGTCGCGATGGGATTGGAGTCTGACTATGCGGCCGCCAGGGTGCGCTGCCAATCGAATAAGAGTTCCGTAATGAGCAGTGCGCGGAGTTCCAGCGATCCCCTGGTTCGCAACAAGGCCCCTTTTGTTGGAAACCTTACATGGAAGGCGCTAAAACTGGCGGGTACGAATCTCGATGATCAGGAACGGGAGATGATCATGAGTATGGTCGGGACTGTGATCTTCTATGACGGACAGCGTGATCCAAACCCAGTACCTCCAACTTTAACATCGATTGCTCGTCTGCTTTACGGTACCGCGGAAGCGCCTGGGGGCAAGGTCAGGCAGGAGATCCTGAAGTGCAATAACTATGTCGAGTGCGATGTGGTCACCGTAGACAGCGGCTATCTCCATACTCCGTTCTCCACAAAAGTGGAAGGCTTAATGCAGTCCATCGCAGGCAAGATGCTGACGCGCACCCCAATACCGAACAATTCGCCAGAAGTCGGCTTCGTGAATCAGACCACGGAACCAGTGTTTCGATTGCTCTCGGTTGGAACATCGATTCCGGCGTCAGAGATTGCTGGCGATCTTATTAGCCGGTTTCGTGACCTGATAGCCGCCGACTACGCATACGTCTTCCTGGAGAGGAACCTGAGACTTGGCTTGCAGGCTTTGGATAAGGACTACACGCTGGATGTAAAACAGGCTGAGCGCGCCAAAGAACTTCGTAAACGCGCTCAGGAGTTGCTGGCACAGCTATCGAGAGAGAAGGGCATCCTTTATCAAAAGGTGGGCTCGATTACCGCGCTCGCATCTAGTATCGAACAACTTGAACGTCAGCTTCGATCCAGCATGCCGCAACAAATTCAAGACCTTCTGGGGCGTCGTGCGGCGTACCTACGCTGAATGAATCGAGTGGAGGACTCGTATGTGGGAAATCTATGCATATCAGAATAGTGACAGCTTGTTCGGTATATTGAATGCTGTGGCTGCAATCGCTGGCGCGAATGATTTCAAAGGAGCGCTCGCGATTGTCGCTTTCTGTGGATTCGTATCTGCCGTTTTCGCGTACGCAGTCGCCCCACAAAAACTTCAAGGGTGGCAGTGGCTTGCCTCGGTCACCCTGGTTCTCTCTGTCCTGTTTGTTCCTCGCGTGACAGTCGGAATTGTGGATAAGACTGGAACAAGCGCAGTGGCCGTGGTAGACAATGTACCGTTTGGACTAGCGGTATTCGGGTCACTATCCAGCACGGTTGGAAATACGTTGACGGAGCTCTATGAAACAGCAATGCAGTTGCTTCCTGGGCGTGCAAATCTACCAGCAGAACTGACTTATCAGAGGAACGGGCTGTTGTTCGGAAACCGTCTCATCCGGGAGGCAAGCCGTGTGGTTTTTCAGGAGCCCAACTTCCGAACCGACCTAATCAGCTTCATCAACAACTGCACCATGTACGATCTCGCCTCCGGGGATATCTCGCCGGAGGACTTCGCCACTTCTGGAGACGTTTGGCCGCTCATGGCCAACCCGAATCCCGCACGATTTACTCCAATCACGGACGCTTCGGGAACTCCGACCGTTGCACCATGCCCTCAAGCGTATCAAGTTCTCAATGCAAGACTGCCGGCACAAGTTGGGAGAATTCAAGCTCTGCTCGCACAGAGAATGAACCCTACCTTGCCTGGGACAGTCGCAGCCTCGTTGATAGCAGGCCAGGTAGAACAAGCGTATATACGTAACGGAATCGCTACTGCGGCGGCAAGCGCTGCGGATTTGATCCGTCAGAACGCACTTATCAATGCTGTGAACGACACTAGTCTTCTCGCTGGCCAACGGGTCAATGATCCGGCCTCAATGCTGTTGGCAGTTGGCCGTGCACAGGCTGTGGCTCAAACAAACGCGGCCTGGATCAACAATGGAAAGCTGGCGGAGCAGGCGCTCCCCGTCATAAGGAACACGATCGAAGCAATTGTTTACGCCATTTTTCCTATTGTGATTCTTTTGCTCCTCATGACCGGGGGACGCGAAACCATGATGGGGCTGAAGAACTACATTTCTGTCTTGATTTGGATCCAGCTTTGGCCGCCACTGTATGCGATCTTGAACTACATGGCCATGGTTCATGCTGCCCGGGAGTTAGAGGCTGCGGCCTCCGTTGGTGGTGGTGTAACAGCTTTGTCGTTAATGACTTCTTCCTCGATCTACTCAGGCGCCATATCAGGTGAAGCGGTCGTTGGCTACTTGACGATGAGTATTCCGGTTATCGCTTGGGCAGGCTTGAAGCGTATGGAGACGTTTGGCAGCGCTTTGATCAGCAATATTCCGGCATTTCAGAGCCTTATTAGTGGCACCACTGCGCCAGCAGCGACTGGAAATGTAAATTTGGGGAATACAAGCATGGACCAGGTGACGGTCGCGCCTACAAGGTCCTCAGCATTCTTTGGTTCGCGTCAGGACGATACGTCCGGAAACACTTACACAAGCAATGTGATGAGTGGTCTCACTGCAATGAAGGCGCTTGCTAATGAAGGTCCCGTTAGCCGAGTCGTCGACGCTAAGATCAGTCATCAGCAGGTTTCCGCTGCGGCGAGTTCTATCGCTGCAGCCCATTCGGAGAGCGTTGCTGCATCAAGAGAAAAGGCGGCCGCACTTACCGAAGTTCTAATGAACTCGAATGCAAATGTATCCAGCAGGAGCAGCACTCAAGGTTCCTCGTCGAATAGCGTCGATAGCATGGGTGAACGAATCGGCTCCTTGCAACAGATCGCGAAGTCCGTCGCAGCGGCGACAGGCGCAACTGAACAGCAAGTCGCATCGGTCGCTTTTGGTGGATCGTCTGTATTTGGCCTTGGCGTACCGAGCGGGCTTAAACGTTTTTCGCCTGTTAACGTTGGAGGCCAGATATTTGCGAAGGGCGAAAAGAATTATTCATCGGCCATCCAGAAGCAGGACCAGCTTATCAACAATGCTTTGTCGAGCGAGGATAAGGCTAGCTTTAAGGCGTTCGCGAACTCAGTTAGCCAGAATGCTAGCCAAGTAACTTCATTTGTCGGTGACCACCGTCGAGCTCAGGAATTGTCTGCAAGGCTTGCAGAGTCAGTCACCCGCTCTCAACGGGCGGACGCGAGCCTGCGGGAACAAACTGAATTCGCAGAGACGATATCGGACGCATATCAACGCGGCGAGTCGTTAAGTAAAGACCTCGCCAAAGATCCGCAAAACATTCAGCTATTCGAGAAGCTGCTCAGGAATGAGGGGAGAGGCAGCGCGGCAGAGCTCATCAAATTGGAGACATACTTGGGAAATTTTGCGACTTCGCCGACAAGACTCCACAGGAGCGCCGCATTGCCCGGGTCGTTCCAGGATGTTGAGGATCATTACCGGACGATAAGCCAAGACCCCAAAATAGAAGGGGATGTAAATATGGACTTTGACGCCTTTAAGTCGAACATCAAAAGGGGCGGCGGTTCCGGCCAGTCGGCGGGCGCTTTCGTCCCTAAAGCTACGGAGCAAAGTCACGTTTCTCAGGTGCGAGATGAGATTTCGAAAAAGGGGATCGGACTAGAGATGGAAATTGACAAGCGCATCGAACAGTTTGATGGAAAGGGCATTCACTCGAAGCCAAATGAGCCGCTTCGATCCGAGCAGTCGTTGTTCGAGGACGCGAACAGGCAGGTGACTAGCGATCCGGACGTAGTAGCGAGAAAGCTACGTGAGTTGGTAAAGGAAGCGAAAGCAAAGCTTGGGAAGGACGAGTAAAGCGCTCAGACCGGATACTTGCTTTCGATTTTTAACTCTCCTCGTGAATCGAAACCAAGCAACGACTCCTCGCAGTAGTCGGCATAAGAAGCAGATTCAGTGCGCCGTTTGAAGATCGAATGGGCGATGAATAGAATCAAGTAAAGGGTAAAAATTGCTGACGCGGTCAACGCGCCGGAAACCAACATTAGTTCGTCGTCATCATGCATGAGCGTACAGCCTAATGCAAAGCCGGCGATTGTTGTGAAGAATAGTTGCAGTAGCGTTTTCATTTCGTGAGGATAGGAGGTCGTATGAAGCTCTCTTCGAAGTGTATCGCGGCTTTGTTTATCGCTTCCTGTGGTGAGGTAGGGGCAGTTTCTCTATCTGGAGGAGCCACAGATGACTCGGTATGTGATCTTTCTCCAATGACTAACTATCGGCTTACACGCTCCGTGTTTGTCGCTGCCGGTAGTTCGAATGTTTCAACCATCTATGCACGACTCGCGCTGCGATTTGTGACTAAGGAGTGTAAGAACAATCAGATCCTGATCCTTCATTCTGAAGATGGTCAAAGCGACGATGATCGCTCCTTCAGAACAGTCACAACTGAACTCTGCGGAGCAGCCAATGTTCAGCGCGAGGCAACACCGACACCCGACTATCCCTACTCGTTTCAGCTTAAGTGCAAGCTGACCAAAGTGCAAGAAGCGTCCGCACGGCTTGCAGCTGCAGAACGTGAGAAGTCATTGGACGATCTGATCACCGAAAGCGCACCAATTCACCGGCAAGTTGAAAGTGACGTAGCGCCACCGAAGAAGGAATGCGGAAAACTCACGTTTGGTCAGATATTCCTGGGAATGGGCGGGCGCTGCGCCAATTGAGATCGAAATCTAACGGAGAGCACTATGGAAAAATTCGAACCGGATGAACGCGAAACGGAGAGCACTATGGAAAAATTCGAACCGGATGAACGCGACGCAGGCCGCGATTCCTTAGTATTGCGGTTGTTAGAAGAAATGCGGGAGCAAAGGAAAGCCTACAGGGAGGAGCTGCTTCTCGGAGCCGCGGAGAGGCGCTCCGTGCACCGTTGGAATATGGCCTTGAAGGCAGTTCTGATCATCGGTCCGCTAGCGGGGGCGGCTATGTATTTCGCGACGGCCACTGGATTATCTTTCGGCCCGTTTGGCGACGTCATCGGCGTGGTGGAAATCAAAGGCGAGATCAAAGACGGCGCGTTGGCCTCGGCCGACAAGATTGTGCCGGCTCTGGAAGCAGCCTTCAAGAACAGTCGTGTGAAGGAAGTAGTATTGAAAATCGATAGCCCTGGCGGGGCGCCAGTTGAATCAGAGCGGATTATCAGTGCACTCGTTAACTATAAGGAGAAGTACCCGAAGCCCGTCACCGCAGTCATAGGAAATCTAGGAGCATCAGCCGCGTACATGGCTGCCATGCATGCGGATCGCATTGTCGCCGGCAAGTACAGCCTGGTCGGTTCGATTGGGGCAATTCTCGCCCCGTGGCAACTCGATAAGGCGATCGCTCAGTTCAAGGTATCCCAAAGGGTATATACCTCTGGCCGTCTCAAGGCGTTCTTGAATCCATTTACGCCACTGACGAACGAATCGGACGCCAAGGCAACTGAGTTGGTGAATCGGGTTGGTGGAGCGTTTTTCCAGGACCTGCAGCGGCAGCGGGGAAGATACCTAAAGCCTGGCGTCGATTTCGGTACTGGCGAAGTATGGAGCGGCATGGACGCAAAGGCTATCGGCCTCGTGGACGAGATCGGAACAATGGAGACAGTTGTTGGTGGTCACGGCAGTCTCAAGGAGTTCAATTTTGGGCCACGCGAGGGGGCATTTGTCAGCTTTGGAAGCAGATTCATGGGATCGATCTTGTCGGCATGGACTGAGGCCCAGTCGCGAACTTCATTACAGTTCAAGTAGTCCTATTTGGGCTCTACATCGAGGCTTCTGCATTCATGCCTGTACTCGCAGCGAGTACATCTCGTGCGGACCGTCGTCCTGGTAGGCGCTGTTAGGCCGCCCAGCAAGCGTTGGCGCCGGCGCGCCATTGCAATGACGGTTTCCTCCGAAAAGAGTTTGACCAGGCGAAGTGTTTGCGTTCGAAGAAATGGATGAAGCAATAGGACATATCCGTAATCGGCAACCTCGCGCTTGGTGCTATGATGCACAGCTAAGCGTTGAGCGGACAGCTCAATGAGATCAGCCGGATATATCTCATGCGTCAATCTGGTTTTCAGTTCCAGAAGAACCAGGTACCTACCGTTGTCATAGACTCTATCGACCCGCACCACTAGTTTTAAAGGGTGTCGAATGACAAATAGCTGCTCCGCAAAAGCCAAGCGGCTACCCGCCAATTCACTCGATGATTCGAGCGGCTTGTAGGTCCTGATCCCACTCTTAGACGCAATGGAGCGAAAGCTCACCATGCATGTCCGCATACCTCTCCCAATCGAAGAGAGACACGAACGAAAAACATGGACGATCGAGCCATGAAGGAATGATTTCACGCAGTCCCCCGCATCCAGACCTCATACCACGATTGGAAGAAGTCGAGCACAACGATCCAGAGCGAAACCCAGAGCACGGGGAGTAGCAAAACGCTGCAGCCACAATTGTGGTTCCCGAAGTACGTAGTGTTTGCCTGTTGCTCTGCAGGACTGATGAAAACGTCGTCGCCATTTCGAGTGACTGTGGCCCACCAGAACTCGCCTCGGTCATCGTACCCCATCGCCGTTTGCCTAGGCCATTTACACATGGTCCGGTAGGACCTTCCATCCGCAGGCAGGGACTTTGCGCTCACCAAGGTTTTCACTTTGCTTGTGCTGATGCCTTCGACATATGCCTGGCATTCGATGAGGGAAGGATGAAGCCGGTTAGTCGTCATATCCGCTCTCCCCGGGCAGCCTTCGCATAGCGCACCTGATGAAATTTAGCATCCGCATTAATATCGACGCTGCGCTGTTACTGACAGGTGCGTCAGGCAGCCGTGATGAGGTAATTACCGTCGGTTCCTCAAGAAGCGCTGAGCGAAGGAATTGGTCATGTTCCGCAATGCCAGCCCTTTGCGCTGTCCGACGTGAACGGGTCGCGCGCGGCCCCCGCTGGCGTTCGAAATATAGCCTTCTCTCGCAGAAACCCATCTCCGCTAGCTGGGACGCCGTTGCCCAGTCCGATATTTTTTCCTGCTTAGTCGAGTGTTCCATTTTTCACCTAACCTTCGTCCGCCGGTCCAAATAGCTCCAATGACGCTTCCTTCATCGTTGGATCTTGAGGAACGGAGCACGCGGGCGGTGCTGCTGGTGGAGAGGTTGGTACAGCCGACTGCGCAATCAGACCGGCATGTGCGAGCGTTCGCAGCCTGTTCACGCGTCTGGAACCTTTCGGGAATTGCACCAAATCTTGGTACAGAGGCGGATTGTCAGCTCGTTCTAGTTCCAAGGTGATCTTCAGTGTGTCAGCCATTTTTAGCACCTCCAGCCACCATGGCGCCGCTGGATGCAAGCATGGCGGAGGTATGGCTTGATGCGGCTAGGGACTTGGCCAGTTCGACGCCGGCATACCAGAAACCTTTGACATTCGCGAAGATGGGGTCTTTGAGATCCTGGATCACGTGATTAGGGAAGGCCGCTTTCAGCGCCGGCTTGTAGAAGAAGGCTCCACCGCCAACTTGGACAATATTCCTAATGTCTCCAGCATCGCCGACGTAGTGCATCATTTCGGCGACGGCCTGTTCCGGCACTTTGCGGGCAAGCGCGAGGTGCTGCGCCAAGTCGTAGTCCTTCTGGAAGATGACGAGCTTCTTCCCGGCGCGGAGTGCAGCGTCGACCATTTCGTATTCTCGATAATGGGCACCCGTGTTTCGGCTGATGCTCTCCACTAGCGCATGCAGAACGTCATGCATCCCGCGGGGCACCGAGTGGCTGCGCTTGTCAATTTGCTGCATGCCTTGCGTTACGATCCAGTCGAATGTCCGGCGCCCGGGATCAACGATTAGGCTGCGCTCCTTTCGGAGTTGTGCCACGCGGTTCTGCATCAGTCCAAAGTACATCAGCGCGCCTGCCGGCTGGGCAATGGCCTTGACGCGACGCACCTGAATTCGGCGGCCTTTGCCTAGTTCGTGTTCGCCGGTCAAACGACGTTCCAGCGCGGCGACGTGCCGCTTAAGCTTAAACGTGGCGACTGGCAAACCGACGATCAGCAAATCTATGGCGTCGACATGCATGTAATGCAGCGCGCCAAGGACAAGGGCAAGATATTCAGGGGTTTCGGCATAACGGTCGTGTTGCAAGACGTTCGAATTGAAAACGTCTGCGGCCAAGTGGACATCGGGTCCAACTTCATAGACCAGGCCTCCTACAGGAATGCTGACCGTCTTGCGGCTGCTGCCCCAGCCATCGAGCTCGTATGCGATTTCGCTGGGATGTGCCTGGGATGGAAACATCGCGCATTGCGGCTCTCCGCTCCTTACATCGGCGATGTATTTGGTATTGCCGCGCCCTACATCTACCGCTCTTACCACTGGTTCCATGAGATTTCTCCTCGGTGAGGAAAGGTCACGATAGCCGAGGAGGTACTGCAGTTCCAGAAGAAAGCGGCGGTCTTTCTAACACCTTTTCTTGGTGAGTTGAGCCAGGGTTGATGTTCAATTGAATCGGAACTGGACTTTTCGCTGGGATTCACACAACTGGTGGGCTCAGTGTATGCGGATTCAATTGGGTTTGATTTGGGATCGTGCCGAAGGAACGAGTCGTCCCATGCGTGAAGGCCAAAATCCGCTCCTCGCTACAATCAGAGGTATCCTACTTTCGTGTGCGTCATAGGGGCGAACTTCGCATACGTGCGGTTACACATTAATTTGGGCATGAATCTACAATATTTCGGTGCCTTCTCCCGCCTTGACATCGGCAAAAACCTTTCCTAAGCTGGGTTCACTGTCTGGACCCGCTTCCAAGAACATCGTGTTCTGAATGCGGCGGTGGCGGCGATAGCGCCCGTAGCAGTCGTGACCTGCCTTTAATCGAAGTCTTCAAGTTGTGGCTATCTCTGGCCTCGTTGTCTCAGTGATTCGTGTGCTCGTTATTGCGCACGGCGCCGTCCCAACGCTTTTCCTTCCGATCATCTCCGTGATCTGCCATCCGCTTGCGTGAGCCGTCATCGCGACGCTCGCACACTCTGACGCCATGCGCGTCAATGTTCGCACCAGGCTCGACCTGGCGCGGTGGAGCCCTTCATGGGCTCGGTCATCTTCAACGCATCCTTTTCGTCGTTCAATCATCGCTCGCGGTGCTTGGTTGTTACGGGGCCATAGAAGCCTCGGTCAATTTCGTGGGAACGACAGCACGAGCAGCCTGGTGGCAGGGCTGAGGACACTGTGTTAAAGGAAGCTCGCTGGGACCAAGTTGGATTGGTCTAGCACCCACGTCTTGGCTGCCTTGAGCAGCGTGGCCCGCTCTCGAAGCGGGGATTGGTCAAGAAGGGAAACCGGACCACCAGTCACGTAAGCATTTTTAAGTCGCCGCGCTTTCGAGCAAACACTTGTCCAGTCTGACGTTCAGTGCTGTGGGGGCTTGAACGGCGAGTCTCAATCTTCAGCGTCCTGGGGCTTGGCCAATCCCGTGCGCGTTTCACCCTGGCCGAAGCTGGTACGCCGGACGGTGGTGTAACCGGTGAGCAAGGTGGAGTTTGGTCGGCTGTGCTGGACATCGTCCTGCAGGTTGCGGTGTCGGCGACGGGTGAGTGTGCCGATTGGAACCAGTGAGTGAACTGCATTCGAGAAGGGGAGGGAACATGGGCCAGAACAGAAATTGGAAAGCGCAGCTAAGCGCGATTATTCGCGAACACAATGACAGCCATGCGGTGCGCGACAAGGAGGTTTCGCACAGTACGCGCCATGCACGGCGCCAGGGACT
>Ga0209050_1000413_pt1 | contig 79450 bp, 78 predicted proteins | sample Araplavi_mTSA_r2_FD_184276 | JGI IMG/M metagenome (GOLD analysis project Ga0209050, IMG submission 184276) | Arabidopsis root microbial communities from North Carolina, USA - plate scrape MF_Cvi_mTSA_r2 (SPAdes) (version 2) | ecosystem: Host-associated > Plants > Roots > Endosphere | place: USA...
CCAGCGTCTTCAGCAAGGCAGCGCTGGCAAGCCTGGGGGCGGGACATCCAGCGTCACGCTCGCGTCACCATCCGACATCACCATCGACGGCTTCGCAACCGACGAGCTGTTTCCCATGACGCATTCCCTGCGCCACACCCTGATTCCTTCCGCGTTCGCGACCCTCGCCGTTCTCGCCGCCGTGACGGCCTGCGGCGGTGGCGACAGCGGCAGCCCCGCGCCGGCTCCGGCGCCGGCGGCGTTCTCGCCGTCGGTCGCGCTGATGACCGACGTGCACTTCGAGGACGTGTACGGCGACTTCAAGAGCAGCAGCTTCAGCGGCATCCCGAACGCCACCAGCGGCAAGAACGCGACGATCCGCACGATGTACGCGCAGCTCACGTCGACGCGCCTGTTCAACGAGAACTACTTCGCCTTCCGCGCCGCGCTCGACGATGCCTTCGCGAAGGGCATCAAGTACGTCGCGCTGCCGGGCGACTACACCGACGACGCGCAGCCGGTCAACGTCGACGGCATCGCCGCGATCCTGCAGGAGTACCGCGCGAAGGGCATGCGCTTCTTCATCGCGCCGGGCAACCACGATCCGAACGAGCCGTTCGACGACGACGAGGCCGGCAAGAACGACTTCCTGACGAAGGACGGCAAGGAGCAGAAGGTGTTCGCCACCGGCAACGCCGCCTGCAAGGCCGCCGACCCGACCGTGGTCTGCACCGACCAGCTGAAGGAACTCGGCTACGAGAACATCATCGCGCGCCTCGGCGACTTCGGCTTCATGCCGACCTCGACCGACGTGCTGTGGGAGACGCCGTTCAGCCAGTACGCCAACGGCTACAACTACGCCGACGCGAAGACGCAGTCGGCCCTCGCGAACCGCCAGTTCGAGATCTGCGCCGAAGGCGAGGGCGGCGCCTACAAGGTCGCCGGCGCCACCTACACCAGGTGCGGCAACCTGGTCGATGCGAGCTACCTGGTCGAGCCGACCCAGGGCCTGTGGCTGTTGTCGATCGACGCCAACGTCTACATCCCGAATGCCAGGTTCGACCCGGCCAACCCGAAGAGCTTCAAGGGCTACGACGGCGCCGGCAACGCGGGCTGGAACAAGGTGCTGACGCACAAGAAGCACCTGCTCGAGTGGATCACCAAGGTGAGCGCGCGCGCGAAGGCCGAGGGCAAGCAGCTGATCGCGTTCTCGCACTACCCGACGATGGACTTCTACGCGAACCAGACCGACGCGATGAAGGCGGTGTTCAAGCCGGGCGCGTTCCAGACGGCGCGCGTGCCGGAATCGGCGACCACCCAGGCGCTGGTCGCCACCGGGCTGCAGCTGCACGTCGGCGGCCACATGCACTTCAACGGCAGCAACGAGTACACCGATGCCAACGGCCGCTACTTGGCCAACGTGCAGTCGCCGTCGCTCGCGGTGTATGGCGCGGCCTACAAGATCGTCACGTACAAGAGCGCCGACGTCGCCGACGTGCAGACCGTTGCGCTGAACGACGTGCCGCGTTTCAAGGAGCTGTTCCCGCACTACCAGGTGGAGTACGACTACCTGCAGGCCAGCACCGCGGCGGCCGACATCGCCAAGCGCTGGAACCACGGCGTGCTCGACACCAGGAGCTATGGCGAGTTCACCCGCTACTACTTCGGCGAGCTGTCGCGCCTGCGCTTCATGGACGAGTACTGGCCGTGCGAGATGAAGGAAGCCGCGACGGGCCTGACGCTGCAGCAGATGCTGGTGCTGTCGCAGCTGGACACCGCGGTCACGCTGGCCCAGCTGAAGGATGCGCCGGGCATCGTGCCGCTGAGCGCCGCCTGCGCCGCGGCCGGCACGCCGCCGGCCAGCCCGGTGGCCGCGCCGGCCACGCAACTGGCCGCCGACTGGGCGGCCGCCACCACCAAGGCCCGCGCACTGGCGACGGCCGCCGGCCTGGACTTCGACGCACTGGCCAAGGTGACGCCGTACGAGTTCTACGGCGACTTCCACCGCACGGTCTACGCCGGCGAGCTGGCGCTGCGCGACATGGGCGAACTGCGGGTCAAGCAGTACAAGCTGCTGATGTCCGCCTTCCCGGCGGCGCCGGCGGCGATCGTCAAGGTGGCCGACAAGCCGTCGGACCAGAACGCGGTGCAGGTGCTGTTCCAGAACCAGTTCAAGCAGGTCTTCGCGATCTTCAAGGGCCTGGGCTCGGGCAAGCCGAGCGGTCATTTCACGATCGACTTCAAGAACAGGAAGCTGGTGAACGCGGACACGGCGGCGGTGACCTTCAACTGACGGCGTCGTTTGATGGCAAGCTCCGGGTCTTTCCCGAGACTCTGGAGATTGCCATGCCCAAGGGCTACTGGATCGTGCGTGCCGACATCACCGATCCCGAGGTCTACAAGACCTACCAGGCGGCCAATGCGGCGCCGTTCAAGCGCTTCGGCGCGCGCTTCCTGGTGCGCGCCGGCGGCTTCGAGGTGGTCGAGGGCAGCAGCCGCGCCCGGCACGTCGTGCTGGAATTCCCGAGCTACGAAGCGGCGCTCGCCTGCTGGAAGTCGGAGGACTACCAGGCCGCGATCCGGCTGCGCGAGAAGGTGTCGACGCTCGACATCGTCGTCATCGAAGGCTACGACGGCCCGCAGCCCTGAGCTTGCAGCGGCCGCCGAACCGCGACTTTGCACACGGCACGCGGCGTCGGCCGCGGGTCCGGCCATCTCAAGCCGCCTGCCGGCGGGGCCGATAAAACCGTGTGCGCTCCTCCTTCGTCCACTTCAACCCTGCCCCCTGGCTGCGCCGTGTCGCGGCCGGCGGCCTGCTGTTGCTGGCGGGCGCGGCGCTGACGCTGGCCGCCCCGGCCCGGGCCGGCGAGATCGGCAGCACCGTCTTCGCGATCGAGGCCCGCCACGGCAATGAACCCGCCTCGGTCATCACCGAACTGCGCCCGATCGAGGCGCAGGCGCGGGCGAGCGGCGGCGACGACCTGCGCATCTTCCTGGCCGCCTGGGGCTATGCCCATGCCGCCATCGACAAGCCGGCCGTGGCCGAGGCTGCGATCGAGGAACTCACCGACATCGGCCGCCGCACCGAAGACGCCGCGGCACTCGCGTCGGCCTACACGCTGAAGGCCTGCGTGCTGCAGTTCTCCGGCCAGGTGCGCGCGGCCTTCGGCTGGATCGAGAGCGCGGTGCCGCTGGCCGAGAAGGTCCGCAGCCCCGACCTCAGCTACTGGGTCGACATGACCGCCGGCGAGCTGGCCACCTCGAACGGGCAGATCGACGAAGGCATCCGCCTGCTCGAAGCCGCGGTGCAGGCGGCACGCGCCGGCCGCAACCAGCGTCGCGAGGCGCAGGCCTTCCAGGCGCTGGCGCCGCTGCGCATCGTCAAGGGCGACCTCACCGCGGCGCTGCAGGAGTCGAGCCGCGTGCGCGAGCTCGCCAGCCGGGCCGGCGACGTGGCGCTGATCACCTCGGGCTGGATCATGGAGGCGCTCGCCGCCGAAGCGGCCCAGCTGCCCGACCGCGCCGAACGCGCGCGCCAGCAGGCGGCGCTCACCGGCAGCGCGGTGCGGCCGGCGTCCGGCGTCAACTCGCAGATGGGCGGTGCCGGCTGGCTGAGCACCGAGATGGACACGCTGCTGACGATGTCGACGCTGTACCTCGGTCACCGCGATTTCGCGGCGGCCCGCGAATTCGCCCTGCGGGCGCAGCGCCTGGCCGACGTCCGCCAGGACACCGGCACCGCCGCGCGCGCCCTCGTCAACCAGGGCCTGGCCGAACTCGGTGCCGGCCACCTGCTGACCGGCCGGCAGCTCGCCGACCAGGGCCTGGCGGTGCTCGGCAAGGCCGGGCGCAACGCCGAATACCTGATCCAGCTGAACCGTTATGCCGCCGCGCTGGAGCGGGCCGGGCAGGCCGCGCAGGCGCTCGACCGGCTGCGCGAAGCGCTGCTGCTCGAGACCGACCTCGACCGCCGCGACCGCCACAGCACCGTCGTCGCGCTGCAGCGCGAGTCGAGCTTCCAGCAGCGCCAGCGCCAGCTGGAGCAGCTGCAACACGACAACGAACTGCAGGCGGTCGAGATCTCGCGGCGCAAGAACGAGCGCGCGCTCGGCTTCCTGCTGGTGGCGGCGATGGCGATCGGCGTCGTCGCGGCCTGGCGGCTGTACCTGCGCTCGCTCGACGCGAACCGCCGGCTCGCCCTCAACAACGAAGCGCTGGAATTCGCGAGCACGCACGACAAGGTCACCGGCCTGCTGAACCGGCGCGCGATGGAGGCCGACATCGCGTCGATGGCCGGCCAGCCGTATTGCGCGGTGACGCTGTCGGTCAAGCAGTTCGGCCTGATCGTCGGCAGCGTCGGCCACCAGCTCGGCGACACGCTGCTGTGCCAGATCGCGACCCGGCTGGACGATGCGGCGACGCGCCACGCCGGCCGCCTGTACCGCATCGACGGCGTGACCTTCGCGGCGATCTACCGCTTCGGCGCCGACGTGCCGCGGCTGCACCGCTCGCTGGAAGCGCTGACCGAGGCGATGGACATGCCGTTCGAGATCGGCCACCAGGACCTGATGGTGTCGATCGGCGTCGGTGCTTCCGAATACCCCAAGGACGCGAGCAGCCACGACGAGGTGGCGCGGCTGGCCGAGCTGGCCAAGCTGCAGGCGCAGGCCGAGCCGGGCAGCAGCCACGTGGTCTACGACGCGTGCATCGGCGAAGGCCAGCGCGACAAGCTGCGCATGGAATCGCGCATGAAGAAGGCGCTGGAGTCGGGCGACTTCGAGGTCTTTTACCAGGGGCAGCGCGCGCGCGGCGGCGGCATCAAGGGCTTCGAGGCGCTGCTGCGCTGGCACGACGACGGCAAGATGGTGTCGCCGGCGCAGTTCATTCCGCTGGCCGAGGAGACCGGGCTGATCGTGCGCATCGGCGCCTGGGTGCTGCGCCAGTCGTGCCTGCAGGCGCGGGCCTGGGCCGATGCGGGGCTGGGCTCGCCGGTGGTCGCGGTCAACATCTCGCCGCGCCAGTTCAACCACCCGGAGTTCATGACCACGGTGCGCGAGACGCTGGCCGAGACCGGTGTGGACCCGGCGCAGATCGAGCTCGAGATCACCGAGGGCAGCGTGATGGACGATGCCGAGGCCAGCGTCGCGCGGCTGCATGGCTTGCGCGCGCTCGGGCTGCAGCTGGCGATCGACGACTTCGGCACCGGCTACGCCAGCCTGTCGTACCTGCGCCGCTTCCCGCTGAACCGGCTGAAGATCGACCGCTCGTTCATCAGCCAGCTCGGCGCGAGCGAGCAGGACGACACCATCGTGCGCACGGTGATCGAGCTGGCGCACAGCCTCGGCCTGTCGGTCACCGCCGAAGGCGTCGAGACGCCGGCGCAGCAGAACCTGCTCGACGGCTGGGGCTGCGACATCGTGCAGGGCTTCCTGCACTCGCGGCCGGCGCCGGCCGCCACCGCGACCACGCTGCTGGTCGGCGACCGGCAGCCCGCGCTCGCCGCGGCCTGAGGGTTTTCTTCGGCCGGCATCCCGCGCCCGAGGGGCGAGGGCCAGCTCATTCCCGATGAATAATGGCGACCGCCCTGGAGGGGGCGGTTGTCCATCACATCGGGAGGAGTTTCATGCGTCGCATCGCGGCATTCTTCGGGGCCCTGTGCCTCGCGCTCGTCAACGTCTCGTGCGGCGGCGGAGGGGGCGACGATGGCGGCCTGTCGGGCCTGAGCTTCTCGCCGTCGACGCTGACGGCGAATTTCCGCACCGGCACCTCGGCGACGCTGACGGTGCGGGCGACGGCCCTGAACCCGACGGTCTACAGCGGCGGCGTGTACGTGCTGATCGTCGATGCGGCGCAGGTGCTGACCGGCACCGTCAACCTGTCGCGCGTCGATTCGGCGACCTTCGCCGCGACGGTCTACACGATGGCCTCGCTGGCACCGGGGCGCTACCAGGGCAGCTTCGCGGTGCACGTGTGCCGCGACCCGGGCTGCAGTTCCGAATACCCCGGATCGCCGGCCAGCCTGCCGTACGACTTCACGGTCACGAACCTGCCGCTGACCGCGGTGGCCGCCCGTTCGACGGCGCTGACCGGCTATGTCGGCGGCAGTGCGACGCAATCCGTCGCTGTCAACGTCACCGGCACCGGCGCCTGGACGGTCGCCAGCAGCGCCGCGTGGCTGAAGGCACCGGCGGGCGGCACCGGCAACGGCAGTGCCAGCCTGGTCGTCGATCCCACCGGGCTGGCCGCGGGGCAGTACGCCGCCGACGCGACGGTGCGCGGCAACGACGGGCAGCAGGTGGTCGTGCCGTTCTCGCTGACGATGCTGCCGAATCAGTTCACGCTGACGAGTGGCGTGCCGTCGTTCTCGTTCGTCAACGGAACGACCGTGCCGGCGCAGAACCTGGGCTTCATGCTCGGCAACGGGACCGCGGCGGCATGGTCGGCGCTGACGACGGCGCCCTGGTTGATCGCCTCGCCGCAAAGCGGCAGCACGCCGGCCAGCGTCAGCCTGCGCGCCGACCCGAGCCAGGGACCGCTCGCCAGCGGCGCGTACGCGGCCGACCTCGTGCTGTCGTCGGCAGGCTTGCCGGACAAGCGCGTCTCGACGCAGTTGTCGCTGATCAAGCCGGCGTTGACCGCCTCGGTGCAGTCGGTGACGCTGGGCGGTGCGAACGGCCGCGACATGGCGGCCGCCCAGGCCGTCCAGCTGAGCCTGAACACCGGCAGCACGCGCTGGCCCTGGCAGCTGAGCGGCGTGCCCGCGTGGCTGACCGCGACCCCCGGCGCCGCGACGGTCGGCCAGGACGGCGTGAGCCTCGGCCTGGTGCCGAACCCGGCGGCCGTCACCGCGGGTTCGGTGTCGGCCACGCTCACCGCGACTGCGGTGGTCAACGGCGACACCGTGTCGGTGCCGATCACGGTGAACCTGAATGCCGACCAGCACCGCGTGCTGCCGTCGGAATGGGCGGTGGCGTTCTCGCAGACGCCGACCGGCACGCGGCTGACGCGCACGCTGACGCTGCGCGACAACTTCGGCGTCGGCCTGCCGTGGACGGCGGTCTCCGACAGCCCGTGGCTCACGGTGACGCCGTCGGGCACGACCGGCGGTGCCGCCTCGCTGGTGCTGACGGCCGACCCGGCGGCGCTCGCCGACGGCAGCCTGAGCCTCGCGAAGGTCACCATCGCCAGCCCGCAGGCGGGCGTCGAGCCGCAGGTGGTGCGCGTCGGGCTGTGGAAGAGCGCGAGCGGCCTCGCGGCGATGAAGAAGCTGACGGGCACGTTCCGCGGCCTTGTCGCCGATCCGCTGCGTCCCTACGTCTACACGCACCAGGGCGGCACGGCGATCGACGTCTTCCATGCATACACCGCGCAGAAGCTGACCACCATCAACGGCGTCGGCTCGGCGCTGAGCGCGCTGGCGGTGTCGCCGGACGGATCGCGCCTGTACGCGCTCGATTCCGCATCGCGCACGATGGCGGTGGTCGACCTCGATGCGCAGGGCCTGGTCGAGACCTGGCCGATGGCGCAAGCGGTGCAGGCCGCGCCGCTGATCGCGGTGAAGCCGAACGGCGTCGAGGTGGTGTTCATCGGCAACCGGACGGCCTACTCCGCGGGCCGCAGCCTGGGCACGACCCCCATCGGCGCGGGCTCGATGGCGGCACCGGCGGACGGCCGGCGCGTCTACCTGCAGGACAGCGGCTCCAGCCCGAGCGGCTGGTCGGCCTTCGACGTCGACTACACCAGCATCGGCGGCGGCACGCTGGCCGCGGTGTATGCGGGCAGCGGCACGCGTCCCGACATCGCCTCGAACGGCCAGGACATCGCCGTGAGCCGCGACGGCAGCAGCGTCTTCACCGCGACCGGCGCGCCCTACAAGTGCGCCCGGTTCAATGCGAGCGACCTGAGCTTCGTCGGCCCGCTGCCGGGCGGCAATGCCTACCCGACCGCGGTCGAGGTGACGGTGGACGGCCGGATCCTCTGCGGCGCGAGCACGAGCTCCAGCGAGGATTTCTGGGTTCACACGCCGGCCGGCGCGCTGATCCGCGGCTACGACCTCGGCAGCGGCGGTTCGCTGGGCGTGGGCGGACTGGCCGCGACGTCGGACGGCATGGTCGTGGTGGCGATCTCGCAGGATGCTGCGACGCTCTCCTTCGTGCCGATCGGGGCACCCTGAAGTCGGGGGGGCAGCCCTTCCACCGGGTTTCATCGGCTCGCACAATCGCGGGGTGATGAACCGACTTCTTCTGGCCCGATTCCTTCTGGCGGCAGCCGGGATGCTCTGCATCGGCGGCGTGGGCGCGCAGCCGGCGCCCGCCGAGGTGCGCCCCGAGCAGATCGCCCAGTACCGCCAGAAGCTCGAGGCCGGCTGCGTGGTCGATGCGAAGGCCGGCGGGCTGACGCCGTCGAACGCGCAATCGATGTGCGGCTGCTGGAGCAAGAGCCTGGGCCAGAGCGTCACCGACGCCGAATGGCAAGCCGCCGCGTCGCATGCGCTGAAGCGCGACGACGCGGCCGAGACGCAGGTGCTCGCGCCGCATGTGCGGCAGGCGGCGCGGCTGTGTGCGGCGGTGGGGCGCTGACCACCGCGCAGCTGGCGGGCTGGCGATTCAATCAGCCGATATCGCCGGCTACACTGGGCCGGTCCCGCCCGTGACCCGAAACCAGATCAAAGAAGCTCATCGAGTCGGCCAAGCGCAAGGCGCATCGAGTGGAGGAGCCATGGCCCCCGAATTGGCCTCCGGCACGCCGGCCACGCTCCGCTGCGCGCCACGCACGCGATCCAAAGGCATCACCGCATGATCCGTACCGCCGAAGACCTGCTGCAGGAACTGCTGGCCGTCGACGAGTCGCAGCGCATCGAGGCCAAGCGCGCGTCGCAGATCGACCGCTCGGTGATGGAGACCGTGGTGGCCTTCTCGAACGAGCCCGGGCTCGGCGGCGGCCATCTGTTGCTCGGCGTGGAACGCGATCCGGACGATCTGTTCGGTACCTCGTACCGTGTGGTGGGCCTGGTCGACCCGGACAAGCTGCAATCCGAACTCGCCAGCCAGTGCGCCAGCATGCTGAACCGGCCGGTGCGCCCCCGTATCTCGGTCGAGACGCTGCGCGGCAAGACCGTGCTGGTCGTGTTCGTGCCCGAGGCGGCTGCGGCCGAGAAGCCCGTCTACCTTTCGAGGCTGGGTCTGCCCCGTGGGGCCTATCGCCGGGTGGGCTCCACCGACCAGGAAGGCAGCGAGGACGATCTGGTGGCGTTGTACGCCGGCCATCACGTCGAGACCTTCGATGGCGCCGTGCTGCCCGACACGAGCCTTGCCGACATCGACCTTGCTGCGCTGCAGGAGTACCGCCGGCTGCGCGAACGCGCCAACCCCACCGCCGAGGAACTCGCCTGGGACGACGACTCCCTGCTGCGGGCCTTGGGCGCTGCGGTGCGGCAAGGCGATGAGTTGCGCCCCACGGTGGCCGGGCTGCTGTTGTTCGGCACCGGGCCGGCACTGCGGCGCTGCTTTCCGATGATGCGCATCGACTACATCCGCGTGCCGGGGCGGCAGTGGGTGGAAGACCCCGAGCATCGCTTCGACACGCTGGAGATCCGCGCCCCGCTGCTTACCGCCATACGGCGCGCCGAAGGTGCGGTGCGCGACGAATTGACGCAGTCGTTCTCATTGCCCGAAGGTGCGCTGGCGCGGCAAGATGAACCGGCGCTGCCCTTGCGCGTGATCCGCGAAGCCGTCGTCAACGCGGTGATGCACCGCAGCTACCGAATCCACGGTGCGATCCAGATCATTCGCTATGCCAACCGGCTGGAGGTGCGCAACCCCGGCCACTCGATCAAGGCCGAGGAGCAACTGGGCGAACCGGGCAGCGAAACCCGCAACCCGCGCATCGCGGCCGTGCTGCATGAAGTGAACGTGGCCGAGACCAAGGGCAGCGGCATCCGCGCGATGCGCGAACTGATGCAGGCACATGACCTGTTGCCACCGACCTTCGAGTCCAGCCGTCGACCGGACCAGTTCGTGGCCACCTTCCTGTTCCACCACTTCCTGGGGCAGGACGATCTGTCGTGGCTGCGTGGTTTGACCGCGGATTCGCTGTCGGACGAGGAAGCCCGAGCGCTGGTGGTCGTGCGCGAGTTGGGTGCGATCGACAACGCGGCCTATCGAAACGTCAACCGCACCGACACGCTGAACGCCTCGGTGCACCTGCGCCGGCTGCGCGACCTGGGTCTGCTGGCGATGAAGGGCAGTGGCAACCGCACCTACTACGTGCCCGGCCCCGGATTTCTGCCCGTGCCGCAGCCGTCGCAAACCCCCCAGTCTGGACTGCAAACCCCCCAGGCAGATCGACAAACCCCCCAGCCTGGCGCTCAAACCCCCCAGGCAGATCGACAAACCCTCCAGCCTGGCCTGCAAACCCCCCAGGCAGAAGCGACGATGCCCGCCGATCTGGTGCGGCGTCTGCCCAAAGTCGGCACTCGGCCGGGGCGAGCCGAGGTGCAGCAATTGATCGTCGACCTGTGCACCTGGAAGCCCCACAGTGCCCGCGAACTGGCCGGCCTGCTGGGGCGTCGTGATCACAAGCACCTGGTCAAGGAGTTGCTGAGTCCGATGGTGGCCCAGGGTCTGTTGGTCTTCACGATCCCCAGCATGGAAAAGCACCCGGAGCAACGCTATACGGCCCCCGGCCGCTCCAGCTCGGACCTCCCGTGATTTCCCTTTGTTTTCTTTGACGCCTTCGTGTGATGAGCAACGACTAGCCGGCGCTTCTGGCTGGCGATGATCTCGAGATCCACTACCGCCACGCGCTTGAGGCGCTGGCTCGTGAGAAGGGCCTGATCGGCACGATCTTCCGTGGCGCGCAGAACAAGCTCACTGACCCGGCGAAGTTGAAGCGCGTGGTGTCGCTGATCGATGCCGAGACCTGGATCGGCATCGGCGTGGATGTGAAGAGTGCCCTCTACGAAGACCCCTGCATTGGCGCAATCGCGGACGACCCGGCTTGCGGAACGGGGGGCTTACTGCTGTTGTGAAGGAGCATGACGGTGGCAACGACATCGTCGACGAGGTGGTTCGCCTGTGCGCGATGAACCTCTACCTGCACGGCATCGACAATGGCGAGAGCCCGATCCGCCGCACCGACGCGCCGGTTGCCGATCCCGGCGAGGTCGACACCGAACGCGAGGACTTCACGTTCACCATGCGCTCGAAGCATTCCAGACCGTAGCGGACGAGCTGGCGATCAGGCGTTGATGTCCAGTCGTCGATAGAAATACGTCGTCGCGCACAACCCGCCCGCGGGCAGCAGCGCGTAGTCGGGCACCGTGCCGACGCGCTGCCAGCCTTCGCGCTCGTACAGCCGCTCGGCATCCGGGTTCGCGGTGTCGAGCACCAGCAGCGTCTTGCCGTTCTCGCGCGCCAGCGCTTCGGCCGCGCGCATCAGCGCGGCGCCGGTGCCCTGGCGGCGCGAGCGGCGATGCACCAGCATCTTGCAGAGGTCGGCGCGGTGCGGCTGGTTGTCCGGCTGGTCGAGCACCAGCTGCACGGTGCCGACGATGCCGAGCGCGTCTTGCGCGACCAGCAGCGCGCGCTCTCCGCGGGCGACGCCGTCGGCCACGCGGCGCCAGAAGGCCTGCGCGCGCGCCGGATCGAAGGGCTGCATGAAGCCGACCGAGGCGCCGCCGTCGACGCAGTCGATCAGCACCGCGCTCAGCGCATCGATGTCGGCCGGCGTCAGCACGGCAAGGCGGCGCACGGTCAGGTCAGGGGAGGGCATGTCATCTCCAGGGGGCGGTGTCGGTGGTGATCACGACGGCATAGCGGGCCGGCTTGCGCGTCGGGTTGTGGTAACTCATCGGGCGGTCGAGCACCATTGCCAGGCAGTCGCCGGCGTTCAGCCGGTGCCGCTCGTCGCCGAGCGCGATGGCGATGCTGCCTTCGAGCACCCAGACCTGCTGGTGCACGCGCGGCGTGCGGGCAGCGGTCTCGTAGCTGACGCGCGCGCCCGCCGGAAAGGCGACCTCGACGATCTGGATCGGCGACGCGAAGCCCGGCGGCGAGACGTTACGCCGCACATAGCCCGACGCCGGGTCGCGCCACAGCGGCTGGTCGGCCAGGCGCGACACCGGAACGGGTTCGGCGCCCGCGGCCTCGAACAGCGATGCGAGCGGCACGCCGAGCCCGGTCGCCAGCTTCTCCAGCACGACGGCGGTCGGGCTGCTCTCGCCCCGCTCGATCAGCGAGATCATCGAGCGGCTGACGCTGCACTGCGCCGCCAGCTCGTCGAGCGACAACCCGCGCGCGGCGCGCAGCTCGCGCAGGTTCTGCGCGATGCGGTCGGAGAGCGAAGGGGCTTGTTCATCAGTCATTGGAATAATCATCCAATATGTTGGATAGCGATGTCAAGCCTGCATTGAGCGATCAGGTGCGCCTTGGCGGAATGGCCCTTGGCGTCGCCTACCATTTGCCCCATGGCCCGACGCAATCTCCATGGCATCAACTCGATCGCGATCGGGGTGCTCGCTCTCTTCCTGATCGACGGCGTCAAGCGGCTGCAGATCTCCCTCGACACCCACGCCGGCTACGTACTGAAGCTAGTCGAACGCATCGGATGGCTGGCCCCTCCTTCCCGCGGCGATGCGCAACTGAAGGCCTGGGATCCGTTCTCGCTGAACGACGACACCGCAGCCGTGGCGGCCATCGGATTCGGGATCTACCTGGCGGTGGTCGCGATCGGCTCGGCGCTGTGGGCCCAGCGACGCGGCGAGGACAACCTCTACCTCAGCGCCGGCTTCATGTGCGGATCGTGCGCCCTGGCGCATGCCGACTTCGCATGGGGCATGGCCGGGATGCTGGCGGGCGCGGCGGCGATGCTGCTGCTGCGCTCGCGCCGCGTGTTCACGCGGGCCTCTCTCGCCCGATCATCCAGGCCGCGCTCAGGCTGCTGAGCAGCGCGAGCGCCGCGCACACCGCCATCACCTGGCGGAAGCCGGCGACGAAGGCGCTGCCGATCGCGTGCTGCAGCGCCGGCTTGAGCGCCGCGTCCAGCCCGTCGGGCAGCGCGATGCCGGCGAGCCGGTCCTGCTGCTGCAAGATCGCATCGGCCACGCCGGCCGGCAGCGACAAGGCGTGCAGCGATTCGGCGAGCTGGTGGTTGAAGCCGTGCGCCATCAGCACGCCGAAGCCGGCGATGGCCAGCAGGCCGGCCGCGCGCGACACCGCGTTGTTGACGCCGGAGGCCACGCCGGCCGCTTCGGCACCCACCGCGTTCATCACCGTGGTCGTCAGCGGCGCCACCGTGATGGCCATGCCGAGACCGAGCACCACGGTGGCCGGGAAGAAGCCGGCCCAGTAGCCGCTGCCGACCCCCGGCACCATGAACAGCGCGAAGCCGAGCGCGGCCACCAGCGGGCCGACGATCAACGGCAGCCGCGGCCCGGTGCGGTCGACCAGGTGCCCCGCGGCGCGCGACAGCGCGAACATGATCGCGATGAACGGCAGCATCGCGGCACCGGCGGCTGCGGCGCCGTAGCCCTGCACCTGGATCAGGTTGAGCGGCAGGAAGTACAACCCGCCGCCGAGCGCGGCATACAGCAGCAGCGTCAGCAGGTTGGCGCCGGCGAAGTCGCCGATGCGGAACAGGCGCAGCGGCACCATCGGCGCGGCGCTGCGCGCCTCGACGCGGATGAAGGCCGCGAGGCCGGCGACGCCGATCGCGAGGGCTGCCAGCACGTCGGGCGAGCGCCAGCCGTGCAGCGGAGCCTGCACCAGCGCGAAGACCACGCCGGCGAGGCCGAGCGTCGCGAGCGCGGCACCGGGCAGGTCGATGGCCGAGGTGTCGGGGGTGTTACGGCTTTCGGGCACGCGGGTGGCGCAGATCAGCAGCAGCACCGCGCCGAGCGGCAGGTTCACGAGGAAGGCCCAGGTCCAGCGGTAGTGCTCGACCAGCCAGCCGCCGAGCACCGGCCCGATCGCGGCCGCGACGCCGCTCAGTGCCGACCAGGTGCCGATTGCGCGGCCGCGGTCGGCCTGCGTGAAGTTGGCGCCGATCAGCGACAGGCTGCCCGGCACCAGCAGGGCTGCGCCGATGCCCTGCACCGCGCGCGCCGCGATCAGCAGGTCGGCCGACGGCGACAGCGCGCAGGCGGCCGACGCGATGGTGAACAATGCGACCCCGGCCATGAAGATGCGCCGCCGCCCGAGCCGGTCGCCGAGCGCGCCGCCGGCCAGCAGCAGCGACGCGAGGAACAGCGCATAGGCCTCGACGATCCACTGCAGCTGCGCGGCGCTGGCGCCCAACTCGCGCTGGATCGCCGGCAGCGCGACGTTGACGATGCTGCCGTCGATGAAGGCCATGCCCGAGCCGAGGATCGCCGCCGCGAGCGTCCAGCGCTGCCCGTTGGCCTGAGCGCCGGCGCAGGGGGTGCCATGCAGGATGGCGAGCTTGTCGCAGGGAGTCTGGCCGGCGGGGTTCATGGTGAGCTGCGAATCAACGCTGGTCCGGAAGAACGACCGGCCGCTCGTCGATCCTCATCCGGTCGAGGTCGCCTTCCCAGGCGAGCTTGCCTTTGTACTGTCTTGCTTGCGCCTGCCCATCCAGGTTCACCAGCGCTCTGAGTGCGAGTTCGACGACCTCTCGCGTCGTCTTCGCGCCGGTCACGCGAAATGCCTTCGCGAGAAGATCGTCGTTGATCATGATGCTCTTGCGCATGATGAGTCCCCTGAAGCCTGTGCGCACGCATCGTATCCGGGTGCTGGATCCGATGTGCAGCGGCCCGACAATCGCCGGCATGACGCCGATCCGCTGCCTGCTTGCCCTCACGTCCCTGCTCATCGCGACCGCGAGCGTCGCGCAGCAGGCCCGCCCCCTTCCTGCCGCGAACCTGGTGCTGGTGCTGCGGGCGCCGGACCACGCGTTTCCGCTGACGGCGGTGCGCGCCGGCATGTTCGCGCCGTTCGAGTTGAATGCCGACTCGTTGCAGGCTGGCCAGCGCGTCCAGTTGCACCAGCGCGGCGTGCGCCTCGGCGAAGCGCGCGTCGAGCGCCTGCAGATCGAAGCGCGGCAAGGCTGCTCCGAAGGCAGCCATGCGGTGCTCGCGCCGCCGCTGCCGGGTTCGAGCGATGCCACGGCATTGGTGACGACCCGGCCGCTGAAGGACCTCGGCGTCGAGCCGACCGCCGCCGCATCGCGTGCCGACCAGGACGCCGCGCGCGAGCTCGCGCGCACCATCCTGGCGCGCCACCAGGCCCCGGCCACGGCGCTGGCCGACACGCTCGCGGCCTTGAAGGTGTCGGTCATCCGCATCGAGCGTGGCGGCACACCGGTGCTCGTCGCGTCGGCGCACATCGAGAACCAGGACAACGTGCAGGCGTTGTTCTTCATCGCCGAGCGCAACGCGCAGGGCGCCTATGTCGCCACGCACGAGGAGTTCTTCCGCGGCGGCGCCGGCGAATCGGCGCTGATGGAGATGGACTTCATCGCCCATGCCGACCTCGACGACGACGGCGTCGCCGACATCGTCTACGCCTACGCCGGCTACGAATGGTCGGGCTACGGCGTGCTGAAGCGGCGGGCCGGCGGCTGGACCTCGGTGCACGCGCAAGCGGTCGACGGCTGTTGATCTCGGTGTGGGCGGTGTGTACTGTTCGGGCTCCAACAAACCCCAGGAGGATCCCATGTTCGGCTTGACATCCCTCGGCGTCATCCACACGGTCATCTCGCTCGTCGCGGTCGCGGCCGGCCTCGTGGCGTTCTTCCGCGACAAGCGCATCGTCGCGACCAACACCACCGGTCGCATCTACGTCTGGGCGACGGTGCTGACCTGCCTGACCGGCTTCGGCATCTTCCAGCACGGCGGCTTCGGCAAGCCGCACCTGTTGGGCATCCTCACGCTGGTCGTGTTGGCAGTCGCCGCGCTGGCCGGCCGGCGCAAGCTGTTTGGCGGCGCGTCGCCGTACGTCGAAACCGTCGGCTACTCGCTGACCTTCTTCTTCCACATGATCCCCGGCGTGACCGAGACGACGACGCGGCTGCCGCTCGGCAAGCCGCTGCTGCCCAATGCGGACGCGCCCGAGCTGCAGGCCGCGGCCGGCGTGCTGTTCGTGCTGTTCCTGGTCGGTGCCGTCTGGCAGTGCCTGCAGCTGCGCTCGCGCGGTCGCTCGGCGCTCGCCGCGGCCTGACCGGCGTCTCCCCGTCGTTCGATGGCAGGCAGTTCCCACCTCAACATCACCGTCAACGACGTGGCGCGCGTCGCGGGTGTTTCCGCGATGACGGTGTCGCGCGTGCTGAACCGGCCCGACAGCGTGCCGGCCACCACCGTCGAGAAGGTGCGGGCCGCGGTGGCGCAGACCGGCTACGTGCCGAACCGCGCGGCCGGCGCGCTGCGCTCCAGCCGCAGCCGGCTCGTCGCCGCGGTGGTGCCGACGCTGTCGGGGCCGATGTTCCTCGAGACGCTGGAGGCGCTGACCACTGGCCTGGCCGAGCGCGGCTACCAGCTGATGGTGGGGCAGAGCGGCTACAGCGAAGCGCGCGAGGACGAGCTGCTGGCCGACATCATCAGCCGCCGCCCCGACGGCATCGTGCTGACCGGCGTGCTGCACACCGCGCAGGGCCGCCAGCGCCTGCTGGCGTCGGGCATCCCGGTCGTCGAAACCTGGGACCTTGCGCCCGATCCGATCGACGTGCTGGTCGGTTTCTCGCACGAGGCGGTGGGGTGCGCGGTGGCCGCGTTCTTCGCGCAGCGCGGGCGGCAGCGCCTCGCGGTGATCGGCGGCGACGACCCGCGCGCGCGGCGCCGTGCGGAGGCGTTTGCTGCCGAGGCGCAGGCACACGGACTGGCCGCGCCGCTGCTGCAGTACGTGCCGGCACCGACGCGGCTGGGCCATGGCCGCACCGCGCTGCGCGAGTTGCTGCACGCGCAGCCGCAGGTCGATGCGGTGTTCTGCAGCTCCGACCTGGTCGCGCTCGGCGTGCTGACCGAGGCGCAGGCGCGTGGCATCGGCGTGCCGTCGCAACTCGCGGTCGTCGGCTTCGGCGACCTGAACTTCGCGGCCGATCTCGAGCCGGCGCTCAGCAGCGTGCGCGTCGACCCGCGGCAGATCGGCGACCTCGCGGCGCAGTGCATCGTCACGCGTGCGTGCGGCGAGGCGCTGGACTCGCGCGTGATCGATGTCGGCTTCTCGATCGTCGAGCGGGCCAGCAGCTGATCCTTCTGTGATTGGGGTAAACCCGCATTCCGCGGGGTCGATTCGGCGCGTATTGTTAACGTTAACAATACCGGAGACGACCCATGCACAAGCTGTTCACTGCATTGCCGCTCTCGCTGGCGCTGGCCGTCGCGTCGCTTGCGAGCGCACACGCCGACACCTGGCCCGACAAGCCCGTCACGCTGCTGGTGCCGTTCCCGCCCGGCGGCTCGACCGACACCGTCGCGCGGGCCATCGCGCCCAAGCTCAACGAGGCGCTGCACCAGACCTTCATCGTCGACAACAAGGCCGGCGCCACCGGCACCATCGGCGCGGCGCTGGTCAAGCGCGCGGCGCCTGACGGCAGCACCTTCCTGGTCACCTCGCTCGGCCCGCTGGTGATCGCGCCGCACCTGATCAAGAACGTGCAGTACGACGCGCTGAAGGATTTCGACCTGATCACGATCGCGGTGCAGGCGCCGAACGTGCTGGTGGTGCCGGCCACGTCGCCGCACAAGAGCGTGGCCGACGTCATCGCGTTCGAGAAGGCCAACCCCGGCAAGATGAGCTTCGCGTCGTCGGGCAACGGGTCGAGCGACCACCTGACGGCCGAACTGTTCTGGCAGCTCACCGGCACCAGCGGCTCGCACATTCCGTACAAGGGCGGCGCGCCGGCGATCTCCGACCTGCTGGGCGGGCAGGTCGAGGCCTCGTTCCAGAACGTCAACGCGGTGCTGCAGCACATCAAGGCCGGCAAGCTGCGTGCGCTGGCCGTCACCGGTGACAAGCGCTCGGCGGTGCTGCCCGAGGTGCCGACCTTCGACGAAGCCGGCGTCAGGAACCTCGCGGTCTACTCGTGGCAGGGCATCGCCGCGCCGAAGGGCCTGCCGGCCGACGTGCGCACGAAGGCGCATGCGGCGATCGTCGCGGCGCTGAACGACCCGCAGGTCCGGCAGCAGTTCGTGTCGGTCGGCATGGAAATCGTCGGCAACACGCCGGCGCAGTTCACCGCGTTCCAGCAGAAGGAATTCGCGCGCTGGAAGACCGTCATCGACACCGGCAAGATCACCGCCGACTGAATCCAACCCCCCGAACCCATGAGCACACCGACCATCACCGCGCTGCGCGCGATCCCCGTCGCCGGCCGCGACGACATGCTGCTGAACCTGAGCGGCGCGCACGGCCCGTTCTTCACCCGCAACCTGCTGATCCTGACCGACAGCGCCGGCCGCACCGGCGTCGGCGAGGTGCCGGGCGGCGAGAAGATCCGCCAGACGCTCGAGGACGCCGCGCCGCTCGTCGTCGGCCAGCCGCTCGGCCAACACCAGCAGGTGCTGCAGCGCGTGCAGCAGGGCTTCGCCGACCGCGACAGCGGCGGCCGCGGCCTGCAGACCTTCGACCTGCGCACCACCATCCATGCGGTCACCGCGATCGAGTCGGCCTTCCTCGACCTGCTCGGCCAGCACCTGGGCGTGCCGGTGGCGGCGCTGCTCGGCGAAGGCCAGCAGCGCGACGCGGTCGAGATGCTCGGCTACCTGTTCTTCGTCGGCGACCGGACGCGCACCGACCTGCCGTATGCGCAAGAGCCCGACGCCGACGACGACTGGTTCCGGCTGCGCCACGAGAAGGCGATGGACGCCGACGCGATCGTGCGCCTGGCCGAGGCCGCGCAGGCGCGCTACGGCTTCAACGACTTCAAGCTGAAGGGCGGCGTGCTGCTCGGCGACGAAGAGGTCGAGGTGATCCGCGCGCTGCACGAGCGCTTTCCGACCGCCCGCATCACGCTCGACCCGAACGGCGGCTGGCTGCTGAAGGATGCGGTCCGGCTGATGCGCGACATGCGCGGCGTCGTCGCCTATGCCGAAGACCCGTGCGGCGCCGAAGGCGGCTTCTCCGGCCGCGAGGTGATGGCCGAGTTCCGCCGCGCCACCGGCCTGCCGACCGCCACCAACATGATCGCGACCGACTGGCGCCAGCTCAGCCACGCGCTGGCGCTGCAGTCGGTCGACATCCCGCTGGCCGATCCGCACTTCTGGACGATGGCCGGCTCGGTGCGTGTTGCGCAGACCTGCCGCGACTGGGGCCTCACCTGGGGCTCGCATTCGAACAACCACTTCGATGTCTCGCTCGCGATGTTCACGCAGGTCGGCGCCGCCGCGCCGGGCAAGGTGACCGCGATCGACACCCATTGGATCTGGCAGGACGGCCAGCGCCTGACGAAGCAGCCGCTGCGCATCGAAGGCGGCCATGTGCAGGTGCCGAAGCAGCCCGGCCTGGGGGTCGAGCTCGACATGGACGAGGTCGACAAGGCGCACCGCCTGTACCTGCAGCACGGCCTGGGCTCGCGCGACGACGCGGTCGCGATGCAGTACCTGCTGCCGGGCTGGACCTTCGACCCGAAGCGGCCCGCGCTCGACCGCTGACGCCGACCCGTCGACGTCGATTCCGCTCAAGGAAAACGGGGCGGTTGCCGATAAGCCTGCGTCTTCCTCTATCCGACGCACCATGCTCCTCGACAACCTCTCCATCGGCAAGCGCCTCACCGTCGTCCTCGGCCTGATCCTCGGGCTGTCGGTCGCGAGCAGCCTGTTTGCGGTGCACACGCTGCACCGCACCAGCGCCGAGATCGACGTGATGATCTCCGACAACGTGAAGACCGAGCGCGCGCTGTCGGACTGGCTGCGCTTCACCACCTCCGGCGTGCAGCGCGCCGCGGCGATCGCGAAGAGCAGCGACCCGAGCCTGATCGAGTACTTCGCGGCGGCCACCGCCGACTCCATCAAGCAGACCACCGAGCTGCAGAAGCAGATCGAGCCGCAGATGAACACGGCCGACGAACGCCGCCAGTACGACCAGGTCGGCGAATTGCGCAAGGGCTACCTCGCCGCGCGCGAAGAGGTCAGCCGGCTGAAGAAGGCCGGCGACGCCGACGGCGCGAGCCGCTCGTTCAACGAGCAGTTCGAGCCGAAGGCGCGCGAGTACATCGCCGCGGTGCAGGCGCTGTGCAACGCGCAGCGCGAGCAGCTCGACGCCAACGGCCGCGCCGCCGAAGCGCGCCGCGCCGGCGCGACCACGCTGCTGATGGTCAGCGCGGTGCTGTCGCTGCTGGTCGGCGTGACGCTGGCCGTGTCGCTGGCGCGCAGCATCACGACGCCGCTGCGCCGCGCGGTGGCGATGGCCGATGCGATCGCCCGCATGGACCTGAGCGCTGCGGCGCAGAGCCGCTATGCGCCCGACGAGACCGGCCGGCTGCTGCGCTCGATCGACGCGATGCGCGCTGCGCTGACGCGCACGCTGAACGAGGTGCGCGGCGTGGCCGACGGCATCTCGACCGCCAGCACGCAGATCGCGACCGGCAACCAGGACCTGAGCGCGCGCACCGAGCAGACCGCCAGCAACCTGCAGCAGTCGGCGGCGTCGATGGAGCAGCTGACCGCCACCGTGCGGCAGAGCGCCGATTCGGCCTCGCAGGCCTCGCAGCTCGCGTCGTCGGCGGCCCAGGTGGCCGAGCGCGGCGGCGCGGTGGTGTCGCAGGTCGTCTCGACGATGGACGAGATCAACAGCAGCTCGAAGAAGATCGCCGACATCATCGGCACGATCGACGGCATCGCGTTCCAGACCAACATCCTGGCGCTGAACGCGGCGGTGGAGGCGGCGCGGGCCGGCGAACAGGGCCGCGGCTTCGCGGTGGTGGCCGGCGAGGTGCGCAGCCTTGCGCAGCGCAGCGCCGAGGCGGCCCGCGAGATCAAGGGCCTGATCGGCCAGAGCGTCGACAAGGTCGAGGCCGGCAGCCGGCTGGTGCAGGACGCCGGCAGCACGATGGGCGAGATCGTCGTCAGCGTGAAGCGGGTGACCGACATGATCAGCGAGATCAGCGCCGCGTCGAACGAGCAGAGCCAGGGCATCGGCCAGGTCAACGTCGCGGTGAACCAGCTCGACCAGATGACGCAGCAGAACGCCGCGCTGGTCGAGGAATCGGCCGCCGCGGCCGAGAGCCTGAAGGACCAGGCGGTGCGGCTGAGCGGGATCATCGGGACCTTCCGGCTGAGCGGGCAGGGAATGACCGCGTGACCGGGTTCCGGCTTGGCGACGCCGTCGATGTTTGGTAGCGTCCGGCCGATGCGCGATGACCTGAGGGAGCGAGGCGACACGTGACGGCTGGCCGCTCCGGCACACCGCTCGCCGAGAAGCTTGGCCTGAAAGAAGGCTGCACGGTGGCGCTCCTCGGTGAACCGCCTGGCCATCGGGCGCTGCTGCTGCCGCTGCCGCCGGGCATCGTGTTCAAGAACCAGGCGACCGGCGCGACCGACATCGCGCATGTCTTCGTCACTGCACGCGACGACCTGGCGGCGCACCTGCTGTCACTGCGCAAGACGCTGAAACCCGACGCAGCACTCTGGGTCTCGTGGCCCAAGAAGGCGTCGAAAGTGCCGACCGACATCACCGAAGGCACGATCCGCGAACTCGCGCTGCCGCTGGGCTACGTCGACATCAAGGTCTGCGCGGTCGACGCGGTGTGGTCGGGGCTGAAGCTGGTCGTGCGCAAGGAATTGCGCCGACCCTGACTCGCCTGCGTGTACGGCCGCGATGCGCCGCATCGGGGCCGACGAGGCGCGGCCCGCGGCGTGGATCCGCGGCACCAGCCCGGCTGTCTGCGCGGGTTGATCGGCCGGCTGATGGCGATGCGGGAGCAGGCGCCGCCGCGGCTGAGCAATGACCCCGGCATGACTGCGGCCAAGCTTGGCCGGGCTATCAAAGTTTGATAGTGTGCCGGCCATGCCATCCAGCTATGTCATCGGCGAGCACTTCGAAGCTTTCATCCGCGACCAGATCGCGCAGGGCCGTTATGCCAGCGCGAGCGAGGTGATCCGCGACGGTTTGCGCGTGCTCGAAGACCAGCAGAAGTACCGGGCAACGAAGCTCGACGTGCTGCGCGCCGAGATCGGCAAGGGCGCGGACAGCGGGCCCGGTGTTCCCGCCAAGAAGGTGTTCGCCGAGGTGCGCGCGGCCATTGCGAAGAGGCAAGCCAAGGGACAGGCGAAACCACCGGGCCGCCAATGACGGCGACGTTTTCGCCGGCCGAGATGGGCCAAGGTGATGAGCTTCCCCCGCGGTGAGACATATGCGGGCTGACGCCGGCGCCCCACATCCACAGGCATTTCGACACGCCCCTTACCGGTGCGAACCCGCGGTGGCGTCGCGCGGCCCCGCAAGCCGCTAGCATCGCGTTCGTCATGGAATTCAGTCCCGAACTGTTCGCGGCGGTGGTCGCCGCAGTCGCTTTTGCCGCCGGCCTGTGGCTCGTGCGGGCCCGCCGCCGCCAGACCCGCACCCGCGGCGGCAGTGGCCGTGCGGCCCGCGGCCCCGCCAACCTGCGCTTCACCTGCGCCAACTGCACCAAGCAGTTCACCCATTCGCGCCGCACGCTGCTCGCCTACGAACAAGGCGCGCGGCAGTTCTTCTGCAGCGCCTGCCACACGCGCTGGCGCGGCTCGCAATCGGTGATCCAGAACCGCACGCACGGGCCCGGCGAGATGCTGGCCCGCCGCGAGGCCCACCAGGCGAAGCAGGCGCAGCTGGCCGAAGCCGCCAAGCGCGTGCAGCCGCCTGCGCCGGCGTCGGCGGGCGCCGACGCGAAGCGCGGCTGCCTGGGCCTGGTCGCGCTGCTGGTGGCCGCGCCGGCCGTGCTCGGCTGGGCGGCGCTGCACTACTTTTGACGCGCGGCTTGCGAAATCCGCATGACTCCGGCGGAACGGCTGTGACATAGTGGCCCGATCGAGGCCAGCCCTTCGTTCCCCATGTCTCCTGAGCCCCTGATCGCCGTGCGCGATCTCGAATCGAGCCGCCACTGGTACCAGACCGTGCTGGGACTGCGCAGCAGTGCCGCCGGCATCCACGATGAAAAGCTGCTGAGCGGCGAGCGCGTCGTGATGCGGATGAGGCACTGGGACACCCGCCACCATCCGCACCTCGGGCGGCCCGATGTCCGCGCGCGCGGCAACGGCATGCTGCTGTGGTTCCGCACCGACGACTTCGACGCGGCCGTGCTGCGCGTGCGCCAGCAGGCCGCCCAGGTGCTCGAAGGGCCCGAGCTGAACCCGAACGTCGGCCAGCGCGAGATCTGGCTGCGCGATCCCGACGGCTACGTCGTCGTGCTGGCCGGCCCCGAAGGCGAGGTGGCGGCATGACGCCCGCCACGCTCGCGCCGATGCGACCGCACCGCTACGCCGACTGGGTCGATGCCAGCGTGCGCGGCTATGCGGAACTGAACGTCGCGTCGGGCCGCTGGCCGTCGGACGGTGCCGTCGAGCGCTCGCGGGCCGAGTTCGAACGGCTGCTGCCGCTGGGCCTCGCGACGCCCGACCAGCACATCTGCGAGATCTGGTCCGCCGACGGCACGCAGGCGGTCGGTGCGCTGTGGATCGCGCTGCAGCGCCACCCCGCCGGTGTCGGCGCCTATGTGTTCGACATCGAGGTGCTGCCCGAGCACCGCCGCCAGGGCCATGCGCGGCGCGCCTTCATCGCGATGGAGCCGTTCGCCGCGGCGTTCGGCGCCACCAGCATCGGCCTGCACGTGCATGCCCACAACGCCGGCGCGCGGGCCTTGTACGAATCGCTCGGCTATGGCGTCACCGGCCTCAACATGCACAAGGCGCTGGTCGGCTGATGGCGCGCAACATCGAGATCAAGGCGTGGATCGACGGCATCGAACGCATCGAGGCGCTCGTGGCCACGCTGGCACGGCACGGCCCCGAGCCGATCGCGCAGGATGACACCTTCTTCCAGTGCGCGAACGGCCGGCTGAAGCTGCGGGCCTTCAGCGACACCGCGGGCGAGCTGATCTTCTACCGCCGCGCCGACCAGGCCGGCCCGAAGGAATCGTTCTACGTCCGCTCGTCGACCACCGAGCCGGCGGTGCTGCGCGAACTGCTGACGCTGGCCCACGGGCAGGCGGGCCGGGTGCGCAAGCAGCGCACGCTGTACCTGGTGGGACGCACGCGCGTGCACCTCGACCGGGTCGAGGGCTTGGGCGAATTCCTGGAACTGGAGGTCGTGCTGCGCGACGGCGAGCCGGCCGAAGCGGGCGTGGCCGAGGCGCATGCGCTGATGGCGCAGCTGCAGGTGTCGGCCGGGCAACTGGTCGAGCAGGCGTACGTCGACCTGCTGGCCGCTCAGGCGTCGGTCGCGCTTTCCTCGGGCGCAAGCTTCGCCACCGGCTTGCGGTACAGCACCCGCGCCGTGTCGGCCTTCACGAAGCAGGTGTAGACCACCTCGGCCAGCCGCTCCGGCGCATACAGCACGCCGACGCGCGGCGACAGGCTCAGCATCTCGTTCGGCGAGATCACCGGCACCTCCAGGTCCGACAGCATCCGCTTCGGCGTGTAGGCCTCGCCGCCGAAGCGGTTGTACTCGACGCTGGCCGACTTGGTCACCCGCACGATCTTCGTGCCCGACAGCAGGCTCGCCCATTCGGCCGTCTCCGGGTCGCTCGCGCGGTACAGCAGCTTCACCTGGCAGTTCACCAGCACGCCCGATTCGATCGCCTGCACGTTCAGCGAACGGTCCTCCGGGCTGCGCAGGTCGTGGATCGACTGGTGCAGCAGCACCATGTTCACCTTGAAGCCGGCAATCGTCGCGAGCGCATCGCTCACCTCCTGCGAGATCATGAACTTCAGCTCGTCGATCGCGAGCGTCAGCTGGCGCGTGCGCTCGGGCGCGAGGCGCCGCGCCTCCTGGATCACCTCGGTCACGAAGGCCTGCGTCGCGCGCCGGATCGTCGGGTCGTCCAGCGAGCCGCGCACGTAGATCGTCGCACCGGCCTTCAGCGCCTCGCCGATCTTGTTGCCGCCGCCCTTCTTCGGGTTCAGCGACGGCAGCATGCCGAACTCCACCAGGTTGTCGTACAGCCGGCTCGCGCTCTCCTTCAGCGGCTTGCCGTCGTCGCCGCGCTGCTCCAGCGCCGCGCGCAGCCCGGCGATGCTGGTGCCCGAGCGCGGCATGATGGTGTCGAGGATGGCCCGCTCGCGCGACTTGTAGAAGTCCGAACCGTCGCCGGTGTTGTTGAGCCCGAAGCAGGCGCAGATGCGCGAGCGGCGGTCGCGCGGCGCGCCGCCCTCGAACGGCGCCCAGCGCGTGTCCTCGTTGCCGAGGTCGATGTAGATGAAGCGCTGGCCGGCGCGCTCGCAGGCCTCGGCCATGATGTACGGGATGAAGGCATCGGCCTTCGGGTCGATGTAGACCACCGAATGGCCCTGCTCGATCGCCTGCTCCAGCATCACGCCCAGCACCACGCCCTTGCCGAAGCGCGTCGGGCCGACGATCTGCATGTGCGTCGCGCGGAAGGTCTCGGCCGCGAGGAACATCGGCTTGCCGCCGGCATCGAGCCCGATGAACACCTGCCCGTCGCGCCGGTGGCGGCGCGGGTCGAAATCGCGTGCCTTCAACCGGCCGACCTCGTTGCGGATGTCGCTCTGCTTGTGGTCCTCCTGCCGCACCACCAGGCGCTGCACCAGGCGCGACATCTTCGGCGTCAGGTAGCGCTCGGACGCGACGCGCGCGGTCCAGCCGAGCAGCAGGCCGGCCGGCAGCAGCCAGCCCCAGCGCCAGGCCTGGCGCGACACGTAGTCGACGAACCACACATGGCCCTGGCCGGGCGCGTTGCCGAGCGCCGCCACGGTGGCGAAGTACATGCCCGGCCAGAAGATCAGCACCAGCGCGACCAGCGCATACACCGCCACGCGGCGCAGCGCGATCTTCAGCACCTCCCAGATGCCGTACTCCGCTTCCTTGGCCGGCGGCACGCGCCACGGCAGCACGTTGATCAGCGCGAGCGTCGTCAGCGCGACCGCGGTGCACACCCACCACCACGGCGTGGACCAGCGCATCGCGGCGATCACCGCCTGCGAGACCGTGCCGTTCAATGCGTCCTGCAGTTCGTTCATGCGTCGTCGTCCCGGGTGTAGAGCATGCGGCGCATCGACGGCGCCTTGACCTGGTCGTGCCGGCCTTCGAGGTGGTTCCAGCGCCACAGCAGGTGGAACTCGCCATCGTCCAGCTCGGCGATCTCGACGATGCGCCGGCCGTGGTGCGGCGTCTTCTGCGCATGCACGATCACGTCGAGGTTGTTGCGCACCTGGCGCTGCACGTGCTCGTACGGAATGGCCGAGAAGCCGGCCGCGGCCAGGTTGGTCAGCCGGTCGATGGTGTCGAGCGCGCTGTTGGCGTGGATGGTCGACAGGATGCCGGAGTGGCCGGTGTTGGCCGCCGTCAGCAGCGCCTCGGCGGCGGCGCCGTCGCGCACCTCGCCGACGATCAGCCGCTGCGGCTCCATGCGCAGCGCGTTCTTCACCAGCCGGCTCATCGTCAGCGGCTCCACGTCCTTCGCGAAGCGGTGCGGCGCCTCCAGCGCCACCCAGTGCCGGCTGTCGATCTGCAGCTCGGCGGTGTCCTCGATGCTGACGATGCGGTCCTCCGGCGGGATGAAGTTCGACACCGCGTTCAGCAGCGTCGTCTTGCCGCTGCCGGTGCCGCCGGAGACCAGCACGTTGAAGCGGTTCAGCATCGCGAGCCGCAGGTAGCGGAACATCTCGCGGTTGAACGAGCCGCTGGCCAGCAGCGCCTCGGCGGTGAAGCGGGTCTTCGGGAACAGCCGCACCGTCATGTTGCTGCCGCTCACGCCGGTCGGCGCGAGCACCGCGTTGATGCGCGAGCCGTCGTCCAGCCGCGCGTCGAGCAGCGGGCGCTCGATCGGGTGCACCTCCTGGCCGAGCGCGTTGGCGATCTGCTCGATCGCGGTGACGAAGTGGAATTCGTTGCTCCAGCGCGCGTCGACCGGCGCGAACTCGCCGTACCGCATGATGTAGACGCTGTCGAAGCGGTTCACGAAGATGCCGGTCACGCCCTCGAGCCGGAAGTACGGCTCGATCGGGCTCAGGTAGTGCCGCACCAGTTCCCACTGGAGCTTGACGGCACTCTGCGCCTGCGGGCTTTGCGGGTCGTTGGCGGACATCTCAGCGCAGGCGTTGCAGCTCTCGCTGCAGCGCGTCGACGTTGTCGGCATGGCGGGCCGCGGCCTGGCGGGCCTGGGTCTGGGCCTCGGCATCGCCGGCAGGCGCGGCCTTCACGATCTCGCGGGCGCGCTCCAGCAGCTGCTGTTCGGTGCGCAGCTCGGCGTCGATGATCGCGCGGCGATCGGTGTCGCGCTCGCGTTGCAGTGCCACCGGAATGCGGCGGTCGGCCGGGGCGACCTGCCCACGCGACGGCGCGGCGGCGGGCAGCGGCTTGACCGGTGCGTCGAGCGCGGAGGCGCGCGTCGCGAGCGGCGTGCAGTCGCGCTGGCGGGCCTCGGCGTCGCCGACCAGGTTGGTGACGATGCTGCGGCCCGGCTCCTGCAGCGACGGGCAGCGGTACAGCGCGGCGTGTGCCGGCAGGCACGCTACCAGGCACGCCAGCGCGCACGACAGGCGCAGCACGGCCCTCATGACGGGGCCCGCCAGGTGGCCACGCCCTGCAGCGCGAGCACCACGACCGCCAGCGGGATGAAGGTGTGCTGCAGCGGCCAGCGGCGGCTGCGCCGCGCGCGGTCGCGCCGGCAGGCCGGGGCGATCGCCAGCGCCAGCAGCGCGGCATGCGCGAACGCGGTGGTCGGCACGGTGGCGCCGCGGCCGGCCAGCGCGAGCGCCAGGCACCACACCACCAGCAGCGCATTCAGCGCGAGCGCATAGGCCAGCGCGCCGCGTTGCGGCCCGACCTCGAACAGCCCGGGGTCGAGGACCTGCGTGACGCGGTACAGCGCGAGCACCGACGGCAGCGCCATCAGCCACGCGAGCCAGGCCGGCGCGAGCACGCTGGTGACGATCAGCGGCGCGCACGCGGTGATGTACGGCAGCAGCGACCAGCGCAGGCGGGCGTGCGCGAAGTCGCCGTCGGCCAGGCGCAGCAGCAGTTCGCGCAGGCGGGCGGCGGGGCCGGCGGACCCTTCGACAGGCTCAGGGTGAGCGGAGGGGGGCGGGGCATCGGCCGACACGGAATCCATCCTCATCTCAGCGCATCGACTGCGGTGCCACCGCCGGCGCGAACTCGTCGATCGGCGCCCAGGCGCGCAGGAACAGTTCGTCGTCGAGGAACACGTTCATCGGCGTGCCCGGCTTCACGACGATGGTCGGCACCAGGTTCAGGTAGCGCGACGCGACGCGCCGGCCCACGTCGGCCAGCCCGGCCGCGATCTCGGCGCCGGCGTCGCGCCCGGCCAGCACGCTGACCGCGAGGTTGGTGTCGTTGCTCGTCGAGCGCACCGCCCGGGTCGCGGCCAGCCCGCCGATCACGCCGTAGGCCGCGACGCCGCCGAGCGTCGCGAGGAAATGCCGGTTCACGTCGCCCTCCAGCGCGGCGACGCCGGCGCCGTCGAGCATCGCGCTGCGCGACAAATCGATGCGCGCGCCGTTCGGCAGCACCAGCCACTGCGCGATCAGCGCCATGCGTTCGTTGATCGCCTCATTGACCGGCTTCGGCCGCGCCGAGCTGCCGAGCACGCGCGTGCCCTTCGGGATCAGGATCACGTCCTGGTTCAGGTCGTAGATGTCGCGGGCGATCAGCGCGCGCCAGCGGCCCTCCCAGTCGGAGTTGACCTCGATGTCGAGCACCGCCGCCATCACCGTGCCGACCGGCACCAGGTATTCGCCTTCGCGCTGCGCATCGCCGCGCTCGCGGCGCGCGGTGGCCGTCTGGCCGACGATCGCGCCCGAGGCCTGCGTGCCGGCGAGGTCGCGCACATAGCGGCTCGCCTCGTCGCCGGCGCCGCTGCCGCCCCGCACCCGGTCGATGGCCTGGCGCAACCGCGTCAGCGTCGAGGGCGCCTGCCCGGTCTGCGCGTCGGCCGCCACCGCGGCCGCTGCGACGCTGCCGGCCGCCGCGGTGCCGGTGGCCGGCACGCCGCCCGTCGCAGAACCGGTGCGCCGCGGCGCCTCCTTCGGGTCGCGCGGCGAGCGCGGGTTCGACACCAGCATCTCGTGCGAACTCACCGCGGCGAGCGAGCGCTTCAGATCTTCCATGCGGGCGGTTTCGCGCAGGTCCTGCTCGGGCGAACGCGGCGCGGCGGCCGACGACGGCGGCGGCGCCTCGCGCTGCGCTTCGGCGCGCGCGCGCTCCAGCGCGAGCTTCTTCTGCCGCTCGGTCTCCAGCCGCGCCGCCTCGACGCGCTGCTTGGCCTCGAAGTCGACGAACGGATCCTGCGGCGGCGGCTTGCCGGTATCGGCCACCGCGGCGACCGGCTTCGGCGGGCTGCGCAGCGAATCGACCAGCAGCCCGCCGACGATCAGGCCGCCGAGCACCGCGCCGACGATCACCACGCGCTTGCCGTGCTGCGAGACCTGCTCGTCGGCGCCCGGCGGCTGGGTCGGCGGCACGCTGTCGTTGAAGGCCTGCGCGGCGGCGCCGGCCGGCGGGTTGTGCGGGGTGGGTTGGCTCATCACGACTCCCGTTCGCCCTTGCGGGTGATGCTGAGGGTCTGCTTGCCCGAGTACAGCGTGAACTTCGGGAACAGGCCGCTGATCTGGTAGGTGCGCGTCGGCTCGTCGTAGCCGTAGTCGAGCAGCACCGCCTTGCCGTCCAGCTCGGCCATGATCGACGCGAGCCCCTGCGCGCCTTCCTTCATGCGCACGTAGGTGAAGCGACCGTCGTCGTACACCGATTCGATCTCGCCGGCGGTCCAGCGCGAGAACAGCCCGCTCTCCCAGCCGTAGTTGCTGTTCAGCTTCTTGCGGTAGGCCTTCATCGAATCGCGCGCCTGGCGCTCCAGCCCGGCGTTGCGTTCGCGCAGCGCGCTGACCTCCTGCCGCGCGTCCTGCGAGTACGAGCCGTCGCTGCGCTGCTCGCCGGCGCGCGCCCAGGCGCCGCGCGAGATCAGCCCCGGGTCGGCCTGGATGTAGACGCAGTGCGAGATCTCCAGGTTCTCCGGCACGCGCGTCACCAGGAACTCGTACGCGTTGCCGCTCTGGCCGATGGCCGAGATCGTCGTCGAGCGGCCTTCGCTGGAGCGGCTGGTCGGCTTGATGAAGATGCGGCTGTTGATCCAGTCGAGCGCCCACAGCTCCTTGTCGCCCATGATCACGTCGATGCCGGCTTCCGGCAGCGCGACGTGGATCTGCTTGAAGGGCTGGGCCTGCAGCCGGATGATGTCGCCGCGCTGCCAGTTGATGGTGCGGCAGCTCAGCGCCGGCTCGCCGGGGCGCGCCTGGTTGGCGGCCCGCGCCTGGATGCGCGGGGTGGCGGCTGCCACGCGGCGTGCGGGAGCGGGTGCCGGTACCGTGGCCGATGCGGCGGGGGCGGCCGGGTTGGCGGACGACACCGCATTGCGCGGTGCATCCCCCGGGCCGTCGAACGGCGTGGATTGCGCGAAGGCCGGGCCGGCGACGAGCGCCAGGGCGACCAGGCCGGCCAGCGTGAGGGGGGCGCGGTTCAGCGTGAAGGTGTTCATCGTGGCGCGTGGCTCCATGGGTATCTGGTTGCGGGCAGGTCTCGATCGGTTCATCCGGTCTGCGCGACCTTGTCGTCGCGCGGCACCGGCGTCGGGTCTTCCTTCAGGTCGAGCGACAGGATCTCCAGCCCGAGCGGGTTGGCGATCAGCGCGCCCTTGTTCGCGGCGATCTCGTCCTTGCCCTTGATGCGCCAGCCCATCTGCACGATGGCATTGCGCCGGTCGACGACGGTGCCGTCGGGCTTGCGTTCGGTGAAGGTGGTGAAGACCAGCGTCTCGTACAGCGTGGCGCGGCCCTGGTCCGGGATCACCGACGGGATCTGCGTGCGGTGCTGCACCACCCGCACGCGCACGTCGCGTTCGAGGCAGCGCTGCTTGCAGTCGGTCAGTTCGGCGGCGACGCGGGCTGCGTGGTAGTCGTCGGCGCCGAGGAACTGCGCGACCAGCTTGGGCGACAGGAAGAAGCCGACGAAGCGGTAGTCGCCGGTGATGGTCGCGGCATTCTTGCGGTAGCGCTTCTCGACGAATTCGCTGAGCTTCGATTCGAGCGTGGTCTGGAAGAACTCGACCGGCCGCGCCTGGTCGGCGAACTCCACCGTGTACGCGCCCGACGGGTCGAGCTTGACCCAGGCCACGCGCACGTTCGACGCGAAGCGCTGGTCGGCGGTGTACCAGCCGATGGCCGAGAACAGCGTGATGCCCCCCAGCAGCAGGAACGCGACGAACCAGCGCGCGCGGTCGGCCGACGCGGCGGCCAGCAGGTCGAAGCGCGACTGCGCGCGCAGCTTCGTGATCACCGCATCGGGGATCAGGCCCTGCTCGGTGTCGTGGGGCCGCGGCCCACCGGCGCGCGCGCTGTCCTTCGGTGATCGGGGCTTCTTCAGCAGAGGCGTCATGGTGGTGGTCTCGCGGGCGGTCGTGCCCTGAACAGCGCAACCCCGATGCCAGCTTCCGCGGCGCGTCGTCGTGTGGCGCGAAATCTCAATCGCGCCAAGCAGTTAGACCTTCTCGCGGCGCCGTCGCGGGCCGCCTCCATCGCGCCGCGACTGTGCGCGATGCCGCAAGGCATGCGGTGGTGCTGGCGGCAATCCGCACGAACGGCGACCTGCCGGATCCGAGGGCCTTGGCGCGATTTGCATGTGCCCTACGAGTTCTCGTAGCTTGCGCGCCGGCCGCAGATCACTACGCTAGACCCCATCATGAAAGTCGCATTGCTTCACTTGTTCGGCAGCACCCGCGCACAACTCGCGGCCCATTTGCGTGACGGTGGCCTCGACGTGCACGCGGTGTCCAACGCGGAGGACCTGCTGACGCTGATCGCGTCGGGCGCGGCCGGCGTGGTGGTCACCGACCTGCGCCTGCCCGGCGTGCACGAAGGCATGGAGCTGCTGTCGCAGTGCCATGCGATGGACCCGCAGCTCACCGTGATCGCGTTGAGCGACCAGGAAGACACCGCGACCGCGGTCGAGGCGGTGCACCGCGGTGCGCGCGACGTGCTGGCACCCGACCGGCTGCCGCGCCTGGCCACCGCCTGCCGGCAGGCGATCCGCTCGCGCGAGCTGACGCTGCAGTCGCGCGCGGCCGAGCTGCTGCAGGACGGCGACATGGCGCCGGTGCAGGTCAGGCGGGGCATCGTGCCGATCCAGGAGGTGCTGCGCGGCAACCACCCGGCGGTCGGCAAGCTGCGCCAGGTGCTGCTGCGGCTCGCGCGCGTCGACACCGACGTGCTGGTGAAGGCCGAGACCGGCTGCGGCAAGGAGGTGGTCGCGCGCTGCCTGCACGACTACGGGCCGCGCGCCGACAAGCGCTTCGTCGCGATCAACTGCGGTGCGATCCCCGAGAACATCTTCGAGAGCGAGTTGTTCGGCCACGAGGCCGGCGCGTTCACCGGCGCGACCAAGCGGCGCATCGGCAAGCTGGAGTACGCGGCCGGCGGCACGGTGTTCCTCGACGAGATCGAGAGCATGCCGATGGCGATGCAGGTGAAGCTGCTGCGCGCGCTGCAGCAGCGCACGATCGAGCGCGTCGGCGGCAACGAGCCGGTGCGGCTGAGCTGCCGCGTGGTCGCCGCGACCAAGGACGACCTGCTGGAACTGTCGCGCGCCGGGCGCTTCCGCATCGACCTGTACTACCGCATCAACGTGATCGAGCTGTCGCTGCCGCCGCTGCGCGAGCGGCGCGACGACATCCCGCTGCTGGCGCATGCGTTCGCGCTGGAGGCCGCCGAGCACCATGGGTTGACCGACGCCGAGCTCGACATCGAGTTCGTCTGCCGGCTGATGGTGCGCGACTGGCCCGGCAACGTGCGCGAGCTGCGCAATGCGGTGGAGCGGCATGTGCTGGGCATGCCGGAGCTCGCCGGTGGCGACGACGCGCCGCAGCAGTCGCTGCCGCAGCTGGTGGCGTCGTTCGAGCGCACGGTGATCGAGCAGTGCCTGCGCATGTGCGGCGGCTCGGTGACGCGGGCGTGCGAGGTGCTGCATGTGCCGCGCAAGACGCTGTACGACAAGCTGACGCGTTTCAGCGTGGATCCGCAGGCCTACCGCGGCGACGGGCCGGCGGTGTCGGGCTTCGCACCGATGACGCAGAGCGATTTCGCTGCGGTGTGATGACAACCCCTCGCCCGGTGGGTACACCGGTCGGTCCCCCGAGGGGACGCGGGCCGGCTTGGGGCGGCCCGGCGCTCGGCCCTACGCGAGTGCCACATCCCGCGTAACGCCAGCGCTCTCCAACGCCTCGCGCAGCGTCTGCAGCGCCGTCACCTGCAGCTGCCGGATCCGCTCGCGCGTCACGCCGCGCTCGCTGCTCAACTGCTGCAGCGTGCATTCGTCGCCGCCATCCAGCCCGAAGCGCGCGACGATGATGTCGCGCTGCCGTTCCGGCAGCTGCGCCACCTGCGCCCGCAGCAGCTCCGCCAGCCGCGGCGCATCGCGTTGCTCGGCCACCTCGTCGGCCACGTCGCGCTCGCTGAAGCCGGCGTCCGACAGCTGCTGCTCGACGTCCTCGTCGTCCATCGGCACCGGCGTCACCGGCGCCGCGTCGTGCGCCATCTGCAGCCGCAGCGGCGGCCGCACGATCGGCACCTGCATCGCGAGCGCCGTCTGCAGGTGGTGGCGGATCCAGAAGCCGGCATAGGTCGAGAAGCGCAGCCCGCGCGCGGATTCGAACTTCTGCAGCGCGACCAGCATGCCGACGTTGCCTTCCTCGATCAGGTCGAGCAGCTCCAGCCCGCGGTTCGAGAAGCCGCGCGCCATCGAGATCACGAAGCCGAGGTGGTGGCAGATCAGCGCGTCGCGGGCGTCGCCGTCGCCGCGGTCGATGCCGGCCAGCAGCTCCGATTCGTGCTGCGGCAGCAGCCGCGCGAAGCGGCGCACCTCGCGCATGTACAGCGTCATCAGCGTCGGCAGCGCCACATCGCGGCGCGCCGACGCGTCAGCGCGTGGCGGCGGGCTTGCGCTCATCGGTGCTGGTGAGCGCGTCGGCACCCAGGTCGCGCTCGACGATGCGCGGGTTCGGCGCGGCGCGGCCGGCCTGCGGCGGCGTCGCGGCGCAGGCCGTGAGCAACATCCCCAGCAGGGCCGGCAGCAGGCAACGGGCAGCCAGCGTCATGGCGTCTCCTTCGCGTCATAGGGCAAACGTTCCACCGCGACCAGCCGGTTCACGTGGTCGACGACCAGCCGGTTGTCCTCGCCGATCAGCAACAGCAGCGCCTGCTCGATGCTCATCACGCCGGCATGCGCGGCGATGGCCGGGATGCGACGCTGCAGCACCGCGGCGCTGTCGACCGGGTCGACCGTGCGGTAGGTGATGCGGTACTGCACCGGCTCCAGCAGCGACTTGATCGCATCGCCGACGGTGCCGCTGCGCGGGTCGAACTCGACCAGCGTGCCGACCTTCAATCGATACGCGCTGCCGGGCGGCGCGCCGGCGGCCAGCACCGGCTGCGGCAGCATCGCAAGCAACAGCAGTGCACACACGAGACCGAGCACGCACCAGCGCAGCAGCGCGGTGAGTTGCGGCGAACGCGCGAGCGGGTGGAAGCGCAGCGGAATCTTCATCATCGGCACTCCTGGCAGTGGTTGCCGTGTTGCGCAATGGCCGTGCCACCACGGCAAGCGCTGCTGCACCGGGCAGCGCGGCGGCGCGCTGTGCGGCAGGCCGCGCTCGGTGCCGTCGGGCGTGCGCCGCGCCACACACCTTCGATGAGCCGCTTCATGGCGGGCCAGCGCGCTCGGCGCTGCGTTGGAGCTGCGCGAGCGCATGGCGCGTCACCGCGTCGGCGAGGGCGTCGGTCTCCAGCGCGCGCGCCAGCATCGCGCCGACCACCACCGACAGGTCGGGGCGCATCTGCAGCTGCTTCTGCACCTGCAGGCGGACCTTCAGCGTGGCCTGGAACAGGTCTTCCGGAACCGGGATCCAGCGCATCGTGTCGCGCCGCCCGGTGGAGGAGGTGGGGGGTGTCATGGTCGGTGTGCCTCACGGTGATGAACGGGAGTGCAGTGCAAGCCCCGGGCCGGCCTTGACAAGCGCGCGCGCCGCCCTAGACCCAGCAGGCGATTCCGCACGCGTGAAAGGCGGAAGGTCGCCGCACCTCACGCGGGAATCTGCGGGCCGGAAACTCCGGCCCGCGTGACATGGAGGAGGTGGCAGTCTTGAGTGGACTGCTGGGCCGCAAGGTCCTGATCGCGGGGATGTTCTTCGTCCTGTACTGCGCGGGTGTCCAAGCCGTGCAGACGTCCAGCCGCGCGATCGGCGTGCTGTCGCTCGCGAGCGACTCGACGGTGCTGGCCGTGCGCTTCCAGGGCGTGTTCCTGGCGGTGCTCGTGGTGGCATTCGCGAGGGCTCGGCGACAGCGTTCGCTGGATGTGTTCCGCCCGCACTACCTGTTCAACCGGGTGGGGCAGGCGATCACGCAGACCGGTCAGACGGTCTGCATCCTGTTCGCGTCGGTCGAGATGGCGGGGCAGCTGCAGTCGGCGGTGTCGATGGCTGTGGTGCCGGTCTGGACGTTGGTGGTCGGCGGGACCCTCTCCCGTTTCGGCAAGCACGACCGGATCAATGCGTCGGCGTGGGTCGCTCCGGCGATCTACGCCATCGCGGCCAGCCTGCTGGCTTCGGAGGCTCCGAAGGCCGAAGGCTCGATCTGGCACGGCATCGCGTACATGCTGGGCAGCGGGTTGTTCACGACCGTGCTGCACTACCTGACCGATGACGTGTCGAAGAAGGACGCGGCGGCCGGCGACGGGCGCAAGGAAAGCAAGCTCACCCAGGCGCTGTGGCAGAACGGTCCCGCCGCGGTGCTGGCGGTGCCGCTGTGGTTCACGGCGGCACCGGTGGTGTCGCTGGAGCGGGCCGCCGTTCCGTCGTCGCTGCTGGGGGTGCTGCTGGTCCTCGGTGTCGCGGGGTTCTCGCTGTTGCAGCAACTCGCGATGCAGCTCGCCTACGTCACCAGTGAAGGCACCGGCATCACCGTCGCGCGGCTCAACACGCTGCGCGGTTTCCAGGTGATGTTCGGCGCCGCGCTCGACATCTGGCTGTTCCACGACGTTCCCGGGCCCGTGCAGATCAAGGCACTGCTGCTGGTCCCGGTCGCGATGTGGGCAGGATGGCTGTTGACGACCACCAAGAAGAATCCCGATGAAGGCGCCGGTGTGCAGTAGCACGTCGGCCTGAATCGGATGCGATGCGGTCGCGCCGGGTGGTCGTCCACCTGGCGCGCCGCATCGTGACCCCGGAAGCGTCGGTTCGGTCCTGCAGCTCTCGCTGCTCGATCGACCGGCGCTTCTTCCTTTTGGGCCTGCGCACTTGACAGCCGCCCCGCCTGCCCTACACCCAGCAGGCGAACCCCGGTTGGGGCTCGCACGGTTGAAGTGGCGGCTGCCTTCTGGGTGGTTGCCGCTTCACGGACGAGAAGAGGGAACATGAAGGGTGCACGAGCACTGCTCAACGGGTATCTGGGACAGGGGTTCCAGAGCGACAACCCGGAGCGCATGAAGGGTGGCGGAACGCAGTACCTCGCCATCTCCACCAACGGCGACCGGATCCAGCTGGACCCGAGCGTCAGGTCCCTGTTCCGCCCGGCCATCGCCCACCTGCGGCGCTGCGGCCTGAACCCGACGACCAACGTCGTCTGGAATCAGGGCGCGGTTCCGATGCTGCGCCGCGAAACGTACGTGCCCTGCATGTTCGAGCGCGCGTACGCTCCGCCGAACGTCCGGGAGCTCGACTGGGCCCGGGACTGGCAGAAGGTGATCGAGGCCGCGTCGATGAAGTCGGAGTTCCCCGGTGTCATGAAGGACTGGGGGTTCTCGGGTCTGATCCCGAGGTCCCTGGTGTTCCGGCCCGGAGACACCGTCGACATCCCGCAGGACATGGACTCGGTGTGGTTCAAGCGCACCGTCGAGACCACCGGCGGAATCAACGTCGAGGGTCCCGTCGGGCGTGCCGATCTGGACGCCACCATCCGTCGCTTCCAGCGGCGCGACGAGGCGTTCCAGGTGCAGGAGCACGTCCCCGGCGACGACTACTCGAACCAGTACTTCGCCGAGTTCGACGGTACGTTGCGCTTCCTGGCAACGACCGAGCAGGTGGTGATCAACGGTCACCACGCGGGCAACGAGACGTCTTCGGACAACTGGGGCCCGCTGACCCACGCGATCGCGCAGAAGCTGGTGGCCCTCGGGCTGCGCGGCTTCTTCGGGATCGACTTCCGCGTCAACGGTCTGACGGGGCGTGTCACGGAGTTCAACCTCCGCGTCAACGGCTCGTCGGTGCCGGAGTACCTGCGCGTGCAGTTCGGATTCGACAAGGTCTTCCTGATCCGGGAGACCCAGGTGAATCCGAGGCTGTCGCTCACGCAGGCGCTCGACCGGCTGAAGAACACCGGTCACGAGCTGGACTCCACGGGCGGCGCTGTCGCCTACCTGTGGGGCTGGTTCAAGACTGGTCGCACTCTCGGGATCGCCATCTACGGTGACGACGCCCGGGCACGGTACGACGAGGTGAGCAGGATCCTGCTCGCCGCGTAGTTCCGCGGTTCAACACGCTCCATCACGTCCGCACCACGACCGGGGGACAGTGCTTCTGCACTGTCTCCCGGTTTCCTTTTGGGGCGCCGCTGTTCGATGTTCCGGATCAGTGAATGAAATGATTTACAAATGACAAACTGAATGTCATCATTCATTCATGCCGTCATCGAAATCCCTGGAAGCTTCCGCGCAGCAGCGCATCGCCGCTGCGGCGCAACAGGCCTCGCCGTCGCTGGCGCGGGTCGGCCACTGGATGGCGGCGCACCCGATCCAGACGCTGTCGTGCAGCGCCGACGAGATCGCGTCGCTGACCGGCACCTCGGTCGCGGCGATCAACCGCTTCTCGGTCGCGGCCGGCTTCGAAGGCTTCGCGCACCTGAAGAGCCAGCTCGGCCGCGAGCTCGAATCGGTGGTCGACCCGGTGCGCAAGCTCGACGGTGCGCGCAGCGGCGCCAGCGGCCGCGCCGCCAGGACGGGCAAGGCCGGCAAGGCGAAGCATGCCGACGCGCCAATTGACACCGACGCCCTCACGCAGGCCGCCAGCGTCCCGCAGATCCAGCGCGCCGCCGGCCGCCTGCTGAAGGCGCGCAACGTCTGGCTGCTCGGCCTCGGCACCAGCAGCTTCGTCGCCGGCTACGGCGCCCACGTGCTGATGCCTTACCTGCCGCAGGTGTGGGCGATCGCCGGCAGCGGCGGCACCGAGGTCGCGGCACGCCGCCTCGCCCGCTGCGGCGACAGCGACCTGCTGATCGCGCTCTCGCTGCCGCGCTATTCGATCGCCACCGTGCGCCTGGCCGAGTTCGCGCGCCAGCGCGGCGCCCACGTCATCGCGATCACCGACAGCCCCACCGCGCCGCTCGCGACGATGGCCGACACGCTGCTGCTCGCGCCGGCGCAGCACGCGGTGCTGCCGAGCTCCGCGCTCGGCGCGCTGGCGGTGATGGAGGCGCTGGTCGCCGCGGTGATGCGGCTCAATCCCGACGGCCTGCGCATCGCGCGCGAGCTGTCCGAATCGGTGCTGTCGCACCTCACCACCGACGCCCAATTCCCCCGCCATCCTCCCGGTCAATCCTCCCTCCGCAACAAGGACGAGATATGAAGCAGTACGCCGCCCCATTCGTGTCCCCGATGGTGACCCTGGTCCTCCGCTGCGCGATGCTCTGCGCCACCCTCGCGCTGCCGGTGGCCGCGCAGGCCGGCAAGGTGCTCGACGGCATCAAGCAGAAGGGCGTCGTCACCTGCGGCGTGCACACCGGCCGCGCCGGTTTCGCGCTGGCCGACGGCAGCGGCCAATGGAGCGGGCTCGACATCGACTACTGCCGCGCGCTCGCGGCCGCGGTGCTCGGCGATGCCGCGAAGGTGAAATACGTGCCGACCAGTGGGCAGACCCGCATCACCGCACTGCAGAGCGGCGAGATCGACGTGCTGTCGCGCAACACCACCTGGACCTTCACGCGCGATGCCTCGCTCGGCCTCGCGTGGGTCGGCGTCAACTTCTACGACGGCCAGGCCTTCATCGCGAAGAAGAAGCCCGGCCTCGCGAGCGTGAAGCAGCTCGGCGGCGCCACCATCTGCGTCGACGCCGGTACCACCACCGAGAAGAACCTGGCCGACTACTTCCGCGCGCACAAGATCCCGTACAAGGCGGTCGTGTTCGACCAGGCCGAGGCCGCGCAGCAGGCCTTCGCGAGCGGCCGCTGCCAGGCCTTCACCGGCGACAGCGGCGCGCTCGCGGTGCTGAAGGCCACGCACCTGAAGAACCCGGACGACTACGTGATCCTGCCCGAGCTGGTCTCGAAGGAGCCGGTCGGCCCGGCGGTGCGGCGCGGCGACGACGAATGGTTCGCGATCGCGAAATGGACGCTGAACGCGATGATCGAAGCCGAGGAGCTCGCGATCACGTCGGCCAACATCGACGGGCTGAAGGCGTCGAGCAGCGACCCGGCGATCCGCCGCTTCGCCGGCAGCGGCGACGACCTCGGCCGCTTCCTCGGGCTCGACAAGGACTGGAGCTACCGCATCGTCAAGCAGGTCGGCAACTTCGGCGAGAGCTTCGAGCGCAACCTCGGTGCGCGCTCGCCGGTCAAGCTGCCGCGCGGGCGCAACAGCCTGTGGACGCAAGGCGGCCTGCTGATGTCGCCGCCGCTGCGGTGATCACGATGATGTCCGCTCACATCCAAGCGGCCGCCGCGGAACCGGCTTTGCCGGGCCGCTGGCGGCGCCCCCTGGAGGGGGAGGCGCCGAAGGCGCTTCGGGGGGGAGTCATCCATCGCTGGCAGGCCCTGGCGCTGCAGTTCGTCGCGCTGCTGGCCGTGCTGGCGCTCGGCGGCTGGCTGGCGCACAACGCGGCGCAGAACCTGGCCGCGCGGCACGTCGCGTCGGGCTTCGGCTTCCTCGACGACAGCGCCGGTTTCGCGATCTCCGAAGGCCTCGTCGCCTACGACGCCGGCGACACCTATGCCCGCGCCTTCGCGGCCGGCATCGCCAACACGCTGCGCGCCGCGCTGCCGGCGGTGCTGCTGGTCAGCGTGCTCGGCTTCGCGGTCGGCATCGCGCAGCTCAGCCGGAACGCGCTGCTGCGCTGGAGCGCGATCGCCTACGTCGACCTGGTGCGCAACGTGCCGCTGCTGGTGCAGGTGCTGCTGTGGTACTTCGCGCTGACGATGCTGCTGCCCGCACCCGAAGCGCCGATGCAATGGAGCGGCCTGGTCTTCCTCAGCAAGGGCGGGCTGGCGGTGGCCGTGCCGCAGCTCGACGCGCTGCTGGCCGCCGGCCTGCTCGCGCTGAGCCTGCTGCTGCCGTGGATGACCTGGCGGCTGCTCGGCCGGCGCGCCGCGGCCTGGCCGCTCGCGCCGGTGCTGGTCGCCGCGCTGTGGCTGCTGCAGCCCGGCAGCTGGGACCGGCCGGTGCTCGGCACGTTCGGCGTCAGCGGCGGCGCGACGCTCAGCCCCGAGTGGCTGGCGCTGGTCGGTGCGCTGACGGTCTACGCCGGCGCCTACGGCGCCGAGGTCGTGCGCGCCGGTCTGCAGGCGGTGCCGCGCGGCCAGTGGGAGGCAGCGCAGGCGCTCGGGCTGACGCAGGCGCAGACCTTGCGCCGCGTGATCGTGCCGCAGGCGCTGCGGGTCATCGTGCCGCCGTTCGCGAGCCTGGTGATGAACACCATCAAGAACTCGTCGCTCGCGGTCGCGATCGGCTACCCCGACCTGGTCTCGGTGGCGACCACCTCGCTGAACCAGAACGGCCAGGCGATCGAATGCATCGCGATCATCGCGTCGGTCTACCTGCTGCTGAACCTGCTGATCGCGCTGGCGATGGGCGCGCTCAACGCCGCGGTGCAACTCAAGGAGCGCTAGATGGATGCGACGTTCGATCTCGATCGCCCGGCGCAGGCCCCGGTGCTGCAGCGGCTGCGCAGCGCGCTGTTCGCCGACCTGCCGTCGGCGCTGGTGTCGACCGCGCTGCTGCTTGTACTGGGCTGGGGCGCCTGGCAGCTGCTGCGTTGGGCGGTGCTCGATGCCGTCGTGCAGCCCGATCCCGATGCCTGCCGCAGCGCCGCCGGCGCCTGCTGGGGCGTGGTCAGCGAGAAGGCGCGGCTGGTCTTGCTGGGCCGCTTCCCGCCCGGCGAGCAATGGCGGCCGGTGCTGGGCAGCGCGCTGCTGCTGGCCGGCGTGTGCGGTGCGGCCCACCCGCGGCTGTTCGGCCGCGTCGGCGTTGCGCTGCTGGCCGCTGCGCTGCTGCTGTTCGGCGTGCTGATGGCCGGTGGTGTGGCCGGGCTCGCGCCGGTCGGCAGCGATCTGTGGGGCGGGCTGCCGCTGACGCTGCTGCTGGCCGTCACCGGCTGCCTGCTCGGCGTGCCGCTGGGCATAGCGCTGGCGCTCGGCCGGCGTTCGCCGCTGCCGCTGCTGCGCTGGCTGTGCGGCGCCTACATCGAGGCCGTGCGCGGCGTGCCGCTGATCACGCTGCTGTTCTTCGGTGCCTTCGTGCTGCCGCTGCTGCTGCCGCCGGCCTGGCGGCTCGACCCGATGCTGCGCATCGCCGCCTGCCTGACGCTGTTCGGCGCCGCCTACCTGGCCGAGATCTTCCGCGGCGGGCTGCAGGCGGTGCCGCGCGGCCAGCTGGAGGCGGCGCATGCGCTCGGGCTGTCGCGTTGGCAGCGGCTGCGCCACATCGTGCTGCCGCAGGCGCTGCGGGTGACGATCGCGCCGACCATGAGCCACTTCATCGGCGCGGTGAAAGACACCTCGCTGGTCGCGATCGTCAACGTCTACGACCTGACCGGCACGCTGCGGCTGGCGATGGGCGATCCGCAGTGGCAACCCTTCTTCGTCGAGATGTACGCGATGGTCGGCGCGGTCTACCTGCTGATCGGCCTGTCGATCGCGCAGTACGGCCGCTGGCTCGGCCGTCGCCATGCCGTGAGGTGAACCGATGACTGCACCAACCCCCTTGCTCGAGATCTCGGGCCTCCACAAGTGGTTCGGCGATTTCCATGCGCTGGCCGGTTGCGACCTGCAGATGGCCGAGGGCGAGAAGCTCGTGGTCTGCGGGCCGTCCGGCTCGGGCAAGTCGACGCTGATCCGCTGCATCAACGCGATCGAGCGCCCCGAGCGCGGCCGCATCGTGTTCGATGGCACGCTGCTCGACGATTCGCGCGACGCGGCGCGTGCCCGGCTGGGCATCGGCATGGTGTTCCAGCAGTTCAACCTGTTCCCGCACCTGAGCGTGATCGACAACGTGATGCTCGCGCCGCAGCTGGTGCAGCGCGAGGCGGCGTCGACCTCGCGGGCGCAGGCGCAGGCCCTGCTCGCGCGGGTGCGCATCGCCGAGCAGGCGGACAAGTTTCCCGGCCAGCTGTCGGGCGGGCAGCAGCAGCGCGTCGCGATCGCGCGGGCGCTGGCGCTGAAGCCGCGGCTGATGCTGTTCGACGAGCCGACCTCGGCGCTCGACCCGGAGATGGTCGGCGAGGTGCTGGAGACGATGCAGGCGCTGGCGCGCGACGGCATGACGATGATCGTCGTCACGCACGAGATGGGCTTTGCGCGGCGGGTCGCCGACCGCGTCGCCTTCATGGAAGCCGGGCGCATCGTCGAGCTGCAGCCGACCGCGCGCTTCTTCGACCAGCCGCAGAACGAGCGCACGCGCGCCTTCCTCGGCCAGCTGATGGCGCACTGAGCATGGAGCGGACCTACGTTCTTGCGCTGCATGGTGGCGCGGGCACCATCGCCCGCGGGGCGCGCCAGGCCGAGCTGCCCTACCACGCCGGGCTGCGCGCGGCGCTGTCGGCCGGGCAGGCGGTGCTGGCGCGCGGTGGCAGCGCACTCGATGCGGTGGTGGCCGCGGTGTGCGTGCTCGAAGACAACCCGTTGTTCAATGCCGGCCATGGCGCGGTGTTCGACGCGGACGCCCGCCACACGCTGGACGCCGGCGTGATGGACGGCCACACGCTGGCGGCGGGCGCGGTGGCCGGCATGCAGCGCACCCGCAACCCGGTGCAGGCGGCGCGCGAGCTGCTGCGCGACGGCGGCAGCGTGCTGCTGGGGGCCGAAGGGGCGGATCGCTTTGCCGAAGCGCGCGGCCTGGCGATGGTCGATCCCGGTTACTTCTCGACGCCGCAGCGGCTCGCGCAATGGCGGCGCCTGCGCGCGCAGGCGGCCGGTGCGACGGCGCTCGACCATGACGCGGCGGCGTTGGCCGACGAGGCGGTGCCGCTGTCGCCCGACGCGCCGCGGTTCGGCACGGTCGGCGCGGTCGCGCTCGACCGGCAGGGGCACCTGGCGGCGGCCACGTCGACCGGCGGCATGACGAACAAGGCGCCGGGCCGCATCGGCGATTCGCCGCTCGTCGGCGCGGGGGTCTATGCGAACGATGCGAGCTGTGCGGTGTCGTGCACCGGCAGCGGCGAGCACTTCATCCGCGCCTGCCTGGCGCACGACATCCATGCGCGGATGCGTTACCTCGGGCAGGCCGTGGGCGCGGCGGCGCAGGGCGCGATGCTGCAGTCGCTGGAGCCGCTGGGCGGCCGCGGCGGCCTGGTCGCACTCGGCGCTGACGGCAGCCTCGCGATGCCGTTCAACTCGCAGGGCATGTACCGAGCGTGGGTCCGCGAAGGCGTGCCGCAGGCGACGGCTGTCTTCGAGTAGCCCGGATGCCAATCCGGGTTCGGCCGCACGAATCCCGGATTGGCATCCGGGCTACGAGTCACTTTTCCTTGGGGAACTTGCAGCACAAGGGCCAGATCTGCGTCGGATCATCCGATCGGCAGGTGCACATGTCCGCCGGGTCGCCGATCAGGCTGCCGCCGTTGGTGTCCATCGGCCGGTCGTCCCACGGGAAGTTGTCCGGCTCCCACGCATCGCTCGGCGTGTCGGTCCACGGCATGTTGGCCGCCAGGTTGTCCTCGGCATGCAGGAAGCCGCAGCCGCAGCTGGTCTTCACGTTGGCAATCGTCGAGCGCTCGCTGCGCATGTTCTGCTGCGCGATCTGGATCGACGTCGGGTTGTAGACCTTGGTGACGATCGACACGTGGCCATGCTCCGGGCTCGCGCCGCACATGCCGCGGCCGAACACGAAGATGTCGCCCGGCACCGGCGTGCCCTGGCCGGGCTTGAAGCGCGACACCCCCTGCGGCAGGTTGAAGCTGCACAGGTCGGCCGCCGACGGCACCACCAGCCGCTTGTGGAAGCGGAAGATGTAGTAGCGCTGCGGGAACTCGGTGCACTGGTAGCCGAAGCCGCTGTTGGTCATCGTGCGGTTGTTGAACGGGTTGCTGGTGTAGGTGTCGTGCCCGTTGGTGCTGAAGATCGGGTTGCCGTAGCAGTGCTCCTTGTTGAAGATCGGGAAGCCGGTCGAATCGGTGAAGTCGGTGAAGCCGCCGCGCTGGCCGTCGATGTAGGCCGACGGCGGCGCGCCGCACGCGAACGCGGACGCGAACTGCGGCAGCGCGGCCAGGGACAGCAGCGCAACGATGCGCGCCAATCGTTGAAAAAACCGGTGGGCAAGCGAAAGCGCCATGGGATCTCCTGTGAGAGGTCGTCGATGCCGGGACCGTTCGCCAGCCGCGTGCCAGCGCGACGCATCGCCAAGTGCTTGATTTGGCTCGACTGCCGCCGCGCCGGCGTGCGGCTTCACGCACTGGCCCGGCCGGCCTGGGTGGCCGCCCGCACGGCGCCGCCGCTCAGCGCCCGCCCGCCGACCGCGCCGCCGTGCGCGCCACGTCCTGCAGCAGCCCGCCGGTGCCCGACATCCCCGCCACCACCGAGGTCGCGAAGCGCCCGGTGCAGGCCATCGTCAGCATCCCGAGCACCAGGAACAGGAACAGCGCGATCAGGTCGTAGGGACCGTGCACGTCGATCGTCGCGCCCATCGAGCCGGTCGCGCTGGCGCTCATCGAGCGAAAGCCGAGCAGCACCATCGACAGCGTCACCTTCGCGATCAGGTCGTACATCATCACGTTGAAGAACAGCTTCAGCCAGCCGTCGAACAGGAACGACAGCTTGCGGAACAGCAGGAACGGGATCGTGAACCAGCCGAGGCCGAACGCGATCTCGAAGCACCACTGCATCCACAGCTCGACCACCGTCGCGACCGCGCCGAGGAACAGGATCGCCAGGCTCGCGACCATCGTCGTGAAGATCGCGTAGGCGCGGTTGGTGATGCAGTCCATCAGGCCGTCGCACACCGGGTGCAGGCTCAGCTGCAGCACCGTCGTGAAGATCTCCTCGGCGAGCGTGCGCTCGGTGCCGATGCCGGCGATGCTGCCGCCCAGGTGGTCGCCGACGAAGCGCGTCGCCGCGGCGATCGCCGGCATCAGCCCGCGGTAGCCGGTCAGCAACAGGTAGACGAAGCCGACCGTGAACGTCAGCTCCAGCAGGTCGACGATGTCGAAGCCGCGCAGCGCGAAGCCGATGAACTTCCAGACGAACAGGAACAGCGACAGCGACGCGAACAGCACGTGCACCACCATGCCGATGCGGTCGGACGTCAGCGCAGCCGACACATGCGCCGTCATCGCGTCGTCGGCCTCGCGCAGCGTGACGAAGATGTCGTGCAGCCACGGCATGTCGGCCGGCGGCGCGGCCTGTGCCGGCAGCGCGGCGCACAGCAGCAGCGCACCCGCCCCCAGCCATGCCCGCCGCTTCACTTCGTCACCCAGCGCGTCACGGTGCGCGCCATCTGCCCGAAGTTGATGCCGCCGGCCGCGGCCCCGGCCACCACCGCGTTCGCGAAGCGGCCGGTGGCCAGCAGCGTGAAGATGCCGACGCCGGCGAACAGCATCAGCCCGAGCACCTGCGTCACGTCGTCGATCGGCGCCAGCGTCGGCGGCGTGAAGCCGCCACCGCTCAGCGCAGCCGCGGTCGAGCCCCAGTAGGTCATCAGCGCGACCACCACCAGCGCGAGGTTGACGCGAGCGAGGATCAGGTAGATGACCGCGCCGAAGAAGAAGCGCAGCCAGCCTTCGAACAGGAACGACAGCCGCTTGTACAGCGTGAACGGCAGCAGCACCGGCCCGGTCGCCAGCGCGATGCCGTACAGCCAGAATCCCCACACGTCGACCAGCAGCACCGCGACGCACAGCCCGGCCAGCAGCAGCGAGATCGCGAGCGCCGCGACGATCTGTACCGCGCCGCCGCGCACGCAGTCGAGGATGTTCAGCGGGTTCCACCCGAGGTGGCAGTTCGGCGAGATCTGCGTGCCGTAGGTGACCAGCATGTCGACCAGCGAGGCCGGCGTGCTGAGCGCCGCCGCGGTGCCGCCGCCCAGCCCCATGATGCCGGCCAGCAGCGCCGCGCCGACGAACAGCGCCGCGTTGAAGATCGCCGGCACCACCGTCGTGAACATGCTCAGCATCAGCCCGGTGAACATGATCTGCACCGCGGTCTCGACCATCTCGCCGAGCTTGAAGCCGCGCAGCGCCCACGAGGTGCACTTCAGCACGAACAGCGCCAGCGCCAGCACGAAGAACAGCCGCGTCGCGACGTAGTGCATCGCGCCGCCCGAGACGACGGCGCTGACGCGGTCGACGATCGCATCCTCGAACTGGCCGATGCGCTTGAACGCGTCGTTCAGCGCCGCGTGCGCGAGCGGCGTCGCCAGCAGCAGCGCGAGCGCGGCCAGGCGGCGGGCGATGCCGGCCGCCTTCACAGCGCCACCGCCATCACCGTGCCGGCCGCGGTGGCGGCGGCGCTGGCCGCCCGCTGCACCACGTCGCCGACCCCGCCGCCGGCCGCGTTCTGCACGATCGCCGACGCGAAGCGGCCGGTGCTGTACAGCGTCGCGATGCCCACCGCGAGGAACACCAGCATGCCGACGATCGAGAAGAAGCCGTCGACGTCGACCGTCTGCGAATCCGGGATGCCGCCGCCGTGCGCGATGCCGAACATGATCTCCAGCCCGAGCAGCACCAGCGCCAGGTTGACCTTGGCGACCATCACGTAGACCACCATGCCGAAGAAGAACTTGAGCCAGCCGTCGAACAGGAACGACAGCCGCTCGAACAGCAGGAAGGGCACGGTGAGCCAGCCGATCGCATAGGCGATCTGGAAACCCCACATCGTCCACAGCTCGACCAGCGTCGCGACGATGCCGAGCGCGATCACGATGATGTACGCGAAGATCGCCGCGATCCACGACATGATCCCGGGCCCCAGGCAGTCGAACAGGTCGCACGACGAATGGAAGTCGACCTGCACCACCATGCCGAAGATGTTCTCGGCCAGGCTCACCTTCGGGTCGCGGCCGGAGATGCCGGCGCCCAGCACGTCGGACACATAGCGGCCGGCGCCGAAGATGGCCGGGAAGATCGCCTTGTACACGCTCAGGATCAGGTACACGAAGAACAGCGTCATCATCAGCGCCATCATGTCGAGCAGGTCGAAGCCGCGCAGCGCGTAGCCGCTGAACTTCCAGACGAACAGCCCGAGCGCCAGCGCCGAGAACAGCACGTTGACGACCATCTCGATCTCGTGCGTGCCGAGCGCGTCGCCGATCTTCTGCGTGATCTGCTCGGTGACGCTGTCGAACACCACGAACACCTCGTGCAGCGCCGGCAGCGACGCGGCGTGCGCCGGCAGCGCCCAGCCGGCGAGCAGCAGCGCGCCGACGATGCCGAGCGCCGCGCGCTCACAGCGCCGCATGGCCGGGCGCCCGTTCCACCGCGTCAGCCAGGCGGCGCATCTCGGCGCCGGTCTGCAGCAGCTGGGCCTGCAGCTGCCAGCCGTAGCGCAGCGCCGCATCCTTGACCGACTCTTCGCGCGCCAGCGCATCGAGCAGCGCGAGCGCCAGCGTGTCGCGGCCGAGCTGCGCGGCCTGGCGCTGCGGCTCGTCGCCGACCACCTGGCCGGCGGCGATGCGGCGCTTCAGGTCGTCGGCCAGCGCCGACGCCGCGGCGCGCGACGCGAGCGCGCTGCGCGGCATCGCCAGCGGCGCGGCGCCGCCGCTGAAATCGGGCCCGCCGAGCTGCATCAGCGCCTGCGTCTGCTGCGCCTGCACGCCGGCCAGCGTGCCGCGCAGGCCGGCCAGCTGGGCCGATTCGGCGGCAGGATCGGCCAGCGGTGCCCCGGTGGCGGCCTGCATCAACCCGTCGAGCGCGCCCAGCCGCTGCGCACTGGCCTGGCCGGCGCGCCGCAGATCGAGCAGCGTGCGGCTTTCTTCGTCGGCGCGGCGGGCGAGCGTCGCGATGCTGGCCTGCATCGTGTCGTTCAACGCGGCCGCGCGCGGCTGGCCGGCGTTCGCGAGCTCGACGCGGCGCGCCAGCAGCCGCAGCGCATCCGGCTGGAACAGCGGCAGCACCGCGAACGACGGCACGCCGGCCGGCACGCCGCGCGCCGATTCGGCCCAGCGGCCGAGCTGTACCGCGGCGCGCGGGTCGATCGCCTCGTTCGGGCCGCGCGGCGGGTCCACCTGCGCGAGCCCGGCCGACACCATCAGGCTCGCCAGGTCGCTGACCGGCAGCTCGCGCACGCCGGCCAGCAGCTGGCCGAAGGCATCGCGCTGTTGGGCGGCCGTCATGCCGGGGCCGCCGTTCGCGGCGGCCACCGCCGGGCGGCGCGCCGCCCTGGCGCTGCCGTTCTGCGCGGCATAGGCCTCCAGCAGTTCCAGCACCTCCTGCCAGCCCTGCGGGTCCTGCTCGAAGGCCTGCGGCGGCAGCCCCTCGATCTCGCGCACCAGCGCGTCGATCTCCGGGTCGCCGGCGGCACGCGCCCAGGTACAGCAGCCGAGCATCGCGGCGACGAACAGCAGCCGGGGCAGCATCACAGGATCCCCTCTTCCTTGAAACGGGCCAATGTCAACTGCATACCGCGCTGGTAGCCATGCTCCTCGATCAGCGCGGTGCGGATCGCCGCCTCGCGCGGGTGCGAGGTGTTCATCACGTACTGCTCCGGCTCCACCACCAGGTTGACGATCTTCGCGACGCCCAGCTCCTGCTGCACCAGGAAGGCCTGGCGCTTCGGGACCAGCGAGCGGATCGCCTCGCACTCGCCCGCCTGCAGGAACGGGAAGGTCTCGCGGTACAGCGCGTCGTCCATCTTCGGGTCGGACATGAAGACGAAGGTGCTGGCCGCGCTGCGCACCGCGGCCCAGCTGTCGCTGCGCAGCAGCTCCTCCGGCGACTGCGTCCACAGCTGCACGCCGGCGCCCCACTTGCCCCAGGTGCGCACCTTGGCCACCAGGTACTCGGCGAACGACTTCAGCCGCAGCGCGTGGTGGCATTCGTCGACATGCAGCTCCTTCGGCACGCCGCGCTTCGCCGGGTCCTCGAAGGTGCGGGTGATGCGGTAGAACAGCTCCAGCAGCAGCGGGCGCATCGCGTTCTCGTCGTCGCGCACCGCCTGCAGGTTGTAGACGCCGACGCGCTTGTCCAGCCCGCCGGCCGAGTCGACGGTGGCGCCGAACAGCGGCGCATAGCGGCCGGCCATCTGCGGGTCGGTGCCGCGCGTCCAGCGGGTGAACTTCTGCGCCAGCTGCATCGGCATGTGGGCCACCAGCGAATCGAGCGTGCGCATCGAGGTCGGCAGCAGCAGCGTCTTGCGGATCGCGCCGTCCAGGTACTCCTGCTCGTTGTGCGCGAGCTGCTGCAGCAGCGGGTCGTCGTTGGCCCGCATCATCTCGACCAGCAGCTCGGTCATGTGCACGACGAAGCCGAGGTCGTTCGCGCCCTGGTAGTTGACGAACGGGTTCAGCCCGTGGCGGCCGTCGGCGGTGACGCGGAAGATGCCGCCGTCCGCACCGAAGGCCTGCGCCAGCGTCTCGGTGCCGGGGTCGATGTCGATCGCGCGGATCACGCCGCCGTACTTCAGGAAGTGCGTCGCCAGCGTGTTCTTCAGGAAGGTCTTGCCGCTGCGGATCGGGCCGATCCCGACCAGCATCGCGCGCCCGCCGATGAAGTTGCTGAAGAAGAACGGCCGGCCGTCGCGGCTCTCGAGCACGTACTGCGCCTCTTCGCCGCCGAGGTCCTCGACGCAGGGCTGGCCGAGCGCGCTCTGGTACAGCAGCGCCGCGGCGGCGCTCTGCGTGCCGTTGAGCACCATGTCGCGCATGCTCTTGTGCTGGCCGCCGGGCTGCATGGTCTGGTAGGCGTAAGGCAGGTCGACGCCTTCCCACACCAGCGACAGGCCGACGTTGGAGCAGGCGCGGTCCAGCGACAGCACGGTCTCGCGCAGCTGCACCGGGTCGGGGTTGAACGCGGCGACGAAGCTGTGGCCCTGGCCCCAGGTCTCGTCCAGCGCCTCGGCCTCGCCGAGCTCGGCGATCTTGTCGGCGATCACCGGCTTCATCGTCGCCTGCTTCTCGTACAGCGAGCGTTCGCGGCCCTGCAGCACGTCCCATGGGCTGATCGCGCTGCGCTCCAGCTCGGTCTGCTTGTTGCGGAACAGCATCGAGCGCTTGAACTCGCTGAACGGCGTGAAGCGGTGCATCAGCAGGTAGTTGCCGCGCAGCCGCGCCGGCGAGTCGTCGCCATGGCCCCACAGCCCCTCGCGCACCGGGCTGCCGAGGCGGCTGACCGCGCCGATCTTCACGTACTGGTGCTCGGCGTCGTCGATCTTCAGCACGTCCATGTTGTGCACGCGCAGGTGGCGCACGTCGCCGCTGGACAGGAAGTGGTCCCAGTTGCTCTCGGGCGGCGTCTCGTGGCGCGCGGTGTCGAGGCGGCGCGGCTGCAGCGTCGCGAGGAAGCGCATGTGCGCCCACAGCTCGTCGATGCCGAGCTGCTCGACGCCCATGATGCCGGACCACTTGGCCACCAGCACCGCGAGCGCGTCCTTCAGCATCCACGACTGGCGCTCCAGCTGTTCGGTGAGGTACAGCAGCGCGCCGTCCTTGCCGAGCGTCTGCTTGACCATGCGCCGGCTCGCGCCGCTGACCGGCGACATCGCCAGGTGCTTGACGAGGCCGGCGACGTCGAGCTTGTTCGAGTTCTCGCCGGCCTGCACCTCGAAGTAGTGCACCAGCCGCGAGTTGCACAGGTCGCGGCCGTTCAGGAAGGCCTCGCGCTGCCTGGACATCAGGTCGCTGATCGGGTGCTCGCGGCGCAGCAGCGAGACCCGGGCGCCTTCGAAGTGCGCGAAGTACTGCGTGACCGCGATCGCCTTCGGCAGCGCCCCGTAGATCACGCGGGCGATGTGCGTCATGCCCTGGTGGTCGATGGCGGCCATGCCGTCGGGGTCGCGCCCCGACAGCTCGATGGCCCCGATCAGCGAGCCGGTCTTGGTGAGCACGAAGCCGTTGTACACACCGTAGGCGGTGTGCAGGTCCAGCACCGAGCCGATCTTGTCCCTGGCACCCATGGCCGCTCGCGTCCGTCGCGCTTACAGCGTGATGTTGCCGGCACCGCCGAACTGGGCGATCCACAGCGCGGCGTTCATGATCGCGATGCCGGCGACCACCACCCGCAGCACCGGGCCGAAGATGCCGTCCTTCGGCGCGAACACCCAGGTGCAGAAGGCCGCGACGATCGAGACCACCACCACCGCCTTGCCGAACGGCCCGGTCATGAAGTTCGCGAAGGCCTGCAGGAAGGTGCGCAGGCTGTCGAAGTTGGCGGCGGTGGCCTGCGCATGGGCGGAGGCGCTGAGCAGGGTGAGGGTCAGGCCGGACAGCGGTGCAGCGGCACGCCGCACGAAGGAATTGACACGCATGGAAGGCACTCCTGTGGTTTTCACTTGTGGAAGGGGACGATGACGACGCGGCGCGGCGTGCGCGGGCAGGCCGACCAGCGGACCGGGCGGCCCACCGAGCGCTGCCAGGCCAGCAGCGCGCGCGGGTCGTCGTTGTAGATCGCGAACAGCACGCCGAACAGCAGGCCGCCCATCGCGAACGCGAAGACGAACGGGATCTGCGTGAGCATCGCGACCGTCAGCACCGCCGCGCCGATGAACTGCTTGCTGGGGATGCCCCAGATCGTGTTCTCCCGCGCGAAGATCTTCACCTCCTGCAGGCTGCGGTCTTTCTTCGTTTCTGCCATCGCGTCTCGCTCCGTGGGTCAGGCCACCTGAGGTATCGCGAGAGGCATGCCAACGCGGGCGCGCGGCCGCACAGCGCAGCCAAGCCCTTGATTTGGCTGGTGAATCGCGCGGCTGGAGGCGGTGCCTCGGCGCGGCGGTCGTGCAGTTCTTCGCACCGGCCCGCCACCCGCGTGCGGGCGGCCGCACGGGCCGTCAGCCGCCGCAGCGCGCGAGCGCCGCCCGCACCTCGGCCGGGTCGAGCTGGCCCGGCGCGAGGCCGACGCGGGCCTGCAGGTCGACCAGGATCGCGAGCGAGCGGCGGAGCTGCACGCAGCTCTCGCGCGGCGCGCTGTGCGCGAGCGCACGGCCGAGCTGGAAGTGGCTGCGGCCCTGGATGCGCAGCGCCGCGACGTCGGCCCGCGCGCCTTCGGACAGCGACTCGAACACCGCGATCGACTCGCGCGCCGCGCGCGCACTGCCCGGCAGGTCGCCGCTGTCGTACAGCGCGACGCTCAGGTTGTTGCTGGCCAACGCGAGCGCCTGGCGGGCGTCCATGTTGCCGGGGTCCTGGCGCGACAGCTCGGCCAGCAGCATCGCGCCGCGCCGGTACGCGGCGATCGCCTGCGCCGGCCGCTTGACGCGCAGCAGCGTGACGCCCAGGTTCAGGTGCTCGCTCGCGACGTAGCGCAGGTAGCTGCTGTTGTGCGGGTCGCGGTCGAGCAGCTGCTGCTTCAGCCGCATCGACGCTTCGAACGACTGCAGCGCCAGCAGGCCGCTGTCCAGCGTGTCGTCGCGCTGTGCCAGGTACTGGCCGCGCAGGTCGTGCCAGACCGACAGGCTCATCAACGCGTCGCGGTCGTCGGGCTGGCGCCGGACGATCTCGCTGAGCGCGCGGAACTCGATGTCGGCGGCCTGCAGGTAGGCCGGGAAATCGCCGGCGTAGAACTTCAGCTGGCTCAGCTGGCCGTGCATCGCCGCCAGCAGCAACGCGAAATCGCCATTCGCCGGCTGCGCGTCGACCAGCGCCTGCGCGAGCGCGATGCCGGCGCGCAGCGCCGCGTCGGCGGCCGCCAGCTCGCCGAGCGAATCCGACAGCGCGCCCAGCCGCTTGTGCACCACCACCAGCTCGCGCTGCGCGGTGTCGCGGGCGCTGCCCGGTACGGCCGCGGCCAGCACAGCCACCAGCAGCTCGCGCGCCCGCAGGTAGCTGCGGCGCGCGCCTTCCGGGTCGCCCAGGTTGGCGCCGAACGGCTGGCCCTGGATGTCGCCGACCTTGCGGTAGCCGGCGGCGATCTCGGTGCGCAGGCCGGCGTCTTCCGACGGATCGGTCGACGGGTCGTTGCTCAGCTCGTTCAGGTAGCGCAGCGCATGCTCGACCACCAGCTTGCGGGCCGGCGTCGCGCCGGGCAGGTTCTGGATCGCGTCGTGCACGTCGAAGATCAGCACGCGGCCGAGCGCGCGCACGTTCGCGAAATGCTGCTCGGCGCGGGCCCGCTGGTGCTGCGCGCGCTGCGTCTCGTGCACCATCAGCGCGAGCCCGGCCGCCAGCGCCAGGTTGGCCAGCAGCGCCGCGCCGACCGCACTGCGGTGGCGCAGCACGAAGCGGCGCACGCGGCCGCGCAGCCCGCCGCTGCGCGCCTGCACCGGCAGGCCTTCGAGGCAGCGGAACAGCTCTTCCGACAGCGCCTGCGCCGACGCATAGCGCTGCGCCGGCTCCTTGTGCAGCGCCTTGCGCACCACCGCCTCCAGGTCGCGGTCGGCGCGCGCGCCGGTGGGCAGCGGCTCGCGCTCGCAGACCTCGTGCGCCAGCGCATGCGCCGCCTGCTCGCGGTACGGGCTGCGGCCGGCCAGCAGCCGGTACAGCAGCAGCCCGAGCGCGTAGACGTCGCTGGCCGGCGTCAGCGGCAGCCCGCGCACCTGCTCCGGGCTGGCGCACGACAGCGTCATCGCCGCCGCGGCCGGCTCGCCGATGTGGCGCGCAATGCCGAAGTCGACCAGGTGCAGCTCGCCGGCGGCACCGACCAGCAGGTTCTCCGGCTTCAGGTCGGCATGCACGATGCCCTGCTGGTGCAGGTAGTGCACGACCTCGCAGACCTCGCGCACCAGCTGCAGCCGGGCCGGCAGGGCCAGGCCCGCGTGCTCGCAGTGGCGCGTGATCGGCTCGCCGTCGACCAGCGCCATCGCGAAGTAGGGCTGGCCGGATTCGGCGACGCCGGCGTCGAGCAGCTTCGCGAGCTGCGGGTGGTCGAGGCCGGCGACGATGCGCTGCTCGCGGCGAAAGCGTTCCAGCGCGTCGGGCGATGTCCCGTCGCCGGCGGACGTCGCCAGCTTGATCGCCACCTGCTGCTCATACTGGCCGTCGGCCCGCGCGGCGCGCCAGACCTCGCCCATGCCGCCGCGGCCGAGCGGCGCGACCAGCCGGTACGGGCCGAAGCGCTGGCCGGTGACGGCGGACGGCGCGCGCTCCATCAGGTGCAGCGTTGCAGCGCGGCGCGCACCGCGTCGGGGCCGATGTCGGTCGGGTCGAGCAGGCGCGCGACGTCGTCGAACATCGGCAGGCTCTGCCGGTAGCGCCTGCAGGCCTCGTCGTGATCGCCTTGCGCGCGCAGCGCCTGGCCGAGCTGGTAGTACGCGAGGCCGTGCAGGTAGTGCGTGACGATGTCGTGGCGGATGCCGTCGGGCAGCGCCTCGAAGGTGGCGACCGCGGCGGCCGCGGTGATGCGGCTGACCGGCACGTCGCCGGCGGCGAGCTGCGCCTCGCTGAGCCGCACCGCGGCGCCGGCGCGGTCGGCATTGAACTGCGGGCTGTTCGGCTCCTGCTGCGCCAGCCGTTCCAGCATCGCGATCGCCCGGCGGTGCAGCTCCAGCGCCTTGGCCGGCTGCTTCAATCGCACCAGCGAGCGGCCCATGCCGTGGTACTGGATCGCGAGCGTGCGCATCAGCTTGGTGTCGTTCGGGTTGGCGTCGGCCAGGCGCTGCAGCAGCGCCGCGCCCTTGCCGTAGGCCTGCAACGCGCGCTGCGCGGTGTCGGGCTTCAGGTCGTGGCCGAGCAGCGTCATGCCGCGCAGCCCGTAGGTGGTGGCCAGCGTGTTGGCGGCGATCGCATCGCCGGGCTGGCGCGCGAGCAGCGCCTCGAGCTGCTGCGTGGCCGCTTCGGTCGACGCCAGGAAGGCTTCGTGCTGGCCGGCGTTCTGCTGCCCGTGCGCGAGTTCGGTGTACAACGTGGCGCGCAGCCGCAGCAGCGGCGCGTTGTCGGGCTCGGCGGCGATCAGGTCGTCGGTGATCGCGATGCCCTGGCGCAGCGATTCCATGCCGGCATCGTTGCGGCCCATCGAGGTCAGCAGCGCGCCGCGGCTGCCGTGCAGCAGTGCCAGTTCGCGTTGCGCGGCGCGGAAGTTCGGATCGCGCCGCCGCGCCGGCTGCCCGAGCGGCTCGGCCAGCGCCAGCCCGCGCTCGTAGCTCGCGAGCGCGGCCACCGGGTCGCCGAGGCTGGCCTCCGAATTGCGCCCCTGCAGGTCGGCGATCTGCCGGTAGCCGCCGGCCAGCTCCAGCTGCAGCGCGGCATCGCCCTGCAATTCGGCGCTGAGCTGCTGCAGGTAGTTCAGCGCGGTCTGCACGACCAGCTGGCGGGCCTGCGTCGAGCCCGGCAGGTTGCGGATCGCGTTGTTGACGTCGAGGATCAGCGTGTTGGTCAGCTTGCGCACGCTCGCGAAATGGCGCTCGGCGCGCTCGCGCTGCACGTTGGCTTCCCACGCTTCATAGGCGGCGATGCCGATGCCGGCCGACAGCGCGAGGTTGGCGACCAGCGCGGTGCCGACCATCGCGCGGTGCCGCAATACGAAGCGGCCGGCGCGGTAGCTCCAGGCGCCGCGGCGCGCATGCACCGGCAGCCCTTCGAGGTGGCGGAACACGTCGTCGGCCAGCGCCTCGGCCGACGCATAGCGGTGCGCCGGTTCCTTGCGCAGCGCCATCAGCACCATCGCGTCGAGGTCGCCGCGCAGCTGGCGACGCAGCCGGCCGCCGTGCGGCACCGCGCGGCTCGGGCGCGGCGGCTCGGTCTCGCAGATCGCGCGCGTCAGCGCATAGCTGTCGGTGGCCGCGCCGTACGGGCTGGCGCGCGCCAGCAGCCGGTACAGCACGACGCCGAGCGCATAGATGTCGCTGGCCGGTGTCAGCGGCTCGCCGCGCACCTGCTCGGGGCTGGCGTAGTCGGGCGTCAGCACGCGCTGCAGCGTCAGCGTCGGCTCGCTGCGGTCGGCGCCGTCGAGCGGGCCGACGCGCTTCGCGATGCCGAAGTCGACCAGCTTCACGACCCCCTGCGGCGTGACCAGGATGTTGGCCGGCTTCAGGTCGCGGTGGATCACGCCCTGCCGGTGTGCATAGTCGACCACCAGGCAGACGCTGCGAAAGAGCTGCAGCCGCTGCGCGACCGGAAGCGCCTGCTGCTCGCAGTGGAAATCGAGCGCGATGCCGTCGACCAGCTCCATCACGAAATACGGCTCGCCGTCGGGCGTCAGGCCAGCGTCGAGCAGCTTCGCGAGGTTCGGGTGGTCGAGCGACGCGAGGATGCGGCGTTCGGCGTTGAAGCGCGCGAGCAGCAGCGGGTGGTCGCCGTCCGCGCGCATCAGCTTGACCGCGACGCGCTGCTCGAACTGGCCGTCGTCGCGTTCGCCGCGGTAGACCTCGCCCATGCCGCCGCGCGCGATCAGCGACACCAGCCGATACGGGCCGAGCCGGCGGCCGATCCAGTGGCGCGACGCATGCGCGTCGATCGCCTGCAGCAGCTGCGCGGCCGGCTGCTGGTCGAGCGGCGTGTCGTCGGGCGCGGCGGCGGCGAGCAGCGATTCGAGCTCGGCTTGCAGGTCCGGCTCGCCGGCGCAGCTGCGCTGCACGAACTCGGCGCGCTGCGCCGCATCGAGCGCCAGCGCATCGGCCACCAGCGTCTTCAGCCGTTGCCAGCGCTGTGCGTCCATCGACACGCTCATCGGCGTCCCTTCCAGCTCAGCGGCGCGCGAGGCGCTGCGCGGCCTGGGTCAGCTGCACACGGTTGCGGGCCGCGAAGCGGCGGCGCAGCTGGCGCATGTGGTAGTCGACGGCATGCGAGGACAGCTGCAGCTCGCGCGCGATCTGCTTGTCGCTCGCACCGTGCGCGAGCTGCAGCAGGATGTCGCGCTGCACCGGGTTCAGCACTTCTTCGGCGGGCGCGGCCGGACCGGACGGCGGCCAGCGGGTGTGCTGCAGGTAGAACTCGTGCAGGCACAGGCTCAGGTTCAGCAACTGGCCGAGCGCGGCATCGCCGATCCAGGCGGTCCCCGGCGTGCGCGACAGCAGGCTGAGCAGCCAGCGTTCGTCGGCGCGGCGGCCCGGCAGCGCGAGCAGGGCGCCGCTGCGCATGCCGGTGGCCCGCAGGTCGGCGACGAAGCGGCCGAAGTGGGTGCCTGCCGCATCCGCCGCCGCTCCGGCGTCGTCCCACTGGTCCAGCGACCAGATGCACGGCAGCGACGATTGCAGCGCCTCGCGCCAGCGCGGATCGACCTCGTGGTGCTTCTGCCCGAAATAGCGCTGCAGCCAGTCGACGTCGATCAGCGTGGTGCAGAACGCGCCCGGGCGCCAGCCGGCTTCGTCGCGCACCAGGCTGCCGCAGGCCAGCCAGTCGAAGCCGAGCGTCTGCATCAGCGCGCGCACCGTGCGGTGGCGTTCGCACGGGCTCTCGGCGGCCAGCAGCGCGGTCAGCAGCGACGGCCGCCGCGGGCTGCCGAGCGGATGCGACTCGATGCGCGGCGGCTCGGTGTGCAGCAGCAGCGGCGGCGGCCGCAGCACCGGCGTGCCGTGCTCGACGCCCGGCAGGTGGCCGAAGCCGCTGTCGGTGTCGGCGTGGATCGTGGCGTTCATCGCAACTCTCCCGAAGTTCTCGTTCCCCCTAGGGCGCAAGCTCGGGCGGCGGCGGCTCATGCAATGTGTGACGAAGCGTATCCGTGCGGCGCGCGGTGCGCGCTCAGCGGCTCGCCAGTTCGCGCAGCAGCCAGGCGCGGGCGCTGGACCATTCGCGCTTCACGGTGGCCGGCGAGATCTCAAGCGTCGCCGCGGTCTCGTCGACGCTCAGGCCGCCGAAGAAGCGCAGCTCGACGACGCGGCTCTGCTGCGCATCGAGCTGCTGCAGCCGGGTCAGCGCCTGGTCGAGCGCCAGCATGTCGAGCACCGGCGCGTCGCGTGGCGCGAGCTGCGCGATGGCGGCTTCCGACAGCTCGTCGAGCGGCACGTGGGCCTGGCCGCCGCCGCGCTTGTCGGCCCCGCGCGCGCGGGCATGGTCGACCAGGATGTGACGCATCACTTTCGAGGCGAGCGCGAAGAACTGCGAGCGCGACGCCCACTGCACCGGGCGGTCGTCTGTCAGACGGAGGTAGGCCTCGTGCACCAGGCCGGTGTTCTGCAGCGTGTGGTGCGCGCGTTCATGGCGCAGGTGGCGACCGGCGAGGCGGCGCAGCTCGTCGTACACCAGCGGCAGCACCCGGTGCAGCGCGTGCGCGTCGCCATCGGTCCAGCGCCGCAGCAACTGCGTCACCTCGCCGCCCGACACCGCATCGTTCGAGGGTCGATCGACCACCACGCATCCGCTTCAGGGTGTGGCTTGCGCGCCGACCAGCCGGCCGGTGCGCGCCTGGAACGCGCAGCGGTAGGTGAACGGGATCGAGTTCATGCCGGGCGCGCGTTCGACGGCGCCCTGGCCGTCGAGCCAGGTGTCGTCGTTCGGCGCCGGTTGCAGCCGGCGCGTCTCGGCATCGAACGCGATGCGGCCGACGCGCGGGTACTTGTCTTTCAGCGTCGCGGCGATCGCGGTTTCGCAGGCGTCGGGCGAGACCTTGCTGAGGTCGGGCTCCCAGGCTTTTTCGGCCAGCGGCCGGGTGCTGCCGGTCTCGCGGAACACGACGCCCGAGGTTTCGTTCGATTCGGCGTTGTAGGCGCAGCGGTAGGTGAAGCCGTGCACGCCGGTCGCGGCGGTCTTGTAGCGGCCGGCGCCCTTCACGGTGGTCTCGTCGCCGGTGGCCGGCAGCAGCGAGCGCTGCGCGGCGATGAATTCGATGTCGCGTGCTTCCTTGCCGCGCATCTCGCGGATGGTGTCGGCCACCGCGGTCTCGCAGCGTTCGGCGGGTTTCGCATCGGCCGGCGCCGGCGCGGGCGCCGGGGCCGCCAGCGCCGCACGGGCCGTGGACAGCAGGATCAGAAAGGGCAGGGACCGGAGCAGGCGCATGGGAAGACGGCGTGGGGAGGAGGAAGCAGCGGCAAGGGTACACGCTGCGCCGCGCGAGGGGAACCGCTGTTGCACCTCAGGCGTCGCCCGCGCCGGCCGACCGGCGGGCGTGGTGGCGCTGCACCTTGGCGCGGTTGCCGCAGTCGCCCATCGAGCACCAGCGGCGCGGCGCGCCGCGGCTGTCGTCGAGGAACAGCCAGCCGCACAGCGGCCCGGCGCACAGCCGCATGCGCGCGGCCCGCGGCGAGCAGAACAGCGACAGGCCTTCGCGCGCCAGCAGCGTGCGCAGCGAGAGCGCGCTGTCGTCGGCGCTGCCGCGCCAGCGCAGGCCGGCCTGGGTGTGGCTGACGCGCGGGCCGTCGCCTGCGGCGAGCTCGTTCAGCAGTGCGAGCGCCGCGGCCGGCGGCTTGCCGCCTTGCGCGATCGCGACGCCGGTGCGGAACACCGCCTCGCGTGCGGCGACCACCGGTGCGAGATCGTCGGCCGAGGCCTTCAGGGCCGCCGCGCCGCGCGCATCGACCAGGTCCTGTTCGAGGCACCACTGGGCGAAGCGCGCCCAGCTGCTCAGCCGCTCGGACGGCGTGTCGGCCAGGTGATGGCCGGCCGTGTTCGCGAACTCCAGCGCCAGCGCGCCGCCGACGCCGGCCGAGATGCCGCCCATCAGGACGCGGCCGGCCAGTAGCGTCGTTCGGTGTCGGCAAAACGGGGGTGAGCGTCGATGCGCGACAGCAGCGCGGCGAATGCGGGGCGGGAAGCCACCAGGTGCGGGCGCGTGCCGAAGCACTTCGACAGCGCGGCGGCCATCAGGTCGAGCGCGCCCGGGGCGTCGCCGGCGAGGAAGCCGGTGGACGGCGCGGCGAAGCTGTCGGCGAAGATCTCCCACAGCCCATGCAGGTGGCGGCGCGTCTGCGCGCGGATGCGCCGGTTGTCGTCGTCGCTGCAGGCCTCGCAGAAGCGCTCGGGGAAGTCGATCACGGTGATCGCTGGGTAGACGTTGGCCGCCAGATAGACGAGCCCGCGCAGGTGGCTGGCGCGGGCAGCGGCGTCGGCGGGCAGCAGGCGCGCATCGGGGTGAGTGAGACCGAGGTGGATCAGGATCGCGGCAGTTTCAGTCAGCAGCTCGCCGTTGGTGCCCTGCAGCGTCGGGATCTGCACCAGCGGGTTCACCGCCTTCAGCCGGTCGCGCCCGTGCGATTCGGTCCACGGGGCGGCCTCGACCGTCTCGAACGGCACGCCGCACAGGTGCAGCGCGGCATCGACGGCGGCGCAGCCGACCGATCCGGGGGTGGCGAAGAGCGTGTACATGGCGGATTCCTCATGCAGGGGTTCGGTGCATTCTGCCTAACCGGTTAGGCGAGTCAATCACCCTGGTCGCAGCGCAGCAGCGCCGGGCGGGCCGCTTTGGGTTCAAATCGCGCCCATGAGCAAGGCCTTCACCAAAGAGACCGATTCCGACGGCGACGACGATGACGACATCGGCCTGCCGGCGTTGCCGCAGGGCACGCGCAACTACGTGACGCCGGCCGGCTACCAGGCGCTGCGCCACGAGCTGCTGACGCTGCTGGACGACGAGCGGCCGAAGGTCGTCGAGGTGGTGTCGTGGGCCGCGAAGAACGGCGACCGGTCGGAAAACGGCGACTACCTGTACGGCAAGAAGCGGCTGCGCGAGATCGACCGGCGCATCCGCTTCCTGACCAAGCGGCTCGACATCGCCGAGGTGGCCGACCCGTCGCTGCACCACGGCAACGACCAGGTGTTCTTCGGCGCGACCGTGACCTATGCGAACGAGCGCGGCGAGGAGCGCACCGTCACGATCAAGGGGGTCGACGAATCGGACAGCAGCAAGGGCGAGATCAGCTGGATCGCGCCGATCGCGCGGGCGCTGCTGAAGGCGCGCGTGGGGGACGAGGTGCAGTTGATGACGCCGGGCGGCGTCGAGCGGATCGAGGTGCTGGAGGTCTCGTACCCTAAGGCTTCACCCGAGTGACGCGCAGCACGGGCGCGGCACGCCGCAGCGTGCGCATCACGTCGGCCAGGTGCAGCCGGTCGCGCACGCTCAGCAGCAGCCGCAGCTCGATCGTCTGCGCGGCCGGTTCGTCGTCCATGTCGATGTGGGTGATGTCGGCCTCGGCCTCGCTGACGGCCGCCGCCACCTGCGCCAGCACGCCCTTGCCGTTCTTCAGCAGCAGCGTGACGCCGGTCTCGAAGGCCCGCACCGGTTCCTCGGCCCATTCGACCGTCATCCAGCGTTCGCTGTCGCGTTCGAACAGCCGCTTGGCGGTCGAGCAGTCGACGGTGTGCACCAGCAGCCCTTCGCCGCGGCCCAGGTAGCCGACGATCGCGTCCCCGGGGATCGGCCGGCAGCAGGGCGCCATCTGCACCGACGCGCCCTCGCTGCCGTCGATCACCACCAGGCCCTGCGACGGCGCGTTGTCGTCGGCGGCGTAGCGGCCCATCGTCAGCGTCAGCGCATCGGGGCGCTCGCCGCGCTCGCCCATCATCTGTGCCAGCCGCTTCGCGACGATGGTCGCGATCTTGCGGCCCAGGCCGATGTCGATCAGCAGCTCGGCGCGCGAGCGGGTGCCGCTCCAGCGCGCGAGCTGCTGCCACAGCGCGCCGGCCGCGGCCTCGGCCGGGTCGTTGGCCGGCATGTTCAGGCCTTCGGCGCGCAGCGCCTGCGCGAGCAGCTTCTCGCCCAGCTGCTGCGACTCTTCCTGCTCCATGTTCTTCAGGTAGTGGCGGATCTTCGAGCGCGCCCGGCCGGTGCGCACGAAGTTCAGCCAGGCCGGGTTCGGCCGCGCGCCGGGCGCGGTGACGACCTCGACCACGTCGCCGCTGCGCAGTTCGGTGCGCAACGCGACCGGGTCGCCGTTGACCTTGGCCGCGACGCAGTGGTCGCCGACGTCGGAGTGGATCGCATACGCGAAGTCGACCGGCGTCGCGCCGCGCGGCAGCGCCATGATGCGCGACTTCGGCGTGAACACGTAGACCGCATCGGGGAACAGGTCGATCTTGACGTGCTCGAGGAATTCGTTGGCGTCGCGCGTCTCGTCCTGGATGTCGATCAGCGACTGCAGCCACAGCGTGCCAAGCCGCTGCGCATCGTGCAGCTGGGTGTTGCCGCCGGCCTTGTACATCCAGTGCGCGGCGATGCCTTTTTCGGCCACCGCGTGCATCGGCTCGGTGCGGATCTGGAACTCGACCGCGGTGCCCAGCGGGCTCACCAGCGTGGTGTGCAGCGACTGGTAGCCGTTCGCCTTCGGGATCGCGATGTAGTCCTTGAAGCGCCCCGGCAGCGGCTTGTACAGCTGGTGCAGCACGCCGAGCGCCAGGTAGCACTCCGGCAGCGTGCCGACGACGATGCGGAAGCCGAAGATGTCGTTGACCTGCGCGAAGCTGAAGTGCTTCTCGCGCATCTTGCTGTAGATGGAATAGAGCGTCTTCTCGCGGCCGAACACCTGCACCTTCTGCTGGGCCTGCGGTTGCGCGTCGGCGAAGGCCTTCTCGACCTCGCGCTGGATGCGCTCGACGATGTCGCGCCGGTAGCCGCGCGCGCGCAGCACCGCCTTCGACAGCGCCGCATGGCGCCACGGCCGGGTGTGCTGGAACGACAGCTCCTGCAGCTCGCGGTAGGTCTGGTTCAGGCCGAGCCGGTGCGCGATCGGGGCGTAGATGTCGAGCGTCTCGCGGGCGATGCGCATGCGCTTGGCCGGCGCCATCGCATCCATCGTGCGCATGTTGTGCAGGCGGTCGGCGAGCTTGATCAGGATCACGCGCACGTCGCGCGCCATCGCGAGCAGCATCTTGCGGAAGGATTCGGCCTGCGATTCCTCGCGCGTGGAAAACTGCAGCTTGTCGAGCTTGGTCAGGCCGTCGACCAGGTCGGCGGTGGACGAGCCGAAGCGCTCGATCAGCTCGACCTTGGTGACGCCGCAGTCTTCCATCGCGTCGTGCATCAACGCGGCCATGATGGCCTGCGCGTCGAGCTTCCAGTCGGCGCACAGGCCGGCGACCGCGATCGGGTGCGTGATGTAGGGCTCGCCGCTGGCGCGGAACTGGCCCAGGTGGGCCTCGTCGGCGAAGCGATAGGCCTCGCGCACGCGCTTGATGTCGGCGGCGTCGAGGTAGTCGAGCTTGTGGGTCAGCGCCGCGAACGACGCGGCCGCGGCGTCTTTCGTGGCCGCCGGCACCGGCGTGCTGCCGCCGCGGCCCGACGGGGCGGGCGGCGCTTCACGCAAGGCAGTGGCCGGAGAACGGGCGTTCATGGCCCGAATTTATCGCGGATTCGACGCAGACGCCGTCGTGGGGACGCAGCAAGGGAAAACGCGAACGGCCCGCGAGGGGCCGTCTGGGCAGAGATCGGGGCCGAAATTCAGATCGGCACCTTGCGCAGCATCTCGATGCCGATTTCTCCGGCGGCGATCTCGCGCAGCGCGGTCACGACCGGCTTGTTCTTGGTGTCGATCTTCGGTGCGTGGCCCTGGCTCAGCATGCGGGCGCGGTAGGTGGCGGCCAGCACGAGCTGGAAGCGGTTCGGGATCTTGGTCAGGCAGTCTTCGACGGTGATGCGGGCCATGGTGAAGAACTCCTGCTCAGTTGAGATTGAGGTTGGCAAAGACAGCAGGTTTGCTTCTTTGCAGCGCAGCGTACTTGAGCCGCTGCGAATGGACGATCGCCTTCAGGTCGAAGAGCGCCGTTTCGAACAAGGCGTTGATGATAACAAAGTCGAAATGCCGGGCCTGCGCCACCTCGACGCGGGCGTTCGTCAGCCGCTGGTCGATCACGTCCGGATGGTCTTCGCCGCGCCGGTTCAGGCGCTGCGCGAGTTCTTCCCAGCTGGGCGGCAGGATGAAGATCAGGATCGCGTTCGGGAACAGCTTCTTGATCTGCAGCGCGCCCTGCCAGTCGATCTCGAGCACCACGTCGTGGCCGCCGGCAATGCGCTCCTCGATCGCCTGGCGCGAGGTGCCGTAGAGGTTGCCGTGCACCTCGGCCCATTCGAAGAAGTCGCCGGCCGCGATCTTGGCGCGGAACGCCGGCTCGCTGATGAAGAAGTACTCGCGCCCGTCCTGCTCCTGGCCGCGCGGCGCGCGGGTGGTGTGCGAGACCGAGACGACCAGGTGCGAATCGAGTTCCAGCAAGGCCTTCACGAGGCTCGATTTGCCGGCGCCGCTGGGGGCGGCCACCACGAAGAGATTGCCGGGGTAATCCATCGCGCGGGATTTTGCACCAGCGCTGCGGCGCTTCCCAGGTGGAAAGTCGCTTGACGTCCGGCTTCGTGCTTTTTATGATTGAGTGCTTGCTCAATTAATGGGAGACAAAGACCATGGCCCGACCTCGCAGCGAGGACAAGCGCAATGCCATCCTCGACGCCGCCATCGACGAATTCGCCGCCCGCGGCGTGTGGTCGACGCCGACCTCGGCGATCTCGCGCACGGCCGGCGTCGCCGAGGGCACGCTGTTCACCTACTTCGCGACCAAGGACGTGCTGGTCAACGAGCTGTACCGCACGCTGAAGGTCGAGCTGGCCGACGCGCTGATGAGCACCTACCCGGCGCAGGCCACGTCGCGCGAGAAGTTCGAGCATGTGTGGATGCAGTACCTGCGGTGGGCGATGGCCAACCCGCTGAAGTGCAAGGTGATGGGGCAGCTGCGGGTGTCCGACCGCATCACGCCCGAGACCCGCGAGGCCGGCAGCGCGCCGTTTGCCGAGCTGCTGCGCGAAGGCGAGGCGTGCGTGCGGCGCAAGGTCTTCGTCGACCAGCCGGTGCAGTTCATCGGCGCGATGTTCAACGGCCTGGCCGAGGCCACGATGGCCGCGCTGGTCGAGCCCGACGGCAGCGGCACCGACTATGCCGCGGCTGGCTTCGACGTGTTCTGGCGCGGCGTCGCGCGCCCGGCGATGAAAAAGGAAACGCCGTGAAAGTCCTGATCTTCGGCGCCACCGGCATGGTGGGCCACGGCGTGCTGCGCGAGTGCCTGCTCGCCGACGACGTGACGCAGGTGGTCAGCGTCGGCCGCAGCGCGCTCGCGCAGCAGCACCCGAAGCTCGCGAGCCTGGTGCAGCCCGACCTGTTCGACTTGGCGGCCATCGAGGCGCAGTTGCGCGACGTGGATGCCTGCTTCTTCTGCCTCGGCGTCTCGTCGGTCGGCATGAGCGAGGCCGACTACCGCCGCCAGACGCTGGACCTCACCTTGTCGATCGCGCAGGTGCTGGCCCGCGTCAGCCCGCAGGCGTGCTTCGTCTACGTGTCCGGCACCGGCACCGACAGCGGCGAGCAGGGCAGCTCGATGTGGGCCCGCGTCAAGGGCCGCACCGAGAACGAACTGATGCGGCTGCCGTTCCGCTCCGCGTTCATGTTCCGCCCGGGCGTGATCCAGCCGCTGCATGGCGCGCGCTCGAAGGTCGGCTGGATCCATGCGTTCTACGTGCTGCTCGGGCCGCTGCTGTCCGGCTTGCGGGCGCTGTTCCCGCGCAGCCTGCTGAGCACCGTGGTGATCGGCCGGGCGATGCTGGCCGCGGCGCGCGCGCCGGCGGCGCGGCGGGTGGCCGAGCCGGCCGACATCTACGCATTGAGCCAGGAGACCTCCGATGGGCGCTGAGAAGAAGTCCGGCTGGCGCCGGCTGGGCTGGGGCCTGCTGGCCGTTGCGGCGGGCGTGGGCCTGCTGCTGGCCAGCGCCTGCACCGGCTTCGGCGAACTGCACCGCAGTCAGGTCGAGCAGCGGCCGCTCGAAGCTTCGCCGCAATGGCATGACGGCCAGTTCAACAACCCGCAGCCGATGTGGAGCAACATGAAAGAGGCGCTGCTGCGCGCTTTCGAGAGCACGCCCGATGGCGCGCCGCAATCCGCGGTGCCGGTGCTGGCGAGCCGGGGCGAGGCGCTCGCGACGCTGCCGGCCAGCGGGCTGCGGGTGACGTGGTTCGGCCATTCGTCGACGCTGCTCGAGATCGACGGCACGCGGGTGCTGCTCGACCCGATCTGGAGCGAGCGCGCGTCGCCGGTCAGCTGGATCGGCCCGAAGCGCTGGTTCGCGCCGCCGATCGCGCTCGACCAGCTGCCGCCGGTCGACGTGGTGCTGGTCTCGCACGACCACTATGACCACCTGGACGCCGGCACCGTCCAGGCGCTGCAGGCGCGAGGCGCGCGCTTCGTCGTGCCGCTCGGCATCGGCGAGCACCTGCGTGGCTGGGGCGTGCCGGCCGACCGCATCGTCGAACTCGACTGGTGGCAGTCGACGCAGGTCGGCACGCTGCAGGTCACGTCGACGCCGGCGCGCCATGCGTCCGGCCGCGTCAACCCGCAGAGCGATCGCACGCTGTGGACCGGCTTCGCGCTGGCCGGCGCGGCGCACCGCGTCTACTACTCCGGCGACACCGGCTTGTTCGAGGAGATGAACGACATCGGCCAGCGCCTGGGGCCGTTCGACCTGACGCTGATCGAGTCGGGGCAGTACGACGCCGACTGGCCCGACTGGCACCTCGGGCCGGAGCAGGCGGTGCTGGCGCACCAGCGCGTACGGGGCAAGCTGATGATGCCGGTGCACTGGGGCCTGTTCGCGCTCGCGCACCATGGCTGGACCGAGCCGGTCGAACGCGTGCTGGCGGCCGCGGCCTGCCAGGGGGTCCGCGTGCTGACGCCGCGGCCGGGGCAGAGCGTCGAGCCCGGTCGCGATCCGGCACCGGGGCGCTGGTGGCCGCAACAGGCCTGGCGCAGCGCGGCCGAGAGGCCGGTGGTGGCGACGAAGAACGGCAACGGCGCCGACCGCGTGCAACTGCCGGCCTGCGTCGCGCAGGCGTCGTGAGTCGTCAGGCGCGGCGCACGGCCTGCGCCAGCGCGCGGATGCCGGGCTCGATGTCGGAGGCCTCGATCAGCCCGTAGCCGAAGACGAGGCCGTTCAGCACCAGCGGTGGTCGCGCGCTGGGCGCCAGCGTCGCGATGCGCACGCCGGCTGCGGCGGCCGCGGCCTGCCATCGCGCCGCGCTGTCGGGCGCGCGCACCGCGGCGCTCAGGTGCAGGCCGGCCAGCGACGGCACCGGCGCGAGCCGGTCCGGCAGGTGCTGTTGCAGCGCCTTCAGCAGGGTGGCGTGCCGCTCGGCGTACAGCGTACGCATCTTGCGCACATGGCGGGCCAGGTGGCCTTCGGCGATGAAGCTGGCGAGCGTGGCCTGGTTGACCGCCGGCACATGCCAGTTGTGCCGCAGCCGCGCCGCCACCAGCGCCGGCACGGCCCATGGCGGCGCGACGACGAAGCCGATGCGCAGCGCCATGAACATGCTCTTCGCGAAGGTGCCGACGTAGAACACGCGCTGCCCGCGGTCGAGCGTCTGCAACGCGTCGAGCGGGCGGCCGCCGAGGCGGAACTCGCCGTCGTAGTCGTCCTCGATCACCAGCGCATCGTGGGTGCGGGCATGGGCCAGCAAGGCGTGGCGCCGCGCTGCCGACATCGCGACGCCGAGCGGCGACTGGTGCGAGGGCGACACCGCGATCACGTCGACGCGCTGCGGCAACTGGTCCACGCACAGGCCATGCGCATCGATGCCAATGTCGTGCAGCTTCGCGCCGGCCCGCTCGAAGGCGGCATGCAGCGGCGGGTAGCCGGGGTTCTCCAGCGCGACGGCGGTGCGACCCGGCGTGACGAGGATGCGCACCAGCAGGTCGAAGGCCTGCTGCGCGCCGGCCGTGACGACGACGGCATCGGCATCGCAGGCCACGGCGCGGGTGTGCGACACATGGTGCGCGATGGCCTCGCGCAATCGCGGATCGCCTTGCGGATCGCTGCCGGCACCGCTGGTCCGCGCGGCGGCCCGCAGTGCGCGCGACGCGAGGCGGCGCCACACGTCGAACGGGAAGCGCCGCTGGTCCGGGTAGCCGGTGCGGAAGTCGAAACGCGGTGCCGAGGTGGGCGCGGCCGAGGCGGGGCCGGCGTCACGCCAGGCTGCGGCGAGCTTGTGGCTCGGTGCGCTGCCCTGCGCCTGCGGCGCGGGCTTCGTCGTTGTCACGCGTGAAGCCACGAACGTCCCCGACCCATGACGAGCCTCGACATAACCTTCGGACAGCAGCAGGTCGTAGACACCGGTCGCGGTGCTGCGCGACACGCCGACCATCGCGGCCAGCGCGCGCGACGCCGGCAGCCGCAGGCCGGGCGCGAGGCGGCCCTCGACGATCGCTGCCCGGAGCTGCCGGTGCAACGCCTGCAAAAGGGTGCCGCTTCCCGGCTCGGGCAGGTCGAGATCGATGTCGAGAAGTGGACTGCTGGAAGTCATGCAAAGTGGCCATTGGAACGAACCACATTGGACGGCATCCTGCAGCCATCGACAAGCCACCGTGAGGAGCAAGCCATGTACCACCCGATCTGTGCCACCTGCGGGACGCAGTTTGCCGAAGCTGTCGCGGCACCCGCGCATTGCCCGATCTGCGAAGACGACCGGCAGTACGTCGGCTGGCAGGGCCAGCGCTGGACCACGATGGCCGGACTGGCCGCCCGCCACACCCTGCGGCTGGAGGACGACGGCGGTGTGCTGGGCATCGGCCTCGCGCCGGGCTTCGCGATCGACCAGCGCGCGATGTGGCTGCCCACCGATGCAGGAAACATCCTGTGGGAGTGCGTCAGCCTGGTGACCGACGATGCGGTGGCCGCATTGAAGGCGCGCGGCGGGGTCGACCTGATCGCGATCTCGCATCCGCATTTCTACGCGTCGATGGTCGACTGGAGCGACGCGCTGGGCGGCGTGCCGATCCTGCTGCACGAGGCTGACCGCGAGTGGGTGATGCGGCCGTCGAGCCACATCCGCTTCTGGCAGGGCGACGAACTGCGGCTGTCCGACGGCGTCGCGCTGCTGCGCTGCGGTGGCCACTTCGCAGGCAGCACGGCCTTGCACTGGCGGCACGGCCCGCGGCCCGGCGGTGCGCTGTTTCCCGGCGACGCGCTGCAGGTGGTGGCGGACCGCCGGCATGTGTCGTTCATGTACAGCTACCCGAACCTGGTGCCGATGAAACCGGCCGACGTCCTGCGCATGCGGCACGTGATGGAGGGGCGATCGTTCGACGACGTGTTCGGCTACACCTGGGGCCGCAACATCCACGCAGACGGGCGCTCGGCGGTCGATGAGTCCTTCGACCGCTACCTGCGTGCGGTCGGCGTCGAGACCGATGAATCGTCGTCGCGAAGAAAGTTGTTGACGGGTAAGTAAAGACTATTTACAGTCCGCCTCCTCGATCGATTGAACCGAAGTTTTTCAAGGACCTGCATCGTGAACAAGCCGCTCACCGTCATCGTCTGCCGACCCCTGCAGGGGCACGGTGCGCTGCCGTGTCAGTGCTGGCTTGATCGCCACGAGGATCGGGTTCAACCGGGAGAAGGATGCGCTTAGGCAGCGCCCTTCCAAGCTCTGTTCGCAGAGGCCCGGATCTGATGAGGATCCGGGCCTTTTTCATTTCAACAAATCGGCCGCAACGATTGGGCGGCGCCGGAACCCGTGACCGGATGGAACGAATGCTCCGTTGACTCAGTGGCCAGAGTGCCGGCCTGTCTGGCCGGAAGCCGCGGGTTCGACTCCCGCACGGGGCGCCACAAGACATCTCGACGTCGCCAAGTGGTCGAAGGCATCTGGCTGCAAACCAGACGGCGCAAGCCCGCATCCGTTCGAATCGGATCGTCGAGTCCAGTCAGTGAAAGCAGGCCAGCGTGCGCTTGGGTGTGACCGTAGCTCAATGGCAGAGCCGCGGGTTGTGATCCCGCTGGTGCCGGTTCGACTCCGGCCGGTCACCCCCAAGCGCATGTGACAGCAGATTCCGGTGGAACGCTTTGACGGGTTGCGCCACTTACTCGTTGCACTTCAACGGCCCGCGAAAGGAGGCCACCGATGCATCCCCATTCCCACAACCATGTGTTGCAACTCGACATCCAGGGCACGCCCCAGGCGTGGATCTCGCTCGAGCATGCAGCGTCCCATGTGGCCGCGGACGCGGTAGCCTGGGTCGAAGGCGATAGTCCGCTGGCCAGGCTGCGTGGAGGCTTCAATGTTTCCCGGGGTTGCCAATCGGTCATCGACGTGCACCCGATCATTGCGCTGCATGGCGCATCGCGCGTGAACCTGTTCGACGTCGTGCCGGCCTTCAGCAAGAACAAGCTGTTTCGCCGCGACCGGCTGACCTGCGCGTACTGCGCCCAGCGATTTTCAGAGCCCGACCTGCAGTGCGAACACATCGTGCCGGAGTCGCGTGGCGGCCTGTGGACCTGGATGAACCTCGTTACTGCCTGCGCTGCGTGCAACGGCCGCAAGGCCGCCCGCACGCCCGAGGAAGCGCGCATGCCGCTGGTGTACCTGCCGTACGTGCCGAGCCGTTTCGAGGACTTCCTGCTCGAAGGCCGGCACATCCGCGCCGATGTGCACGAGTGGCTGGCCGCGCGGCTGCCGAGGGGCTCGCGCCTGGGCTGAGCCTCTATTCGAGGTTCTGCACCTGCTCCCGCAGCTGCTCGATCGCGACCTTCATCTCCACCGAGATGTTGGTCAGCTCCAGCGTCGAGGCTTTCGAGCCCAGCGTGTTGGCTTCGCGCAGCAGCTCCTGGATCAGGAAGTCGAGGCGCTTGCCGACCTCGCCGCCGGTCTTCAGCAGGCGGGCGATCTCTTCCAGGTGGGCGCGCAGCCGGGCCAGCTCCTCGGCCACGTCGATGCGGATCGCATAGGCCGCGGCTTCGTTGAGGGCGCGATCCTGCAAGGCCTCGCGGGCGATGCTCTGCGCCGCGCCGGTCACCTCGAGCGCCTCCTGCCAGCGTTCGACGAAGCGTTGTTGCTGGCGCTGCACCGCGGCCGGCACCAGCGGCTCGGCCTGCGTCGCCAGTTCGCGCAGACGCTTCACGCGGTCCATCAGCACCGCCACCAGCTTCTCGCCTTCGCGCTCGCGCGCCTCCGCCAGGCCGTCGATGCAGCGGCGCGCGGCATCGAGCGCCGCCTCGTCCAGGTGCTCGGCGGCCGAGCCGGTCTTGCACCACTGCAAGACCTCGTGCACCGACAGCGGCTGCGCCTTCGGCAGCCAGCTCTGCACCGTGCCCTCGATGCGGCTCAGGCGGTTCAACTGGTCGGGTTGCGGCGTCGGCCAGGCCGATTCGGTTTCGCGATGGGTGTTCAGCCGCAGTTCGACCTTGCCGCGCCGGAAGCGCTTGGTGATCAGGTCGCGCAGCACCGGTTCCAGCGAGCGGAATTCGTCTGGCAGCCGCAGGCTCAGGTCGAGGAAGCGGTTGTTGACGGACCGCAGTTCCACCATCACGCTGGTCAGCGAGGCCGCGGGCGACCGGGGGGCGGAAGCATCTGCCGCCACCGTGCTATCTGTGGCGGTTTGCGCCCCGGAGGTGGCGCTTGCGTACCCGGTCATGCTGTAGACTGGCATTCAATTTATCGCATTGCAAAATCCGATTATGTCAAAGCCAAAACCTGCTCCGTTGCCATCGGGCACGGTCGTCGGTGGCTACCAGGTCATCAAGAAGCTGGCAGCGGGTGGCTTTGGCGTCGTCTACCTCGCCGAAGACTCCGACCGGCACCTCGTCGCCGTCAAGGAATACCTGCCTTCTTCGCTGGCCGAACGCGCGCCCGGTGAACTGACGCCGCGCGTCAAGCCCGAGAAGCAGCCGCTGTACCGCCTGGGGCTGAAGAGCTTCTTCGAAGAAGGCCGTTCGCTCGCGCAGATCAGCCACCCGAGCGTGGTCAGCGTGCTGAACTTCTTCCGCGAGAACGAAACCGTCTACATGGTGATGAACTACCTGCAGGGCGACACGCTGCAGGATTTCATCGTCACCGCGCGCGACCTCAAGCGCGACAAGGTGTTCCGCGAATCGACCATCCGCAGCCTGTTCGACGAGATCCTGCGCGGCTTGCGCATCGTGCACCAGCACAAGATGCTGCACCTGGACATCAAGCCGGCCAACATCTTCATCACGAACGAGAACAAGGCGGTGCTGCTCGACTTCGGCGCGGCGCGCGAAGTGCTGAGCAAGGAAGGCAACTTCATCCGCCCGATGTACACGCCCGGCTTCGCCGCGCCCGAGATGTACCGCCGCGACGGCACGCTCGGCCCCTGGACCGACATCTACGCGATCGGCGCCTGCATCTACGCCTGCATGCAGGGCTATCCGCCGAACGACTCGCCGCAGCGCATCGAGAAAGACCGCCTCGCGCTGTCGCTCTCGCGGCTGCGCAACGTCTATTCCGACAACCTCATTGAAGTAACCGAGTGGTGCATGTCGCTGGATCCCTTGTCGCGCCCGCAAAGCGTTTTTGCCCTGCAGAAGGAACTGGCGCGCGAGACCGAGCGGCGCTACACCAAGCTCAGCTTCAGTGAACGGCTGAAGCTGCAGCTCGAGAACCTCACGACCGGCGCGAAGGGCTGAGGGCATGCGATTCACCGTGTACCAGGTCAGCCGCAAGGGCGGCCGCGAAAAGAACGAAGACCGCATGGGCTATTGCTACACGCGGGATTCGGGGTTGTTCGCCCTTGCCGACGGCATGGGCGGCCACCCGGAAGGCGAAGTCGCGTCGCAGCTCGCGCTGCAGACGCTCGCCGCGATGTACCAGCGCGATGCCAAGCCCACGCTGAAGGAGCCGATGCGCTTCCTGCACGAAGCCATCATCGCCGGCCACCACCAGCTGCTGCGCTACGCCACGCAGAAGGCGCTGATCGACACCCCGCGCACCACCGTCGTCGCCTGCGTGCTGCAGGGCAACAACGCGTACTGGGCGCACTGCGGCGATTCGCGCCTGTACCTGGTGCGCGGCGACAAGCTCGTCGCCCGCACCCGCGATCACTCGTACTCCGAATTGCAGGAAACGCTGAGCCACGTCGTGCCGATGGGCGAGCGCTTCAACCGCAACGTGCTGTTCACCTGCCTGGGCAGCCCGGGCAAGCCGGTGGTCGACACCGTCGGCCCGCTGGTGCTGCAAAGCGGCGACCGGCTGCTGCTGTGCTCCGACGGCCTGTGGGGCACCGTCAGCGATGCAGTGATCACCGAGCAGCTGGCGCAGAACACGCTGGCCGATGCCGTACCAGAGCTCGTGGAGCAGGCGCTGCGCAACGGCGGCGCGAAGAGCGACAACGTGACGGTGCTGGCCGTCGAATGGGAATCGGCCGAAGACAACGACAGCAACGGCGGCATCTCCACCGACACGCTGGGCGAAGAGGTCTTCGCGTCGACCATCCAGGCGAGCGTGCTCGGCCAGGAAGCCCCCGACGAGCTCGACGATGCGGAAATCGAACGCTCGATCAAGGAAATCAACGAGGCGATCCGCCGCTCGTCGCAGAAAAAGCCCTGACGGCACGCCGGGTGCGTCCCGGCGTAAGCTTCGTCCCCAACGACCTCCCGAGTCCGCTCGCGCCAGCCGCGATGCGGACTTTGTCTTTCACGACACCACCTTCACCGCAGCAACCCATGAGCTTCATCCGAACCCAAGGCCGCGCCGCCGATGCGCTGCGCCCCGTCAGCATCCGCCGCCATTTCACGAAGCACGCCGAAGGCTCGGTGCTGGTGTCGTTCGGCGACACGCAGGTGCTGTGCACCGCATCGGTCGAAGAGAAGGTGCCGCCGCACAAGCGCGGCAGCGGCGAAGGCTGGGTGACGGCCGAGTACGGCATGCTGCCGCGCGCGACGCACACCCGCAGCGACCGTGAAGCCGCCCGCGGCAAGCAGAGCGGGCGCACGCAGGAGATCCAGCGCCTGATTGGCCGTTCGCTGCGCTGCGTGTTCGACCTGAAGAAGCTCGGCGAGCGCAGCATCCACCTCGACTGCGACGTGATCCAGGCCGACGGCGGCACGCGCACCGCGGCGATCACCGGGGCCTGGGTGGCGGCGCACGATGCCGTCAGCTGGCTGCAGCGCAAGGGGCTGATCGTCGAATCGCCGATCCGCGATGCGGTGGCCGCGATCTCGGTGGGCATCGTCGACGGCACACCGCTGCTCGACCTGGAGTACATCGAGGACTCGGCCTGCGACACCGACATGAACGTCGTGATGACCGCCGCCGGCGGCTTCGTCGAGGTGCAGGGCACGGCCGAGGGCGCCGCGTTCTCGCGCGATGAGATGGGCACGCTGCTGGGCCTGGCCGACAAGGGCATCCGCGAGCTGGTGGCCGCGCAGCGGGCCGCGCTGGCGGGTTGAGCAGCATGAGGCTGGTCCTCGCGTCGAACAACGCGAAGAAGCTCGGCGAGCTGCAGGCGCTGTTTGCGCCGCTGGCGATCGAGCTCGTCACGCAGGGCTCGCTCGGCATTCCTGAGGCCGAGGAGCCCTACCTCACATTCGTCGAGAACGCGCTGATGAAGGCCCGGCATGCCGCGCGCGCGTCCGGTGCGGCTGCCATCGCCGACGATTCCGGCCTGTGCGTCGATGCGCTGAAGGGCGCGCCCGGCGTGCTGTCGGCGCGCTACGCGACGCTGTTCGGCCAGCCGAAAAGCGACGACGACAACAACCGCGTGCTGCTCGATCAGATGCACGGCCGCGACGACCGCCGCGCCCGCTTCGTCAGCGCGCTGGTCGCGGTGCGCGAGGCCGACGACCCCGAGCCGCTGATCGCCTTCGGCCGCTGGAATGGCGAGCTGCTGCGCGAGCGCGCGGGCGACGGCGGCTTCGGCTACGACCCGCTGGTGTTCATCCCGTCGCTCGGCCGTTCGGTGGCGCAGCTCGGCGCCGACGAGAAGAACCGCGTCAGCCACCGGGCGATTGCATCGCAGCAGATGCTGGCGCTGATGCGCGAGGTGTGGAATCTTGGCTGACGTGATCCCCATCGGCTCGGCGACGGACGCAGCACCCGCGTCCGCCGGGGACATGGTCGCGCGCTACATGCGCCCCGGCACGCTGCAGCTGGCCGCGCTGCCGCCGCTGTCGCTGTACGTGCACCTGCCGTGGTGCCTGCGCAAGTGCCCGTACTGCGATTTCAATTCGCACGAGAAGGCCGGCGAGCTGCCCGAGGCGCGCTACCTCGACGCGCTGCGCGCCGACCTGGAAGCGGCGCTGCCCTTCGTCTGGGGCCGCCGGGTGCACAGCATCTTCATCGGCGGCGGCACGCCCAGCTTGTTCGCGCCGGCCGCCATCGACCAGCTGATCACCGACATCCGCGCCCGCCTGCCGCTGGAGGCCGGCTGCGAGATCACGCTCGAGGCCAACCCCGGCACTTTCGAGCGCGACCGCTTCCGCGGCTACCGCGCGGCCGGCGTCACGCGGCTGTCGATCGGCGTGCAGAGCTTCGACGACGAGAAGCTGCGCGCGCTGGGTCGCGTGCACGATGCCGCGCAGGCGCGCGCCGCGGTGGCCGAGGCGCGCGAGTGCTTCGACACCTTCAACCTCGACCTGATGTACGCGCTGCCGGGGCAGACGCTGGAACAGTTCGACGCCGACCTGGCGCAGGCGCTCGACTTCAAGCCGCCGCACCTGTCGATCTACCACCTGACGATCGAGCCGAACACCTTCTTCGCGAAGCACCCGCCGACCCTCCCGGACGACGACCTGGCGTTCGACATGCTCGACCGCATCGTCGAACGCACGGCCGCGAGCGGGCTGGCGCGCTACGAGGTGTCGGCCTTCGCGCAAGCGGGCCACCGCTGCCTGCACAACCAGAACTACTGGCAGTTCGGCGACTACCTCGGCATCGGCGCCGGGGCGCACAGCAAGCTGAGCTTTCCGCACCGCGTCGTGCGGCAGATCCGCTTCCGCGACCCGGCGAAGTACATGGCGCAGGCGCTGGCCGGGGCCGCGATCGCGCAGGACGAAGAGGTGGCGCGCAAGCAGCTGCCGTTCGAGTTCATGCTGAACGCGCTGCGGCTGGTCGACGGCTTCGAGCTGCCGCGCTTCACCGAGCGCACCGGCATGCCGCTGAGCGCGATCCGCGCGCCGCTCGACAAGGCGCTGGCGCAGGGTCTCGTCGAGCAGGACGGCGTCTGGGTGCGGCCGACCTCGCGCGGGATGGATTTCCTGAACGACCTGCAGTCGCTGTTCCTGGCCGACTGAGCGTCAGACGGTGCCGCCGCCGTGGCGCATCAACTCCAGCATCTCGTGCAGGTCGTACGTCATGACCGCCAGAAAGCCCACCAGCGCGATGTAGCTGACCGCATAGCCCGCCCGCGTCTCGAACGACGCGACGCGGTACGCCTGCGCCGCCGGATCGCCGCGCTGCTTCCACGCAGTCCACAGCTGCGACCCTGCCAGCACGGCCACCAGGATCAGCATCGGGCTCGGCCGCCACATCAGCATCGCCAGCAGCACCGGCACGCCGGCCAGCCACAGCCACGGCGAGATCACCTGCGTGATGCGCCCGCCGTCGAGCGGGCTCAGCGGGATCAGGTTGAACAGGTTCAGGAAGAAGCCCGAGTACGCGACCGCGAGCAGCCAGTCGATGTGCTGGTCGCGCGCGACGAAGTAGCAGGCCAGCGCGCCGAGCGAGCCGACCAGCGGGCCGGCCATGCCGACGTAGGCCTCGGTCTCGGCGTTGTGCGGCTGGTCCTTCAGCTGGATCCACGCGCCGACGAACGGGATGAAGGTCGGCGCGCCGACCGCCAGCCCGCGCTGGCGCGCTGCGATGAAGTGCCCCATCTCGTGCACGAACAGCAGCGCGACGAAGCCCACCGCGTAGCGCCAGCCCCAGATGAACGCATACACGACGACCGACAGCAGCATCGTGCCGCCGGTCGTGAACAGCTTGCCGAACTTCAGGCCGCTGAACAGCAGCAACAAGAGCTTGATCATGTGTCCGACTTCTTGCGCGAGAAGAACTTGCCGATCACCGTCAGCAGCCCGGCGCCGGCCAGCAGCGCGACCTTCGCGAACTTCAGGAAGAACGCGGCGATCACCGCGAACAGCCCGAGCTTCTTGACCGCCACGCCGGCCACCAGCGCGGCCAGCCCGTATTCGGCGACCTTGTCGGTGCTGCTGTTGAAATCGGCGTACCCCTTGCCGCCGTTGAAGCTCAGCGCCGACAGCAGCTGGCCGGCCACCGGCTTGTCGGCCTCGATCGACGCGCGCGAGGTGATCAGGTTCAGCGTGATGTAGCCCTCGCGGCCGAGCGCGTAGGTGTTGTAGTTGATGCTCTGCCGGGCCTCGTTCTCGCCGGGCGTGCGTGCGGCCATCGACCACACCAGGCGGTGGCTCGCGGCGTCGTAGCTTGGCTTCTGCACCCAGCCGACGATTTCGAGCTCAGGGAAGCCCTGTTCGCGGCGGCGCTTGTTGCCCTCTTCGGTGCCTTCCTTCAGGCTCTTGAACAGGTCGTCGACGTTCCAGTCCTTCGCGTCGTCGTCCTTGATGTAGCCGGCGTTCTCGTAGCGCGCGACCACCAGCCATTGCGATTCGCCGCTGGACTGCACCAGGCCGATCAGGCGCTCGTCGCTGCTGTTGCCCATCGCCTGCATCAGGCGGCCGGCCTGCGGCTGCGGGATGTATTCCATGCCGGCGGGCAGCTTCAGCACCGCCTGGTCGCGCAGCCTGACGTCGCTTGGCCCCTTGACGGTGGCGGCGCGCGCGGCCGCGACGGCGGCCTCGCCTTCCTTCTGGCGGTCTTCGGCGGTGCCGGCCTGGGCCAGCGTGAATGCGGCGGCCAACGCCGCGCTGGCGGCGAACTGGATGAACTTCATGGATCCTCCCGGGGTGATGCTGTGGCGTCGTTTGTCGAGCGCGCCCTCACGCGCCGATCGATGCTATCGCAGCGGCATCGGCGGTGTCTTCACCAAGTCCTGGGATTGCGTGAGTTCTTCGCGCAGCCAGTCGCGCAGCGCGACCAGCGGCGGCCAGTCCCGCAGGTCGGGCGGGTAGACCAGCCAGTAGGCGTAGGCCTCGTCGTCCGGCAGCGACAGCGGCGACAGGCGCACCAGCTTGCCGTCGCAGATCGCATCGGCCGCGAGCAGTTCGCGCGCCAGTGCCAGGCCCAGGCCCTGCTCGGCCGCCTGCAGCATCAGCCCGGCGTCGTTGAAGGCGGCCACCGGGTTCACACGCACCCGCAGCCCGGCCAGCTCGAACCAGCGCGCCCACAGGCTTGCGCTGCCGAGCAGCGGCTCGTCGGCCAGCGCCTTCGCATCGCGCCCGAGCAGCCGGTGCGCGGCATTCGGCGAGCCGATCGCGATCAGCGGCGAATCGATCAGCCGTTCGCTGACCAGGCCCTTCCACTCGCCGCCACCCTGGCGCAACGCGGCATGGAAGCCCTCGCGCTTCAGGTCGAGCACCTGTTGCGACGCGAACAGCTCGATGCCGATGTGCGGATTGCGCTCGCGCCAGCGCGCCATGCGCGGCAGCAGCCAGCGTTGCGCGAACGACGGCAGCAGCGTGACGCGGATGCGGTGCTCGGCGCCCGAGGCCGCGGCGGCGGCGGCGCGCATGCCGTCGTCGAGCTGGGCCAGCGCCGGCTCCACCGCGCGCAGCAGCGCGGCACCGGCCGCGTTCAGCGCGATGCGCCGCCCGCGGCGGTCGAACAGCTCGAAACCGAGCTGTTCCTCGAGCAGCTTGATCTGCTGGCTGACCGCGCTGTGGGTCAGGCTCAGCTCCTCGGCCGCCGCCCGCAGGTTGGCCAGGCGGGCGACCGCGCGGAACGCCGGGAGCGTGTTCAGCGGCAGGCGATGGTTCGGCATGCTGGTAAGCATAGCTGACCAATTGGCGCTGAACAAATCGATTCCACCCCAGCGGCTCAAGTCCTATTCTGACCAACATTGGATCTCAAAGGACGCCGCCATGAACACCCGCCAACCGTTTCAACCGAGCCTGCCCTTGTCCCGTCCGGCCGCTTCGCGGTGGGTGGAGCGCGTGAGCGGGGTGTGGCGCGATGTCCTGAGGATGCCGATCGACGCGTGGCGCGGCTGGCGGGTGCGGCGTGCGCACGAGCACCAGTACGACGCGATGCTGAATCTCGGTGCCGGCACGCTGAGGGACATCGGCGCGCCCGACTGGGTGGTGTCGCATGCCGAGAGCCGGCGCGAGGTCGAGGCGCACCGCGTCGACGAATTCCACCTCGGCGTGCGCGAGCTGCCGTCGCGCTGGTGACTAGGGCCTGTTAACACTACGGGAAGGCTCGCGCCGGTGCCTGCCAAGGCGCTGGGCAAGGCGCGACGCGCGGCCCGGGCTGGCCGCCCGGGCAAGC
>Ga0209050_1000414_pt1 | contig 79358 bp, 53 predicted proteins | sample Araplavi_mTSA_r2_FD_184276 | JGI IMG/M metagenome (GOLD analysis project Ga0209050, IMG submission 184276) | Arabidopsis root microbial communities from North Carolina, USA - plate scrape MF_Cvi_mTSA_r2 (SPAdes) (version 2) | ecosystem: Host-associated > Plants > Roots > Endosphere | place: USA...
GGCAGGGCGGCAAGGCGGCGCTGCATGAGATCGGCGTCGTCGCTGCCGCGATACCGGGCCAGAGCCTCCTCGTCCCAGTCCCAGGCCTGGGCGAGCGGATCGAAGCGCAGCACGCCGTCCTCGGACAGGGCCTGGAGCAGCTGGGCCGCGAAGAAAGGGTTGCCCAGCGTGCGATCGGCAATCGCGCTGACGAAGCGATCGCGCGCGGCGATCTCGCCCAGCTGGCTGTCGATCAGTCGCCCGAGTTCCGCCGGTCCCAGCGGGGGCAGCGCGAGGCTGGTCAGCCGGGTACCGGATTCGCGCGCGCGCTCGCCCAGCAGGTCGAGCAGATGGCGGGCAGGCGGCTCGTTGTCGCGCAGCGCCAGGACGACGAGCAGGTGCGAGAAGGGGGCGGCGGCCAGATGGTGCAGGAACGACCAGGTGGAATCGTCCGCCCACTGGATATCGTCGATGAACAGGATCGTCGGCGCGGGCGGCTCGACGGTGATCGACACCACTTTGGCGAGCGTGGCGTTCAGGCGTGCCAGGGCCTGGTCCGCCGGAAGGTCGGGAACCGACGGCAGGTCGCTGACGATCTTCGCGAAACCGGGCACGAGTTCGCTGATGAGCCTGCCCTTGCCGTCCAGCTGGTCCTGCAGGCGGGTGCGAATGGCTGCGGCCTGCTCCATGCTGTGCCGGGCGAACTGCTCGACAACGGCGGCGATCGCCTGGGTCAGCGGCAGGTAGGGGGTCTGGCGCTGGTTCTGGTCGCACTTGCCCGCGAGGCCGGTCCAGCGGGGAAGCTCGGCACGGATATGTTCGACAAGGCTGGATTTTCCTGCCCCCGGCGCCCCCCGGATGACGACGATCTCGGCGTGCCCGGTCGTCTCCACGCGGTGCGACGCCTCGCGCAGGGCGCGCAGCTGCGTTTCCCGGCCGATGACGCGGGCACCGCCGTTCCGGCCGGGCGCTTTCTGTCCGGCGAGCGGGAACGGGACGATCTGCCCGTTCTCCTCCAGCATGCGGCGGCAGATCGCGAGATCGGCGCTCAGCGCAGCGGCATTGGGATAGCGTTCGGCGGGGTCCTTGGCGAGCAGGCGCAGGAGGATGTCGTCCAGCGCTTCCGGCAGGCCGGTGCGGATCGTGCTCGGTCGGCGCGGGCGCATGGCGACATGGGCGTGCAGCCACTCCGCGGGGGTGGAGACGTTGAACAGCCGCTGACCGGTCAGCAATTCGTAGAGCGTGGCACCAAGCGAATAGAGGTCGCTGCGGACATCGCCCTTGGGGTTGGCGCGGTCCGCGAGTTCGGGCGAGGCATAGGGCAGGCTGACGTCGCTGGCCGCGCGCGGCAGGTCCAGCGGGTCTTCCGCATCGATCGCCCGCCCGAACCCGGCCAGGATGATTCCGCCGCAAGGCCGCCTGCGCAGGTTTTCCCGGTTGATCGCGCAATGCACGATATTGTGGCTGTGGACATGCGCCAGGGCATCGGCGGCGCTTGTCGCGATATCGAGCCAGGCGGCGAGCGGAAGCGGCCGTTCGCTCCGCTCGAGGGGCAGGACGCCGTGATCCTCGAAGACGAGCACCGGCCCGTCCTGGGTTTTGACGAGAGCCACCGGAAATTCGGCGATCTCGCGGCTCATGCGTTCGCGCAGGCCGAACTCGCGCTCAAGCTGCCCGGCCGAGTCCGGCGCCGACCAGCGCGCCGCCAGCGACAGCCAAGCCTTGCCGGAACAAAGGTCGACCAGCCGCTGTCGGCCTGTCCCATCGGAGAATGCGGTATCGGGCTGAAGGCGGGCCAGCCATGCTTCGTCGTACATAGGCTCTTGGGCTTTTGCGAGTGGACATCGTGCAGGCAAGAAGCGTTACCTGCCCGCAACAATCATACCGATGCGATGTGGCACGGCGAAGGCAAACTTAGGTATAGGTACAAGGACTTGCTGCGCGGCCGCGCGCCTTTCACGCCTTCTGGCGCACCAGGAAATCGTTGATCCGGATAAGCTCGGCGAACGTTTTCGCGCCCAGTTTCTTCATCAGGCTGGAGCGGTGCAGTTTCACGGTGATTTCGGTGATGCCCAGTTCGCCCGCGACCTGCTTGTTGAGCAGGCCCCGGCATACCCCGGCCATGACCTCCTTCTCCCGCGGGGTCAGCCGGTCGTAGAGTTTCTGGCCCGCCTGAAGGTCGAGGCGCGCGGAGCGGCGCTCGCGGTCGCGGGACAGCGCAGTAGTGACGGCGTCCAGCAGGTCCTGATCGCGATAGGGCTTGGGCAGGAAATCGATCGCCCCGGCCTTCATCGCCTTCACGCTCATCGGGATATCGCCGTAGCCGGTCACGAAGATGATCGGAATGTCGTCTCCCCGCTCGGTGAGGCGGGTCTTGAACTCGAAGCCGCCGATCTGCGGCATGCGCACGTCGACGATCAGGCAGCTGGTGACATCGGGCAGGTCCGCATCGAGCACGTCCTGCGCGGAGCCGAAGCACAGCGTCTTCAGGCCGACCGAGCGCAGCAGGCTGTCGATGGAATCGCGCACGAGGGCATCGTCATCGAGGATGATGACCAGACCGACCTCTTCCTCGGTCGAGGTGCCGCGCTCGCTCATGACGCTGTCTCCGAACGAGGGGCGGTTTGGAATGCATGTCTGTTCATGGTTGTTTCCCCGAGTTGCCTGATCATCGCGCGATCGCCTCTGCGATCGCGTCAAGAAGTTCGTCCGGATCGACCGGCTTGGCGAGAAACCGCATCGCTCCGGCGGCCATGGCCTGGGCCTGTGCTTCGGGCGTCGGAAATGCGGTCATGAAAATGATCGGCACTTGCCAGCCCCTCTTCACGACTTCGCCCTGCAGTTCCAGGCCGGTCATGCCGGGCATGTTGAGGTCCGTCACGACACAGCCGACTTCGTCCGTCCGGCCGAATCCCAGAAGCTCGTGTCCACCGGCGAACATGGCGGTGGCCAGTCCCTCGGAGCGGACGAGGCTGTCTATGGAGTCGCGGACCAGCGGGTCATCGTCGACGATGGCGATCAGGCAGGTCCTGGACACGATGCGCTCCCGATTTTCTGAGGTGTTGTCAGGTGCAAGGGCATTGTCCTGAATAAGCAGTGAAATTGTCTGGACAGGTGGCCGGGGCGTCAGGTCGCGGCCGGGATCGAAAAGCGGAATCGCGCACCTCCTTCCTCCCGGTTCGCGGCCTGGATGGCACCCCCGTGCTGCTCGACGATGGACCGGCTGATCGCCAGGCCGATACCCATGCCGTCGTCCCGGCTGCTGAAGAACGGTTCGAATATCTCGCGCGGATCGCTGAGCAGTCCGGTTCCGCTGTCGGCGACTTCCACCGTAACCATGTCCCCCTGGCGGAAGGCGTCGATCCACACGTCGCGGGGGCTCTCGGGCGCCTGGGAGATAGCCTTGCGCGCATTGAGGATCAGGTTGACCAACACTTGCTGCAACAGGATGCGGTCGCCGGTGATGCGGGGAAGATCGGGCGCGGCGCTGAGGTGGAGAGTGACCGCACTTTCGCGCAGTTCCAGGTCCAGCAGACCGGCGGTCTCCCGAATCAGGGTCTGCACGTCGAGTTCGGTCTGCTCGGATTCGCCCTTTCGGAACAGCCGGCGGACCCTGGCCACGACATCCGCCGCGCGGGTGCCGCTCAGCGCTATCTTGTTCAGGCAGTCCGCCACTTCGACGGCATCGGGTGCCTCGCGCGCAAGCCAGCGCTTGCCGGAACTGGCGAAGGCGGTGATCGCGGTCAGCGGCTGGTTGATCTCGTGGGCGATGAAAGCGGCGACTTGGCCGAGCGTGGTGGCGCGATTGACTTCGGTCAGCTCGCTCTGAGCCTGTGCCATGCGGCGGTGCAGGCGATTGCGTTCGGTGACGTTGACCGCCAGCATCAGCAGGCGGCTCCAGCTTTCGTCGTCCTCCAGCAGGGTGAGGCGGAGCACGACATCGACGAGCGCGCCGGTCTCGGTCAGGAACTGCGCTTCTTCCTCGATGTCGCGCTGCCCCGCCGCCAGCGCGCGGAGCAGGCGGCCGAGGGACTGTTCGGCCGCCGGTGTGTGGAAGCGCAGGAGCGAGTGACCGATCAGGCCTTGCGCCCCGGCAACTCCGAACAACTGCACGGCCGCGTCGTTGGCATCCCTGACGGTGGCCTTGGCCGCGACCCGGTTGATGACTTCGATGTCGACGGTCCCGGCCTGCGCCATCGTCGCGCGGGCGGCAGAGAGGTCGATTTCCAGCATGGGCAGGCCGGCTGCGTGGAAGATCGTATGGTAGCGCTCTTCGGACTGGCGCCGGGCGGCGGCCTCGGCGCGCTGCTGGGTGACATCCGCGCTGGTCTCGAAAATGCCGGTTTCGCGGCCGAGATGGTCGAGGCGGGCGAGCCAGCGACTTTCGAGAAGGATGCGGCGCCCGTCCTTGCGGACCCGGCTGATCTCGCCCGACCAGCTTCCCACCATGTCGATCACGGTCTTGGGATCGCCGGTGGCCTGGGTTTGCAGAAGCTGCTGGGCGGATTGCCCCAGAGCTTCCGCGCGGGTCCAGCCGTAGAGCTGCTCCGCGCCTTCGTTCCAGTACTGGATCGTATCGTCCGGTCCCCGCACCACGACGGTATCATGGGTCAATTCGAGCATTCTGGCCTGCTCGGCCAGCGTATCGCGTGCCGAGCGATGGCGGACCGACAGCATCGTTATCATGCAGATGGCGAACAGCGAGACGCCCAGCCGCATGGCGGGCGATCCGAAGGGGGCGTCCCAATGGCTGTACAGGAAGCCGATGAAGGTCAGGACGCTGCACGCGATTCCGGCCATGACCGTGGCGGCGCGTCGGTTAGACCAGGAAGCGATCAGGACGGTCGAGGTGTAGAGGACCGCGACAGCGCCTTGCAATGGACTGAAGATGTCGAGAGCAAGGACGGTCAGGCCGGAAATCAGCGCGGCCAGACAGATCGATCGATCCGATCGCATGAGCGGCTTGCCTCTCAACTTTCCTGTGATCCTGACAAAACGCACCCGACCAAATTTACGGATGCCTCGGCAATAGCGCCGCATCCTTTGAGCTGTGCCGGACCGGCGATTGCACCGCATGCGAGCGGAGACGTTCATGGCCGACACTATCGGCGGTTATGCCGGGTATCGTGCCGCGGCGGAACTATACGCTGGTTGGGGGCGCTCCCCGGCAAGGGCGCGCGTCGCCCGGTTGGCGGGCATCCCGCCGGTAAGGGCGAATTCGCGAATCGGAACGGTTCGAATTCGGTCGGAAGGGCCTGAAATGAGAGGCGATCGGTTAGATCGCGTAGTTAGCTAACAGAAATCTGCTCGGAATCGGACTGAATGTGCGAGGGGGTGCGAACCGCTATAAATGGCAAGAATCCAGGATTTCTCACGAATCAAAACGATTGCAATAAATGATGAAGAGCGCGTTCGGTCGTAAAAATGTCCCAAAACGGGCAATCTAACCGTTAGCGAATATTTTATGATTGCTTCACTTATTAAGCCTTCCTAAGTCCTCGACCGCGCCCGGTGCGGGGCGTCCAGTTGCGAGCGGCACGAGGCTGATCGCGCCGGTCATGCATTAAGCGGGGGGCTTAATGATGTTCGATCGTTTGTGGCGGCTGTCGCATGCCGTCTTAAGGGTCCGCAGCGCCTTGCTGCTGGCGCTTTCATGGGCATTGCTCCTATCCGGAGCGGGGCCGGCTCGGGCTGCCACGGATTCGGTGGCGATCGATGTCGTCGCGCGGATCAAGGAGCGCTGCGGTTTCGCCTCCGGCGCTCCTGCCGGCATTACGGCGCCGCGCGATCTGGAAAGCGCCGCAAACTTCTCCCTCGCGGTCGGTCTCGATTGCAACACGCCCTATGCTCTCGGCGTCACCTCGCAGCGCGGCGCGCTGACGAACGTGGATGCCGCCGACGACGGCTCCGGCTTTTCGTTCAGCAAGCGCTACCGGGTCTCGCTGGCGCTCAATACCGACCGGGGCATCGTTCGCAGCGCACCCTGCATTTCCGACGAGATGGCCGACGGCGGCCGCTGTGCTTTCGCTACGCTGATGCCCGGCCGGGGCCTTCGGTCCGGCGCGGGCATCAGCGTGGGGCGCAATGCGGTGATCTCGATCGACTGGGCGGCGCAGGCCTCCGCCCAGCCCCGTCTCGCGGCGGGGCATTACAAGGATACTCTCATTCTGGTGGTTGGACCACGCGCATAACTGCAGTCCTCCAGCATGAAGGGCGGGGCGTTGGGTTGGCGCGTCGCTCAATTATCGGCTGCCTGTCCCGGTAGCCGGTGCAAGTCGCAAGACCCGCGAAAGCGGTCTTCAATCCTCCGGCGCGTTCCTGCGCCAAATGTACCCTAGGAGCTGAATATGAAGCGTTCGATCCTCGCCGCCACTGCGGCAGCCGTTTTCGCCCTTGCCGCCGGTTCGGCCCAGGCCGCCACCACCAGCATCGACATCAATGCCCAGGTCGATAGCAAGTGCGGTATCTCCTCTCAGGCTTCTTCGATCTCGCTCGGTGACCTGACCGACGCCAATGCCAAGATCCGTTCGACCGTCACCGAGGAAATCGCCCAGAAGCTGACCGACGCCCGCGTCGTTGCCTTCTGCAACAACGGCGGCAGCAACGTGAAGGTCGAGCGTGCGGTTCTCGCCCTTCAGGGCGCGAGCGGCAACGGCCTGGCACAGGGCGATTTCGCCCAGTTCATCCGCTACAACCTCGACACCTCGATCAACGGTCTGGCGCTCGACTCGACCTCGACCGACGGCGGTTCGACCGTTGCCCAGCGCTTCGGCGGCCACGACAGCCTGAGCTCGGCCGCCACGCGCGTCCAGTTCGTGAAGGCCGCCAACCAGGGCGCCGCCGTCGCCACCTCGAACGGTTCCAACCGCACCGCCACCAACTGGTCGTCGCTGACCGATCGTCGGCTGGCTGCCGGCACCTACTCGGGTTACGTCTCGATCGAGCTGACCCCGGCTGCCTGATGACGTCCGGGGGCGGGCCATCGCGCCTGCCCCCGGCTTCTTTCCGAGAAGATTTCCATGATCCCGCATCCTGCCCGGCGCGTCCTGCGTCCGTTGCTGTCGTGGCTTGCCCTGCTGGCAACCACTGGTCCCTGTCTGGCGCTGAACGTCCAGCCCGTCGTGGTCGACCTGCAAACGGCGGGGCGCCGCACTTCGGCCGTCGTCACCCTGCAGAACACCTTCCCGGACACCGTGCCGGTGGAAGTGACGGTCCACCCCGTTCGCGTCGTGGACGGCGAACTGCGTGAGGCGGAGGATGTGGAGAGCGACGATGTCCTCGTATTCCCCAGCCAGGCCACGCTTGCGGGCAACCAGTCGCAGGCGTTTCGCGTGCAGTGGATCGGCCAGCCGCTGGAAGGCGAAAGCCGCCATTTCTATGTGACCATCGCTCAGCTTCCGGTCGCCATGCCGGAAAGCCAGAATGCGATCCAGGTCCTCCACCGTTTCAAGGTCCTCGTCAGCGTCGGCACCAACGGCGACACGCCTTCTCTGAAAGTCGTCGAAGCCAAGGTCGGCACCGATGCCGCCGGAAAGCCGCAGCCGGTCCTGACCGTCGCTAACGACGGCACCAGCTACGGCTACGTCGCGACCAACCGCATGACCGTGATCGAGCGCCGGGCCGACGGTTCCGAGGCCTATCGCAAGACTTTCGAACCGGAGGAAATCCGCGAAAGCATGGGTCTCGGCCTCGTGCCCTCCAAGGCCAGTCGGATTTTCCCGATCAATGTCGAACTTCCCGAAGCCTCCGGCACGCTGTCGGTCGAGCTGAATTCGGCCGGAAGCAAATGACGCCGTGCCGAATCGCCGTACTCTCTATCTTCTCGGCCTGGCAGGCCTTGCACCGGGACTGACGCCGTTCGGCTCGCCGGCCGCGCAGGCGCGGACGAGTGCGCCTGCACGTCTGGTGACGCATACCGCACCCTTTCGCGACATGACCGCGGCGATGTTGCCGGTGCCGGTCTGGGACGTGATGCCGACACCCGCCTGGGAGACACCGCCCACGGCGTCCGCGCCTCCGCAGGCCCGTCTCAACAGCACTCTCAACAGCACCGGGCGCGACATTCCGATGGGCGGCCCGCTCACCGACAATGGTTTCGTGCTCGGCGAAGTGTCCTACACTCTGACGGCCGATGATCGGATTCTGGTCGATACCGCCGAATTCCTGGCGCTGCTGCGCGGCGTCCTGTCCGCCGAGGCGTGGTCGCGAATCGCCGCGGCAGTGGACGGCAGGCCCGATGTAGCCACCACCGAGCTTGCGGCGCTGGGCGTGACGCTGGCTTACGATCAGGCCAGCCTTGGCCTGACGATGACGCTGGACCCTTCCTTGCGCCAGCGTCAGTCGATCCGGGTCATGGGCGGTTACGATCCCGTCGCAGGGCCGGTCCAGACGCCCGCCGACCTGTCCGCCTATTTCACGGCCTTCGTCAACAGCGACTACGTGCACAAAGGGTCCGGCACCGGCTTCGTCACGCCCAACGTGGTCTTCGACAGCGCGGTGCGGGTGCGGGGACTGGTGCTGGAAAACGAAGGCAGCATCCAGGACAGGTTTCGGCGCGAAGGCACGCGCATCGTCTATGACGACGAGCGGCGCACCGCCCGCTACACCGCCGGCGACCTCGAGCCGGTCTCGCGCGGGTTCTCCGGATCGAGTCCGATGGCGGGGCTTTCTCTTTCGCGCGTCTATGCCGACCTCGATCCGCAGCGCAACATCCAGCCGCGCGGGCAGCGATCCTTCACCCTGACCCGCGCCTCGACGGTCGAAACCATCGTCAACGGGCAGTCGGTGCAGGTGACGCGGCTTAACCCCGGCACTTACGACATCGGCGATTTCCCCTTCGCGCAGGGCGCCAACGACGTGCGGCTGGTCGTGCGCGACGACAGCGGGCGGGAAAACGTGATCGCCTTCTCGATCAATTTCGACCGCACGCTGCTGGCTGCCGGATTGAGCGAGTTCGGGTTCTACGGCGGCGTCAAGGCACCGTTCCGCACAGGCGGTCGCCATTACAGCGGTGCGCCGGTCGCATCGGGCTTCTATCGCCGCGGCCTGACCGAGGAACTGACGGTGGGCGCCAACTTCCAGGTCCAGCGCCGGGGCGGCGTGGGCGGGGCCGAAGTGGTCTGGGCCTCTCCGATCGGCACCCTGGCTTTCAACCTTGCCGGATCGCACAATGTCGATGTGGGGCAGGGTTATGCAGTCAACATCGGCTACGAGCTTTCGCGCGTGGGAAGCGGTAGCAATGCCCGCTCGCTGACCGCCTCGGTCCAGGCGACGAGCCGGAACTTCTCGCTGCCGGACAGTCTTTCCGCCAGCAACCCTTATGCTCTGGACATCGGCGCGACTTATTCCCAGTCGCTCGGCGCCGATCACTATTTCAGCCTCGACGGCTTCCATTCGATTGGGCGGGGCGGCAGGCGGGACCAGTCCACCGCCCGTGCCACTTACGGATGGCGGCCCAATCCGCGGCTGCTGCTGACGGCGGAAGCGTCCTATCGCCGCAGCGAGCGCAATTCCGGGCCGGGCGCGCGAATCTCGCTGATCTACCGCTTCGACCGCAGCTCCAGCGTCACCACCGATCTCGACACCCAGCGCGAGCGCGCCCGTGTCAGCTACCAGCGTTCCAGCGGCACCGGAGTGGGTTCGTACAACGCCTCGGCCAATGTCGACCGGGTCGAGGATTCGGTGGGCGTCAACGCCGCCGTCAACGTGCTGACCAACCGCGCGGAACTGGGCGCGGCGCACAATACCGCGTTCTCGAATGGCGGCGCCATCATCGACCAGCGCACCTCGCTGCGGGCGGCCTTCTCGCTGGCCTATGCCGGGGGCAGCCTTGCACTGTCGCGCCCGATCTACGACAGTTTCGCGATTCTGAAGTCCCATGCCTCGCTGGAAGGCAAGGCGGTCTACATCGATCCGCGCAAGAACGAGTACATGGCGAAATCCGGCCTGTTCGGCGGCGCGGTGATGCCGCAGCTGACTTCCTATTCGCCGCGTCTGCTGACTTACGACGTGCCCGAGGCGCCCTCGGGCTACGATATCGGCACCGGCATCGTCCAGGTCCGGCCGCCCTATCGTGCAGGCTATCTCGTTACGATCGGTTCCGATTACTTCGTCACCTATACCGGGCAACTGCTGAAGCCGGACGGTGCACCGCTCGAGCTCGTGGGCGGCAGCGCCTTCGAAGTGGCGGTGCCGGACCATGCGCCGGTGCAGATGTTCACCAACCGCTCCGGTCATTTCGCCGTGCAGGGCCTGCGCGCGGGCCAATGGCGCATCGAAATGCCGACCGACGCGGGCAAGCTCGTCTACCTGATCGACGTGACGACAACGCAGGCCGCCTTGCAGCGCGGCGGTGCACTGAAGCCGGAGGGAACCCCATGAAGATCGCCGCCACGCTCCTGACCTGCGGCGTCGTCGCCCTGGCCCTGCCGCAGGCTGCCAAGGCGAACTGTGCCGATTTCCGAGCTTCCGCCAGCGAACTTACGCTGGACTACGATCCGTTCAACCGGGCGGAGGTGGAGCGTGCCTTCACCATCCACGTCCGGCGGTTGGACCCACGGGTGACTGCGGTGCGGCTCGTCCTCGCCAATCCGGGGGCGATCAATCGCGGGGCCGCGCTGGGGCGTAACAGCTCGGTGCGTTACGACATCCGCTGGATTCGCGATACTGGGCGCATGGTGCTGGTGTCCGGCGCGGAGCAGCCGAATGCGACGAACGGCGCGCTCGTCCAGTTCTCGCCCGGCGCCGGGGGCGACAATGTCAACGAGACGTTCCGCATCCAGGTTCCGGCGGGGCAGGGCATCGTCGCCGGGAACTATTACCAGCCGCTTGAACTGCGCTTCGTGTGCCTGGCCGGGCGGGACGAACTGGATCGCGGCATGCAGCTCGGCAGCCAGGTCGCGGTCGACCTGACGGTGCCGGAGCGTATCGCCACGTTCGTGGGATCGATGGGCGTGCAGCGCGGCCGCATCGATTTCGGCGATGTCGACGGTTCGGGGGGCAATCTCACGCGCGGACTGACGGTGACCGCACAGTCCACGGTGCCTTACGAAATCCGCGTGGCCGAGGAGCGCGGCGCCCTGAAGCGCTTCGACGGCGACGAGGCCGCACTGCCCTATGCACTCAAGGTTTCAGGCTTTCCGGTGTCCGACCGGTCGATGATCGCCTGCAGCCAGACTCCCGCGCCCGGCGGACGGAACCACGGCGTACAGGTGGAGCTGGCGGGGAAGGACCTGCAACGTCTTCCGGCAGGCCAGTATGCCGATGTCATCACGCTGACATTCTTGCCGCGCCTGGGTCTTTCGGGCGGCGAGGGCTGCTCCTCGGTCCGGCCTTAAAACACCTCGCCCTTGGGTTCGGCTTCGAGGCTGAGGTTCATGTCCTGCGAAGGCGCCTGGTTCAGGATCAGCCGCAGCTGCCGTTCGCGGAAGGCCGGCGCGCGGTTGTCGACGATGACGGTATGGGTCCGGTCCGAGGCGAGGGGTACGCGAACGCCGCCCACTTCGACCCAGGCATCGACCAGCCCGGCCGGATGGTTCAGCGTCACGGTATAGCCCGCCAGGCTGTTGCAAAGCTCGTGGATCGTGCCAAGGTCGTTGGCGCCTGCCTGGATTGCATGAGCGGGCGCGGCGGCCATGGTGACGCGGCAGACCGTCGGCACGCGTCCGGACACGGCGATGGAGGCCCCGTCATAGGCGGTGGCAGCGGTCGTCGGTAGCAGCAGCGCGGTCGGCATGAGGACCAGGGCCAGCGGCAGTGCGTAACGCTTCATTCCAGACATCGACATACGATCCTCCTGATGAAACCGACTATCGCTGTCCGGACTGAAACTACCGTATAATACCATAGTTAATGGGCGCTAAACCCGGTGTTATCACTTAATTCACGGTCGCCTGGGACATCTCCCTAACGGCCCGGTCATGGCATGGTTGCCTCTTCAGACCCGTCTGCTCGGCCGCGACCGGCTGCAGAATTAGCCCGTCGCTGACCGGCCCGTGCCGCGATCGATGCCATTGCCAGCGGGACGCCGCTGCTGGAGTTCCCCGATATCGCGCCGCGCGGTCTGCGGCATTTTTTCTCATCACGGCGGGCGTGATCGGCGGGGTGCCGCCGTCCGGCATGGCGATGCGCGCCTTGCCTCGGTGCGCAACACATACCGAAATATGATAGGACGTTGCGGCACGCTCGACGAGAAGACGCGGATGTCAGGGGAAAGGCGGCAATCTGTGGAGGACATGCCTTCACCTTCATCTCTTCGCGCGGCGTTCGGGCCTTTCGTCCTCCATGCGGGCGAGCGGCTGCTTACCCGAGACGGCGTGCCGGTCGAGATCGGCGGGCGCTCGCTCGATCTGCTGACGGCGCTCGTCGAGCGGGCCGGGGCGGTCGTCGGCAAGCGCGATCTGCTGCGCCGGGTCTGGCCCGATGTCGTCGTCGAGGATGGCAGCCTGCGGTTTCACATGGCCGCGCTGCGCAAGACGCTCGGCGAAGGCGTGGACGGTGCGCGCTACATCAGCACCCAGGTCGGCGTCGGCTATGCCTTCGTCGCCCAGATTTCTCCTCGGGCCGGACGCGAGGTGACGGCGCAGCCGCGCGCCGGGACGATGACGCGCCCGCAATCCGCCCCTCCGCTGCCGGGCAGAGTGCGCCGCCTGCTGGGGCGCGACGCGGATGTGGATTTCCTGATCGCACTGCTCGGCGAACACAAGCTCTGCGCCATCGTCGGTGCGGCGGGGGTCGGCAAGACGACGCTGGCGGTGGAAGTGGGGCACCGGGTTCTCGGGGCGTTTTCGGGACGGGTCCACTTCGTCGATCTCGGCGCGCTGGAACGGTCCGAACTCGTGCCTTCGGCAATCGCCGAGGCCTTGGGCATTCCCGTACAGGCGGAAGATCCGCTGGTCGTCGTGCTCGGCCACTTGCGCGACCAGCGGCTGCTGCTGGTCCTCGACAATTGCGAGCACCTGATCGATGCGGTCTCCGATACGGCAGAGCGGATCGGCGAGGCCGCGCCGGAGGTGCGCATTCTGGCGACCAGCCGGGAGCCGCTGCGGATCGTCGGCGAGCAGGTCCACTGGCTCGGTGCGCTGGCCTATCCGGGGGACCGGGCGCATGCCTTGGGGGCGGAGCAACTGGCGGCTTTTCCCGCCGTCGCACTGTTCGTCGAGCGGGCCGTGGCGGCGAACAGCGGGTTCCGTGTCGACCGGGAGGCGGTGCGGGGGATCGCCGATCTCTGCGCCCGGCTCGACGGCATGGCCCTGCCCATCGAACTGACCGCCGCGCGCGCCGCCGTGCACGGACTGGAGGCGACCGCGCGGATGTTGGGCGCGCGTTTCAGTCTCGGCTGGACGGGGCGGCGCACGGCGGTCGCGCGGCAGCAGACGCTTCAGGCGACGCTCGACTGGAGCTACGATCTCCTGTCCGAGACCGAGCGACGGACGATCGAGCGTCTCTCGGTGTTCCTCGGCCCGTTCTCGCTGGAGGCGGCGCTGGCGGTCGTGGCGGGGGACGATCTCGATGCGCCGGCCGTGGCCATGGCGCTCGATGCGCTGATCGCCAAGTCGCTGGTCGCCGCCGATCGCGGCGGCGGGCCGAATGCCTATCGCTTGCTCGAAATGACTCGCGCCCATGCGCAAGAAAAGCTGCGTGGGCGCGGTTCCGGCGAGGCTGGCGCCGCCGCGCGCCGCCATGCCGCTTTCTATCTGGCGCTGTTGGAAGACATTCGCGCGGAGGACGGCAGCTATTCCCGAGGCCGCATCCGCATCGTCGGCCAGATCGGCAATATCCGCAGCGCGCTGGCGACCTGTTTCGACAACCGCGAGGAACCGGAGCAGGCCTTGCGGCTCAGTGCCGTCAGTGCGCCGGTCTTCCTCGAAATGTCGCTGCTGGCGGAGAGCCGGGACTGGTGCGCCCGCGCGCTCGCGCTGCTGGACGGCGATACGACCGGAACCCCGGAAGAGTACGAGCTTCAGGCCACGCTGGGCCTGACGCTCATGTTCACGCGCGGCAACAGCGATGCAGTGGAAGCGGCGCTGCGGCGGGCCCTGGCGATTGCGGTCGCGCTGGGCGACGCGCGGCGGCAGCTGCGCCTGCTTGGGCGGCTGCACATCTTCCATGAGCGCATCGGCGACTATGCCGTCGCACACGAATGGGCGGAGATGGCGCTGGCGGTGGCCGCGACGCTGGACGATCCGGAGGCGAGTGCGGTTGCTGCCTCGCTGTCGGGCATTTCCCATCACCTCGGCGGCGACCAACGGCTGGCGCGCGAACATCTGGAGCGGGCCGTGCGGCTGTCGCTGCCGTCCGAGCGGTGGCGCACGATCCACTACGGTTTCGATCACCGCAACCGTTCGATCATTGCGCTGGCGCGCACGTTCTGGCTGCTCGGCCATGCCGACCGCGCGCGCCTCCTGGCGGAAGAGGCCGTGCGGGAAGCGGAGCGGCTGGATCATCCGACGACCCATTGCATCGCGCTGATCTGGGCGCTGCCGGTCCATATCGCGACCGGCGACCTCGCGCGTGCGGCGGTGACGCTCGATACGTTCGAAGCGGCGGCGCGGCGCAATGCCTTCGCGCCTTATATCGCTGCCGTGGGCGGGCTGCGCGGCAACCAGGCCTTACGGAAAGGCGATTGGTGCGCGGCGCTGGACGGGGTGGGCGATAGCCTTACGCGATTGCAGGCCCTGCGCTACGATCTGCTGACGACTTCTTTGTCCTCCACCCTGACGCTGGCGCTGATCCGGGCCGGACGGCGGGACGAGGCGCGTGAGCGGATCGATGCCGCCCTTGCGCGCTGCGCGGCCAATGGCGAGCATATCTACACGCCCAATCTGCTGCGGATAAAGGCGGCGATCCTTGCCGAAGGGTCCGCGGAAGAGGCCGGGCAGGCCCTCGCGCTGCTGGAGGAAGCGCTGGCATGGAGCCGCCGTCAGGGCGCTCTGGCCTGGGAGCTGTGGATCATGCTCGATATGGCGCCCTTGCTCGCTGCGCGGGGGCGGGGCGATGAAGCGCTGGAGCGGCTGACAGCCCTGCGCGCGGCCTTTACCGAAGGCTTCGGCACCAGCGATCTGCGCCGCGCGGATGCCGTGCTGGAAGGGCTGCGCAAGGATATTACATCCGGCGCCGAGACCGCCTCGCGAAACCAAATGTAACTCTCAGTCCACCCAATTTCACAACCTCTTCGGTAGAGGCCGCGCCCGCTTGCGCCGGTTGCGATGACGCGGCGGGCAGTGAAAAGGGACGATCACCGATGGCCGGCCATTCCCCCCAGCGGATCGACTGGGGCACATTCCTGGGGTGGGCGCGCGGCGTGCTGGCGCCCGACCGCGCCTTCATGACGATGGCGATGATCTACGGCGCGGCGATCGGCCTGCTGTCGCTGGCGACGCCGATTTCTGTGCAGATGCTGATCAACTCGGTGGCCAACACCGCTCTGCCGGTGCCGCTGTTCACGCTGGCCGGGGTGCTGTTCGGTCTGCTGGCGCTGTGGTCGCTGCTGGGAGCACTGCGCAGCTATGTGATGGAAATCTTCCGCCGCCGCCTCTTCGCGCGTTCGGTGGCCGAGATCACGCTTCAGGCGGTTCACGCGCAGAACCCGTTCTTCCAGGACGAGCGCCGGGGCGACCTGTTCAACCGCTTCTTCGAGGTGGCGACCGTCCAGAAGGCAGTACCCTCGCTGCTGATCGGCGGCTTCACGATCTTCTTCCAGGCGATGATCGGCTTCATCGTCACGTCGTTCTATCACCCGGTATTCCTGGCCTTCAACCTGCTCTTCGTGCTGGCGGTCTGGATTATCTGGAAGATCTGGGCGCGCAGCGCGATGGAAAGCGGCGTGGCGCTGAGCCACCGCAAGTACGAGACCGCGCATTGGCTGGAAAGCGTGGGCGCCTCCAACGGCTTCTACAAGTCGAGCCGTCATCTCGACTATGCGATGGACATGTCGGAGATGCGCACGGCCGCATACGTCGATGCGCACCGTGAGCATTTCCGCGCGACTTTCCCGCAGAGCGTGGCACTGCTGCTGCTCTATGCGCTGGCCAGCGCGGCGCTGCTGGCGCTGGGCGGCTGGCTGGTCATTCGCGGCCAGCTCTCGATCGGCCAGCTGGTCGCGGCGGAGCTGATCCTGTCGAGCGTATTCTACGGCGCCGCGCAGCTCGGGCCTTATCTCGACACGTTCTACGATCTTGTCGCGGCGGTCGAGGAACTTTCGCTGTTCCATGCCATCCCGGTCGAGGACATGGCCCCGCGCGGCGAAGGCGATGCCCGGCCGCGCGACGGCGGCCTGTCGCTGCGCCGGGTGGCGATCGCCGCCGCGGGGGACCGTGCGCGCTTCGATCTCGACATTCCATCGGGCACCCATGCGGTGGCGGCAAGCGATCCGGGGATCGACCGGCTGCTCAGCCGGATGCTCAAGCGGCATTACCGCCCCGACGAAGGGCTCATCACGCTGGGCGGCGCCGATATCGCCGCGCTCAACATCTACCGCCTGCGCAGCGACGTGATCGTGCTCGACCGCCCGGATATCGTCGAAAGCACTATCCGCGACTATCTGCGCCTCGCCAATCCGCAGGCCGACCCGGCACATGTGCTGGACGTGCTGGACCTCGTGGGGCTGGGCGAGCGGATCGTCAGCCTTGATGGCGGCATGGACTGCCTGCTGTCCTCCAGCGGCTGGCCGCTGACGCGCGCCGAGACGATGCGCCTCAAGCTGGCGGGCGCCTTGCTGGCCCGTCCGCGCGTGCTCATCCTTTCGGGTCTGTTCGACATGGTGCCGGTGGAAGAACTGCGCCCCGCCTTGAAGCGGCTGGACGACCGCGAGACGACGATCATCGTCTTCACCTGCCGCCCCGATGCTTTCGAGTTCGACCACATGCTCTGGCTTGGACGGGATTCCCAATTGCTGACACAGGACCGCGCGACCTTCGCCGCCGCCCGCAACGCCGCGAAAGGAGGTCTCCATGCCCTTCCGCGATGATCACATCGTCCATTTCAAGACCCTCCAGAGCCTGCGTCCGCCGCGTCCGGCGCGGGTGCTCGCCTGGATACTGTTGATCGCGATGGCCATTGTCGTCGCCTTCCTGCTGCTGGTGCCCTGGCAGCAGACGTCGAACGGCAACGGTTCGGTCATCGCGCTCGACCCGCGCGACCGGGTGCAGAACATCACCGCGCTCGTCCCCGGACGGGTCGAGGAATGGTACGTGACCGACGGCGAACTGGTGAAGAAGGGCGACCGTATCGCCCGCATCGCCGACAACGATCCCAACCTGATCGCCCGCCTCCAGGCCGAGCGCGCGCAAGTCGATGCGGAGATCGCCGCGACCCGTCAGGCGATGGGCGTCGCCCAGCGCGATGTCGGGCGCATGCAGCAGCTCTACGGCGAAGGGCTGGCGCCGCGGCGCGATCTCGAACTCGCGCAGATCAAGGTGGCCGACTACGGCGCCAAGGTCGCCAAGAGCCTGGCCGACCGCAACCGGCTGGACATCAACATCAACCGTCAGTCGGTGCAGATGGTCCATGCTCCGCGCGACGGGCGCATCCTGCGCATCCTCGGCGGCGACAGTGCGACGATGGTCAAGGAAGGCGACGTGATTGCCACGTTCGCGCCCGAACAGGCGGTGCGCGTGGTGGAACTCTACGTCGACGGGCGCGACGTGCCGCTGATCCATCCGGGCCGTCCGGTGCGCATGGAGTTCGAGGGATGGCCCGCGATCCAGTTCAGCGGCTGGCCCTCGGTGGCGGTCGGCATGTTCGACGGACAAGTGCGCGCGATCGACGTTTCCGCTTCCGCCAACGGCCTGTTCCGCGTGCTGGTGGAGCAGAAGCCGGGCGCGCGGCCCTGGCCGAAGGAGCCGTTCGTGCGCCTCGGCGCCAAAGTGCGCGGCTGGGTGATGATGGACACCGTATCGAGCGGCTACGAACTCTGGCGCCTGCTCAACGACTTCCCGCTGCAATATCCGGTGAGCGCTCTCGAAGCGGGCACTTATGCGGGCAGCGTGAGCGGGAAAGACAGCTCCGCCGGGAAGGAAGGCGGCAATGCCAAGTAAGCGCCTTGCCATTTGGCTGTTGGCGGCCGGTCTCGGCGCGCTCGCCGTGCCCTCGGCGGCCCAGCAGATCGCACCCTTGCCCCGGTCTGCGCCGGTCGATGCCCCGGTGCTGCAACTGGACGACCTGCTCGCCAATTCCGCCCGGCAATCGCCGCAGATCATCGAGGCACTGGCCCGCACCCGCGTCGCCGATGCCAAGCGGCTGACGGCGGAAGGTGCCTTCGACACGGTCTTCTCCGCCGAGGGCGGGTCGCGACTGGTCGGCTATTACGGCGGCACTTACGTGGATGCGAAAGTGGCGCGTCCGCTGGAGAACTGGGGCGGTCAGGTCTACGGGGGCTACCGCGCGTCGAGTGGCCGTTTCCCGCTCTACGAGGACAAGAACTACACCAACGAGTTCGGCGAAATCCGCGCGGGCGCGGTGTTCTCCCTGTTGCGCGACCGGATGATCGACGATCGCCGCTTCGGCCGGGTAACGGCCGATGCCGATCGCGCGGTGGCCGATGCCGAGCGGCAGATGGTGGCCATCGGTGTGCAGCGCAAGGCGCTCGATGCCTATCTGAACTGGGTGGCGAGTGGGGAGCGGCTCAAGGTCTATCGCCATCTCCTCGATCTTGCGCAGGAACGCCAGCGAGGTCTCGATCGCGCCTACAAGGCGGGGCTGCGCCCGCGCATCGTCCTGACCGAGAACGACCAGATGGTGCTGCGCCGACAGGCCATGGTTGTCCAGTCCGAGCAGGCGATGGCCGTCGCCGCCAATGTCCTCTCGCTCTACTGGCGCGACGGCGAGGGCAACCCGACGATCCCGCGCCGCGAACAGTTGCCCGCCGCGCTGCCGGAGCCGGTCGTCACGGCCATGCCGCAGGACCTCCAGCGGCCGGACCTGTTGGTCGCAGAATTGAAGACGCGGCTGGTGCAGGACCGTCTCGCGCTCGACCGCAATGCCCTGCTGCCGCGCCTTGACCTCAATATGGAAGTGGCGCGCGACATCGGCGATATCGGCCCTGGCGGCGCCTCGCGCAGCGGCAACGACGTGCGTTTCGGGCTCAAGTTCTCGGTCCCGCTCGAACAGCGCACGGCGCGCGGCAAGCTGATGCAGACGCAGGCCGAACTCGACGCCAACCAGACCCGAGCGCGCTGGCTGGACGAGCAGATCCGCGCCGAAGTGGACGGCATCGCCATCGCCTTCGATGCCGCGACGCAGCTTATCGCCCTGTCCGAGCAGGAAAAGCAGCGCGCCGATACGATGGCGGTGGCCGAGCGGCGCCGCTTCGAGATGGGCGCCAGCGACTTGTTTCTTGTCAACACGCGTGAGGAAACCGCGGCCAGCGTCGCGCTGGGTCTGCTCGACGGCCGGTTGAAGCGGCTGGCATCGAGCGCCGATCTGGCCGCCGCTTCCGGCAATGCCGCTGCATTGGGCCTCTGAACAGACACCTTGCATGGCACGCCGGTCGGCGCCAAGGAGCCGGAATGCGTATTGCTTTTTTCGAACCGGAAATCGCCGGAAACGTCGGTGCGGTCCTGCGTCTCGGCGCCTGCATGGGGGCGGCCGTGGACCTTATCGAACCTCTGGGCTTCGAATGGGACGATCGCCGGGTGCGCCGCACGGCGATGGATTATATCGATCATGTCGTCATCCGGCGCCATGCCGATTTCGAGGCGTTCCGGGCCACTATCGGGTCGCAGCGGCTGGTGCTGTTCACCACCAAGACCCGGCAGTCGTCCTACGATCTCCGCTACCGGCCCGACGATATCCTGCTGTTCGGAAAGGAAAGCGCCGGCGTGCCCGAGGCGGTTGCCGAGGCTTGCCATGAACGCGTGCGCATTCCCATGCGGCCCGAAGTGCGCTCGATGAACCTGGCGAGTTCGGCGGCGCTCGCTCTGGGCGAGGCCTTGCGCCAGACCGCAAGCCTGCCGGGTTGACGCACCAGTCTCGACGGCCCGGTCTCGACGGCCCGCGCCGAGATGGCTAGAGCGGGCGCATGACCTCACAGATCACCATCCGCCGCCCCGACGATTGGCATGTGCATCTTCGCGATGGCGAGATGCTGAAAGCGGTCGTCGGCTACACCGCGCGCCAGTTCGCGCGCGCCATCGTCATGCCGAACCTGACCCCGCCGGTCGTCAATGTGGCTGCGGGCGAGGCCTATCGCCAGCGAATCCTCGATTCGCTGCCCGCCGGATCGGACTTCACGCCGCTGATGGTGGCCTATCTGACCGACGATGCCGATCCGGAAGAGATCGCGCGCGGCTACGAGCAGGGCGTCTTTGCCGCCTGCAAGCTCTACCCCGCCCATGCCACGACCAATTCGGCGCACGGCGTCACCGATATCCGCAAGCTCACCGGCCTGCTGGAGACCATGCAGCGGATCGGGATGCCGCTGCTGATCCACGGCGAAGTGACCGACCGCGAGATCGACATCTTCGACCGCGAGGCGGTGTTCATCGAGCAGGTGCTGGCCCCGCTGGTCCGCGACTATCCGGGGCTCAAGATCGTCCTCGAACACATCACTACGGCGGAAGCGGCCGAGTTCGTCGAAGCGAGTGGCCCGCTGATCGGCGCCACGATCACTCCCCAGCACCTCATCATCAACCGCAATGCGATCTTCGACGGCGGTATCCGCCCCCATGCCTATTGCCTGCCCGTCGCCAAGCGCGAACGCCATCGTCTGGCGGTGCGCAAGGCGGCGGTTTCGGGATCGCCCAAGTTTTTCCTCGGCACCGACAGCGCGCCCCACGCGATCGGCCGCAAGGAAGCCGCCTGCGGCTGCGCGGGCATCTTCAACGCACCCTATGCGCTGGAAAGCTATGCCAAGGTGTTCGACGAGGAAGGCGTTCTCGACCGTCTCGAAGGCTTCGCTTCTGAGCATGGCCCCCGCTTCTACGGCCTGCCGCTGAACGAGGGCACGGTAACGCTGAAGCGCGAAGAAGTGACGGTGCCGGAGGTGATCGCCGAGGGCGACTTGCGCATCGTTCCCTTCCACGCTGGCGAGACGCTCCAGTGGCGTCTGGTGGACTGATGACAGGTGACGCGACCGATGGCGTCATGCCGTCGATCGCGTGCTTTCAGGTGCCCTGATCCGGCACGGCATCCCGGAAGCTCTCGATGGCGGATGCCAGCCGGGCTTCCCCGACATCGAAAATCCAGCGTTCCAGTCGGGGCGCTTTCGCAAGGCCCATTTCGACGAGAGCGCCATGCGCTTTCAGGGCCTGCGCGAGTCCGCCGGTCATGTGTAGCGGTGCGCCGAGAGTCTGGTCCGGCAGGAGGCCGCTGTCCAGCATCCCCGGCGCGAAAGCGGCGCTCCGCACGCCGAGCGCGAGCGCAAATGTACCCGCCGCGCGCAGGGCTTCCCGCAGGCGGGAGGTGGCCCAGTCCTCCGGCTCACCGAGGCCGACCAGCAGCACCGCAGGGGCACGAATTGCGGCAGGCGGGCTGTCCAGCAGCAGGCAGTCGCCCAGCCGCCCGGTGAAGCTGCCGTTGCGGCGCAATTCCTGCAACCGTCCTTCCAGCGCCGCATCGAGATGGGCAAGCCCGCCGGACAGCTGCGAACCGGCCTCTCGGGCGAACATGCCCGCGCAGGACAGGTCCACCTCCGCGCCGACGGCATCCCATGCCGCGACTTCGATGGAAACGCCGAACGCGGCGCCGACGGGATGGGCAGTGGTCATTCGGATTCCGATCTTTTTGACGGGGTAGGCCCGCGTTTCTTCCTAAAATAGAATGGATCGGGCATCCGGGCGCAATCTTTTCGACTGCGCAGCCCTTTGGTTGCAATTTGTAGAGGAAAGCAGGGTAGTGAAGGTCATTCCGAGGGATCCCCGATCCTGCGGTAGCAACTAGGGATCGCACATGCTTCTTGGCCAGAAACTATCGGGACACCGCGGGGTGGTTGCGATCGTTGGTCTTCTTGGGTTGACCATCGGCGGTTCCGCAGCGCTGTTCATGACATCCCAGTCGATGGACCGCAATGCGGCCGACCGCCAGCAGGAGCAGGTGCGGACGGGCTTGGAGCGGACCCTTACCGCTTCGGGCGTGCAGGCCTCGGCGATTGCCGCAAGGCTGGAGCCTGCGCAGCGGATTGCCCAGCTCGGCCCCGATCAGGCGGCGAACTGGCTGGACAACGAACTGGGGCGGCCAACCGTTTCGGGCGATTATACCAAGGCCGTCGCGATCATGACCCGGTCGGAGGCGATCTACGGCTACACCAAGGGCGGCCGTGCCGATCCGGAGGACCTCGACGAGATCCAGAACGCCGCGGCTCGCCTCGTCGCGTCGCTCGGCGAGACATCGCCTGCCGGACTGGAGGTAAAGCCCGCGTCGACGGGAGAGGCACTGCTCACGAAGTCCGACCTCGGTTCGGTGCATGGTACGCCGGTCCTGGTTGCCGCATCGCGGTTGCCGGGCGCAGGCGAACCGCTGGCGCTCGTCACCGTGACCTTCATGGACGAAGCGATGGTGAACCGCTGGGGCAGCACGCTGATGCTGGACCATTTCGCGATCGTCGGCCCGCGGGAGACGCCAGCGGCGGGAACCCGCAGCGTGGACTTGACCGCTGCCGACGGCACGATGCTGGGCCGCATGGTCTGGCGTCCGGCCCGTCCCGGCGAGGCAATCCGCAGCTATGTGATCCCGGCCACGCTGGCGATCGGCGCGCTGGTCCTGGGCCTGTTCTTGATGCTGGCGCACCGTGCGAACGCGCTGCGGGAAGAGGCCGACAGCAGCTCCATGCGGGCAAGGTTCCTCGAACGCTTCGATCCGGATACCGGGCTGGTGAACCGCGCCACGTTCATCAAGCAACTGGAGCACGTCGCGGGATCGCATCCCTGCCAGCTCATCCTGCTGGATATCGACGATTTCAGCACGATCAACGAAACGCTCGGCCACGAGGTCGGCGACGACGTGGTGCGCGAATTCGGGCAGCGCCTGCTCAAGGAATTCCCCGGTCCGCGCTGTCTCGTGGCCCGGCTGGATGGCGACGAGTTCGCGGTGCTGATCGCCGGGAACGCCGACCTCCACGATCTGGGGCCGCGCTCGACGGGCATCGTCGTCGGGCGTGCGGGCGACGAGCAGGCGGTGGTGTCGGTGACGATTTCCGCCGGGATCGCGGCGGCGCCCGAGCACGGCCATTTCGCCGGTGCGCTGATGCGCCATGCCGATATCGCGCTGGGGGCCGCCAAAACGGCCGGACCGGCGAGCCATGTCGTCTACAACCCGGCGCTGGGTGAGAGCTTCATGAGCCGCAAGGGCCTGGAAGCCCGCATGAAGAAGGCGATCGAGGACGAGGGCTTCGAGCTGTTCTACCAGCCGATCATCAGCCTGCGCACGATGAAGCCTTCGGGGGTAGAGGCGCTGCTGAGGCTCAAGCAGGGGGCCACCGATACCCCGGCGGTCTTCGTGCCGGTGATCGAGAAGCTGGGCCTGATGCCGCAGCTTGGCGCCTGGATCATCCAGCAGGCCTTCCGCGACAGCCGCCGCTGGCCGGACTTGCGGACCTCCATCAACCTTTCGCCGCTCCAGCTCGAAAACCCGGCCCTGCTCGACCAGATCGACTTCAACCGCGCCCGTTTCAATGTCTCTCCGGGCGCCATCGGCTTCGAGATCACCGAGGGCGTGCTGCTGAACAAGTCGGCGACGGTCCACACCAACCTCCAGGGCCTGCGCGAGCGGGGCTATATCATAGCGCTCGACGACTTCGGGACCGGCTATTCCTCGCTCAGCTACCTCTCGGAGTTCGACATCCACCGCCTGAAGCTGGACCAGAGCTTCATCCGCGGCGGGCGTCTGAGCGAGGGCCGCAGCGCGGTCTTAGTGCAGGGCGTGATCGACATCTGCCATAAGCTGGGCATCGACGTGGTGGCCGAGGGCGTCGAGGATCTCGCCGAAGCGGCGACCCTGCGCGAATGGAACTGCGATTTCGCGCAGGGCTATCAGTTCGGCAAGCCCGCCCCGGCGCGGGTGGCGGCGCAGAACCTCATCAACCTGCAGAACCAGGCGATTTCGATCATCGATTATCGCACCGGGGAGCCGCGCCTCGGCCTTCAGTGAGTTTGGCGGCGGGGATGCCCGCCGCCGAGGTTGCCGTCAGGGTTTCGCGGTGATCCGGTCGAGATTGGCGGAACCGGCCAGAGCCTCGTCACCGGCGAAATGGCCGATGCGCAGTCGGTAGGCCCCCGCATCGACGACCCAGCCCGGTGCCGCATTGTCGAAGCGGGCGATGACGCGCGGATCGACGGTCAGCGCGACGTGGCGGGTCTCGCCGGGTTGGAGCCGGACTTTCTCGAAACCGGCGAGGCGATAGGCCTTGGTGCCCGCCGCGCTCTTCGCCTCGACATAGAGCTGCGGCACGTCGGCGCCCGCGCGCTTGCCGTTGTTGGTGACGTCGAACTCGACGGTGAGCTTCGCGCCGTCCGAGACATTGAGATTGGCATAGCGGAAGCTGGTGTATGTGAGGCCGTAGCCGAACGGGAACAGCGGCTTCTCGTTCTTCGCGGCGTACCAGCGATAGCCGACGTCGGCGCCTTCGGGATAGTCCACGGTGAAGGGCGCGACGCCGCCGCTCATGCCGTAGACGGTCTTGTCGCCCGCATCGCGGCGCGCGTCGGCCGCGTGGAGTTCGGCCAGCCCGAGCGGCTCGGGGCGCGGCGCCTGCTGGACGGCGACCGGGAAGGTGATCGGCAGGCGGCCCGAGGGCGCGACATCGCCGAACAGGATATTGGCGATCGCCTCGCCGCCGCGCTGGCCGGGATACCAGGCTTGCAGGATCGCGGGCACGCGGTTCACCCAGGGCATCAGCACCGGCCCGCCCGCTTCGACGACGACCAGCGTCTTCTTGTTGGCGCCCGCGACGGCATCGATCAGCGCGTCCTGATTGTCGGGCAGGGCCATGCTCTCGGGGTCCTGCGCTTCGGTACGCCAGGCCCAGGCGAAGACCACCGCCATGTCCGCGCCCTTGGCGGCGGCAGCGGCGGCCTTGGGATCGCTGCCGTCCACATAGGTCACGCTGGCCCCCGGCGCGAGCGCCTGGATCGCCTTCAGCGGCGAGGAGGCATGCCAGGTGATTCGCGCGAAGGAGGCGGCGGCGCCCTTGGTCAGCGGAATCTCGACCGGCGCGCCGCCGACCGAACGGACCTGCGAGGAGCCGCCGCCGGAAAGCACGCCCACGTCGGCATGGGCGCCGATCAGCACGATCTTCTTTGCGCTCTTGGCCAGTGGCAGCAGGTTGTTCTCGTTCTTGAGCAGGACGATGCCTTCCTCCGCCGCGCGCTGGGCGACTTCGGCATGCGCGGCATAGTCGATCGGCTGGGCGCTCTCGGGGACGGGATTGTCCATCAGTCCGCTGTCGATCACGCCGAAGAGGATGCGGCGGACCATGTCGTCGAGGCGGCTCATCGGGATGCGCCCGGCCTTCACCGCCTCGGCGAATTTGGTGTCGAAGAACATCTGGTCGTCCAGTTCCTGCCCGGAATCCTGGTCGAGACCATTGATGGCGGCCTTCTCGGTCGAGTGGACCGCGCCCCAGTCGGACATGACCCAGCCCTTGTAGGCCCAGTCCTGCTTCAGGACCTTGTTCAGCAGCCAGTCGTTCTCGCAGGCATAGTCGCCGTTGACCTTGTTGTAGGCGCACATGACGGAAGCCGGACGGCCCGCCTCGATGCCGATCTGGAAGGCCAGCAGATCGCTCTCGCGCAGTTCCGCCGTGCCGATCCGGGCATCGAGCACGGTGCGGCCGGTCTCCTGCGAATTGAGCGCGAAGTGCTTGATGGTGGAGACGATGTGGTTGCTCTGCACGCCCTTGATATGCTCGCCCACCATGACGCCCGCGAGCAGCGGATCTTCGCCGAGATATTCGAAATTGCGCCCGTTCCACGGATCGCGGGTGAGGTTGACGCCGCCTGCGAGCAGGACGTTGAAGGTCTTGGCCCGCGCTTCGGCGCCGATCATCGCGCCGCCCTCATAGGCAAGCTGCGGATTGAAGGTGGCGGCGGTGGCGATGCTGGCAGGGAGCGCGGTGGCGACGTCGCCCTTGCGCTGCTCGATCTGGTTGGCGACGCCGAGGCTGGCGTCGCTCTCGCGCAGGGTCGGGATGCCGAGGCGCGGGATGCCGGGGATGTGGCCTGCCGAGGGAATCATCGCAATCGGCGGTACAGGCTTGGCCAGCGGCGGGAAGTAGCCGTGGATCAGTTGCAGCTTCTCTTCCAGCGTCATCGCTTTCACGAGAGCATCGGCGCGCGCCTCGGGCGATTGGCCGGTGCTGGCGGCGGGGAAAGTGGCGGCTGGGGTCTGCTGCGCCAGGGCCGGGACGGTCATGCTGGTACCGAGGGTCAGGGCGGCAATCAGGGCGGCAGTCTTCATCGTCATCGGGAAACCTTGGCTGGAGCGGCGCCCATGCGGGCGTGATAGTGATCGAGCAGGGCGCGGTGGTCGGGCAGGGCGCCGCGCGCACCGGCATGGGCTGTGCGGACGCGGGCGAAGACCTCGCGGGCTTCCTGCGCGCCGGGATAGCGCTCTATTCCGGCGGCCAGCCGGGTCTCGAAGCCCATGCCGTAGAGGATGTAGTGGTAGCTGGGCGGCAGGAATGTCTCCAGATCGACCACGAAGTCGAACCGCGAGGGCGGGCGGTGGCGCCACTGGGCCAGCATGTCCTGCAAGGCCTCCGGGATCGAGGCCGGATCGGCATTGTCGCGCCAATAGGCGGTGTCGGTGCGCCGGGTGATGCAGTAGTGGAGCTTCAGGAAATGGACGATGCGTTCGAAGCGCGCGGCCATCAGCCGGTTGAAGCTGCGCGCAGCGGCCTCGCGGGCGCTCCGCTCGCCGGGCACGAGGAATTCGCCGATCATCTTCAGCGCGGCTTCGATCAGCATGATGCCGGTCGATTCCAGCGGCTCGAAGAACCCGGCGGAGAGGCCCACGGCGACGCAGTTGCCGATCCATTGGGTCTCGCGGTAGCCGGTCTCGAAGCGCAGCTGGCGCGGGGTGAGGTGATCGCCTTCGCTGCCCACATAGCGGCGCAGCGTCGCTTCTGCCTCGTCGTCGGAGCAATGGCGGCTGGAGTAGACATAGCCGACGCCCCGGCGCTCGCTGAGGCCGATATCCCAGGTCCAGCCCGCCTCATGCGCGGTCGCCAGCGTATAGGGCCGCACGGGTGCGCCGGGCTGGGCGTAAGGCACCTGCATCGCCAGCGCGCGATCGTTGAACAGGCTGTCCGAGCAGGACGTGAAGTCTGCGCTCAGTGTCTGGCCGATCAGCAGCGCGCGGAAGCCCGAGCAGTCGAGGAAGAAGTCACCCTCCACCCGGCGACCGTCTGTCAGCATGAGTGCGGCGATATCGCCGTTCTCAGCCTGCTCGACTTGCGCGACCATGCCTTCGATGCGCGTGACCCCGGCAGCGACGGAGATGTCGCGCAGGTAATCGGCAAAGCGGGCCGCGTCGAAGTGGTAGGCATAGTTCATCGGCCCGGAGAAATCGGGGTCTTCCGCCCGCTTCGGCGCGCGACCGGCGCGGATGACTTGTTCCTGCACGGTGACGGCGTCGGCCCATGGCAGGCGCTTATCGCTGCCGTCGGCGATCCAGTGCGGCAGGAGCGCTTCGTCCTCGCCGCCGATGGGCAGGTTGAAGGGGTGGAAATAGCTGTCGCTGCCGTTGGCCCAGCCCTCGAACAGCACACCCTGCTTGAAGGTAGCGTCGGCCCGGACCAGAAATTCCGCCTCGCTGATCCCGAGGCCCGCCAGCGTCGTGCGGATCGTCGGGAAAGTGCCTTCCCCCACCCCGATGATGCCGATCTCGCTGGATTCGACCAGCGTGATGTCCGGCAACTTCAGTGTGCGGGAAAGGTAGGCGGCGGCCAGCCATCCGGCCGTGCCGCCGCCCAGTATGACGACGCGACCGGAGGAGGGGTAGTCGGTCGTCATTGTTCGTCCCTTCAGCTCGTTATCAGAAGCTCGCGCGGGCGCGGACGCCCCAGGTGCGAGGGGCCTGAAGGTTCGAGAGGAACACCGGATCGTAACGCGGCGCGCCGAAGGCACCGGCACCGGTCCGGATATGTCCGTTCTCGATGTTCTGGACGAAGGCCTCAACCGAATACTTGCCGTCGGCCGGCTCGAAGCGGATCGAGGCGTCGGAACGGAAGTAGGCCTTCTGCTTGTCCCACGAGGTGCCGTTGGTGCCGCGGTCGGGCATGTTGTCGGCCGGATCGTTGGCGTTCACGAAGGGGTTGGCATCGCCGTTGAAGTAGCTAAGCCAGCTCTTGGTTTCGTAGTGGGTGGTGAAGCGCGGGGTGATCCGCGCACCGCTCGCCAGTTCGAAGTCGTGCTCGTAGCTCAGCGTCGCCGAGAAGCGCGGCGCGTGGGCCAGTTCGTTGCCCCTGAGCTGCACGATCGAGGAGGCCTTGCCGCCATCGTAGAGACGCCCGTCGACGCTTTCCAGATCGTCCAGCTTGGTCTTTTGCAGCGTGGCCGAGAAGTTCAGGCGGTCTGCGGGAGTGAAGGCGGCATTCATTTCCGCTTCCAGGCCGTAAGCCTTCGCGCCCTTGGCGTTCTGGGTCACGATCTGGCTGCGGACGACATTGCCGTCATCGTCGCGGAAAGTGACGGCCTGGTTCACCTGATATCCCTTGAAGTCGGAATAGTAGGCGGCGAGGTTCAGCGTCAATGCGCGGTCGAGCAGGCGGGTCTTGAGGCCGACTTCGTAGTTGGTCAGGGTTTCCGGATCGGTCAGCCCGGCATTGTCCTGGATGTTGCCCGACTTGAAGCCGGTGGAGATGCTGGCATAGCCCAGCGTGTCCTCTGCCAGATCGGCATCGACGCGGGCGAGGTAGGTCAGCTTGTCCCACTTGCCCTTCACGTCGTTGTTCGAGATCGAGAAGCCGGGCAGCAGCGCGACCAGTTCCGCAGCGGAGGCACCCGGATAGGCGCCGAAGATACCGCCGGTGCAGGCGCCGCCGGGGGCCTTGTCGGCAGCGGTGCAGCCGTCGCCCGAGAAGGTCACGTTGCGGCCGCCGATGTCCTGCTTCTTGTCCGAGGTGTAGCGCAGGCCGCCGGTGAAGCGCAGCCAGTCCGAGGCATGCCACACGGCCTGGCCGAACACGGCGCGGCTGTCGATCTGGCGGTTGGCCTGGATGAAGCTGCCCGCCCAGCTGAAGGTGCCGTCGCGATAGCCGTTGCGCTGGTCGATATCGAAGCGGATCTTGTTCTTTTCGTGGCTGTAATAGGCGCCGAGGATCCAGTCGATGTCGTTCTCGCCGGTGGACTTGAGCTGGAGTTCGTGGCTCTGGAAGTCGTAGCGCGAGGAGAGCGTGGCGTTCTCGTTGAAGGCGCCGAGCGGCAGGTCGTTGCCGTCCGCATCGACCTGGCCGGTCGGGGGCAGGGCGCCCGCGTCGGCATCGGTGCGGGTGCTGCCGCCGATGCGCGACCAGCCCGCGATGTAGCTGAGCTGCACGCCGTCCGTGATGTCGTAGTTCATCGTGCTGCGCACGGCAACCGAGTAGCGGTCGGTTTCGGGCGCGGTGTCGCTGAGCGTGGACCAGCGCTTGGTGCCCGCGCGCGGCGTCTGGAGCAGGCCGATCACCGGCGCGCCGTTATCGAGGAAGCCTTCGCCCGAGAGGTTCCAGCTGAACTTGTCGCTTGGCTGCCAGAGCATCGAGACGCGGCCTGACTGCTGGTCGGCGGCGTAGTATTTCTTGCCCGAAGTGACGAAGGCCGACTTGTTGATGCCGGCGATGTCGGGCGCGGCCTGGTAATCGGCATAGCCGTCATGCCGGTCGCTGACGAAAGCGACGCGGAAGGCCAGGGTGTCGGTGACGGGGATGTTGATCGCACCGCGCACGCCGAAGCGCTTGTAGGCGCCGCCGACCACTTCGACATTGCCGCTGAACTCACCAAGCTTGGGCTTGGCCGAGATCAGGCTGAGCGCGCCGACCGTGGCGTTGCGGCCGAACAGCGTGCCCTGCGGGCCGCGCAGCACTTCCACGCGCTCCATGTCGTACATCAGCACCGAGGCGCCCTGCGAGCGCGGTGAGTAGACGCCGTCGATGTAGATGGCGACTTCGGGGTCGGCCACTTCGGTATAGGCGCTGTCGTTGCCGATGCCGCGCAGGGTCAGCAGCACGGCGGACTGGTCGCCCTGCTGGTTGAACTGCAGCGAGGGAACGAAACGGGCGAGGTCGGTGACGTCCTTGACGCCGTTCTTGGTCAGGGTTTCCTGGCTGAAGGCCGAAATCGCGATCGGCGTCGACTGCAGGGTGGTTTCACGGCGCGTGGCGGTGACGATGATGTCGCCGTCCGAGACTGCGGGTGCAGCCTGCTGGGCAGGCGCTGCCGCGTCCTGTGCATAGGCGACGGTGGAAATGGAAAAAAGGCAAGCCGCGAGCGCTGTGCCCGCGACGAGATCGTGCCTCGTCATGTCATCCTCCCAGATGGTTTTGTACCTTGTGAGGGGCTGATGGCCGGGATTTGACATCGATGTCAAGCGTGTTTGGAACCATTTTGGCAATGATTTGACATCGATGTCAGATTATGATGTCAAAGTGTGGATTTCGTGACACAGCGCTCCGCGATCGCGTTCCGTTCGGGGCTGTCAGCGCGCCATTTGTCACCCATTTGCCATCCTTTGCCGAGTGCCATAGATGTCCGCCATGACGCTTTCCCCACCGATTGACGCGCCTTCCGCTTCGCCGGAAACCGTGGCCAGGCGTCTGTTCTGGCTGTCCATCGGCGTCTTCTTTATCGGAGGGTTTTTAAGCGCTTCGGTCAGCCTGCTGGTGCCGCAGCTGCGGTCCGTGCTCTCGCTGGACTACAAGGCGGTGCTGCTAGTGCAGCTGGCCTTCCATTCCAGCTATCTGTTCTTCGCGCTTCCCGCGGCGTTGGCCGTGGTGCGAATCGGTTACATGCGCGCGATCGCTTTCGGGCTGATCGTGATGACCGCCGGCTGCCTCGCTCTGGTGCTGGCGCAGGGGATGCGGCAGTTCTTCCTGGTCCTGGCTGCGCTTCTGTTGCTCTCGGCCGGGCAGACGGTGTTGCAGATCGCCGCCAATACTGTCGTCACCGTCATTGGTCCTTCGCGCCGTTCGGCTTTCCGGCTCAACTTGCTTCAGGGCTTCAATTCGCTGGGGACCGTGCTGGGACCGCTGCTGAGCGCGCCGTTTCTGCTGGCGAACATCGCACCGGGATCCCGCGCCGAGATGACCGCATCGTTTCCCTTTATCGCCATCGGCGCGGTGCTGGCGATGCTGTCCACGCTCTATGTCGGCCATCGCGCTTTGCTGGCGGGCGCGTCGGAAGGGGCGGGAAACACGCTGCCGCAGGGCTGGTCGCGGCAGATTTTCGCGGTGCTGGGTGACCGGCGATTGCTCTGGGGCACGGTGGCGATCTTCGTCTATGTCGGCGCGGAAGTGACGATCGGCACTTTGATGACCAATGTGCTGATGCTGCCCGAGCGGCTGGCACTGGAGCCGGTGAGCGCGGGGCGGTTGGTCAGCCTTTACTGGGGCGGTGCCATGGTCGGGCGCTTCGGCGGTGCCTGGCTGATGACATGGATTCCGGAGGCGCGGCTGCTGCTTTACGCCGCCTTGGGTGCGGTGGCGCTGACCGTAGGGGCGGTGCTCCTGCCCGGCGTGGGAGGCGCCGTGGCGCTCATCGCGGTGGGTCTGTGCAATGCGATCATGTACCCGACGATCTATGCGTTGGCGATGCCGGAGGACAGCAGTCGCGCGCCGCTGGCTTCGATGTGGCTCTGCATGGCGGTGGTCGGCGGCGCGGTGGTGCCGATCCTGACCGGCACGGTGGCCGATGCCTTCGGCCTGCTGTCCGCGTTGCTGCTGCCTGCACTCTGCTACGCCGTTATCGCGGCATTCGCGGCGATGTGCGTAAAGGAGCGGAAAGCATGAGCGTCGTTACCATCAAGGATGTCGCGGCGCGCGCGGGGGTTTCGCCCAAGACGGTGTCGCGCGTCATCAACGGCGAGGCCCATGTCCGGCCCGAGCTGCGCGATCTCGTGCAGAAGGTCGTCGCCGAACTCGACTACCGGCCCAATGCCTTCGCCCGCAGCCTGTCCAGCTCACGCTCCTACCTGCTGGGGCTGTTCATCGACGATCCCGTCTCGGGCTATGCCGCCGACGTCCAGCACGGCGCGCTCATGGGGTGCCGGGCGCGCAGCTATCACCTCGTGGTCGAGCCGGTGGACCTGACCGCGCCGGACTGGGCCGGGGAAGTGCGTGCCAGCATCGCCGCGCTGCGGCTGGACGGCGCCGTCGTTGCGCCGCCGATCTGCGACGACGCCGCGCTCATGGCCATCTTCGCCGAGGCAGGCCTGCCCACGGTGCTGGTTGCGCCGAGCATCGCGCCGCCCACCTCGGGCACGGTGCGGATGGACGACCGACGCGCGGCGCAGGAGATGACCGACTATCTCATCGCCCTCGGCCATCGCCGCATCGGTTTCGTGCAGGGGCCGCTCAGCCACAGCGCCTCGGCGCGGCGCGAGGAGGGTTTCCGCGCGGCCATGGCGGCGGCGGGCCTTGTCGTCGACGAGACTTGCGTGATGCGCGGAGACTTCACCTCACGCTCGGGCATGGAACTGGGCGAGCACCTGCTGGCCCTGCCGGAGCGGCCGACGGCGGTCTTCGCGGCGAACGACGACATGGCGCTGGGCGTGCTGATCACCGCGATGAAACTGGGCATTGCCGTGCCCGAGCAATTGTCGGTCTGCGGTTTCGACGATGCGCCTTCGTCCCGCGCGGCCTGGCCGCAACTCACCACCGTGCGGCAACCCAAGGCGGAAATGGCCATGGCGGCGGTCGATATCCTGGTTGATCCCGAATTTCGCCGAAAGGCCGGAGGTGAGGGATCGCACCTGATGCTGCCGCATGAAATGGTCGTGCGGGGCAGTACCGGCCCGGCCTGAGACTGGACGGGCCGCGCGCCGGTTCCTATCCCCTGATAGCCGGAAAGGGGGAAACGATGCGCAATATCAAGTGGATGGCACTGTGCGCCTTGGCGGCGGCAGCGATGGCGTCAGCCGTTCCCGCGCTTGCCGAGGATCTGCCGGGCGAAGGCTTCGATGTGACCCGCTATGCTCTCGCGCTGGCCCCCGACCTGACGAATGCCACGCTTTCCGGCCGCGAGACGATCGCCTTTCGCGTGACGGCGGCAGGCCTCGACCGGCTGGTCTTTACCGGCAATGCGCTCGCCATCCAGAGCGCCCGGCTCGACGGCAAGGCGCTGGTTCCGGTGCAGCGCGGCAAGGTGCTCGTGTTCGAACTCGACAAGCCCTTGCCGCGCGGGCGTCGGGGCAGGCTGGAACTCACTTACCATGGCCGTCCCGCGCGTGGGTTCGCGAGATCGGCCAAGGCGCTCTACACCAGCTACTTCGCCTGCGACTGGATGGTCTGCGCGCAGGATCGCTTCGGGGACAAGGCGGCGTTCTCGCTGGATCTCAGGGTGCCGAAGGGCATGGAGACCCTGTCGGTCGGTCGCCGGATCGCGAAACGCGCGGGACCCGACGGCAGCGAAATCCATCGCTGGCAGGCGGCGCGGCCCTATCCGGCCTATCTCTATGGTTTCGCGGTCGGCCGCTTCGCTGAGGAGCGCTCCGGCAAGCTGCTGTTTCTGAGCGACCTAGCCGATCCCGGCGACCTGAAACGGCGCTTCGGCGAGACCGGCGATATGGTCCGGTTCTTTTCCGAGAAAGCGGGGCTGCCGCTTCCCGCAGGCACGTACACTCAGCTTCTGGTGCGCGGGGACGAAGCGCAGGAGGCTGCGACGTATGCCGTCCTTGGCGTCGATGCCGTGCCTGAGGAGCCGGGCGATCCGGCGGAAGACTGGGCGATCGCCCACGAACTGGCGCACCAGTGGTGGGGCAACCTCGTGACTTGTACGGCGCTTCGGGAGTTCTGGCTGAATGAGGGGATCACCACCTTCATGACGGCAGCTTGGAAAGAGCATCGCCATGGCCGCGCCGCCTACGAGGCCGAACTCGATCTCGCGCGCCAGCGGCTGGAGCGGGCGCGCGAGAAGGGGTTCGACAAACCGCTGGCGTGGGCGGGGACTTATCCATCGTTGGGGGCGCGGCGCGCGGTCCAGTACAGCAAGGGCGCGCTGTTCATGGACCGGCTGCGAGGCGAACTGAGCGAGGCGGCGTTCTGGGCGGGCCTGCGCCGCTATACGCGTCGCCATGCCGGGGGCACTGTGACCAGCCTCGATCTCCAGCGCGCCATGGAAGCTGCGAGCGGCCGGGACTTGCATGCGCTTTTCGCGGAATGGGTGTTCGGCAGCGACGATGCGGCGGAAAAGGGGTGACGGCGCTGCGGCTCGGGCGATAAGGCGCTTCCTGACAAATGGATGGCCGGGGATTTCCGGCAGGCAGGCAGAAGGTGTTTGGATGAAGAAGTGGTGGGCCCGGTCCCTTGCGGTGCCTTTGGCGATGGCCACGGCAATGACCATTGGGGCTATGTCGTCAGGCAGCGCGATGGCGGCACCCGGCAACGGCGGCGTGACCGTGGAGGCTCTGCGCAACGATCCAGCCATGCCCTCGGTCGCCCCGGCAGGCTATGACGTGACCATCGTCGTCTTCTCGGACTACCAGTGCCCGTACTGCCGCAAGCTGCATGCCGTGCTCAAGCAGGTCCTGCGCGAGGATCGCAAGATTCGCGTCGTCTACCGCGACTGGCCGATCTTCGGCCCTGCTTCGGTGGAAGCGGCGCGCACGGCGCTGGCGGTAAAGTATCAGGGGAAGCACGCGGCGTTCAACGATGCGCTGATGGCAACGCCGGGTCGTATCGATTCCCAGGCTATCCAGCAGGCCGTGCAGCGCGCGGGCGTGGATGCGAAGCGTCTGAAAGTCGATCTGGCCACACACCGCGCGGAGATCGATGCGGCTCTGGGCCGGACCGCGAAGTTCGCCAATGTGATGGATCTGTCGGGAACCCCGGCGCTGGTGGTAGGATCCTACCTGCTGGCGGGCGCTCCGGAAGTCGATGCTCTGCGCAAGGCCGTGGCGATGGCGCGGAAGCCGCCGACAGGGGCCGTTTAAGACCCCGAAAAACGTCTGTGCCGCTCCCCTCCGAAGAGGGAAGCGGCACCGAGCGATCAGCCGTTGAGGCGATCCTTCACGGCCTTGGCAGGCGTGAAGGCCAGCTTCTTCGAAGCGGCGATCTGGATGGTCTGGCCGTTGGCGGGGTTGCGGCCTTCGCGGGCCGGCGAGTCCTTCACCTTGAACTTGCCGAAGCCGTTGAGCGAAACTTCTTCACCCTTGGCAGCCGCTTCGGTGATGGCGGCGAAAACGCCGTCAACATACTTGCGGGCGTCGGCCTTGGTCAGGCCATGTTCGGTGGCAAGTGCTTCGGCCAGATCGGCATTATTCATACGAGGTCTCCAATTGACGGACCCCCTCATATCGAGATCGAGGGGCGTGACGAAGCGATTTTTTCCTAATCGAGCGCCAAAAAGCGCCATTTCTGTGGAATACGCGGCCTTGAACCCTCCTGTCGGGCCTATCGAACGCTCCGGCGGGTTATTTTCCGGGGGGCGAGCGCGGGGCCGCCATCTGCATGGAAGCGCATCGGCGGCAGGCCGCAGGGCATATCGATACCGCCGTTTCTACCGGCGCGGGCAGGCTTGATCCGCAACCGACATCTGCCACTGATAGGCATCGACCGTCTCTCCGCGCGGCTTGTAGGTCACGCTCCGTTTCTCGCCGCCGCGATCGATGTCGAGCGTCAGCGCGGCATCCTGGTCGCCTTGCAGGGCGTCCTGCGGGAAGCGGTTGAGAATGCGGTCGCCGTTGCGCAGTCCGGCTGCTTCGGCGGCGGAGCCGGGCTTCAGCCCTTTCACCACACGATCCGGGGTGACGAGGATCAGCGGATCGAATCCGAGATCGAAGCGCTTCAGCGGCTTCGTCACGCGCTCGAAGCAGGGACCGAAGGCGTCGGAAGGAGGCAGGACCGTGCCTCCGGCCAGCATCGCGCCGAAATCGGCAAGCCCTTTGGCGCCGAGTTCCGCACCGAGCAGTTTCTTCCAGAGCGCCAGGTCCATCGCATGACCGGCGCGGCGTTCTGCGAGCATGTGGCGGACGAGATCGTCGAGCGAGCGCTTGCCCTGCGACGCCGTGCGAATCTGCGCGTCCACCGATGCGAAGTAGAGCGATCCCCGGTCGTAGGGCAGCACGCGAATGCGGGTGTCTTTCCAGAAGCCTTCGGCGATCCTGTTGTTCGGCGTCGCGATCAGGGCATTGGTATAATAGCGTCCGGCCGTCGAATTGAGGTCGTCGAGAAAGGCCTGCTGCGAGATCAGCCCGCCGCGCCAGGGCAGCAGGCGCTGGTAGTGCACGGCCAGACCTTCACCGAACCAGGAAAGGCCGAGGCCGCCCGGTGCGTCCATGGAATCGCTCAGCGAATTGATCCAGGCGTGGACCATCTCGTGGGCCAACAGGCTTTCGAGGTCGGCGATCGGAGTCTTGTCGGTGAAGGTGAAGGCGAAGCTGTCGGTCAGGCCGATGCCGCTGCCGGGATTGACCGGATTGGTCCGCGCGAAGACGCCGAAGCTGGCGGGGCGCTGGTCGAAGAAAGTACCATAGAAGCTCTGGAGGCGAGCCGCCCAGTCCATCAGGGTTGGCCCATCGAAGCCGAAGCGGCCCTGCCAGGTGCCGAAGAAGGTGCCCTTGGCATACGTGCCGACCTGGCCGGCCATATAGTAGCCGCCGCTGATCTGGTCGGCCCGCAAGGGACGGCTGCCGCGGCTGTCCCCGGCGCCAATGCTGGAAACGCCGCGCGCATCCTTTCCGGCGCGGGAGAGGTCCCAATGGACCGAAAGGTCGCGCGGCAACTGGTCGGCCGGCAGGATCAGGAAGGCATTGCCCGCACCGGATAGTCCGCCGTCGCTGGCGCGCAGTTCGTACTGCGGCTTGGCCAATCCCGGCTGCGCGGGGTCGATCGAAACGCGGTAGGCCACCGTTACCGGGCCTTCGACCGGGCGCAGCGGCTGCCATGTCCGTTCCAGATTGTCGCCGTCCCTTGCCGCGTCGTGCGATTCCACCGGCAGAATGCCCTTCGCGTCCGAGAAGGTCAGGGCGGTCATGCTTCTGGCCGAAGTCTCGACGGTGTTCGCGGTTATCGCGATCGCGGCCAGAGCCTCGCCTTTCGGCGGCGCCTCGAAGCGGACGGCGACGTCCAGCCGGGTGAGGGCGCCCCGCGCGTCGGCTACGGGCGCAAGCGATATCGCGATATCGGGCGCATCGGCGGCGCGCGCGGCGGTGAACGAAGCGGAAGCCAGGAGCGCGGCGAGCAGGGCGGTGCGATGCGGTGTCATGGCGTGAGGCTAACAGGCCGCTCCGAACGGAAATGTGCAAAGACCAGCGCGCCGCCCCGGCGGCTTGCATGAAATATGCGCATCTGCGCGAATCAGGCGGGCAGCGACGGCAAGGGCAGCCGGTGCGTGCACTTCAGCTCGGACAGGGTCGCGGTGGAGCGCACGTCCTCCACCCCCGGCAGGCGCAGCAGCGTGCGGAAGGTGAAGTTCTGATACCAGGCGATATTGGGGGCAAGCACCTTGAGCATCACGTCCATTTCGCCGAACAGCGTATAGGCCTCCAGGATTTCCGGGGTCGCTTCCACCGCGCGGACGAAGCGGTCCCGGTCGTCGTCGGAGAGGCGGGACATCTTGAGCTGCGCGAAGATGAACATGCTCTCGCCGAACTTCTCGCGGTCGAGCACCGCCACGGTATGGCGTACATATCCTTCCTCCTTGAGCCGCTGCATGCGCCGCCAGCACGGCGACTGCGACAGGCCGACCCGGTCGGCGATCTCGCTGGAGGATTCCGAGGCGTCGATCTGGAGGCGATCGAGGATCTTCATGTCGAGCCGGTCAAGTTCGGCGGGCACGATTATGCTCCCTTTGGTTATTTGTTGGTTTGAACATGCCATCGAAACCCGATCCGGCGCAATAAAGGCGGAAGATATTTCCGAGCGCGGCGCTATCACCGATGCTCGATGTCATAACCGGGGCGGATCAGCATATGAAACGGAGCGAACTGGCGATCTTCGATGCGGAGGACGTGCGCGCGCTGCTCGACTATCCCGCCTGCATCGCGGTCGTGCGCGAGGCGATGAAGGCGCTGTCGCGGGGCGAGACGCGGCAGTTGCTGCGCACGATGATCCACATGGGCGAAGGCCGGACTTTCGCCCAGATGCCCGGCGCCCTGTCCGACCGGGGCATGTTCGGCGCCAAGCTCATCAGCGTCTTTGCCGAGCCGGACAATCCCGGCGTGCGCCGCCATCGCGGCATCGTCACCCTGTTCGAGCCGGAGGAGGGCCGTCCGGTCTGCGTCGCCGACGCCGAGGAGATCACGCATATCCGCACCGCTGCGGCCACCGCCGTCGCCACCGATGCGCTGGCCCGCGCGGATGCGAAAGTCCTGCTGCTCATGGGGACCGGCGGGCAGGTCCATTCCCACCTCGAAGCGCTGCCGCTGGTGCGCCGCTTCGAGCGTATCCTGATCTGGGGCCGCGATCCCGGCAAAGCGCATGCCATGGTTGATGCCTGGCGCGATCGCCTGCCGGTGGAAGCGGCGCCCGATGCGCGCGCCGCGGCGGGGGAGGCCGATGTGATCTGCACGCTGACCGGCGCGCGGCAGCCGATCCTGCCGGGCGCCTGGCTGCGGCCGGGTACCCACGTCAATATCGTCGGCTCCAGCGGTCCCGGACCCGTCGAGGTTGACAATGCGCTGGTCCTCGCCTCCCGCTTCATTGCCGACAGCAAGGCCTCCGCTCTCGATGCGGCGGCGGAGTTCCTTGTCGCCAGGGCGGCGGGCGTCGTCGGCGACGACCACATCGTCGCCGAGATCGGCGAAGTGCTGCTGGGCCGCATTCCCGGACGCCGCAGCGCCGAGGAGATCACCGCCTACAAGTCGCTCGGCCATGCCGTGCAGGACCTCGCCTCGGCCGCCCATATCTACCAGACGCACAAGAGCCGGAACGCATGACGATGAAAAGAACCGCAGCCCTGCGCTGGCTCGCCTGCTCGGCGCTTGCCGTGTCTGCCGGCATTCTCCACGCCGAAAGCCAGCGTTTCGCAGTGATCGACAACGGCGAGAACGTCGGCCACGTCCATGCCGAGATCGCGGGCAACACCGTCTCGATCGACCACGACGTCAAGAGCAACGGTCGCGGCCCGACCATGCACGAGACGATCATGCTCGATGACAAGGGCCTGCCGACGAGCTGGACGCTTCAGGGCACTTCGACGTTCGGCAACAAGGTGGACGAGCGGTTCACGGCCAGGGGCAAGCGCCTCGAATGGGTCGACACCACCGGCAAGGGCGCGATGCAGGCCAAGGCGGCGACGCTCTATGTCGCGCAGGAAGGAAGCCCGTTCTCGCTCGGCATCTATGCCCGCGCGCTGCTGGCCGACAGCGACCACGTCCTGCCTGCCGCGCCCGGCGGCGCGCTCTCGCTGGAAGAGGAAGCGCCGGTCACGCTGGGCGCCGCCGCCTATCGCGCTTTCCTCGTCAAGGGGATCGGCCTGACGCCGAGCGCGATCCTGCTCGACGACAGGGGCGCACTGGTCGCGGCCTATTCGCCAACCAGCGCCACCGTGCGCGAGGATCTGGCATCCCACGCCGGCGAACTGGCAAAGATCGCCGCGAGCCGCTCGGCAGAGCGTTTCGCCGCGATCCAGAAGAAGGTCGCACATACTTACGACGCGCCGATCCGCATCCACGACGTGCGGGTCTTCGACCCGGCGAGCGGCAAGCTGGGCGATCCGGTGTCGGTGGTGGTGTTCGGAGACAGGATCGCCTCGATCGAACCGCTTGACAGCCCTGCCTCGCCCGGCGAAGCCACGGTCGAAGGCGCGGGGCGGGTGGTCATCCCCGGTCTGCACGACATGCATGCCCATGTCTCGCTCCAGTCCGCGCTGCTCTACATCGCCTCGGGCGTGACCAGCGTGCGCGACATGGGCAACGAGAACGCCTTCCTGATCGACCTGACCCGCCGCATCGAGGCGGGCGAAGTGGCGGGGCCGCGCATCGTGCGCAACGGCTTCCTCGAAGGGCGCAGCCCCTACAGTTCGCGCAACGGCTTTATCGCCGGGAGCGAGGCGGAAGCGCTCGACGCGGTGCGCTGGTACGGCGCGCGCGGCTACTGGCAGGTGAAGATCTACAACAGCTTCAATCCCGAATGGGTGCCGAGCGTCGTCAGGGAGGCCAAGCGGCTCGGCATGGGGGTGACGGGGCATATCCCGGCTTTCACCAATGCCGATGCGATGATTGCGGCGGGCTATGACGAAGTGACGCATATCAACCAGCTGATGCTGGGCTGGGTGCTAGATCCCAAGGAAGACACCCGCACGCCGCTGCGCCTCACCGCCATGCGGCGGACGGCGGGGCTGGACTTGGCCTCGCCGCGCGTGGCCGCGACGCTCGACACGATGCAGGCGAAGCACATCGCGCTCGATCCCACGGCGGTGACGCTGGAACTGCTGATGATGAGCCGGGACGGCAAGGTCAGCCCCGCCGTGGCGGGCTATTTCGACCATCTGCCGGTCGGTGTGCAGCGCAATCGCCGCCAGGGCATCGCCCCGATCAGGACGCCCGAGGATGCCGCCGGTTACGACGGCGCCTTTGTGACGATCAAGGCGCTGCTGCGCGACATGCACAAGCGCGGCATCACGCTCCTGCCGGGCACCGACGATGCGACGGGCCTGTCGGTCCACCGCGAGTTGCAGATCTATGCCGAGGCAGGGCTACCTGTCGCCGACGTGCTCAAGATCGGCACGCTCGGGCCGGAGCAGTACATGCACCGCGATCAGTCCTACGGCTCGGTCGAGAAGGGCAAGTATGCGGACTTCGTGCTGCTGGATGGAAACCCGCTGGAGGATATGTCGGCGCTGCACCGCATGGCAATGGTCGTGAAGGGCGGGACGGTCTACTTCCCGTCGGAAATCTGGAGCGAGGTGGGCGTGAAGCCGTTCGCCGCAGCGCCCGGAGTCACACTGCCGAAAGTCGCGGCGAAGCCTGTCGCGCTGACCGGCGGATCGGGCGCGGAGGCGCATGAGGACTTCGCGTTCTGAACGGGACGGGAGGCAGGATTGCCTCCCGTCACATCATCCGCGCTGACGGATGAAATACCACACCGCGCCCAGGCAGCCCCACCCCAGCAGCAGGACATAGGGTCGCCAATCCGCTTCGAGGCCGATGACGATGAGTGCCAAGGCGCAGACCGCTCCGGCAAGGCCGAGCGTCATCATCGTGCCGCGCGCCGGACGGAAACCCGCGCTTTCGTGAAGCGCGGGGTGGCCTTGCGCCACACGGGCGGCGGAAAGGCAGATACTGCCGTACTTCACGAGGTTCGGGATGTTCACCGCGAGGAACAGGAAGGTCAGTTCCATCGGCATCAGCAGGCCGACGCAGCCGATGCCGAACACGGTGAAGAGGGCCATGTGCGGCACGTGCGAGCGGGGATGGACGCGGGCGATGAACCGGGGCAGCACGCCCGCCTCGGCCATCGCGAAAAGGCTGCGGCTGAACATCGTGAAGATCGAATTCAGGCTGGTGCCGATCGCGGCGATGGCAGCCAGCACGATCACCGGCACGGCCAGCGGCCCCATGAAGCGCCTGGCGGTTTCGAGGATCGGGGCTTCGCTGCCCGCCAGCGTGTCGGGCCCGAGTACGGTCAGCGCCACGAAAGCCACGGCGACGTAGAGCACCGTGGCCGAGCCGATGGCGAGGGCGATGCCGACCGGGATGTTGCGGCGGCTGTTCGCCACTTCGCCGCCCGCTTCGGTCGCCGCCTCGATGCCGAAGAACAGGCCCATCAGCAGCGGCGCGGCGGCGAAGGCGCCGTGGAGGCCGCTTGGCAGGAACGGTTCGAGCCGGGCGGGCTCGGAAACGGTGACGCCGCCCCAGACCACGAAGAGCCCGAACAGCAGGATCAGCGCGCCGACCATGATCGTCTGCGCGCGGGCAGCGACTCCGACGCCGAAGAGATTGGCGACGAGGGCCAGTACCAGCACCGCCAGCATCGTCGGCTTGACCGGCAGCGGCACCAGCATCGAGACGTAGCGGACCAGCACCAGCGCCAGCACGACCATGGCGCCCATATTGGCGATGATCCGCATCCAGGCGATGAAGAAACCCAGCGTCGGATGGAGATAGCGCGAAGGCCAGACGAAGCTGGCACCCGAAACCGGATCGGCCGAGCCGAGGTAGGCGTAGCTGACGGCGATGAGATACATCGGCAGCGCTGCGATCACCACCGAGAGCAACATGCCCGGACCGGCCAGCGCAGTGGCGGGCGATACCGCGGAGAAGATCGAGACGCCGACCGCGGTGCCCAGCCCCAGCGAGACGACGCCCCAGAGACCGATACCCTTGCGCAGGCCTTGTTCCGCTTCGCTCACTTGCTTGCCCCCCGGCAGGCGTCCGCCTTGATGAAATCGATGAGGTCCGACTGGAACCGCGCGCGGCTGCCGTCGTCGGAATAGAACACATGGCCGCCGACATAGCGGGCATTGCGATAGCGTTCCTTCGGCAGGCTGGACTGCGCGAAGAGATAGTCGGCCGCGCCGATCGTCGTGGTGGTGTCGTAGATGCCGGTGCCTACGAAGAGGCGCAGACACGCGTTGCTGGCCGCGTGGCGCTCGACCACGGACATGAAAGGCCAGTCGGCGAAGGGCGAGTCCTCGCTGCCGTAGCTCCAGCTGCCGTCGAAGCGGGCGATCACCTTGTAGGCATCGGCGCCGGGCACTTCCAGCGTGTCGGCGAGATAGGCGGTCATCGCCTTGCCGAAAATGTCGGAGATCGGGGAAAAGGGATCGCCCGGCATCATCGTCGTGACGTTCGCGGGGCGGTCGGCGAGGTAGCGGGCGTCGTAACGGCCCATGACCTTGCCTTGCGCGCGCAGCAGTTCGACGCGGAAGCGCTCCTTGGAAATGCGCAGGTCGTTGGCGAGATAGAACGCGGCGGGGATGCCGGTCAGTTCGGCGAGGCGCGCGGCAAGGCGTTCGCGGTCGGCCTGGGGCAACTCGCGGCCGCGATAAAGGGCGGGCAGATAGTCCTCGCGGGCGAAGCGCGCGGCCGCGTCGGTCACGCTTTCCGCCGTGCAGGGCGCCGTGACCATGCCATGGTAGCAGGCGATCGCGGCCAGCGTCGGCAGCGACACCGCGTAAGTCACCACATTGTCGGGCCGCTGCGAAGTCTCGATCATGTTGAGCGCCTGCCCCAGCAGGACGACCCCGCGCACGTTCGTCCCGAGGCCTTGCTTGCCCAGCGCATCGAGCATCGCGACCGCGCGGATCGTGCCGTAGCTCTCGCCGAGAATGTAGATCGGCGCGGTTCGCCGGTCATGGCTGGCGAGCCACTGCCGAACGAGGTCCGCCGCGGCATTCGCATCGCCTTCGACCGTGCTGTAGGGCGCGGCAGCCGGGCCTTCGGGGCGCTTCGAGAAACCAGTGCCGGGCGGGTCGATGAAGACCACGTCGGCGAGATCGTAGAGCTTCGATGGGCCGGGGAGGGTGCCGCTGGACATGGCCTGCGTATCGGCAGGGTCCTGCGGAACATGCGCCAGCACGGGGCCGAGCAGGCCCATGTGGAGGTAGGATGCCGAGGCGCCGGGGCCGCCGTTGAAAGCGAAGATCACCGGCCGGTCGGGCTTCGCACCTTTACGGGTATAGGAAAGATAGCCCGCCGTGGCCGGGGAACTGTCCGCGCCGGCCGAGACAGGGACAAGCCCCAGCTCGGCGCGGACAGGATGCGCGGGATCGGGCTGCGAAACCCGCGCATCGATGAGGACCCCTTCGGCCGGCGGCTCGGCCGCTTGCGTCGGAATGGGTCCGGTTGACGCCGCGACAAGCGCGATCCCTGTCAGCACCCGAAGGTACAGTGGAGACTTCTGTTTGCGACCGAAGGGCTGCGGCGTCGTGAAAGTCATGGCGTTTGCGGCATCCTGTGATTTTCGCGATAGGTAAGGAGACCGTCGGTCAGGGCCTGGAGGCCGTAATCGAGGCGCGACGGCTCCATCGCGAAGCCGAGGCGGACATGTCCGGGCGCGCCGAAATATTCCCCCGGCGCCACCAGTACTCCGCAGCGGTCGGAAAGCCAGCCGGAGAAGCGCTCGGTATCCGCAATCCCGACGAGGCGGGGAAAGGCGATGCAGCCGCTTTCCGGCAGTTCGCCTTCGGCCAGTCCTTCGGCGAGCCAGTAGGCATGATAGGATTGGATGATCGGCCGGGTTTTTGCCAGCACCGAGAATGTGTTGTCCCGGAATCGGGCGGGATCCTCGACGATCAGCGCGGATACGGCATGGGCGAGGTTGGAGATCGCGAAATCCACTTCCTGCGCCAGTTCGCGTACCGGCGTGACCACGCTTTCGTCCCCGACAATCCAGCCGCAGCGCAAGCTGCTGAGACCGAAGATCTTGGTCAGGCTGTTGACCGAGACGAGGCGCGGCGAGGTGCCGAGCGAGGCGGCGGGGCGAAGCCCCGTTCCGGCATAGGGCGCGTAGACTTCATCGACGACGACTATCAGATCGTGCCGGTCGGCGATTTCGCCGAGGGCGACGATCGCCGCGTCGTCCACCGCCATGCCGGAGGGATTGTGGAGGTTCGAGACCACGATCATCCGCGTCTCGGGACGGAGCCGGGCCTCGACTTCCAGGGGATCGATCGCAAAGCGCGGGGCGGGGCGTTCGAACGTGTCCACTGCGATGCCGCTGGCCTCGGCCAGGCCGCCGAACAATTCGAAGCTGGGGTTCTCCACCAGCACCCGGTCGCCCGGCGACAGCAGCGCGCGGTAGATCAGCGAAAGCGCCCCGGTGGCGCCGGTGGTGGTGAGGACCTGTTCCTCGCGCACGCCGTAGTCGCGGGCCAGGGCGGCCACGAGATAGGGATTGCCCTTGACGAAAGTGCTGGCATAGCGGGGGGTGATCCCGTCCGCAAAACCTTCGAGAAGCACTTCGCGCAGCAGGTCCGTCGGTTCGGGAACCGAACTTTCGAACAGGCTGACGAGAAGGCTGCGGGAATTGTTGTTCCGGAGGATAGAGCGCCTTACCCACTGGGCATAGGACTTCGCAATGTGGTGGTCTGGGCGGGAAGCCATTGTCTCGTATCTGCCGGATTGTGCCGAGTGCGCCGGGGTGGTGGCGGCGCCGGGAAGGGAATGTTCCCCGACGCCGCCAGAACCCGTCACATCTTCAGCTTGGCGCCGATCCAGAACCGGCGGCCGAGGATGTCGCCATAGGCGATCTGCGGGTAGGAAGGGGCTTTGTCGGTGAAGTTGTCGATACCGGCACGCAAGGTGATCCGGCCCGCCTCGACTTGCGCCGAGATGGAATGGGTCAGGTTGCTGTCGAGCAGGGGGTTGGGGTTGGTTTCGACCGTGGCGTCGTAGGCCGCACGGGTCTTGTCGAGGTAGTAGGCCTGGTAGCTCACTCGGACGGGGCCTTTGGTCCAGTCGAGGTTGAAGCGGCCTTCCCAGGTCGGCTTGAGATAGGTGTTGTCGGTGCGGATGAAGTTCTCGCCGGTGACAGACGTGGTCAGCAGCGTATTGTGGGTGGCGTTCACGCCGAGGTGGAAGGCGCCGACTCGCCCGGCCTCGAAGCTGTAGTCGACGGCGTAGACTTCGCCGCGATACTTGATCACGCCCGCGTTGAAGGTGGTCGTCGTCCCCGCGAGGATCGTGCCGCCGGGGCTCACGCCGTCAGAGGCGGCAATGCGGCTGAAGGCATTGCAGACCGCCGGGTCGGGATCGGTATTGTCGTAGCAGGCGGCGGTGAAGTCCTCGGTGGTGAAGGCCGAGAGGCCGTCCTTGAGGTCGATCTCGATACGGTCCGCGCTGATCGTCAGGCCCGGAATGAATCTGGGCTGGAGGACGATGCCGTAAGTAAAGGTGTCCGAGATCTCGTTGCGCAGGTTTGCGTTGCCGCCCGTGGTGATCGTGGCGCGCTCGAAGTTCTCGGCCGGGTCCTGGAAGCGGGCGAGGCGTTCGGCGGGGCTGAGACCGGCATTGGTGCCGTCAGCTTCCACGCCGTAGTTCGCATTCGCGGTGAAGGCGGCCAGGCAGTTGGCATAACGGACGGAAGGGTTGGACCCGCTGTTGATGCGGTCCGCATCGCAGGGGTCATAGCCGACCGAGCCGAGCGAGGTCGTCGTCGGGGCGAACAGCATCGCCAGTGTCGGCGCGCGGAAGTTGCGGCTGCGGCTGACGCGCAGGGTCAAGCCGTCCGCCGGCTGCCAGCGCAGGCCGAGATCCCAAACCTTTTCCTTGCCCGCGATTGAGTTGTCGACGAGGCGGCCCGCCGCACTGGCTTCCAGCATGCGCACTATCGGGACGTTCATCGCGCTGTCGATCAGCGGGATCAGCAGCTCGCCGGAGAACTCGTCGGTATTGTAACCGGCGGACTGGGCGACTTCCAACGTGCCGCCGCCGAACAGGCCCTGCCGGTTGGCCGCGAGCGGGGTGTAGGACACCTGTTCGTCGCGGTGCTCGTAGGCGAGGCTGAACTTCACGGTGCCGCCGGGCAGATGGACCACGTCGCCGCCGAGCGTGGCGAGGAAGTCGGTCTGTTCGTTGCGATAGTCGAGACCGGCGCGGACGCTTACGTACTTCTGCGCGGCGCTGGAGACATTGCCGTCACCAAACGGATTGATCGGCGCGCAGGCGGCGTCGTTATTGGCGAGGTCGGCATCGGCATTGATGCCGCAGACGATCTGACCGCCCGAGAGCACGGCGTCGATGGCGTTCGCGTACTTGGCGTTGTCCACTTCCCAGCGGCGCTGCGAACCGTCGACTCGGGCATAGCTGCCCGAGACCGACCAGTAGAAGTTGCGACCTCCTGCCGAGAATTCGCCGTCGACGCCGAGCAGGGCGCGGTAGGTGTCTGTCTTGTAGCGCTGGAGGTTGTCCGGCGTCAGGTCGTTGAAGTACTTCGACAGGAACAGCGGCGCACCGGCCGCGAAGGCCGGGCGGGCCGCCGAGAGCGTCGCCTTGGCCTGGTCGGTCAGGTAGGGGTTGTCGATCGTGAAGATCACCGGCCCTGCATATGTGCCGTAGTTCAGGATCGTACGGCTCTGGCCCTGCGGGATCTCGGTGCCTTCGGTATGGGCATAGAGCAGTTCGGTGCGCAGGGTGATCGCATCGGTCAGGTCGTAGTGCGCGATCAGGTTGCCGGTGAAGCGCTGGACGCCGGTGCGCAGGCCCGCGAGATCGCGATAGGAGAAACCCTGACCGCCGCTGGAGAAGGGAATGCCGACATCGGTGCCGGGGTTGTAGGGCACGACATTGCCGCTGGAATCGAACTGCAGCGGGGTGCCGCTCGACTGGGTGAGGAAACGCGTGAAGGGCGCGGGCGTATTGAACAGTACGCCGTTGGTGTTGAACTCCCAGAAGTGCGCGTCGAGCAGTTCCTTGACCGAGGGGATGCCGTCGCTCGGCCCGGTATCGGCGGGGTTACTCACGGTCAGGCGGCCGAGTGCCGAAAGCGGGCGATCCGCGAACATCAGCGAGGGCGACCGGGCATAGTTCACGTCGATGGCGACGTTGCCGCGTCCGTCGGCGAAGTTCTTGCCCGCCGTGCCGCGCAGGCTGTAGGTGCGGTAATCCCCGCGCGAGGAGATGCCGTTCTGGGCGTCGAGTTCGAGGCCGTCGAAGCTTTCCTTCAGCACGTAGTTGACGACACCGGCGATCGCGTCCGAGCCATAGACCGCGGCGCCGCCGCCCTGGACCACCTCGACACGTTCCAGCAGGCCGAGCGGGATGATATTGGCATCGACTTGCGCATCGCCGAGGCCCGACGAACTGGTGACCATGCGGCGGCCGTTGAGCAGCGTCAGCGTGCGTCCGGCACCGAGGCCGAAGAGGTTGGGGAATTGCTGGCCCGAGCCGCTGCCTTCGCCGCTGCCGTCGGCCTGGTTCAGCATCGGGCTGTTCGAGGTGAGCTGGTTCAGCGCATCCGAGGCGCTGATATAGCCGCGATCCGCGATCGTCTGGCTGTCCACTACGGAGAGCGGGGCGGTTTCGTCCGATGCGTCACGGCGGATGCGCGAGCCGGTGACCACGATATCCGTGGCCGCCTCTTCGGCCCCGGCCGCAAGGTCTTTCGCAAAGGCCGGCGCGGCGAGCAGCGCAGTGGCGGCGGTGGAAACCAGAAGCGCCTGTAGACCGGCCCTCCCCATGCGTGACTGGATCATCGAACTACCCCTCATAGCTTTACGCGTTTTCAATCCCTGGAGACGAACTTAGCGCAAGGCGGCGGCGAGGCGGTTGCGTTGTAGGATGCCGCAACGGGCTTGTTTGAATTGAAATTTCATGAAACGAAGGTGGAGGGAAATTTTTAGCCTCACTTCTGCATCTTGGGTGCATTGCTAAAGAAGGTTGAGAGGTCTCTCGTGAATTGCACGGCCTCTGCCGATTCCTCGTACATCATGTGCCCGCCGCGATAGCAGTGCGCCGCGATCCGCACCGCGAGCGCCTGCGGAAAATCGGCAGCGGCCTGCCGGTTGGCGGCGCAGCCGTTGAGGGAATCGTAAAGGCCGGTCGCGACCATGACATGCATGGCCGGGGCCTTCTCCATCGCCCGCAGCACCCAGGGCTGCGAAGCGCTGGGCGGGCCTTCCCCTGCCATGGCGCGGGCGAGGGATTCCTTGGTGATCGCCGACTGATCGTATTGCCAGTCGTTGCCTACAGGCAGTTCCGGAATCTCTATTCCGGCGTACCGGCCTTGGCGATAGCCCAGTGTATTTCGGTAGAACGCGAGGATTGCGGCATCGCCGGCCTTCTCGTCGGTCGAAGCGGCGGCACCGGGCGAAGTGCGGCGCATGTCGAAGATGCCGAGTGTCTTGCCTTCGGATTCCAGCAGTCTGGTGCGGAAGTCGCGGGGCGAGACCCAGAGCGTCTGCGCGTCGATCGCGGCCGGTGCGAGGCCGGTATAGCGTGCGAGACCGGCCACGGCTTGCGCGCGGGCGCGACGCCCGAGCGCTTCGGGGCGGGCAAGGGCGGGATACCAGACATCGCGCGCCCATTTCTCGGCTGCGGCAAGAGTCCTGGCCGGGTTCGCCGACAGGACAGGATCGAGTTTGCCGAGGGCAAGCGCCGTGGCCGTGCGATTGGGCAGGGTGAGTGCCCGCATCAGCGCCCGGTCGTGTTCCTCGCCCATCGGGATGCCGCCCGAGACCAGCGCGATCCCGGCGACCGGCTGGCCTGCATCGATAAGCGCTTCGGCCACGCCCGCGGCGCGCCAGGTGCCGAAGCTCTCGCCGACGAGATAGACGGGCGCGTCCTCCCGGCCACGGCTCTTCAGGAATTTCAGGATGAATGCTGTCGTGGCGGCGAGGTCGCCGGTGGTGGAATAGAGCTTTCCGGCTGCCTCTGCCGTCGCCGCACGGCTGAAGCCGGTTCCGGCGGGGTCGAGAAACACGAGGTCGGCGGCGGCGAGTGGGCTGTTCGGATTGTCGGCCAGTGCGGCCCCGTGCAGCGTTCGCGGGCCGAGCGCCCGAAACTGGAGCAGGCGGGAATCCGCGCCGGGGCCGCCGTTCCAGATGAAGGCGATCGGCCGGGGCGCGGAATGCACGGTCTTCGCGAAATAGGCGGTGTAGAACAGTTCGGCCTGCGGCCTGCCCCGATTGCCAGTGTCCTGATTGCCGGTGCCCTGATGCTCGGCAATCGTCATCGTCCCGGCGCAGGCGGCATAGACCAGCTCGCCGAGCCGGGCCGATGCGCCGCTTTCGCCGGGGGCGCACAGCCCCGCCGCCGCTTCGGCACGGGCCGGAGGACAAGTCGCGAGCGCCGCAAGGGTCAAGGCGGCTCCGAGCAGGCGGGTGGACTTGGCAGGCATGGACGACCTTTCCTTGGTTCTCCGGCACACCCTAGCCGAGTTGCTCGGGCAAGATTATGCGCGAACACGGGGCTCTCACCATCAGGCGCGGTAGAGCACCGCGACAGATAAGGGGTGCCTTGCCGAAATGCGCAATTCTTATGCGCAAGCCTTTGTCTAGGATGCGTAAATGATCCAGCGATCCGATTCGCCTTCCGAGCCTGCTCTTTCCCGGCGCACCTTGCTGCGCGGATCGGCGCTGCTGCCGTTCGTCCCTGCCATGACGGGGGAGGCGCTTGCCGCTTCGCCCGCATCGGCCGTTTCTCTTGCGCGGACGGGCGATTTCGCGCCGATGGCGAAAGTCTATCTCAATTCCGGTACGATGCACCCGGTGCCGCTGCCCGCCAAGGCTTCAGTCGATGCCTATTTCCAGTTGCGTGCGGAAATGCGCGAATGGTCGAGCCACGATACCGAGATGCGGATCAAAACGGCTTTCGCGCGGCTGATCAATGCCGCGCCGGAAGACCTCGCCTTCGTCCAGAGCACGACGGCAGGGGAGCAGGCGATTGTCGACGCGCTCGATCTGCCTGCCGCGAAAGGCAGCGTCGTCACCGATACGCTGCATTTCTTCGGCTCGTTCTGGCTCTACGACCAACTCGCCAGGCAGGGTGTCGACGTGCGCTGGATCCGGCCGACGAAGGGGCGCATCGATCCCGATGCCTACGAGAAGGCGATCGGCCCCGACACGCGGCTGGTCAGCCTCTCGCTGGTTTCGACCTACAACGGCTTCGAGCACGACCTGAAGCGCATCTGCGAGATCGCCCATGCCCGCGGTGCGCTGGTCTATGCCGACATCATCCATGCGGCGGGCACCGTGCCGATCGACGTCAAGGCCAGCGGCGTCGATTTCGCGGCGAGCGCCAGCTACAAGTGGCTGATGGGCGATTTCGGGCTGGGCTTCCTCTATGTCCGCCCGGACCGGCTGGCGCGGCTCAAGCGCAAGCGTTTCGGCTATTACCAGCTCGGCGGCTTCCAGCCGCATGTCTACCCCTACGACGCGCCCGGCGAGACCATCGCCGACATGACGCCGCGCGCCGATGCCGAGGGCCTGTTCGCCATCGGCACTCATTCCCACGCGGTGATGGCGCAGCTGGACTGGTCACTGGCGAAGCTGCTGGAACTCGGCGTGGACCGGATCATGGCGCACCGCCAGCCCCTGCTGCGCCGCTTGCACGAGGCGTTGCCCGCCAAAGGCTACGAAGTGGTGACGCCGCAGGACAGCCGCAGCCCGCTGTTCACCTGCGTGCTGCCGGACGCGCACAAGAAGCTGTCCGAGCCGCTGGAGCGTGCGGGCGTGGCGATCACGCTCAGCCGCAACCGGTTCCGGATCTGTCCTTCGTGGTTCAATGCGATGGACGACATCGAACGCCTGATCGCTGCCCTGCCGACGTTATCCTGAGCCCATTTCCTCCTGATCGGATCCAGACGCCATGCCTGCCAAGAACACCGTTTTCGTGCGTTCCAGCCTGCTCGCTCTCGCGGCCCTTCTGCCTTCGGCGCCGCTGCTGGCGCAGGACGACAGCCTGCCGATGCCGCCGGTGTTCCTCAAGGCGATGGAGCCGATGGTGGAGCGCGCGGCCGCCAGCGACAAGGTCGTGCTGACGCACCATTCGGGCACGTTCGGTGGCAGGAAGCTGGCCTATGACGCGATCGTCACCGAAACGCCGGTGGCCGATGCCAAGGGGCAGACGGCGGCGGTGGTCGTTACTTACGCCTATGTCGCCCGCGGTTCGGGCGGCGTCAGGCGGCCGGTGCTGTTCTTCTTCAACGGCGGGCCGGGGGCTTCGTCCTCGCCGCTGCACATGAATGCCTTCGGGCCGCGCCGCATCGTCGGCAAGGGCGATGCGGCGCGGCTGGAGAACAATCCGCACAGCCTGCTCGACGTTGCCGATCTGGTGTTCATCGATCCTCCGGGAACGGGTGCGTCGATGCCGATCAAGGGCGCCGACGCCTCCAGCCTGTTCTCGGTCTCGGGCGACGCGGCGGCGGTGGCCGATGTGGTGCAGCGCTGGCGACGGGCCAATGGTCGCGGCGATGCGCCGTTCGCGCTGGTGGGCGAGAGCTACGGCACCGCGCGGGCGGCGGCCATGCTCGATGCCGAGGGCAAGGCCGGGCTACCGCTGCCCGACGGCGTGGCGTTGTTCTCGCTTTCGCTAGGTGACAATGACGGGCCGGTGATCTCGGACGTCTCGCTGCTGCCGACGCTGGCTGCCGTCGCCTGGTATCACGAGGCGATCGACCGCAAGGGCAAGTCGGTCGACCAGCACTTCGCCGAGGCGCGCGCCTTTGCGGAGAACGACTATGCCCGCGCGCTGATCGCCGGTGCCTCGCTTCCCGAGAGCGAACGCGCGAGGGTTGCCGCCCGCATGTCGGAACTGATCGGGCTTCCGGCGGCCGGACTGGAGAAAGACGGGCTGCAACTCGACCGGCAGGGCTTCATGCTCGGCCTGCTCTCCGCCAAGGGCTTGCGCACCGGCCAGCTCGACGGCCGCGCGACCCGCGCGATTGCGGAATCGAACATGCACCCGCCGTTCGACGATCCCTCGATGACGCTCGGCGCGGAAACCGGCCATCTGATCGCCGACTATATCGGCAAGGACCTCGGCTATGCCCTGCCCAGCGCCTATCGCACGCTCAACCTCGGCATCAACTTCAAGTGGGACTGGGGGCGGGGCGAGGTCTACCGCACCGTCCGCTTCGCGCCGTTCCTTGCCAAGGCCATGGCCGACAAGCCGGACATGAAGCTGATGACGGTGGGCGGCATCTACGACATCACCACCCCGGTCGCCGCCGGACAGTTCGCGCTCGACCATGTCGGGATCGGGCCTGACCGCCGCACCTCGAAGATGTATGCGGCGGGCCACTCGGTGTTCGAGGACGAGGGCGAACTGGCCCGCTTCGCGGCGGACATGCGCGCCTGGTCACGGACGCTCGGCGGTTGACTATTCCGGGCTGCCGACCTGCTTTTCGCGCAAGATGGCCCTGGCGATATAATCGCGCTTGGTCATCGGCCAGAGGTCGCCGCGGCCCGAATAGAGTCCCTTGAGATAGCCCCGGTCGAGCGCCGTGAGTCCTTCCGGCGCCCGGCTGTCGCCTTGCGGCGTGAACAGCGAGAGGATCGAGCTTGCACCCAGTTCGGCGCGGCTGCGGGCGCCGGTCAGCGCGCGCATTGCGGCGTAGTCGGCGATCTGCGTCAGGTTGCGGTTCGCGACGGCGTCTCGCTCGATCAGCACCGTCGCGCTGAGAATGTCGCGCCGGATGGGCATCGAAAGCCGTGTCGATGTCGAGACCCTGAGGCTCGGCGGGTTGTTCGGCGTGTCCTGGCTTTGCAGGTCGCCGTCGCGGCTTTTCACCGCCACTTCGGTCCAGGCGCGGGCCTGACCCGCTTCCTCGACGATCCGCCGGATATCGGCGCGGGACTGGCTGGCGACCGCGCGCGATCGGTTCTGGTGCAGTCGCTGCACGGCGGCAGGGGTGTCGGTGTCGAACACCACCATCAGGTTCGGCGCGCAACCGGATGCGCCGGTACGCAGGCCGACCGATGCGGCGACCTCGCTGATCCGGTCGACGATGACTTGCGCCGCATCCGCCGGAAGCCCGGCGCTGCCGACGCAGACGGGATCGGTGTAGCGGGCCAGCGGCTCGTCATTGGGCTGCGAGACAGGCTCGATCCGGTTTACGAATTGCTCCGCGGATTCCCAGGATGCGTCCGGCGTTACGGTGATGCCCGGATCGACGTCGACCGGACCGGCCTGCAACAGGGCAAGCGCAAAGAGGGAAATCGCCATGGTCGAGCCTCCGGGATATGGATGTACACGAATCGCGTGAAGCGAAGGAGATATGAATATTTTCGATGATGCCGAAATGGCTGTCGACCGGAAATTCGATTAAATATCTGCTACTGTTTGATTTCCTGTGCTTGATCCGATCGACATTCCTCGACCAGCCAGTGGCGGAAGCATGTCAGCGCCTGGGTCTGGCGCGATGCTTCGGGATAGGCGAGCCAGTAGCTGCGCTGTTCGGTCAGGGGCGCATCGACCGGGATGACGAGTTCGCCGCTTTCCAGTTCGGGTTCGATCAGGAAACTCGGGATTAGCGCAGCGCCGCCGCCCGCCTTCACGGCCTGCGCCAGCATCAGGAAATGGTCGATGCTGGGCAGGGCGTCGATCTCCGGTCCCGGCCTGCCGAACAGTGCGAACCACCGCGACCAGGCATCGCGGCGCTGGGACTGCACGAGCAGGGGGATGCGCAGGAAGTCGTCGGGCGTGGCAATCCCCTCGAGATCGCGAAGGGTCGGGGAGACGACGGGAACGACGCTCTCGGGAAACAGCAGGTCGTGCCGCGCGCCGGGCCAGTCGGGGGTGCCGACGTGGATCGCGGCATGGAACGGCTCGCGGGCGAAATCGAAGATGTCGGCGCGGGCGGTGATGTTGACCACGAGTTCCGGGTGCTTGCGGCTGAGGCGAGGCAGTCGCGGGGCCAGCCAGCGCATGCCGAAGCCGGGGAGCACTGCCAGTTCGACGACATTTTCCGGCTCGGGTTCCATCAGTCGCCCGGTCGCGCGCCGGATGGCGTCGAGGGCGGGCGTGAGGTCCTCGTCGAACTGTCGTCCTGCGGCATTCAGCGCGATGCGGCGGCCGTTGCGGTCGAACAGGGTGACGCCGAGCCAGTGTTCGAGGTTGGCGACATGGCGGCTCACCGCGCTTTGCGTGAGGCCCATTGCCTGCGCCGCGCGCGAGAACGAACCGAGCCGGGCCGCCGCCTCGAAGCAGTGGAGCATGGCCATCGGCGGCAGGCGGCGGCGGTCGTCATGGTTCATTCCGGAAACTCACAAGCTCATGCGCGGTTTTGGGCTTTTTACGCGAAACAAAATCCCCGATCATGCCAAATCTGCATGAAGGCCCTGAAGGAAATGGCGGAAGCGATGCGCGAGATCAATTTCGACGGGCTGGTCGGCCCCAGCCACAACTACGCCGGGCTGTCGCTGGGCAATATCGCTTCCGCCAGCAATGCCGGCGCGGTTTCGGCGCCGCGCATGGCGGCCTTGCAGGGCGTGGGCAAGATGCGGCGGATGCTGGCGCTCGGCCTGCCGCAGGGGCTGCTGCTGCCTCATGCCCGGCCCGATGCCGAATGGCTGCGAGGGCTGGGCTTTGCGGGCGATGACGATGCCGTGCTGCGCGAGGCCTGGAGCCGCGAACCGGCACTGCTGCGCAATGCCTTCTCGGCCTCGGCCATGTGGACGGCGAATGCCGCCACGGTCTCGCCCGCGCCGGACACCGCCGACGGACGCTGCCATTTCAGCGTCGCCAACCTTTCGACGATGCTCCACCGCAGCATCGAGCACGCGCAGACCTTGCGCCAGCTTCGCCTCGCTTTCGCGGATGAGCGGTTCTTCGCCGTGCATCCGGCGCTGCCCGCCGGCCTCGGCGACGAGGGGGCGGCCAACTTCATGCGCCTTGGCACCGACCATGCCGCGCGCGGACTGGAGGTCTTCGTTTATGGCGAGCGACCGGCAGGCGGCGGCGCTGTCTTCCCGGCCCGCCAGCACCGCGCGGCCAGCGCCGCCGTCGCCCGCCGCCACGGGCTGTCGGCGGCCGAACTGGTGCGGCAGAGCGAGGTCGCCATCGCGGCGGGGGCGTTCCACAACGACGTGGTGGCGGTCGCCAACGAGAACGTCCTCTTCACCCACGAACAAGCCTTCGCCGACAGCGGCGCCGTATATGACGCCCTGCGCGAGCGCGTTCCCGGTGCGGTGATCGTCGAGGCTCCGGCCGCGCGGATCGGCCTCGACCTCGCGATCCGGACCTATCTGTTCAATTCGCAGCTCGTTACGCTGGCGGGCGGGGAGATGGCGCTGATCCTGCCGCAGGAAGCCCGAGAAGCACCCGCCGTGTGGGACTGGCTTGAAGAAGTGCGGGCGGCGGAAGGCAATCCGATCCGCCGTCTCGAAGTCGTCGACGTGCGGGAATCGATGCGCAACGGCGGCGGTCCGGCCTGCCTGCGGCTGCGCGTCGCGGTGAGCGAGGAGGCCCATGCCGCGATCGATCCGCGCTTCCTGCTCGACGAACGCGCCTGCGACCGGATCGAGGCGGTGATCGAACGCGAATGGCCGGAAAGCATCGCCCCGGACGATCTCGGCGAGCCGGACCTCTGGCACCGCTGCCGCAGCGCGCGCGCGGCCTTGCTGACCGCGCTGGGCTTTGCGATGGGAGAGTTGTGAACTCCGCACGGGATAACTCTCCTGTACCGCGTCGTTCTTGGCTAAGGGGGCGCGGAGAGACGATTCCGGAAACGGGACGTCCTCAGCTCAACCTGCCAGCGAGAACGCCATGACCGACACTTCCTTCTATCCGATCGGCACGCCCGGCCAGCCCTGGGGCGAGGCGGAGCGCGACGCATGGCGCGCGCGGCAGATACGTCTTCGTCGCTACGACGAGGACGTGGTGCCGCGCATCGAGGCGCTCGCGCAGCGCTATGAGCGGATTGCCTATGGCGCGCTCGACTATGCGGGGGAGCGCTATACGCTTTTCGCCTTGCGCAGCCTCGCTTACGATCCCGCCCTGCCGACCGCGCTCGTGACCGGCGGCGTGCACGGCTACGAGACCAGCGGCGTGATGGGGGCGCTAGAATTCCTCGAAAAGCGTGGGGGCGACTATGCGGGCAAGGTCAACCTGCTGGTGGCGCCTTGCGTCAGCCCCTGGGGCTACGAGCGGATCAACCGCTGGAACTACGATGCGATCGATCCCAACCGCAGCTTCCGCGCGGCCAGCGAGGCCGGGGAAGCGGCGGCGCTGATCGATCTCGTCGCGGCGCAGCCGGGGCCGTTCCTGCTTCATATCGACCTGCACGAGACGACCGACAGCGACGAAGGCGAATTCCGTCCCGCGCTCGCCGCGCGCGACGGCAAGACCTATGAGCCGGACGTGGTGCCCGACGGCTTCTACCTCGTCGACGATGCCGAAAACCCGCAGCCGGCGTTTCAGCAGGCGATCATCGCGGCGGTGGCAAAAGTCACGCATATCGCCCCGCCGGACGGCAACGGCGACATCATCGGCACGCCGGTGGTTGCGCATGGGGTGATCGAATATCCGCAGGCGCGCTATGCCATGTGCGCTTCGGTGACCGGCGCGCGCTTCACCACGACGACAGAGGTCTATCCCGACAGCCCCCGTACCACGCCGGAGGAATGCAACGCGGCGCAAGTCGCGGCGGTCTGCGCGGCGCTGGACTATGCGCTGGCGCATGGTTGATGCGAAAGAGGCCGCCCCTTGCGGAGCGGCCTCTCTCTATCAGTGCTGGTCTGCCGGTCAGACGTTTGCGATCACTACCGCGCGGGTGTTGAGGTAGTTGTCCAGCGCTTCGGGGCCACCTTCGGTGCCGTAGCCGGAATCCTTGATCCCGCCGAAGGGCAGTTCCGCCGAGGAGGCCGCGGGCGTGTTCACCCAGAGCATGCCCACTTCGACGCGCCGGGTCAGCAGGTCGGCATTGGTCAGCGAGCGGGTGAAGGCATAGCCTGCCAGCCCGAACGAGAGGCGGTTGGCCTCGGCAATCGCTTCCTCCAGCTTGTCGAAGCCGCGAATGCCCGCGACCGGGCCGAACGGTTCGTCGTTGAACAGGCGGGCGTCGAGCGGCACGTCGGCCAGCACGGTGGGCTGCCAGAAGTTGCCCGCCTCGCCGATGCGTGCGCCGCCAGCGAGCACGCGGGCGCCGCGCGCCACGGCGTCCTGCTGGAATTCGGCCATGGCGGCAAGGCGGCGGTCGTTGGCGAGCGGCCCCATCTGGGTGCCTTCGTCAAGACCGTCACCCACGACGACGCCCTTGGCCAGCTCGGCCAGAGCTTCGGCGAACGGTTCCTTGACGCTGTTGTGGACGAGGAAGCGCGTCGGCGAGATGCAGACCTGACCGGCATTGCGGAACTTGGCGCGACCGGCGCTGCGCACCGCGAGGTCGATATCGGCGTCCTCGCAGACGATGACCGGGGCATGGCCGCCCAGTTCCATCGACACGCGCTTCATGTACTTGCCCGCCTGCGCGGCCAGCAGCTTGCCGACCGGGGTGGAGCCGGTGAAGGTGATCTTGCGGATCACCGGGCTGGCGATCAGGTATTCGGAAATCTCGGCGGGATTGCCGTAGACGAGGCCCAGCACGCCATCGGGGATGCCCGCGTCCTGGAAGGCGCGAATCAGCGCGGCGGGGCTGGCCGGGGTTTCCTCGGGCGCCTTGACGATCATCGAGCATCCGGCGGCGAGACCGGCGCCGATCTTGCGGACCACCTGATTAATTGGGAAGTTCCAGGGCGTGAAGGCGGCGACCGGGCCGACCGGGTCCTTGATGACCATCTGGCGCACGGTGATGTCGCTACGGTGCGGGACCAGACGGCCGTAGACACGGAAGCCTTCCTCCGCGAACCAGTCGATGATGTCGGCGGCGGCCATGGCCTCGCCCTTGGCCTCGGTCAGCGGCTTGCCCTGTTCCTGCGTCATCACGCGGGCGATCTCGTCGGCGCGCTCACGCATGAGTGCGGCAGCCTTGCGCATGATCGTGCTGCGCTGGGCGGGGGTGTAGTCGCGCCAGACCTCGAAGCCGCGATCCACGGCCTCCAGCGCAGCATCGAGATCGGTGCGACCGGCATGGGCGACGCGGCCGATTTCCTGGCCGTTGGCGGGGTTCTCCACCGGCAGCGTCTTGCCATCGGCGGCATCGCGCCATTCGCCGCCTATGAAAAGCTGGGTATCCGGATAGACCATTCAAGAACTCCTCTACGCGCGGCTGGTGAACCCGCCAGTCCGGTCATATTGGGAGCCTCAGGCGCACCCGCAACCGGATGATTCATCATTGGATCGTGCGATTGGAGTTCAAGGACTTGCTCTTTTTGCATCTTTCTCGATGCAAAAGAGTGCGTCAGGACGGTTTCCCGCTCCGGCGCTTCTCGGCGATCTTCTTCGCGGCATAGCCGCCGAGCGCCGCCGCGGCGATCCCGGCCAGCCCGAAGCGGCGCAACACGGTCGCGGCCACGACCCCGGCGATCGCACCGCCGGTCTGGTCCACTCCGGATACGTGCTTTGCGATGCGCTTGCCCGCGATTCCGCCGATGATCTTGCCCAGCATATCGTGATCTCCTTTGCCGAAAATAGCGCGCGACGCGGCCGATGGTTCCGCCTCAAGGCGCAGGGTCGGAGGCTTCCGGGGGCGTGAAGGACAAGTGCTCGCCCGGCGCGAGTTCGAGGCGCTGCGCGGCGGTGCCGATGTCGATCCCGGCCTTGGCAAAGCGCCTGAGCAGTTCGATGAAGATCCGGCTGCGGGTGCGGTAGACCTCACGCGGGGAGCCGACATGGGCGAAGCAGTTGAAGAAGACCCGCCCGTCGGTAATGGAGTCGATGTAGGCGACAGGCGCGGGTGTCTCGATCACCGCACTCTCCCCGGCGAATGTGCCCTGCACGATGCCCAGCACGGTGTCGATATCGGTGCCCAGCGTGACCGAGAACTGGATCTGGATGCGGCCGAGCGGGCTGGAGAGGGTCTTGTTCAGCACCGACTTGGTGATGAGTTCCGAATTGGGAACGATCAGCGTCGAGTGGTCGGCCAGGGTGATTTCGGTGGAGCGCACGCTGATGCGTTTCACGTCACCCTCGTCGGTGCCGACGCGGACCCAGTCGCCGATCTTGATCGGGCGCTCGGCCAGCAGGATGAGGCCCGAGACGAAGTTCTGGGTGATCGCCTGAAGGCCGAAGCCGATGCCGACCGAAAGGGCGGAGAGCAGCAGGGCGATCCGCTCCACGCCGATGCCGAGCGAGGCCAGCGCCCAGATGATCGCCAGCGCAATGCCGACGTAGCGCGCGACCAGGCTGGCCGAGTTCTGCGCCGATCCGTCGAGGTCGGTGGCGGGGAGGTAGCGCTTTTCCAGCCAGCCCATGAAGGCGCGCACCAGCGCAAGGCCGATCGTCAGCACGACGATGGCGCGCAGGATCGCACCCGGCGAGATCGCCACGCCGCCGATGTCGATGCCTTGCGCCGCCGTGGCGACCCGGCCGAAGACGCTGCCGATGCCGTCACCGCCGCCGAAGGGCTGCATCAGCATGGCGAGCGCCAGCAGCACCAGCGTCAGCCGCAGCACGCCTGAGACGAGTACGCCGAACTGGTCGACCAGACTGCCGCGCAGGCCGACGCTGCGCACCAGCGCCACGCCGAGCCGGCTGTCGCGGTTGAACAGCAGGGTCGCGGCATCGTCGGCCGTGCCCAGCAGCAGATAGAGCGCGCCGCCGACCATGCCGAGCCAGATGACGATACGCGCCGTGAACAAGCTGAGGCTGACGTAGCCCAGCGCAAGGGCGAGCAGGGCGAGGATCACCAGCGCCCATGTTACCAGCGTCACCATCGCCAGGCCCGCGCCGGTCGGCTGGTCACCTTGCTCCTCGCGGGCGGCGCGCGCCGCCCGCATCCGGCCCAGCACCAGCAGGAAGGCGCCGATCCACAGCAGATGGAGCAGGGCTTCCACCATCTGCCAGGCACCGATCGTGGCGCGGCTGACATCGACGGACTTGTTGAAGGACTCGAGCAGAATGCTTGCGAAGGCGATGCCCGCCAGGATCCAGGTCAGCGGGCGGATCTTCGCGGCGGTCTCGTCACCGATCGGGACGATGCGCCAGGACGCCTGCCCGCGCATCAGCAGCGCGCCGGTGAGCGAGGCGGTGAAGGCGGCAAAGCCCGTCGCCGCCACGAAGCCGCCGGTCAGGTCGGCCCATCGCTCCGGAAAGAGGCCCGCCCAGCGGAACCCCTGCACGAGCGCCGTGGCAGCGAGCAGCGGTGCGATCGTGCCGACGACGATCCGCCAGAGCGCGAAGACCGAGCGGCGGATGCGGTGGCCCGGCGCGCTGCCGATCAGGTGCCGCTGCCCGAGCTTCCGCGCGGCCAGGCGCAGCGGGAACAGCAGCAGGAAAGCGAGCACCATGCCGAGCAGCGCCTGCCAGGGCAGGCCGCCGTGCCCGTGCCGGACGATCTGGTCGGCGCCCTGCGACAGGAACCGATCCACCTTGCGCAAATCGCGGGGGAAGGCGGCCAGCAGGTCGCTCCAGAAGGTCGGGGCGAGGGGGGAAGCGATGCGGGTGGTCAGCGTCTCGTTGAGCTGTTCCGCCTGGCTGCGATCCATTTCGTCGATCAGTTGCTGCGCTTCGACGTCGGCGAGGCGGCCGCGCTTGATCGCGGCATCGACTATCGCCCGCTCACTGGCGAGGCGCTTGCGCTGCTGCTGGATTTCCGGCGCTTCGGTGACGCCTTCGGCGACTGGGCCGAGGCCGGCGATGCGCGCATCGACGAGCGCCAATTGTTCGTCGAGCTGGCTTGCCGAAGACTTTGCCGCCTGTTGGGCCGCTACGGCCCTGGCCCGGAGGTCCGACCTCTCGTCGGACGAAAGCCGGGTGTCGAGACCCCGATTGATCGTGAGCAGTTCCGTTTCGGCCCGCACGATCTGGATTGCCGGATCGACGGACGGCGCGACTTGCGCCGCGGCGGGCAGGCTCGCTGCGGCGACAAGCAGGAGAATCGCACGGAAAAGGAAGCGCATCTGCAAAGTATCTCTAAGGCGAACAGCGAAACCTGCGCCAAAGCATGGGTGCATGGCAAACACCAGACTCACGCGTCGCGCAGGCCCCGCAATACGACTTGATGGCGTTGGGGTACGACGAGAAACCCGTGGCGGGGCTTATTCGAAGCCCCAGTCGTCGAGCGCCACTCCGGGCGTCCCGGTCTTTGCGGCGGCCTCGGCGCTGCCCTTGGCCGCCACGCGCAGGACCGCATCCTCGTCCGGATGAGTGAAGGACATCAGGCAGGTGCCGTCCGCGCAGCGGTCGAGTTCGGGAAGCGCCTTGCAGGCCTGGGCACTGGCGCTTTCCGCGCAGTCCTCGCTACCTTCCGCCTGCCAGCCTGCGGCGAGCACCTGCTTGCGGAACTGGGCATAGGCCATGCCCTTGCGGGCCTTGGCCTCGAACCCGCGAGCCGCTGAGCCGCGCGCGGGTTCGCGATCCTGTGCGGCGGCGGGCACGCCGCTCGCCATGACGAGCAGCCCGGCGAGAGCGAGTAAAGGTGTTGCGCGCATCGATAACTCCTGGCTGTCGCAGAGAACTGTCTCCGCTTGGCACAAAGGAGCCGGTTTTCAAAGTACTGGAAGGTGATCCGCGATGCGGGAATCAGAAGTCCGGATCGAGGGGCGCCACGGCGCGAAGTTCGAAACGCCGGCGGTTGGCGGATATCTTGTCTTTTTCGGTATTCGCTTTCTTGGCGACCTGTTCGGTCGAATGCACGGCATCGGAAGGTCCGCTGTCGCGTGCGGTCTGCTTGTCTGAATTCATGATATCTCTGGAAGGCGTTCTCCCGAGCCGGAACGCGTGGGGGCGTTCCGGCTCGGGATCACGATCAGAAGTTGACGGTCGCGCCGACCGCGATCTGGCGGCCGAGCGAGTCGTAGCGGGCCGAGAGCGTGTTGCTGCGCGACAGGCCGTAGCCATACGAGTTCGGCAGCAGCGGCGGGCGGCGGTCGAGGATGTTGTTCGCGGAAATGCGGAACGAATAGGCCGCATCGACGCGGAACGTCAGCGCGAGGTCGAAGTAGTTCTGCGCGCCGAGGCGGTAGAACGTCTCGCGCTCGCTACCCGGCTTCCAGCCCAGGGCCGGATCGCCCGAGTTGCTCACGTTGGTCAGCGAGCCGACATAGCGCCAGTTGAGCGAGGCGTTGAAGAAACGATCCTCGGTCGTGTAGGTAGCGCGCAGGCTGTGGGTCCACTTGGGGATCAGCTGGCCGCAGGGACCGCCGTAGTATCCGGCGCAGTTGTACTTCGCTAGGATCGGCGAATCCTGCCCGCCCGCCAGCGTCGTCAGCGAGCCTGCGAAGTCCAGCGCGAGGGTGCCGTACTTGCCGAGACCGGTCGAATACTGGCCCTGGAAGTCCCAGCCGTGCGACTTGCTCTTGTAATAGTTGGTCGTGCCGCCGCGGATGAAGCCGCTGGTCGGGTTGGTGCTGGGGTTGCTGGACAGCGTGCCGTCGGCATTGCGGACGAACGCCGAGCAGAAGAAGTCGCTGCCGGTCTGCAGACAGCCGTTCGAGAAGTAGTCGTAATCGTTGTATCCGATCGAATCGTTGAGATCGATCATGAAGCGGTCGGCCGAGATGACGAGGCCGGGCAGGAACGACGGCTTCAGCACGACGCCGAAGGTCTTGGTATAGGCGGTTTCCGGGTTGACCGTATAGCCGCCGCGGCGAACCGTGCAGCCCACGTCGGTCGGGCAGACCAGGGTCGGGCTGCCGTAGAGGCTGTCGGCCAGGCCGGTCGCAGCACAGACCTCACGCGATGCGGTGGGCGCGCCGTAGACGGGAACCTGCTGGCCGTTGGCGCCGGTCGTGTAGGTGACCGTCGGGGCGCAGATATCGTTGTAGGCCACGTTGATGCGATCGTAGCTGATGTTGGAGCCCTGGTAGGCTTCCACCACCGTCGGCGCGCGCTGGGCCTTGTTGATCGAGCCGCGGAAGGTGATGTCCGAAATCGGCGACCAGATCGCCTCGGCCTTCCAGGTCGAGAAGGTATCCGGGTTGGAGCTGTACTTCGACAGGCGGTATGCGCCGTTGAACTGGAGCAGATCGGCGAAGGGCTTGTGCTCGACGATCGGAACCTGAACTTCGACGTTGCCTTCCCAGACATGCTGCGAAAGGTCGCTGTCCGATCCGCCCATGTACTTGCGCCAGACGTCGTCGGCATAGCTCTTCAGCTTGTCCTGACGGAATTCCGCGCCGAGGGCGATGGCCACGCCCTGTTCGGCCCAGGGCGACTGGATGCCGTAAGTGCCAAGATCGCCCTGTACGGTGGCAACCGCGTCATAGAGCGTGTTGATCGTGGTGCTGGTGCCGAAGCCGCCCGTGGTCAGATAGTCGAACAGGGCCTGGTTGTTGGTGGTCGAATTGGCGCTGAACGCGTCGAAGGGAAGGCAGCCGTCCGCCGTGCCCGAGGCGCACTGGAGCTGGCCGTTGACGCTGACGACATTGAGCGCATTGTTGACGCGGTCGAAGTCGGGTCGGCCCCAGGTCATGTCCATGCGGTTGCGGGCATAGACGCCGCCGACGTCGTAGCTCCAGCCCTGCGCGAACTGGCCGCGCACGCCTGCGGTCGCACGCAGGCCCTTGTTGAGGTAGACGTCCTCGATCTGGTTTGCGTTGTTAAAGCGATAGCGCAGTTCGATCGGCACCAGGGCATTGGTGCCCGCCGCGCTGCCGCAGATCGTCTGTGCCTGCGAGGCCGACATCAGCGGATTGTTGCAGTTGACCGTGTAGGGCGTGTTCCCATCGCCGTAGGACGTCGAGCTGAGCACCCGCGCCGGATAGGGGTTCGCCGAGCGATCACGGAACCACATGGCGCTGCCGTAGAGTTCGGCAGCGTCGGAGAGTTCGAACGAGGTGAAGCCGCCCGCGTTCCAGCGCTTGTCCTCGCGCTGGAAGGAATAGCCGTCATAGGGATTGGCGGCGAGGGCGTCGCCGTAGGGAACGAGCGAGCGCGAGCCGTCCGGGTTGTTGACGTACTGGTTGCCGCTGGCCGCGCCGGTGCGGGGCGAGATGTAACCGTTAGGCGTGTAGGTCGAAGTGGTGCAGGTGAGCGGGCCGTCCTTGACGGTTTCGGTCAGCTGGCAACCGGCCGTCTCGCGCGCCGAGAACGGCACCAGCGCCGCTTCGCGGTAGTTGACATAGCCGCTGATGTGGAAGCGGCCGTCGAACAGCTTCTTGCCGAAGGTCAGCGAGATGTCGCTGCGCCCGCCGTCGATGGCGGTGCCGCGCGCGGGCTGGTCGAAGCCGTACTGGCTGGCGACGTCCGAGATCAGCGTGCGCTTGTTCTTGTGCAGGTAGAAGTTGTAGTTGCCGTTGAGCTGGATGCCTTCGAAGTCGTCATCCATGATGAAGTTGACGACGCCCGCGACCGCGTCCGAGCCGTATACCGCCGAGGCACCGCCGGTCAGCACATCGACGCGCTTGATCAGCGAGGTCGGGATCATGTTGGCATCGATGCCGTTCATGGTGCCGACGCGCTTGCCGTCGACCAGGACCAGGGTGCGTTCGAAGCCGAGGTTGCGCAGCTTGATGCGCTGGCGGCCGTCGGAGTCCGAATAGTTCTGCTGGCTGTCCGGCGAGATCTGGGGAATGCGGTTCAGCACTTCCTCGATGTTGACCGCCGCCTGGGCGCGGATCGCATCGTTGGTGACGGACGTGATCGGCGCGGCGGCCGTGGAGTTCGGACGGTTGATGCGCGAACCCGTCACGACGATCGAGCCGGAGGAACCGGCACCCGCTTCGGCATCGGCCGGCGCATTGTCCTGCGCCAGCGCCGGCGTGGCGAGGCCGGTAATGCAGGTCGTGGCCAACAGAATTCTGGTAATCTTCCTCATGCGATAGCCCTTTTCTTCCCTGATACGTTGTGGGCCCGAAGCGTTTTCGGCCCGAATTTAGGTTGTCTTGATCCGTTGCCGGTCGTTACCGGCATGTCCTCTTGCGTCGCTTGCAGGCGCGCTCAGGTGCGGCGGAGACTTTGCGACGGTTGGACCGTGGTGCGTCCGCTCGCGTCGGTCACCGCGTAAGTGAAACCGGGCTGGATCGCGAAGGCGCCGACCTCGCCGTCCTTGTCGATCGCCAGGAAGGCGACCTGGGCGTCCTTCACGGCATCCCCGCGCAGCTTGACGATGTGCTCCACTGCCTCGCGGCAGGCCGCCATGGCCGACATGCCCATGCGCATCGAACCGACGACGCGCGCCGCTCCGGCGATGCGGGTCACTTCCTCGCCGACGCCGGTGGCGGTGGCGGCGCCGACGCCGGGTTCAACCAGCAACCCGCAGCCCGACTGGGGGGAGTCTCCCACCCGTCCGCGCAGCTTGAAGGCCATGCCCGAAGTGGTGCAGGCCCCGGCAAGACGGCCGTCCGGGCTGCGTGCGAGAATGCCGATCGTATCGTGATCCAGGGCCGAGCCGCGCTGGTTCTCGATATTGGCGATCGGCTTGTATTCGGCGGTCTTGAGCCATTCCTGCCAGGCCGTTTCCGCTTCGGGCGTCAGCAGGTTCTGCGAGGCGAAGCCCTGCTCGCGGGCGAATTGCGCGGCGCCTGCACCGACCAGCATCGTGTGCGGGGTGCGCTCCATGACGCGACGGGCGACCGAGATCGCATGGACATAGCCTTCGAGCGCGGCGACGGCCCCGGCATGGCCGCGATCGTCCATGATGATGGCGTCCAGCGTGACATGGCCGTCCCGGTCGGGATAGCCGCCCATACCCACGGAATGATTGGAAAGGTCCGCTTCCGGGACCTGGGCACCGGCTTCGACGGCGTCGATCAGCGTGCCGCCGGCTTTCCAGCGGCTATAGGCGGCGGCGTTGGCGGCGGCACCGAAGTCCCAGGTGGAAACCACGAGTGCTGCCTTGCCCGCATTCTTCGCAGGAGCCGCAGCGCGTGCCGTTCCGGCGACGGCCGCTCCGGCCAAGGCAAGCCCCAAGGTATCGCGACGCGAAATTCCCATGCCCATTCGTCCCAAGCCAATGCGACCGCTTCGATGTTCGGCGGCTGAAAGCGGCACGCCCTTCCCGAAGCTTGCCTTGAAACAAAGCTGTCATAGGTATTAAATAAATTCAATTCCAAAAATCAAATTGGCATTACATTTTTGCGATTGACCCTGAAATATGTCGCAAATTGGTCTCACGCAGAGTGCGAGATCAGCAAAAAACCCGCCGGAAGAGGCGTCTCTCCCGGCGGGCTTCGCAGCTTGGTCGTGTTTTGGTTCAGCCCTGACGGGGCGGCCGATTCCGAAGGGCTTGGCCGAAGGACAGCTCCGGCACGTTCTGCATGTGGAAGGTCAGCTTGCCGCCCTTCATGAGTTCCTCGTGGCTAATCCAGCTGCGTTCGTGCGCCTTGCCGTTCCATTCGACTCGGCCGTAGTAGGGCCGGTCCGAGCGGTTGCCCGGCGCGCTGACGATGAGTTCGCGCCCGTTGCCGAGTCGCACGCGGGCTTCCTCGAACAGCGGGCTGCCGAAGATGTAGATGCCGCTAACCGGATCGACCGGATAGAAGCCGAGCGCCGAGAGGACATACCAGGCGCTCATCTGCCCGCAGTCGTCGTTGCCGATCACGCCTGCGGGTTTGTCGCGGTACATCAGCGCGAGCAGGCGGCGCACCATCGCCTGCGTCTTCCAGTGCGCGCCGGTCCAGGCATAGAGATAGGCGACGTGGTGCGACGGTTCGTTGCCGTGGGCATATTGCCCGACCATGCCGCTGATGTCCGGCGGCGCGTTCTTCGGCAGGGTGGAGGGCGCATTGAAGAAGGCGTCGAGCTTGGCTTCGAGGCCCGCCGGGCCGCCCATCGCTTCGGCAAGACCGTGGACGTCGTGCTGGTTGAGGAAGGTCGCCTGCCAGCCGTTGCTCTCGGTAAAGTCGCGCCACTTGTCCCAATGGCCCAGTTCGACCGGATCGTAGGGTTCGGTCCAGGCACCGTTGTCGAGGCGCGGGCGGGCGAAGCCGATTTTCGTGTCGAACACGTTTTTCCAGTTGCCCGAGCGCGCCTTCAGCCGCGCCGCATCGTCCGCAGCGCCTGCCGCCTTGGCGATGTGGGCGGCGGCGTAATCGTCGTAGGCATATTCGAGCGTGCGGCTGACGCTTTCGAAGACCTTGTCGGCGGGCACGTAGCCCTTCGCATCGTATTCCGGAATGCCACGGGAATTATCGAGCACCGGCATCGTGAAGTCGAACGAACGGCGGCGGATATTGGGCCAGGCGGCGGCATAGTCGCCGGGAATGCCCTTGGCCATCGCCTCGGCCAGCACCGGCACCGAGTGCCAGCCCATCATGCAGCCGGTCTCCACGCCCTGAAGCGGCCAGACCGGCGGGCCATAAGGGCTTTGCTGGGTCTGGCGGATGAGGTCGGCGACGAATTCCTCGACCCGCGCGGGCCGGATCAGCGTCTGCAGGGGGTGGAAGGCGCGATAGGTGTCCCAGAGCGAATAGGCGCTGTAGGCCTTTTCGCCGGGGGCGAGCTGGTGCAGCTTGCGGTCGAGACCGATGGTGCGCCCGTCCACGTCGGAGAACAGCGTCGGCCCGATGGCGGCATGATAGAGCGAGGTCGCCATGATCGTGCGCTGTTCGGCGTTGCCGCCGCTCACCGCGATATGCGAGAGTTCCTCGTCCCATGCCCGGCTGGCGGCCTGACGATAGGCGTCGAAGTCGAAGTGTGTCGCTTCTGCCGCGAGATTGGCGCGGGCGCCTGCGACATCTACTGCCGAGACGGCGGTGCGCACGACGATCGGCGCGCTTCCGGCATCGTCGAAGTGGACGGCGGCCTTCAGGCGGCGACCCTTGACCTGCTTGCTGCCCTTGGGCTGCGGCGCGTCCTTGTCGCCGAAGAATTCCACGTGGCTCGGCGGGCGCGAGAACTGCATCGCGAAATAGATGTGGCGGCCCTTGGCCCAGCGGAACACCCGCCGCTGGCCGGTCAGCGTGCCGTCGGCGTCCAGCGCCATTTCCGCATCGTCGATCAGCGGATACTTGTCGGACGAGTCCTGCACGAGGTGCGAGAGGTCGATCAGCAGGTGGGCAGAACTATCGGCTCCGCCTGCCGGGTAGACGTGCCGCTGGATGCCGGTGCGCAGCGTTGTGGTGAGTTCGCTGGTGACGCCGTTTTCAAGCTGGACCCGGTAATAGCCCGGCTCCGCCACCTCGTCGCTGTAGCGCAGGCGATAGCCTTCTTCGGGGCGGTCCAGCGGTCCCGGCTGAAGGCGCACTTCGCCCCGGCAGGGCACGACGAGCACGTCCAGCATGTCGCCGATGCCGGTGCCGGACAAGTGAGTGTGGGAGAACCCGAGCAGCGAGGCGTCACCGTAGTGATAGCCAGAGCAGGTGTCCCAGCGCGCGGTGTCGGTATCGGGGCTGAGCTGGACCATGCCGAAGGGCAGGGTGGCGCCGGGGAAAGTATGGCCGTCACCGCCGGTGCCGATGAAGGGATCGACTTTGGCTGCAGGCCCGGCCTCGGCGGCGAGGCTGGCCCCGGCAGGCGCGGCGGCGGCCAGCAGGGCAAGGCGGCAGGAGCCTGACATCAGGCGGCGGCGGCTCAAGGCGGTCATTTCCGGCATCCCAATTTATATAAGGCCTGTTTCATGAAGCCCCGTTTTATAAAAGGACGGCGCCTGTCCGCGGGGTCAAGAACCTCAGGACAGGCGCCGGCCCGTGTGCATGCAGGTCTTAGTGAGGAGGAGAGGGACCTGCACGCCTTTGCACGGGACTTAGAAGCTGAATTGTGTCGTTGCGGCCAGCGGCGCTGCGGATAGGAATTCCATTGTCGTTCTCCTCATGACCCGAATTCCGTGCGAGCTGCGCTAGTGCTGTGGCAAGGCCAATATCATACCAATGTCGTGATTTAATGTCACCAAAATAGGCTCTCTTGTCCATTGGAAATTTTTTCCGCTATTCGAAAACCGTGGTCCGGCGCCGTCTAGCGCGGAAAAGTGCCGGGGCTGGTGCTTGCTTGACGATCCATTCGAGATCAGTGGGGTGGTGCGGCAGGCCAAAGTATGTCCAATTCGCGTTCTTGCGAATCATTCGGGCGTGGATCGCGTGGGGCAGAACGATATGAGGAGGCGGCAAAGTGCTTGAGGTCTGTGTCGAGGATTCGGCAGGCATTGCAGCTGCGGTTGCAGGCGGCGGCGATCGTATCGAGCTTTGCAGCGCGCTGGCGCTGGGCGGTCTCACGCCGTCCCGGTCGCTGGTTCGCCTTGCCGCGACGGCGCCGATTCCCGTGCATATGCTCTGCCGCCCGCGCGAAGGCGATTTCGTCTACGATGCCCGTGAAGTCGCGCAGGTGCGGGACGATATCGATCTGGCGGCGGAGGCCGGTCTTGCGGGAATCGTCATAGGTGCCGGGTCGTCACGCGGGCTGGACCTTGCGATTCTGGGCGAGTGGCTGGGCCATGCCCGAAGCGCCGGGACCGCGCGGGGTGCGCGTCTGTCGCTGACCCTGCACCGGGTATTCGATTTGCTGGACGATATGGAAAACGGTCTGGAGCAGGCGGTGGCGATGGGTTTCGATCGCATCCTGACGTCGGGCGGTGCGGTACGGGCGCCTGAGGGCGCGCGCATGTTGGCGCATCTTCAGGAACTGGCGGCAGGCAGGATCGTAATTCTTGCCGGGGCCGGCGTCTCTGCCGAGGCGGTTCCGGTATTGCGCGAGGCTGGGATCGTCGAATTCCATGGCTCCTGCCGGAAAGTGGGCGGTGTGGCCGATGTCGCCGCAATGGCGCGACTGGAGGAACTGGGCTTCCAGAAAGCGGCGAGGGCGGTCACGGATTCGGGCGAAGTGGCCCGTCTCAAGGCGGCAATCGCGCGGACGTAAGGCTCCGGCGGCGGTCGCTGGCATCCTTTCCTCTTCGGGCAAGTCCGCAGAAGGTGCGGGAGAGGAAAGAAAATCGCCGCACCTGAGCGAAACCAATTGCGCATCGCTCGGAGTTCGGGAATACCAATATAGAACTTATACCGATATTGGTAAGCAGTCGTTCCGGTCCGGCGCGCCTTCGCCGACCGATCCGCGATATGCAGGAGAGTCCCAAGACATGCCGTCCGACGCCGCAAATCCTTCGCTTTCCCTGATGGCCCGTGAGGCCGCCGAGGCTCCGCAGGCCGTGCGCAGCTTCCTGCAGAACAACCGCACCGTGCTGATGAAGCTGGCCCAGGATCTGCGCGACGATCCGCCCTCGGTGGTCGTTACCTGCGCGCGCGGCTCGTCCGACAATGCGGCGACTTACGCCAAGTACCTGATCGAGACGCTGGCGGGCGTGCCGGTTTCCTCGTCTGCGCTCAGCGTCTCCTCGGTGTTCGGCGCCGAGATGCAGCCGGGGCGCGTGCTGGTGATCGCGATCTCGCAGAGCGGCCGCAGCCCGGACCTGCTCGCCGCCGTCGAGGCGCATCGCCGGGCCGGTGCCCGCGTCGTCGCGCTCGTCAATGACGAGACCGCGCCGCTGGCCGAGCTGGCGCACTGGGTGCTGCCGCTCCATGCCGGTCCCGAAAAGTCGGTGGCGGCGACCAAGTCCTATATCGCCTCGCTCGCTGGCGTCGCTGCAGTGGTGGCGCACTGGACCGGCGATGCCCCGCTCGGCCTTGCGCTGGAGCGCCTGCCGGAAGGGCTGGAAGTGGCCGCGAATACCGCGCCTTTCGATCTCGTCGGCCAGCTGTCGCAGGTGAACAATCTCTTCGTGATCGCGCGCGGTTACGGCTTCGGCATCGCCCAGGAAGGTGCGCTGAAGCTCAAGGAGACCTGCGCGCTCCACGCCGAGGCCTATAGCGCCGCCGAAGTGCGCCACGGCCCGATGACGATCATCAACGAGGGCTTTCCCATCGTCGCTTTCGCCACGTCCGATGCCAGCGGCGAGAGCGTGCGCGGGGCGGCGGCGGAATTCGCCGGTCGCGGCGCAAAAGTCGCGCTGCTCGATGCCGAGCAGCCTTTCGCTGACAGCACGCTGGCCGCGCTGGCGGGCCATGCCGCGCTGGAGCCGCTGCTGATGATCCAGACTTTCTATCCGCAAGTGAACGCGCTGTCGCTGGCGCGCGGCCTCGACCCGGACAATCCCGCCCACTTGCGCAAGGTAACCGAGACTCTCTGATGAATATCGCTTTCGTCAACGGCAACGTCTATCTGGATCGCGCTTGGGCGCGCGATGCCGTCGTGACGGTGGAGCAGGGCCGCATCGTCACCGCGCAGCGGGGCGATGAGGCCGACGAAGTCGTCGATCTCGACGGCGGCTGGCTGGTGCCGGGCTTCATCGACGTTCAGGTCAACGGCGGCGGCGGCGTGCTGCTCAACGATGCGCCGACGCGCGAAGGCATCGCCACGATCGCCGCCGCGCATGCGCGGTTCGGCACGACCGCGCTGCTGCCGACGCTCATCAGCGCGACGCCGGACGTGATCGCGCGCGGTCTCGACGGCACCGACGAGGCGATTGCGGCAGGCGTGCCCGGCTGCATCGGCATCCACGTCGAAGGCCCGGTGCTCAACGTGAAGCGGCGCGGCATCCATTCCGAGGGCAACTTGCGCAAGCTGGACGACCAGATGGTCGACCTGCTGACGCGCCCCCGCGCGGGCAAAGTGCTGTTCACGATCGCGCCCGAGTACCTCCACGCCGATCAGGCAAAGGCGCTGCTCGAAGCCGGGGTCGTGCTGGCGATGGGTCACTCCGACGCCGACTACGAGACCGCCCGCGCGGCCTTCGACATGGGCGTGACCGGTGTGACGCACTTGTTCAACGCGATGTCGGCGCTGCATCACCGCAATCCCGGTATGGTCGGCGCGGCGCTGGAGAACCGGACGGCCTGGTGCGGGCTGATTGCCGACGGCTATCACGTCCACCCCGCGGCGATGCGCGTCGCGCTGGCGAGCCGCCCGCTCGACCGTTTCGTGCTGGTGACGGACGCGATGTCCTGTGTCGGCACCGATCTCAGCAGCTTCGAGCTTGACGGCCGCGAGATCATCGTCGCGGAAGGGCGCTGCGTGGGTGCGGACGGCACGCTGGCGGGCGCTTCGCTGGACATGACTGCCGCCGTGCGCAATGCCGTGGACATGGCGGGACTTTCGGTGGGGCAGGCGGTCGACATGGCCAGCGTGCAACCGGCGGAATTCCTGGGCCTCGGTTCGGAACGGGGCGTGATCGCCGCCGGATATACCGCCGATTTCGTCCAACTCGACCGCGCCATGGCGCCGCAGGCGACGTGGATCGCCGGCGAACGGGCATTCTGATATCGATTCCTGGAGACAAGCCAAAACTATGACTGCCTCCGTTTCTTCCATGACTGCCGATCGGGCCATGACACCCGCTGGGCACACCATCGCCATCAAGGCCCCGCTGGAGGGCTGGCTGGCGCCGCTTTCCGAAATTCCCGATCCGGTCTTTGCCGGGGGAATGCTCGGAGACGGCGTCGCCATCGACCCGACCGGCTCGGTGCTGCACGCACCTTGCGCGGGCACCGTGGCCTCGCTCGCCGCGACCGGCCATGCCGTGACACTGCGCCTCGAAGGCGGGGCGGAACTGCTGGTCCATCTCGGCGTCGATACCGTGGCGATGGGCGGGCGCGGTTTCACGCCGCTCGTGGCGCAGGACCAGAGCGTGGCGGCGGGCGATCCGCTGGTGCGCTTCGACCTCGATGTCGTGGTGACGGGCGCGGCCAGCGCGATGACGCCGGTGCTCCTGCTCGCCAGCGAGGAATGGGCGCTGGAATCGAAACGCGATCCTGGCCCGGTCAAAGTCGGCGATACGGTGATGACGCTTCGCCGCGTGGCTGCCGAAGGTGGTGCCGCGTCGGAAGCCTCGGCATCGCCGGACGAGGAGCTCGTGCGCGAACTCTCGGTTCCGCTGCGCCACGGCATTCACGCCCGTCCGGCCGCGCGCTTGCGGCAGGTGGCGACGTCGTTCGACGCCGTGGTGCGCATGGAAATCGCGGGCAAGAGCGCCAGTCTGCGCAGCCCGGTCGGCGTGCTGGCGCTGGGGATCAAGCTCGGCGACCGCATTTCGCTCCACGCACGCGGAACGCAGGCCGGTGACGTGCTCGATGCGCTGGAGGCCCTGATCGCCAGCGGCATGGGCGAACTCGCGCATGGCGACGAACAGCCCGCACCCCAGCCGGTGCGCGCCGCTGCGCCCGCGCCTGCCACGCGCCGCGTCACGGCGATTGCGGCGGACGGCTCGCTGGCAGGCGTCGTTGCCGCGCCCGGCGTGGCGGTGGGGCAGGCGGTCCATTACCGGCTTGGCGAAGTCGAGATAGCTGAAGGTTCGGGCGACCCCGCTATCGAACGTGTGCTGCTGGATGGAACTCTGGCGGAGCTGCGCGCCAGAATCGCGCAGGAGAGCGAAGGCGCGCCGGATCATGCGGCCTCGATCCTCGCGGCCCATGCGGTCATGCTGGAGGACGAGGACCTGCTCGCCGCCGCGCATGAAGCCATGGCGAAGGGTGAGAGCGCCGGGGCGGCCTGGCGGCTGGCGATCGGCTCGCAAGTCGATCTTCTGCTGCGTTCGGGCGACGCCCGCCTTGCCGAGCGCGTGGACGACATGCGCGATCTCGAACGGCAGGTGCTCTGCGCGCTGATCGGCGGCGATGCCATGAGCTTCGCGCTGCCTGAAAACGCCGTGGTGATCGCTGAGGACCTGCTGCCGTCGCAGCTCATGGCGCTCGATCCCGAGCGGCTGGAGGCGATCTGCCTCGTCAACGGGGGGCCGACTTCGCACGTCGCCATTCTCGCCGCCGGACTCGGCGTGCCGATGCTGGTGGCGATGGGAACGGCGCTTGACGACATCGCCGAGGGTACGGCGCTGGTCGTCGATGCCGCCGCCGCGCGGCTCGAAACCGGCGCTTCGCAGGCGCGGATCGATGGCGTTCGCGAGCAGCTGGCCACGCAGGCCGCCCGCCGCGCCGCCGCGCTCGAAGCCAGGGGGCCGTGTCATACCGCCGACGGCAGCCGGATCGAGGTCTTCGCCAATCTCGGCTCGCTCGCCGATGCCCGTCAGGCGATGGTCAACGGTGCCGAAGGCAGCGGACTCTTGCGCAGCGAGTTCCTCTTCGTGGAGCGCGCCCAGGCGCCGAGCGCGGCGCAGCAGCTGGAGACCTATCAGGCCATTGCCAATGCGCTGGAAGGCCGCCCGCTGATCGTGCGCCTGCTCGACATCGGCGGCGACAAGCCCGCGCCGTTCCTGCCGATGGCGCCCGAGGAGAACCCGGCGCTCGGCCTGCGCGGCATTCGCGTCGGTCTTGCTTACCCCGAGATTCTCGAAGCTCAGGTCGAGGCTATCCTCAGCGTCCGGCCTGTCGGGCAGTGCCGGATCATGGTGCCGATGGTGGCCAGCCTTTCCGAACTGCGCGCGGTGCGCAGCGTGGTGGACAGCGTGGCCGTGCGGCTGGGTCTGGCCGAGCCGGTGTCGCTCGGCATCATGGTCGAGACACCTGCCGCCGCCGCAACGGCGGACATTCTCGCGCGCGAGGCCGATTTCCTCTCGGTGGGCACCAACGATCTTACCCAATATGCGCTCGCCATGGACCGGGGCAATGCGGCGGTGGCCTCGGCCATCGACGGGCTTCACCCGGCAGTGCTGCGCCTGATCGCGCTCACTTGCGAGGGCGGTGCGCGGCATGGCCGCTGGACCGGCGTCTGCGGCTCGCTGGCCTCCGATCCGCTGGCGGTGCCGCTGCTGCTGGGCCTCGGCGTGGCGGAACTTTCCGCGACGCCTGCCCAGGTGCCGGACATCAAGGCGCTGGTGACGGGTCTCACCATCGACAGCTGCCGCGCGCTCGCCGCACAGGCGCTGGAATGCGGCTCGGCGGCGGAAGTCCGTGAGCTTGTACGCGAATTTCTGAAGGAGCAGGGGGCATGAGGCGGGTTCTCGAAACGTTGCAGCCGCTGGGCCGTGCGCTCATGCTGCCGATCGCGGTGCTGCCGGTGGCGGGGCTGCTGCTGCGGCTCGGCCAGCCGGACCTGCTGGATATCGCGCTGCTGAGCGCGGCGGGCGATGCGCTGTTCTCGCACCTCGGCCTGCTGTTCGCGATCGGCGTCGCCACCGGCTATGCGCGCGACGGCAACGGCGCCGCCTGCCTTGCGGGCATCGTCTGTTTCCTCGTCGCCACCGAAGGCGCGAAAGTGCTGATGCCGGTGCCACCGGGGATCGATCCAGCGCTGGCCAAGGACGCCTTCGCGGCGGCCGTGGCGGCGGCCAAGAGCCAGGCCATCGGACGGCTCGACGTGCCGATCGGCATCGTCTCCGGCCTTGTCGGCGGGCTGTTCTACAACCGCTTCTCGGCCATGAAGCTGCCGGAATATCTTGCCTTCTTCGGCGGGCGTCGGTTCGTGCCGATCGTCTCGGGCGTGGCCGGTCTGGTGATCGCCAGCGTCGTCGGCCTCGGCTTCCAGCCGATCGTCACCGGCATCGACGGGGTGAGCCACGGTATCACCGGACTCGGCGGCTTCGGCCTGTTCCTGTTCGGTCTTATCAACCGGCTCCTGCTGGTGACGGGCCTGCACCACGTCTTCAACAACCTGTTCTGGTTCGTCTTCGGCGATTACAACGGCGCCCACGGCGACATCCGCCGCTTCTTCGCGGGCGATCCGACCGCCGGGCCGTTCATGACCGGCTTCTTCCCGGTCATGATGTTCGGCCTGCCCGCCGCCTGCCTTGCGATGTACCGCGCGGCGCGGCCGGAGCGGCGCAAGGCGGTTGGCGGCATGTTCTTCAGCCTCGCGCTGACCTCGCTGCTGACCGGCGTGACCGAGCCGATCGAATTCAGCTTCATGTTCCTCGCCCCGGTGCTCTACGCGATCCATGCGGTGCTGACCGGCGTCTCGATGTGGCTGACCGATGCCTTGGGCATGCACCTCGGCTTCGGGTTCTCGGCGGGCCTGTTCGACTATGTGCTGAACTTCGGCAAGGCGACCCGTCCGCTGCTGCTGGTGCCGGTGGGACTGCTCTACTTCGCTGTCTACTACGCCGTCTTCGCTTTCGCGATCCGCAAGCTGGATCTCAAGACCCCCGGCCGCGAGGACGAGGATCTCGCCGCCCCCGCACAGGCTCCCGCAAAGACCGACGCATCGGCGGAAGCGACGCGCGGGCATGCCTATCTCGCTGCGCTGGGCGGCAGCGGCAACCTCGTGGAAGTCTCCGCCTGCACCACGCGACTGCGTCTCATCATCGTCGATCATGGCGCGGTGGACGAGGCGCGGCTCAAGGCGCTCGGCGCGCGCGGGATCGTGCGCCCGTCGGACAAGGCGCTTCAGGTGATCCTTGGTCCGGTCGCGGATATCGTCTCGGTGGAAATCCGCGAGGCCATCGCGGCAGGTCCGACGGCGAGTGCTCCGCGTGCGGCTCCCGTACCGGCTGCTGCCGAGAGCGCGGCGCAGATGACGCTTCCGGCGAACCTCGTGCAGGCGCTCGGCGGTGAAGGCAATGTGCGCGGCGCGGTGCGCTACGGCAACCGCCTGCGGGTCGAACTGACGGAAACTGCTAAGATCGACGAAGCGTCGCTCACGGCTGCCGGGGTACGCGCTGTCGGCACGACTGAGGGCGCGGCGGTCCATCTGCTGTTTGCGGTAGCCGATCTCGACCGGATTGCCGCCTGAGTTAGTCTATCGAGCCGCCCGCACTCCGCTTAGCTGCGGGATGCCGGCGGCTTAACCAATCAGGCCGAGACGTAGACCCTGCCGGTCAGTCCGCTCGGCTGGCCTTCCGCCGCCTGAACCAGAACGACGAGCGTACGCGCACCGCTGCCCGCTGGGATCGTGGCCGCCAGAGCGCCCGCAGCCGCATCGGTCTTGCGCGCGGCCAGCTTGCCGTCGAGCCAGACTTCCGCCGCGCCGGTGATCCCGGCGAAGTGCAGGGTGCCGCCCTCGGCAGCGACTTTCTTCCACGGCATGAAGCGGGTGCGATAGCTGCGCCATCCGGCGCTTCCCGCAGGCGCGGCGACGCCCGAGCGCACGAAGTCCCACGAGTTGTTGTCGCCGTCCACCGGGGCCAGCGCCGGATCGGGCTTCTGCGGGAACAGCGCCGAGCGGCGCCAGTCTGCGATCGGCATTTCCGCCGGGACGACCGAGATTTGCGCTCGCGGTTCGCGCGGCGCGCGGGCGAGGCTGAGGCGCGCGGGACGCAGGCCGCTTGCACTCGCCGCCAGCGTCAGCCGCTGGCCGCTGGCATCGCCTTCGACGATGACTTGCGCCAGACCGTTGAACAGGGCGCGCTTGCTCCCCTTCTCGCTGGTGTGATCGTTCGGATTGCCGTTGCCGAGGCCGATGATCCGCCCGCCGGAGATCGAGAATTCGACCGGCAGGTTGGCGGTCGGCACATGGCGTCCGCGGGCGTCCACGCAGTCCACGGTGATTGCCTGCACGTCCTCGCCGTCGCTGGCGAGGGCCTGCCGGGCAGGCGTCAGGCGCAGCGCGACCGGGGCGCCGATGGTCTCGTGGACGGCACGGGCGACGACCTTGCCGCCGCGCAGAGCCAGCGCCTCGATCCGGCCGGGGCGATAGGGCACCTGGAAGGTGTGGCCCATGATCCGGTCGGCGGCGGGGACGCGCTCGATCACTTCGCCGTTAAGGCGCAGCTCGATGGCCTCGGCATTGGTGATCGCGAAGACCTCCAATGTCTGGCCCTCCCGTCCCGGCCAGCTCCAGTGCGGGGCGAGCCAGATCACCGGGGCATCGTCGCGCCAGTGGGCGGAGTGGATGCCGAAGGCGGTCTTGGGGAAGCCGCAGAGGTCCATCACGCCGAAGAAGCTGCTGGTCGAGGGCCAGGCATAAGGCGTCGGCTCGCCGTGATAGTCGAAGCCGGTCCAGACGAAACCGCCCGCCACGAAAGGCCGCTCGGCGATCATCTTCCAGGTTTCGCGGTGGGTCGCGCCCCAGGAGGCGGCTTCCTTGTCGAACGAAGTGATGACCTGCTGCGCCGGAATGCTCTCGAAAGCGCCGCGCGTCTCGTAGGCGCTGGTGTCTTCCGAACTGGTGATCGGCTTGTCCGGGTGCAGCGCGTGGAACTTGTCGTAGTCGGCCTGATAGTAGTTGAAGCCCATGACATCGACGACGGAGGAGACGTTCTCGGGATTGTAGAACGAGCCGTTCATCGCCGCCGTCACCGGGCGCTGGGTGTCGAGTTCGCGCACGGCCTTGCGCATGCGGCGGACCATCTCGACGCCCGCATGGGTGCCCTGCATCGGTTCCTCGTTGAACACCGACCAGAGCACGATGGAGGGGTGGTTGCGGTCGCGCCGGACCATCCATTCGAGCTGGGCCAGATAGTCCGGCGCCGGGTTGAACAGGCGGTTCTCGCCCATGACCACGAAGCCCAGCCGGTCGCACCAGTCGAGCACTTCCTTGGCGGGGGCATTGTGCGACATGCGGATTGCGTTGCAGCCCATCGCCTTCAGGCGTTGCAGACGCCAGAGTGCCAGCGCGTCCGGAATCGCGGTGCCGACGCCGGTGTGGTCCTGATGGATGCAGACGCCCTTGAGCTTGGTCTCGACACCGTTGAGTACCATGCCACGCGCGGGATCGAAGCGCACCGTGCGGAAGCCGATGAACTGGCGCCGCGTGTCCACGACCTTGCCTTCGTGCAGTAGGTCCACCTCGACGCTGTAGAGCACCGGGCTGTCGGGCGACCAGAGCCTGACCGCGCCGGGGGTGAGCTGGGCAGTGACTTTCGCCTGTTCGAGCGGGGCGACTGCTGCGCTGCCGCTCGTGCGGTGGATTTCGCGGCCTTCGGGATCGAGCAGGCGGGCGGCGATCTCGGCCTGTCCGGTCTCCTCGCCGACGTTCGACAAGCTGACTTCCACCGGCACGCGCCAGGTGCCGTCGTCCTGATGGACCGGATCGCAGTAGACGCCGTCCGTCTCGATCGACAGGGCGGGGCGGCTGACCAGCCAGACGTGGCGGTAAAGCCCGGCGCCTTCGTACCACCAGCCCTCGCGCGCCGTGGCATCGACGCG